>Ga0070706_100003876_pt1 | contig 14614 bp, 15 predicted proteins | sample KBSK5501metaG_FD_65476 | JGI IMG/M metagenome (GOLD analysis project Ga0070706, IMG submission 65476) | Corn, switchgrass and miscanthus rhizosphere microbial communities from Kellogg Biological Station, Michigan, USA - KBS K5-50-1 metaG | ecosystem: Host-associated > Plants > Roots >...
CGGTCCGTTGCGCGCGGGTGTTGATGGCGCGCGTCAGATGCTCCACGCGGATCAACGGGCTGCCTTGCGGGAATGGTGCGGATTGTCTCGATGCGGTCGTGTGTACCATATACGATCTCCTTCGGGGTGGCCTCACCCCTGGCCTCTCTCCATTGTGATGGAGAGGGGAACCATGTGGCATGATCGAGTGGACCATGCGGTTTCGTCACTCAGAGCATACCCGATGTCAGGAGATCCGTCATCAGTCTGAGGGCGGAACGCGATCAGTCTATGGGCTGAAAATGTGTGCGTTGCAAGTACTATTCGCCGAAGAGGGGTCACTCGATTGGCAGGGGGGAAAACAGACTCTCAGGCTGTACCAGTGGTTTATCATGGCTGTTGAGGCTCGCGAAAAGAGAGAAAAACGGCTTGCTGATGTTCCTCTGAACGCATCAGAGTCCTTCCATCCCTTCACATGAGGTCCTCTGGGGAGCGCGTTTGTCGCTGAAAGTATGTTTTCCCCCTGTCAATCGAGTGACCCCTTCCTATCTCATACTTCTCAAATTCCTACCATTTCGTTATCCGGGAGATACCTCATTTACAACTTTCTCTGATGATACCCTAGATATGGAGCGGTTTGCCCAGGTACGTTCGTACCAGTGCTCACATGTGAGGGCAAGTGCTCATGTTGGAGGGCAAACCCTGCTCACTTCGTAGGGCATTTACCACAAGTTGAAACATCAAACGAATCCCTCGCTTTAGCACATAGCTATATTTTGAGGGTGCAAACCGTTGTGCTGGCTACTTGGGACATCCGTTCAGAAAATAGCCACAATAAGAACGAGAGAGCACGTCTCCATTACTTGCAGATGTAGGTGAGACAGGGTACAATCGAAAGGTGTTACCATGTGCCCACACGACGACATCACACATCTACCCATCTTCGCGAAGGAGAAGCTCGTTCTGTGAACTCTGTTCTTTCTTCTCTCAAGCGGCTGATTCGTCTCTGCTTGGACAGACTCCACATGTGCTTTGTTTGTTGGACAAGACCGCTCACTCCTTCATTACTGCTGGAAACCATTGCTGATCTTGGGAGAAGCAAGTCCCAGCTCATGGCAGAAAACGCACTCTTACGCCAACAGCTCATCATACTCAAGCGGCAAGTGAAACGACCAGCATGCACGAAGGCAGATCGGCTGCTCCTCGTCCTCTTGGCACGATTGGTCCGGACATGGAAACAAGCGCTCTTCATCGTTCAACCAGAAACACTGCTGCGTTGGCACCGTCAGGGCTTTCGCCTCTTCTGGAAGCAGAAGTCAAGGGCCACGTCAACCCAAGCAAAGGTGTCAGCAGAGACCATTGCCTTGATCAAGGAGATGGCAACGAACAATCGGCTTTGGGGAGCGGAGCGCATCCGAGGCGAATTGCTCAAGCTGGGTATGCGCGTGTGCAAACGCACGATCCAAAGGTACATGCGGCGTGTGCGACCGCCTCGAACGAGGGGACAGAACTGGAGAACCTTTCTGCGCCATCATACAGGAGAAATGTGGGCTTGCGATTTCCTCCAGGTCACTGATCTCTTTTTCCGCTCGCTCTTTGCGTTCTTCATCATCGAGCTCAAATCGCGCAAAGTGATTCATGTTGGGGTGACGCGCTCTCCTACCGACGCGTGGACTGCACAACAACTGCGGGAAGCGACTCCGTATGGACACACGCCGAAGTATCTCATTCGCGATAACGATAGCAAGTTTGGGCCCTGTTTCGCTCGAGTGGCAGCAACGAGCGGCATCAAGATACTCAAAATACCTTATCACGCGCCACGAGCCAATGCCATCTGTGAACGCTTTCTGGGGAGTGTTCGGCGAGAGTGCCTTGACCACATGTTGATCCTCAGTGAGAAGCAGCTGCATCGTGTCCTGCGTTCCTACGTCGCGTATTTCAATCAGGCACGACCACATCAGGGCATCCAGCAGCAGATTCCAGAATTCCCTGTGCCGTCTGCTCCCCGGCATAACCAGCGTGAGAAGGTGATCGCCGTTCCAGTCTTAGGTGGGTTACACCATGACTACCGAAGGGTGGCATAACTGTTGGAAAGCGCGTTCGGAACAGGATGGATGAAGCAGGTTTGGCGTACCGCATTGAGTGTGCCTGAACAGGAATTGTTTGTAAGATAGCTGCCCTCGTTTTCCCTGACGTACCAGACGAACACGTCGTGTTTCTGCTGTATCGCTGAGGCATCTTCATGAACGATTACTGATCATGGGAATGCCTGTTCTCGATTTTCTCGGCAATTACATATATGCACCAAGGAACGTGCTAGAAGCGAGATATCGTACTGGCGCAAACGGCCGATTCAGCGAACGGATGTCCCAAGTAGCCACCACAGGGATACATCATTTTAGTATTACGAGGCAAGAGTATGAGCCAGTCGTTAGAATGAGATCCGCTTAACTCGCATCGAAGTTGCTTTAAAAGACCATTAGCATAATGTTCCTGAAACGATTGCAAAAGTTTGCTTATAATTAGCCTACCTCTCTGAGCAACAAAACCACGATTAGCCAAGAGAAGATGATATTTTTTCTGGATAGAGGATAAATCTCCCCCCCGGTTAGGATTTTGAAGGAGCCAGAGAGCATCACGAGCGATATTCAGAAACTCATCGCCGGTAATATTTGTTTCTTCTAGAAATCGCGTTTCGCTGCCAATCATTCTCTCCGCTGAGAGAAATCTGTAAATGGTCCCCGTACCCCTGCTTTGCTCGCTACAAGATCGTAGATAAATATTGTGAGTAGGACAAACCTCGACGCCCGGAATTTGATGCACGCGATGCCAGTAGCACTCCCCAAATTGTTTTCTGTCCTCCTGTACGCAGCGAGGACAAAAGCGCGTGCAATCTGTAGGTAGAGATTGATTCCTGATTCCCAGCAGCACCTCAACCTGATTCGCTTCTTTCGCTTCCATGAACCGCCTGAGAAGGCTGCTTCGGTCGAGAGGAAGGAATGGTTCGTAGAAAGGTAAAAGCGTATGATTGTCAATAAGGCCGGCCACGGTGTGGTTGAGTTGTGGTGGTAAATTGTCTATCAGCCATCCTAGACAATTTGGCAAGCTGACTCGCGTTGGTTTCTCACGCCCAATTAAATCTCTCGCTACAGCATTTGACGATGAATAGCGCATATGATCGCTATAACGAGCAAATATACTGTACAGTATTTCATCCGGGTATGGCACCGGAAAGTTGCAAATCACGGTATCTTCTACCTTTCTTTGAAGAGGGTAACCATCAAAAAGATAATAATCATCACCCTTTGTTTCATCAACATGTTCCTCTGTCAGCGGACCTTCATATCGCCAGATATATGAAAGTTCACTTTACATAGTGCTTCATCCAGCGCCTCGCTTACGGTTCGCTCTGCGGCGATGCGCTCTATCCCAGCTCTCTTAATAAACTCCCACCGAGTTGGATGATAACGCTCTGCTTCGTAATGTTGTGTCACCCACTGAATGCGTCGGATGGCAAATGCCTCGCGTGTTTCGACGAGACTACCCAATAGTTGAGCAACCGCAGGAAGTTTAGGAAGATGCTGTTGGAGGAGACCAAGCTGGCCAATGTCTCGTCCAATCGCAGCGAGCGTAATCTGCGTCGGCTTTCCCGCTTGATGCCTAAGTCGTTGTGCTGATATCTCTACCAACTGAGCAAGCTGCTGGTCACGTTGTTGCCAATCCACAGGTGAGACTTGACGGTGTGCTCTAAGTCTGGTGGGCAGATGCGCTTTCAGCCAGGCTGTGTCGTGTCTATAGAGCCATTCATATAGCTTTGGAAATTTGCCTCGTATGAATTTCACCCCCATACCTTGGTACTCTTGCAACGCGCTAATCCACCTCGCTTGGTATTCCCCTAACATACTTTGTTCAGGCATCCCTCTGAAGGGAGAACGAAGTTTTTGCGCTTCGTTGAGGCGACAAGTTCTACTTACAGGCCGGGGGAATGGCAAATCTAGTCGAGAAGCATGGCGCTTTATCGTCATTGGGTCAACTCCAAGCTGGCGAGCAATCTCTCGTAGACTGACATTTTCATCTTCCCATAAGTGGCTCAACCTCGCTTCCCAGAGATGCCCAAAAGCCTGCACCCTGCTCATTTTAAACCGGTCCTCTGCCGACGTATCAGGTCCCGTGCGCAGGTACGTAAAGCCGCAAGTGCAAGAAAAGGCACCGATTGGCTTTCCGCTTACATATGGACTATGGGTAACGGTGCATTCACTTACTTGAGTTTGACGATAGTGATGACAGACTGGATTGAGGCATGGCTACGGTCCATCACCAAAAGGCTTGCTCTGTGTAGGAAAGCGAAAAAACACTTCTGCAGTTTGTCCCAGGCAGTGGATGAGTAGAAGATGATGAAGTGGGTGCTGAGCATTATCAGGCTTATAAACTAATCGTACAAGCCAGTTATCTTCCATATGCTCGTCCAACTCGCAATGAAGCAGTCTCAGTAGCTCAGGAGCATACATCTTCCTGAATCTTGAAAGCAACTCATTTCTATCAATTCTTCCCCGATACGTTGACAGGCCTAGATCAGCTAACCTCACACGATACCGATGTTGCAAAGCTACAAGTTCTTGCGAGAGATCCCGTTGATTCAAAAGCCACTGAGCATCGCTCGCAAGAGCAAAAAGTATCTCAGACAATTGTTCGTTTCCATCAAATTGCTCCGGTAATGCCTCCAGAACTGCACTTTCCGCCAGGATAAACTCGTATCGAGTTTGCATATTTCGGGCGTGAGCCGAGCTATTTCTCACCGGCAATTTATGCAATGGACATATTTCAACGCCTGGTGCTTGATGAATACGATGCCAGTAACATTCGCCAATTCTCCTACGGTCTTCCTCTACGCATTGCGGGCAAAAACGGAGCCATTGAGGAAGAGGCACACGACTCGCCATAAGCCCCGCGCGCATGTGGAGCGTGGGTCCATTATTGCTAGACATATCCTGGTGAAGGCGGGTATATCGTTCTGGAGGAAGAAATGGCGCAAAATAGGGAAGTAGCGTGTGCTGATCTATAATACGATTGATGTCATAATTGGAGTAAGGTGGCAGCTGCGAGACCAGATAGTCTAGATGGCTTGGCAAGCTGATACACGCCATGGCTTGGTCTGTGCCGAAAAGTTCGGCTACGACAGAGCGCTTACTTGAATAGCGTACGTGCTCCGAAAAACGGGCGCAGATGCTATAGAAGAGCTCATCGGGATACGGATCGGGCCAGTTACCTATCATCGATTGCTTCCTCCCATCTGTTGTTTATTCTCGGAAGGAAGATATCCATTTTGCCGCAAAAGGTCGTTTAGAGGTATGCCAAGTTTACGTCCTTGGACAGCAAGTTCTACGAGCGAATCTGCGACCTTCGTCTCAGTTGGTTCTGGTGAAGCCATTGGGGCTTTTTGCGCATGTGGGATAGGTGATGCCGGTTTCTGTGCCTGGGACGCTCCTGGCTCATTGGAGGCTGGTGCATTTTCACCTTGTGATTTCTCTGTTTGAATACGAATAGGTGCTGGTTGGTTAGATTTATTCGTAATCACTCGTAAGAGTGTATCATAGTCAACAGGTAAGACATCATCGACCTTGTATAGTTCCTGTATGTCTCCGCTTTTCAAGGCGTCTAAGATGGGCCTGGCCATTTGAAGGCTGTCACGAGCCACCGAACGAATAATACTCGCTGTGACGGCCTCTTCCCCACGAGTTATGGCTCTAGCCTGGGCAAGCATGTAGACCTTGACAGCCAGGTCTGTGATCCCCTGGGTAACATCGTAGAGCGCGAGACTGAGCCGGGGCGTTAGAGGGCAATCTTTTTGTGTGTATTGATATCTCCATAACGATTCGAGAAATAGCTTCCATGTGCCATCTCTCCTCATGCTATCCCATACAAAATCCCCTAGGCCGGCACTCTTGCGCGCCAGGCGAAACTCGCTGCTCAGCAGAGGCTTCGCTTTATAGGTCCCGACAAGGATAACAGGTACACCTATCTTGTTAATCAGTTCTACGAAAAAGCTGAGCACCTGTTCAGACCCACCACTTTTGGCAATGCTTAAATGCTGGATCTCATCAATTACAAGAATGCCTATGCTATGAAGCAACGCCGCCCGGGCCATATTTTTTTTCATCACATTCTCAGTATCATGCCCGTGATGCGCATAGTTCGCAACGTAATTCGTTCCTAGAAGATCGTCTATTGCCTGGAAAAAGTTGAGGCACAGCCCTTTAGTGGAGCCATCGGAAGGACACTCCAGCTTCAGCCAGACAATTTGAACATGGCTAAAATCATTTCCTCGAAAGTTATGATGGAAAATGACCTGCGGATAGAGGGGAAGAAGACGGCCAAGCGTCGCACTCTTCCCGATTCCACTGATGCCTATCACAGCCAGACCAAGTGCAGTAGACTGCAGATTGTTAAATAGCGGCCTTCCAGAGAGGAAAGCTTCGATCCGCTCATCGATATTGCGGTAAAAGCCATGTAAGCTAGGATTTCTTGCCTCGTATCCAAGACGGACCATTGATGAAAGTAACTGCTCAAGATCAATTTGCCTTGGCATGACCTCAAAGAACTTGAGGACGTTTCGTATCAAGTGCAGACGAAGTTCAGGTGGCCATTGGCGATGCGCTTCCTGGTAGTCTGGATAGTACTGGAGCATGTCAATCACTTGTTCCTTTGACCAGATCGGTGGCAAAGCCTCAATAAAAGGGTTATTTTGATAATCAGGGATTCGCGGATCGTTATACTCAGCCTCGACCATGCGTCCCCTCAGCAGAGGAGCTGGCTGCCAGGTGCTCTTATCCATTTGTCTTGACTTCCCTTTCTTGTGATCTAGCCCACTTCTCTTCTCGCAGCTTTCGAATAGCGTCAAGGGGTTGATCTGGAGGAACATAGCTGCCCTCCGATTCCTCCACCTGGCCTTCTGGCGCTCGTGTGTCTGATTGAGAAGGTGCTGCCTTCTCTTTTCCTGGTGCCCACGCATCCCTCTCTGCCTCATCATCCCTTTCGTTTTGCCTATTTCTATTGGTATTGCTCAGATGGGCGGCATTACTCATTCCTTTCGTGACCTGTTCCGTCTTTTCCTGGGCATTCTTGACGATGCTATCGATGTGAGCATTAAACTCTGCCTCGGCCTGGTATTGCCGCGACCGGGAGGCCTCTTCTGCTTGCTTTTGCAGTTCGAAGTAATCAAGTATTTCGAACCAATCACAGCCTTGATATTTCGCTCGTTCTCTTTCCACCAACTCGCAGGCTTCCGGCTTCCCTTCTTTGTTCAGCGGCTTCCCTTCCTTGTCGAGAAGGTATATCGTATCAAGCTTCCGGGGATCGTAGGCCACTGTCACCGGCATTCTTCCTCGATTGCGTGCCTTTACAAACCATTGCTCCTTGATGGCACGTTCGCAGGTGTAATGAGCTCCTTTAAAATAAATGCCAAATTCGGTCACCGAACCGGGTTCACGCGGAAGAAGTTTAAATTGGATTACTTCATCCTCCTTTTTCCGCAAATGCCCAGTGCGGTGAGTAATACCCCAGTTCCACAAGTCGATGGGATACGGCTCAACATGGCCTGTTATCATGAATTCGTCCATGTCATACCAGCCCATGCGGTGGTGATTGTTATGCTTGAGAATACAGCGGATCATCATCTCCCTGAATTCAGGAAGTGTCAGGCAAGCTTCCAGGCGATAATCTTTGTCGCCGCGCTCACGTTTCGTATAAACAGCCCCTGGTTTCCAGTGAATTACGTCGTCGCTGATGGTACGAAAGTTCTGTTCGCAAATCGCTTTCCAATCACAACGGTAAGGGGACGTGTTGGCTACATCGATATCCAGGGAATCGACCAGATTTGTAGAGTCGTATCCTTCGAGTTCGCCTCTATCTCCCAGGATCGCCTCTGGCAAGCCATGACTCGGCCACATATCTTCAGTAATGTCGATGCCATATTCCTTGCAGTAAGCCACTTTGTCCACCGTGGCGTTGTACAGCGCAAGCGCCATGCCAAGCCAGCTCGGCCCCTCCAGGGTCACACTGAATCCGACTATTAACCGGGTGAAGACATCGATAATGACGTAGATCACAGGCCGACCGATGAGGCGGCTGCGGTCGCGCGAACTGACGAGATGTATGTCCCCGATCGTCGAATCGCCCTGGTAAAGGGATCCAGGGCCCCATGCCATGTGTGTTGACTCACCAAGGACGGCCCTGTGGCGAAGGGCAAACCTCCGCTCACCTTCACGTGAGATTAACAATCGCGTGAGATCATCGTACTTCTCATGGACATATCTGAATTGGAGAAAGCTCGGTAGTTGATCGGCTGGTAGTAAAATAGGGACAAATACTTTCCCATGTGGTCCGTCTCGCACATCAAGACTGCTGAAATATGTTTCCAGTGTTCTCTGGTGAGCATTTGGTAACGTTTTCTCCTTGCCGCTCGCATAGAATTCTTTATAGCCACGTAAAAGTTTGCTACGTACATCATCGGTCAAGATTATCCCGGCAGGGGTGTTTCCTATTCGTGCCAGGGCGCTTGGGCGGCCCAATTTGTGGTCTTTTCCTACTCGTTCCTTCCCCGTTGCTCCGCATGCACCAAAGAACGGTAAAAGGGCATTTTTCGTTTGTCCCCCTTGCCAATAACGTCGCAAGGCGTCATAAATAAAGCCCTTTCTCTCCTTTTTCTCATCCTCCTCTGTCGTCTTCCTCGCCAGATCCGCAATCAGCGTGCCGCGCTGGTGCGGATCAAACAGCCCGCCGCTTTTATCTTTTACCAGGGGCTCAATGGCCGCCCAAGCCCTATCTCGATGCTTTTGACGCTTGATCCGGCGTTCCTCTAGATGCTTGTTCTCTAAGGGCTTATCATCGTGGAGCAGTAAAACTGCCCAGGGATCAGACGCGGCGATGCTTGCGCTTCCCGCCGCCAGGGCTGATTTAATCTCTTCACGCGTCTTCCATACAGGAAGAGCATGCTTATTTTTTCTGTCAATGTCAATCGTTACGAAGCAATTTCCTGAAAGGTCTATCCACAGAATGCGCTCGGTGCAAGTCTTACCGTCATCGAAGCGGTACTCCAGGAGCACATTCGTATACAAAGCCGTGCTGTGCATGTGTAGCTCTCCTTAATGGGTTTAATGAGATTCATTCAAAAGGATCAGTCTGTTACCAGGCTGAATAGGAGTGAACATATCTATCTTCCATTGCCGGGTTGCCAGGAGGTGGTAGGCGATGGTGAGGCATGTTCCAGGTTCAAGACGCAACCGCTCATCACACTCCAAAACAATATGGCTCAGGGAACATGTGCTTTGCAGGACTTCCGAGGTCATCATTGCAGCCGCCTCCCGGATAATTGCCTCGGGGAGAGCGACACGATCCTCGATCGTCAAATGTTTGTGAAGCATCTGAATATTTCGAGCAAGAACACGAGATATTTCGTGTTCTGTAACAATAGCCCAATCAATATTCCGTCTCGCCCAATATCTGCGTTCTATCTCCAGCTTTTCCAAAGTGCGTTGTGATTCTAAATCCTTGGCGTATTTAAGCGTTCGTGCTTGATCATACGTGTTGAGCCCCTCGGATATTGTAAGGACGAAATCAGTTGTCATCACGACAGGGATAACAATACCTCGTTTCGTTGGATGACGAACGCTAGGATGGCGAATATTGCACTCCTCCGCTATGGCCAATGTTTCTTCAAGCGGCAATAAGGGGTACTGCTCTCGTATATCGATCACCGAAGGATCCCAATCCTCTATGAGCTGGTAATCGTGTTCAAAGTCGCTTAATAGATGGTGGGGCCTTCCCGTCTTCCATCCCTTTGTGCGCCAAGCACGACCTTGGGAGGGCACGTCGTGAGTATACAGCCAGGGTTTATAGTTGGCGCCTCTACCCTGTCCTCGTCCCTCTTTTATACGTTTGTCGGTGGTAGACACAGTGTACCTTCTTGGGCGTTTAGCCATGAAGAGCTGCTCCTCGATGTTTCAAATTCAATCGTCTACAGGAACACAACATTATGAAGAAAACCTTTTGGAACTTGGCCGACACCGATATAGTATCCTAATCCTGAGGTAACTTCTTTGTTTTCAAACGTGACTACTCAGGGCTCTTTAATGCTGGATTTATCATGCTGATAGAACAACGATATTTTATGAATTGGCCTGTCCTTAAAAGCACTCTTTACCTTAGACTCTACCTGATTAGTTACTTTTTGCATAGGATTTAGGCGATGTCAATTACGAAAGTACTATTTTTAGTAAAAGGAAAGATGATAAATAATTGTAAATTTTCCTTATAAAAGGAAAACTTATAGATTTGTCATACCTTTCCTTATTTATGAGGAGGACATAATGGTGATTCGCTGATGTTTATCACTATCAAGTGCTGGCATTGTCGAATTCTGATTTACTGAACACTATTACACACATGGCGATGGCTGCAGTAGACACAGATATAGGTTAATTGGCATTACTCCAGAAGCGCTTAGATAAATTGCCACTGACTGGGTACGAAAGTTTTGTCAGAAGTAGCAGAGACCCACGAGGAGTGTGTGGTATGCCATATCGGGTTAGCTGTCGAACTTTATCAACAAGAGGATATGCGACCAACACGATATCAGCTGGTCCGCCGGGCAGATGTGCGCGATATGGTAGAATCATACAAGGTAAATGAAGCCCTTGATATGACTTTGCGTGCTTTTTTCAACAGTAGCGAATTGCAGAAAAAGGCTTACGAAATATCCAGGTCAAGTATAGATGATACCTTCTTTTGTGCTAATCTGCGCTGTATCCCAGTCCAGTACATCTGCTAATTCCGCCATAAACGCTGTGAGGTTTCTCTCTCGTGTCGCTTCATTTGGCATCTCACTATCCTTCCACACAAGCAAGATACTGACTGCAGCAGGGGAAACATCATCTTTAAAAACATAGCGCTGTATCGTGCCGGGAAATGTATGCCTTTGCCCTCTGTAGATTGCCTTCAACTTCTCTACCAACTGATCCTGCTTACCTGGGCGTATCCGCACCTGTATGTCTGTGCCTGATACGATACTTCCACCACGATAGACCCTCCATGCTGGTTCTTTCTTACGAGGACGCCCTGTAATGTTAGGCTTAAATTGCTCGACTGCCTCTTTCCTCAATAAGATCACGTTACCAGCCCGAAATGCGGGAAGGCGTTTCTCTTCAATATATTGATAGACCCGTTGCTTCGAAATCCCCAGGATTTGAGCAGCCTGATCCGTCGAAATGTAATCCGGTACTTCGGGAAGTTCAAAATACTCTGTCATGGGCAAACTTTACGTTTGCCAAGACTTTATTGTAAGCTATTTCCAAAACAATACTTGAATTAAGGATAGAAGCAATGTTAAAATCACTGTCATCAGCATTCATCGATGAAGAAGGAGAAACCGTTAAGTTTTCAGGCAACCATGCCGATCTTGGTTCTCATAAGGCAAATTGGCAGCTACAATCAAAAAGCAATTTCCATAAAACAATGCTAACTCTTTGCATGAGTTCCCAAATCTCTGACTCGTGAAGTTAGAGCTAGCAAGAGTTCTAACGAGATGTGAGTAAATTGTTTCCGTCTACGGAGGGCGAATGATGTCTGAGGCTTCCAAGCGCTGGCAAGCCCGCATTGAGATAGGTATGTACTCGGGTGAGAATTTCTCATACCATGCTCATTATGTGTATGGGGAAACAATATCCATGTTACGTTCGGCTGCCTATGCCTATCTGAGCCAAGAGAAACCGGCGCGTTTTTGCAATAAGGGCGATCACATTGCGGGACGTATCACCTATTTTTATTACTATGAGGGCATGGAAAAAGAGGGTGGCACATCCTTTCCTGAACGGCAGCTAACGCCAGGATGGTGGTTTTTGAAAGAATCTATGCTTCACGGTCACATTGATCAAAGATGGCGTTCCCCAGAGAAACTAGAGAGTTTCGAGGATGCCATCGAACACTTTGTCGCCAACGCACTCATTCCCGAGAAAGGCCCGGAATATCGGTCACGAGCACTGGTCGGGAACAATCTTCGGTTAGCGCTGGTTGAAAGGGTTTTGCGTGAGGGTGAGGAGTACTCGATCAATGATCTCATTCGCCGAGGGTGGCACATCGTCGCACTGGAATACCATGGGGAACTCAGCATGTCAGGAGAACTCCTGAATCGCAAAGCCATCTTTGTCATGGGCCATCCAGAGCCGCAAGCTGCGACGATTACACTGAACGCAGACTATTACAAACATCCATAAAGATACTAGAAGAGGAGGAGAGAACCAGATGAAATGCTCTGCTGACGTGCTCATTGTGGGCGGTGGAATCATTGGCTGCTCGATTGCCTACTTCCTTCGCAAGCAGGGTGTAGAGGTAATCGTGCTTGAGAAAGGCGGTATTGGCGCGCAGGCATCAAGTGCTGCCGCGGGATTGCTGGCCCCCATCAGACCCCTCTCTCAGCAAGACCCGTTCAAAGCACTCCAACTGGCTGGCCTGGCACGTTTCTCTTCGTTCGTCCCAGAATTAGAGGCAGTGAGCAGGATTACCGTCGACTACGAGCGAACTGGAACGATGCGTATTCTCCCCGCCGAGAAGCTTGATTCTGTGCAGGCATGGGCAAAAATATGGCAACAAGCAGGATATCATATCGAGGTTCTGACACCTCAGGAAGCATATGAGCGGGAGTCCCATCTTTCTTCAGGATTACTGGGCGCTGTGACCATAGCAGACGAAGCGCAAGTGGTTCCTTCCCGACTGGTACAAGCCTACGCACAAGCGGCTCTGAACCTGGGAGCCTTGCTCTACGCTCATACCGAGGTCGTAGCGCTTCAACGATCTGAGACAGGGAGCAGGATCACGGGGATCTGGACGGATCACGGTGACCTGCTGACCTGCCGTCAACTCATTATTGCAGCAGGAGCGTGGTCTGCTCGCTGTGGAACATGGCTGGGCGTCACGTTGCCGGTACGTCCGGTACGTGGCGAACTCATCGCCTTGCAGCAGCCTTCACCGCCGGTACGTCATATCATTTTTGACGAAGGTGTTTTTGACGAAGATATCTATATCGCGCCCAAACCCAATGGGACCATGGTCGTAGGAGCCACCAAAGCGGATGTCGGATTTGATACCTCGGTTTCGGCCGGGGGAGTGCTCCATTTGCTTACGGTCGCCACCCAACTCTTGCCTGCACTCGCATACTGTTCCATTCAGCATGTGTGGGCAGGTCTACGCCCAAAAACCCTCGATTCTCGTCCCCTCTTAGGTCCGATTCCTTCTTGGGAGAATGTCGTGATCGCGAGCGGACATGGAGGGTTTGGCGTGTTGCTCAGTGCCATCACTGGTGAGGTGATCGCAGAGTTGGTAACGACAGGGACGGCTCCCGAGATCATTCGGTCATTTGTACCAAAGGAGAACATTGTCGATTAAATCTATTTTTCCTCAAGAAGGGAGGTGCCTATAGGATATGGTGATACACTCCCGTTTGAGGTGTATGCTCACATCGTACCTTTGAGAGGAGCAGGTAATGGAAGAGAAGACCCATACTCTGAATATTCGCCAGACCGGCAAATTCCAGTTCGAAGTGGCTGTACCAGAAACGGGTGCCACGAAGACGGCCCCAACACTCGATAGCGCACTCACTATCACCTTGCACGATATTCTCAAGCATCTCACGACTCGCTATCTCATCCTGGTGCCCGCTGATCAACATGCTGACAGGGCTGTTCGGAGTGTCGATCCGCAAGAGCGCACGCAAACTGATCTGGAGTACCAAGCCGCTCTTGAGGTAGCGCAACTGGGTAGTGCTCTGCAGCTGAAGAGGAGAGAGCGTGACCTGTCACGCCCGCTCACACGAGAACAAGCCGCATGGCTCGATGAGTATGTGGATAAGCTCTTCGACAGCTATTGTATCAAAGATGAGCTTGAAGTCCAACTCAATGCGTTGCTGGAGGAAGCACGTGACAACAGGAAGGCAGCAGCCCATGAGTGAGCACCCACCAACCCTTCTCATCGTCTACCTGCGTCCTGACCATGACGAAGGGGCACGCTACCACATCGATGAGATGCTGACCATGGCTGGAATCGCTTACCGTCTCATTGCGGAGCTCGAGGAGCGTGTCTCCCTCGAAAGTGCTGCACCGTTCGTCTTCACGCACACCGAAAAACGCGTGGTCTTCGCGTTGCGTGCGCCACTTGATCCAAAGGCCATTGATGAGATGGCACAACTGGTGACGACAGGACTAATCTTCGGCTTCGCCATCAAGGGCGAGATCGCGCTGGGCAGCGAAGTTGGAGTGATCAATAATTTGGGAAGATAGAGTTTTGAGAACACCAGCGGGAGTCGGGAAGAGGTTCACCCGCATTTTGCGTGATTCGGAGATTCCGTTTGAGATTAGTCATCATCTGTCTTTACCGTAATGAGAAGGACCAAAAATGTCTACTATAGTAGGGACTCCTATTATTATAGCTACTCTACAGGGAGTTCTATTAGATAGACTCTCTTGCTACAATCTCGTCAAATAACAGATGAGAGCAAAAGAAGATGGCAGTACGCTTACGGGTAAAAGAGGTAGCAAGAGAGAAGGGCATCAGTAGGTACAGCCCCACACAATGGTGGATAATTCAGTCT
>Ga0070706_100003880_pt1 | contig 14600 bp, 16 predicted proteins | sample KBSK5501metaG_FD_65476 | JGI IMG/M metagenome (GOLD analysis project Ga0070706, IMG submission 65476) | Corn, switchgrass and miscanthus rhizosphere microbial communities from Kellogg Biological Station, Michigan, USA - KBS K5-50-1 metaG | ecosystem: Host-associated > Plants > Roots >...
TCCGCCGATGTGCGAACTTCTTCCGCAGTCGCGTCCGCCCGGCCGAAGAGAATGTTCTCCGCAATCGATTCCGAAAACAGAAACGTCTCCTGCGGAACCATCCCGATCCACTCGCGGAGTTGCTGCATCGGAATGGTCTCCACCGCCCGCCCGTCGATGAAGATCGTCTGCGGCGGCGGCTCGAACGTTCGCGTGATGAGCGACAGAAGCGTCGATTTGCCGCTGCCCGTGCGCCCGACGATTCCGACAGTCTCGCCGTGCCGCGCGCTGAGGGACACGTCGCGAAGAACGGGATGGGTGTCGTAGGCGAAGGTCAGGTTGCGGATGTCGATGTCGCCGCGCGCACGTAGAACCGGCTCTCCAGCCGGTTCGAGCCGGCTGAGAGCCGGCTCTACATCCGGTCTCACGCGCCAGACTTCGTCCAGCCGAACCATCGACGCCATGCCGCGCTGGAACAGATTGATCACCCAGCCGAGCGCGATCAGCGGCCAGATCATGCGGCCGAGGTAGAACTGAAAGGCGACGAAAGAGCCGATGGACATCCCGCCGGCGATCATCCGGCGGCTGCCCATGAAGAACACGATTCCAAACATCACTCCGATCACGCCGTGCAGCAGCGGATAAAACGTGGCGGTCAGGCGGATGAGCGAGCGATTGCGTTCGACGTACTCGCGGTTCATCCGTTTGAAATTACCGATCTCGTTTTCTTCCTGACCGAACGCCCGCACGACGCGAACTCCCGCCAGGTTCTCCTGCACGCGCGCGGAGATGTCGCCGAAATAGTCCTGCACGGACTTGAAGCGGAGGTGGATTTTTTCGCCGAAGAACTTCACCAGCGTCGCCACCAGAGGCAGCGCGATTAGAGAGACCAGCGCCATGGCGCGATCGATTCGGATCATCATCACGAAGGCGCCGGTGACGACGAGCAGCGACGAGGCCGTATACATCACCGCCGGCCCGATCAGCATGCGCACAGACGAAAGGTCGTTCGTGGCGCGCGACATCAGGTCGCCGGTGCGCTGGCCGTGGTAGTAGCGGACCGGAAGCCGCTCGAGATGCTGGAAGAAGTCGTTGCGCATCTCGTATTCGATGCGGCGCGACGCGCCGATGATGATCCAGCGCTGCAGGTAGAGAAAAAGCCCTTCGATCGCCGACGCTCCGACCAGCAGGAGGCTGTATCGGATGAGCGCCTGCCGCGTCACAGCCCTTGCTAACTCATTGACAGCGCTTCCGATGATCATCGGCTTGGTCAGCGAGAAGATCGCGGAGCCGAGGACGCATAGTCCGCCGATGGTCAGCGATTTTCTGTGGCGGCCGAGGTAGTGGATGAGACGGCGGAGCGGAGTCATGGGGCGGATTATTCTAACGTTGGATCGCGCAGCGGAATTCGCTTGATCTCCTGCAAAGTGAGTCGGAGGACTTTCTCGAGCGTGAATCCCTTCGGAAATGCGTGCGGGATGCGGATGCCAGCGCCGCTCAATTCCAGAAAATCGAGCGGCGGCTTTTGCCGCGCGAGCACGTGCAGGACTTTGCGCGGCAGATCCTCGCGATCGTCGGCATTCAAGTGCAGCGGCTGAAGGTAGTAGCCGAAATGCATGCTGCCTTGGGCATCGGTGAGCGTGAGCCCGCCGAACGTCCACTTCTGCTGCGCGAATTCCGCGCGCCACTTTTCTTCGTCGGCTTTGGTGAGATGTTCGAGGCGCATTACTGCGACAATCGTCGCAGACCGCTCACGATCTCGTCCATCTTGGTCTGATGGAAGGCATCGACCGTCTTCTGCAGCTCGCCGGCGGGCGTGGCTGCCAGATCTTCGGTGTAGACCTTCTTGAGCGCGCCGCCGAGGTAGACCTTGGTCTCCAGACGCCAGGAAGGGCGTGAGAAGAACTCCGTCTGGATGGTGAGCTTCTTGGATCCGATATCGACGGCATCGAGGCGGCCCATGATCGTGGGCTCGTTCACGACTGTCTCGCGCTGCCGCGCCGCACGCTGCGGCGGCACTTCGCTTCGGCGCGCGATTCGATCTGCCGGACGCGCTCGCGCGAGAGGCCGAGGATCTCGCCGATGTCGCGAAGGGTCAGCTCGTCATCCTGCAGAACGCCGTAGCGCAGCTTGAGGATCGTCTTCTCCTCGAGCGTCAGCTCGTCGACAGTCTTCTGCACCATGCCCTGTTGCTTCAGCGATTCGAGAAGGGGCACGCGCTCGGGATCGATCTCCGACGACATTCCACTCTTGATGTCGCCGAGCTCCAGCCAGAAATGCAGAATCGATTTCGGATTCGGGTTGGTGAACAGCAGCAGTTGCGCCAGCTCGCTCTCCGAAATCTGCAGCGCCGCCGAGACCTTTTGCACCGCGGCATCGAGCACTGCCGAGACGTTCTCCGGCGTACGATTGAGAAAATCGGCGAGCTGCTTGATGCTCCGCGGCAGATTGTCGGTTACTCCGTGACGCAGCGTGAGAACCAGTCGCTCTTTCGGCGAGAGCTCCGACATGTGCGCCAGCAGCTCTTCGCGCCGCGACTGCTCCTGCATCTCGTCTTCGGCCGATGGAACGCTCGTTTGTTCGATGACGTCCGCCAGCTCGGTGTGGGATTCCTCATCGAGCTCCGCGTTGAGCGAGAAGTTGTCGCTGCCGGCGTGCATGAGCGTCTGCACTTCGCGCACGCTCACCCCCAGCTCCTTGGCAAGCTCCTCGGCAGTCGGAATGTGGTCGCCCGTGGTGATGGCCGCCCCGATGGCTTTCTCGAGCCGGTACATCAAGTTAGCCCGCTTCGGAGGAAGGCGGAACGCGCCCCCCTGCTCGGAGAGCGCGTGCAGGATCGCCTGGCGAATCCACCACACGGCGTAGGTGATGAATTTGACGTTCTTCTCGGGATCGTACTTCTTGGCCGCGTGCATCAACCCGATGTTGCCCTCGTTGATCAGGTCGAGAAAAAGCACGTGCGAGTTGCGGTAACGCTTGGCGTAGTGAACGACGAATCGCAGGTTGGCTTTGACCAGCTCTTCGAGCGCAGTCTTGTCGTTTTGCTGGACGCGCCTGCCGAGCTCCTTTTCGCGCTCAGGCGTCAGCTTAGGGATCTGCGCGATTTCCTGCAGATACTGATTCAGGAGATCGTATGAATCGTCTCGTTCTTGGTGGCGCGCCATGCTTCGGTAAGGAGGGGAGCATTGTACGCCCGAAAACTATCGCCGTGCGATCTCGGCTGCGTGACGTGGATCGGCGATCTCGTGTGCCAGTTTTTCAGCATCGATGACCGCGCGCAGCACGACCGTGTCGTCGCCGGGGTCGTGGGCCATCAACAGCATTTCGAAGAGATCATTGCCGACCGGGCGCGCCCAAATGACTGTGGTCTCGCCGGTGCGATTGGAATGCACCTGGACCATCGGCCTGTCGCCCGACGTCCTGAGGATCGCTTCGAATTGATGATCATCGAATCGACCCTGGCCTTCGAATACTGCCAACTGAAAATCGTGGACGCCTTCCGGATGAGCGATGCGCACCGCCAGGCGCGCCAGCGAAATCCCGGGTGTCCACACCCGATGCAGCCGCGGCTGTGATTCCACAGCCCGCACCAGCGAGTTGAAGTCGGCCTGCGCAGTTGCTGCCACAAGTCCGGCGACCACGGCCAGGACAAGGCGCCTACTCATGCTTGACCTCCACCTTCCCCATTCGCGGAATTCCAAATTGCCCCTCCAGCGATGCCAGCTTGTCGAGATCGATCGATCCGACGATGTTGACGATCGTCAGTTCCCGCGGCTCGGCCGAAAAAATGACCAACCCAGCGATCGTCTCGCCGCGCGGCCGCACGTAGATCTCGACGTTATCCCTGGTCTTGCTCTGCACGGTCACGATGCGCTTCCAGTCGGATCCGAGCTGCAAGCGGAGCCTGGCGACGATGCTGCGATCGTACTGCCCGTCATCTTCGAACTCGTAGCTGCGGACGTAAATCCCTTCGAGTTGGCGCACGATGTCGCGTACCTGCCGCTCGTCGGCATCGTTATCCGAGAGAAATTTCGCGGCCAGGCGAAGAAGCGCTCCGTCGAGATTGACGTCGACCGACTCGCTCGCCCGCGCGGCCAGCGAATCCGGAATGTCGATCTGGATACGGCCGCTCTGCGCCCACCCCGCCCCCGGCGCGAGAAGCAAAAGAACGATCATCATCTTGCGCATTGCTACCTCCTGTTTACCTGGTGCTGCGCCTGAGCAACTTTCTGAGAGGCGATCCGCATCGCGACCATCAGATCGCTTCGCGCGCGCAGGGTTGCATGGACGCCCCATCCTCCGAGGGCAATTGCGATGAGCGCGGCCGCCGCCAGCGCGCGATATCTGGTGCGAGGGCCGGCTTTAGCCGGCCGACTGAAGTCGGCCCGCACACGCCGCATCACTCGATCTCCAAACCCTGACGGCGGATCCGTGCGGCGAAGGACTTCTTTCAGCTCCGATTCGATGTTCATGAATCGCCTCCGACTTCCTTTCGAAGCGCCTGCAGCGCGCGATGCAGATAGCTTTTGACTGTGTTTTCCGGCATGCCGAGCATCTCCCCGATCTCGGCCGGTCCAAGATCTTCCTGATAACGGAGAGTGAGGATGATGCGCTGCATCTTCGGCAAAGAAGCAATCACGGAGAGCAGCCGGCGCGCGATCAGCGGATCGGACACTGTGGGATTGACCGGCACATCGACGTCCGCAAGGCTTATGCGTTTAGGCCCGCTTCGACGCAGCGCGTCGATGCATTTGCGCGCGGTGACTTGACGCAGCCAGAACAGCAGATGGGACCGCGAACGGATGGTGCCGAGGAATCGATACAACTGCAGGAAGACATCCTGCGCCACCTCTTCGGCTAACCAGCGGTCGCCGAAAAAGTTCCACGCGATGCCGTACACGATCGCCTGGTGCTCCTCGACCAGGACCGCGAAGGCGTCGGGATCGCCGTCCTGGGCACGGCAGAGAGAATCGTCAGCGCCGCACGCGGCAACGGCCGTCATCGACGGCTATATACGCTGAAAGGTGAGCTCGGGGTGCATGCCCCTCACCCGGCCTTCGGGTCTGGTCGCGAGATCCCTCTCCCTCTGGCACCTACTGCTTCGGTTCCTCCGCCTGCGCCGTCATGACCTCCGGAACCGTGTGACCACGATGACAGGTGAAGCAGGTCACAGTCTGGCCGTGGGCATTCACCTTCGAGATGTATTCGCCATTGATGTTGCGCACCATTCGCAGCATCGTGCGCGCGACATTTTTCTCGGGCTTGGAGTCGTTGGGATAGTCGAACTCCTCGGCCGCGCCGGGCGGATTCGCGACGTGGCAGTGATTGCACTTCGTTCCGAGCGAGCGCGCGATTCCGCGCATGGTCGAGATCAACTCATCATGCGTGATGTTCGGCGGCAAGACTCTCAGGTTGTGAAACTGAAGATTGTCCGCCACCGGCGCTTGCGCCTTCTGCTGACGGATCGCGGTGCAGGCAGCGATCAGAATCGCGCTGAATACCACGGCCTTTTTCATCGATCCTCCCCTACCAACCGATGCCATAGTCTTCGCCATGGTTGCTCGAACCGCCCCACAGCGTGCCGTGTGCGCGGTCGATCATGATGGCGTTGATCGGCCCTGAGGTCCGATCCTCGAACACTGCGGTGTATCCCATCCGTCGCAACTCGCCACGGACCCACGGCGGCGTTTCGCTGTTGAGAAGAATGCGGCCTGGCTGAATCTCATGGTTGCCGAACGAGCTTCGCATCTGGAAGCTGTTGATATTCGCTGCTTCGGTCGCTTCCTGGATGGTCATCCCGAATTCGACGACGTTCAGGAAAAACTGCAGCAGGTTTTGATCCTGGCTGTCGCCTCCCTGCACCGAGAAGACGAGGTACGGCAGACCATCTTTCAACGCCAGCGTCGGCGTCAGCGTGACACGCGGGTGTTGGCCCGGCTGAATCACATTGAACGGATTCTCTGCACGATCGAGCACAAAGCTCTGCGCGCGCTGACTCAGCCCGACGCCGCTGTGCCCTGCGATGACCGCCGGCAGCCAGCCGCCGCTCGGCGTGACGGAGACCGCCCACCCTTCCGCGTCGGCGGCTTCGACCGAAGTCGTGCCGGCGTAGAAGGAGGATTCGGTGATGCTCGCGTCCTGACCGGTTGCGCCGCGTGCGGGCGGCGGATGATTTGCCGTGCCGGGCCACGCTTTCAGCAAGTCGAGAAAAGGATTCTGTCCGCTCTGGAACGGATACGGATCGCCGGCGGTGATCGTGGGATCGTTGCGATCCTCACGGATCAGCTTCGCGCGTTCTTTGGCGTAATCCTTCGACAAGAGCCCGCGCACCGGCTCCTCCGGTGGGAAGTACGTGTCGCCGTAATAGAAGTCGCGATCGGCGAACGCCACGCTCATCGCCTGATATATCGTATGTATATATCGTGCACTGTTATAACCCATCGATTTCAGATCGAAGTTCTCCAGAATGTTGAGCGTCTGCAGCATCGCCGGACCTTGGGTCCAGACGTTGAGTTTGTAGACCTCGATGCCTTTGTAACTGGTCTTGACCGGTTCCTCGATGTGCACCTTCCAGTTCGCCAGATCGTCCATCGTGAACAGGCCGCCCTGCTCCTGGACGCTGCGGACGATCTCGCGCGCGATGTCACCCTTGTAAAAACGTTCGTAGGCCGCATAGATGGCGTCCTTGCGCGATTTGCCATGTTTCAACGCGTCCTGCTCCGCCTCCACCAACTTTCGGAGCGTGGCAGCCAGATCCGGCTGACGGAACATCTCACCCGGCTCGGGCGCTTCGCGGCGCGACCCTGTGTGTGTCAGAAAGAGCGCTTTTGAGTAAGGCCATTGCTTGAGCCGCGCCTTGTCGCGCTCGATAGTGTTGGCGGCCTGGGCCTCGATCGGATAGCCGTCCGCCATCTCGATCGCCGGAGCGAGGTCGTCCTTCAGTGAAAGCTTTCCGAACTCGGCGATCATGGTGAGAACGCCGCCGGGAGTTCCGGGAGTGACGGCAGCGAGCGGGCCGAATTCGGGCGGGTACTTGTAGTTGTGCGAGTGGTAGAAGTCCGGTGTCGCGCCAGTGGGAGCGACGCCGAGGGCGTTGATGCCGACGACCTGCTTGGTGTGGGGGTTGTAGATCAGCGCCTGGGTCTCGCCTCCCCAGCTCAGCGTGTCCCACATCGTGCAGGTGGCGGCGATCATCGCGGCCGCGGCGTCGACTGCGTTGCCGCCTTTCTGAAAGATCATCGAGCCCGCCGTTGCGGCCAGCGGCTTGCCGGTGACGGCCATCCAATGCGATCCGTGCAGAGGGGGTTTTTGTGTGCGTTGCGCGAAAACGGGAACGGCGATGAGCAATGCAAGTGCGATTTTGCGAAACATGGCGCGCATTCTAGATGGGGTCAGGCCTTTCCTTCGTACTTTTCTACAAAAGGTAGAAAAGTACGAAGGAAAGGCCTGACCCCCCAATTCCAACGCTTCCTCCAACGGGCAATCCCACGGCCACGACCTACCTTGGGGGCACTTCAAAAAGGAGGCAGCACCATGTTGAAACTGGCAGTTTTGATACCCCTGGCTCTGGCCATCGGATCCCTTCCGGCAGTCGCCGCGACCCGCATTCTCGATGGCCGCACATTCAGTGGAAGTATCGGACCGAAGGGTAAGGCGGCCGACGGAAAAGACGATCTGATCTTCGCCAACGGCACCCTTCGCTCCACGGCATGCGATGCATACGGCTTCGGACCCGGTCCCTATACCGCCGTGCGCAATGGTGACGTCATCACATTTACGGCGACCACCCAAAGCAAGACCGACGGGACCATCAAGTGGCAGGGAACGATCCGCAACGGAAGTCTCGAGGGAACGTTCGCTTGCAAGAGGCTGCTCGTTCGCCGCAACTACTGGATCAAAGCAACCGCAAAGTAAGGAGAAAAGACAATGTCACTCAATCAAGATCGACTCAACGAATTCCTCGGCCGGGCTGTGGTCGACATCGGCGCCACACTGCACGCAGGCCTTGTCCTCATCGGCGAGAAGCTCGGGCTGTACAAGACTCTGGCGACCTCGGGCCCGATGACGCCGGCCGAGCTGGCGAAGAAAACCGGGACGAACGAACGCTACGTCCGCGAGTGGCTCAATGCCCAGGCCGCCGGCGGGTACGTGATGTACGAGGCCGGCAGCGGCCGCTACTCGATGACCGAAGAGCAGGCCTTCACGCTGGCGCAGGAGGACAGTCCGGCCTACATCCCTGGCGCGTTCCAACTCGCGACGTCAGCCATCAAAGCCGAACCGCAGATCGCGGACGCATTCCGCAGCGGCGCAGGCTTCGGCTGGCACGAGCACGATCCCGGACTCTTCGAAGGAACGGAGCGCTTCTTCCGGCCGAATTACATCGGCAATTTGATTTCTTCCTGGATCCCGGCGCTGGAAGGCGTCGAAGAGAAGCTGAAGCGCGGAGCGAAGGTCGCCGACATCGGCTGCGGCCACGGCGCGTCGACCATCCTGCTGGCGCAGGCCTATCCGAAGTCAACCTTCTACGGTTTCGATTATCACGGACCATCAATCGAAGCGGCGCGGAAGTCGGCGCAACGCGCCGGCGTGGCGGACCGCATCTCATTCGAGCAAGCAGCAGCAAAGGCATATCCAGGAACGGGCTACGATGTGGTGGCGTTCTTCGACTGTCTGCACGACATGGGCGATCCGGTCGGCGCCGCCACACACGTCCTGCGATCGCTGGCCAAAGACGGCACGTGGATGATCGTCGAGCCCTTCGCGAACGATCGCGTCGAGCAGAATCTCAATCCGGTCGGCCGCGTCTATTACTCTGCGTCGACACTGCTCTGCACTCCGGCGTCGCGCTCACAGGAAGTAGGCCTGGCTCTGGGCGCGCAAGCCGGTGAGGCGCAGATCCGCAATGTGGCGCAGCGAGGCGGATTCTCACGCTTCCGCCGGGCCGCCGAAACGCCCTTCAACCTGGTGTTCGAGGCCCGGGCGTAGAATCGAGCGACCATCACCATGCTCGAAATCCGACTCCTCGGCGAGTTGGAGGTGCAGCGGGACGGAAACCCCGTCCCGCTGCCTCCTTCGAAGAAGACGCGCGCCCTTCTCGCGTATCTGATCGCCGGCGGCAAGCCGCAACTGCGCGATCGCATTTGTGAGCTGCTGTGGGAAGGGCCCGATGATCCGCGCGCCGAGCTTCGATGGAGCCTTTCGAAGCTGCGCCTGGCGCTGGAAGATCATTTGTCGGCCGATCGTGAGCGCATCGAGTTTCATCCCGAAGGAGCGACGATCGATCTTCATCAATTCCGCCGTTTGCTGGGCCGCGGCGTGGAACATGCTTCGGTCCACGACTTGTACCGCGCAGCGCAACTCGTCCGCGGAGAATTTCTCGAAGGCCTCGAGCTGCCCGCCTGCTATCGGTTCCAGCAGTGGCTGCAGGGCGAACGCGAAAGCCTGCGCCAGATTCACGTGGCGGTTCTTGCCCGCATGGTCGAGCAGCTCGGGCCGACGGATGACGCACTGACATACGCGCGCCGCCGCGCAATGATCGATCCGTTCAGCGAAGAGGCGCACATTGCGCTCATTCGACTGCTGGCGACGCTGGATCGAAATCAGGAAGCGATTCGTCAATACGAACACTGCCGGCTTCTCTTCGAGCGTGAGCTCGGACGGCGGCCGTCGGAAGCGGTCGAGGATGCGCGAAGGGCATGTGGAGGACAGCGGCCCTCCGCTGTCAGGACAGCCGAAGCGGCTGTCCTCCAATCGGCCCTCATCGGCCGTCGCGAAGAACTCGAGCGCGCACGAAATGCCGTCGACAAGATCGTACTGATCACCGGCGAGCCGGGAATCGGAAAGAGCCGGTTGATCGGCGAAATCTGCGGAGGAAATGCGATCTACGGCCGGGCGTTCGCTGCTGAAATGATTCGGCCCTACGGCATCTGGATCGATGCCCTTGCGGATTCGGGCGGGTTTCCCACCGACATATCCGATCAGGCGCGACTGTTCGATCGCGTAGTCGACATCATAAAGAGCTCCGGGCGAGCGGTTTTGGCCCTCGATGACTTGCAGTGGCTCGACGAAGCGTCAGCGGCTCTGCTGCACTATGCCAGTCGCGCAATTCGCGGCACGCGGATTTTTCTCGCAGCCCGAATCGGCGAGCTGGACGCGAACGACGCGGCCTGCCGCGTCATCCGTGAGCTGAGCCGTGAAAAACGTCTGCTTCAACTCCAGCTCCAGCCGTTGACCTCCGAAGAAACACGCGAGTTGATGCTGCGCATCGGGCCGGAAACAGACGTCGAGCGGGCGGTCGCGGAGAGCGCAGGCAATCCCCTCTTCGCAATCGAGCTGGCACGAGCGACAGGAGCATCAGAGTCGACCACACTCGATCAACTTCTTGCCGACAGGCTCTCCGATCTCGATCCGCGCGCGCGCGAGCTCGTGCCGTGGGCCGCCGCCCTCGGACGTCACTTCGACGTCGAGATCCTCGGCCGCGCGACCGGAATGCCGTCCGGCGAGATGATGACGGCGCTGGAGACTCTGGAGCGCTGCGCCATCCTTCGCGCCGCGCCCTATGCGAACCGTTACGACTTCACGCATGATCTCATCCGCGGCGCGGCCTATCACAAGCTTTCCGGTCCCAGAAAGTTTCTCGTCCATCGGCAGATCGCTCAGGCACTGCACGCCACGCATGATCCCGATTCCGCGCTGGCCGGCGACATCGTCCATCACGCCTCGCTCGGCGGCGATCTGCATCTGGCAGCCCATTCGGCCGCTGACGCCGGCCACCGATGCCTTCGCCTTTTTGCGTACGGGGAAGCGATGGCTGTCGCGCGGCAGGGACTGCAAATTGCCGACTCGCTTCCGGACGAGGTCCGCATTAGCCATCAACTGCAGTTGTTACACGTGATCGCACTCACGCGAATCTCGATCAAGGAGCGCATCGGCTGGCAGCCGCGAGTCGAGACGCTCCTGGTCCAAGCCCGCGGTCGAAAGATGATGCGCGAGGCTGCGCTCGGAGCGCACATCCTCGCGCTGTTCAACGCCGACCGCGAAGACTTCGCCGGCGCCGCCGATCGGACCATTGAGTCTTCGGAGTTGATCCGCGACGCCGATCCCTCCACCGCCGCCGGCGTGATCGCCAACACCGGGCGCTGTCTGCTCTTCCTTCAGCGCGACGTGCCCCGCGCGCGCCTGCTCCTTGAAGAAGCGGAAAAACTGGCGGCAAACTCCAGCACCGAGTACGTCGAGATCCCGCTCGGTCTCGGCTTCTACTACGCGCACGTGGGCGACGACGTTCGCGCGATCGCGCAGCTCGAACGGGCGCAAGCGCTTGCGACTCGAGATCAAGACCACTGGCGCGAATGGATCGCGATCTATCGCCGGGTGATGATCGCACTCGAAGGCGGGGACGCCGCCAGTGCCCTGCGATTGTGCGAGCGCCTCGGTCCAATCGCCGCGAAAATGAGTGGCGGAAGCGAAGGGCCGGTCACTGAAATGCTGACGGCGCTAGCCAATCTGATCGCTGGAGATGGCTCCGACGTCGAGCGCTGCCTGCAGTCACTTCGACAAATCGACAGCAAAGGCGAGCTGGCCTACGCCCTCGTTTTTCTTGCGGAGCACGATCTGCAACGCGGCGACGTCGCCGCCGCCCGCGCGCGGGCCGAGGAGGCGCTGAGGGCGGCGGAGGTGGTGGATCGGCGCAGCGAAGCGGCCATCGCGCGGAGCCTGCTCGCTGAAATCACCGGCGACCGCTCGTTCCTGGACGCCGTGTCCGCGATGCGGCAATGGGACGACCTGACCAAACGGGCTCAAGACAGATTGACGGAGGCAAAACATGGCACACATCGTCCTCGAACAAACGTTCGAAAACCCGATCACATCCGAACAGCTCAATGATTTCGCCAAGCGCGTCGACAAGTGCCTGGAGGCCTATGGGGCCACCTGGGTGCGCAGCTACATCGCCTCGGATCGCAAACGGGCCATCTGCGAGTTCGAGGCAGCGGACGCCGAAAAAGTCCGCGCCTCATACCGCTCGGCGGGAGTGAATTTCGAGCGCGTGTGGACCGCCGAAGTCTTCTCGAAAGACGAGCCGACAACCAGTTACTAGTGGAGGACAGCGGCCCTCCGCTGTCCAGACAGCCGAGGGCGGCTGTCGTCCACGATCAGTGCGCCGACTGTCCGACCTGCAGCTTGTTGAAGTAGTCCTCCATGTTGCGCATCTGCTCGTGCATCGCCTGCATGGCCTGTTGGTTCTGAATGATCTGTTTCTCGACTTTCAGGCGATCGTCTTCCAACGACTTGATGCGCGATTTCAGATCATCTACTTCGGCCCTCATCTCGCTGATTTGGCTTGCGGAGCTCTTGCAGCCAAGGACGAGGAGAGCGCAGAGCGCCAGCCGCATTGCAGTTTTCATGGAATGACCTCCTTATGGAGATGGTAACGTGATCAGGAAGATCGCGGTAATGCTCGGCTGCAATTGCAGGCCTTCCATGGTGGTGGGAACGAACAGGAAATCGGCCGCAGAGAGCTTGCTGGGCTGATGTAGAGACAAGTCGACTTTGACTCCTTCGCGCACCCGGTGAAAGAACGCTGAGGCGTCAAATCCGCTTTTCCGGATGAGGTCCGCCCACTCGCCGACCGACAAGTTGCTGCGGTGGTAGCGGATGCCCGCGTGCACGGCTGCGTCCGCGGGCGTGTAAATCGGCGGCACGGCAATGATCGCTTTTCCTCCGATTCGCAGCAGATCGCGGACGCGCGCGAGAAAAGCTTCCGGATGATGCAGATGCTCAACGGAATTCGACGCCACGATCACATCGAACGATCCGCCCGGAAAATCGAGCTTTTCGATGTCGGCGACAGTGAAGGACAGACTCGGTGTGCTGTAGTGTTTGCGCGCGAAGGCCACGTTCTTGGCGTCGAGATCGACGCCCTGTACCGATTTCGCGCCGAGACGCGCAAGAATCGATGCGCCGTAGCCGGTGCCGCAGCCGGCGTCGAGAACATCGCAATCCGCCACATAGCGCGCGCAGAAGCGATAGATCGACTCGTGTGCCACGAAAAGGTCGTTGTGAACGCCGGGCCAGACCGCCTCGCTGAATGGTCGCAGACCGGCCATGACTTTGCGAACACCGTTGATTGCGCGATAGACCGTCTGCCGTGCGGTTGTCAGTGCGCGCCAACCGGAGCGTCGAGCCGTCGATACCGCCGAGTCTCGGGGAGACAGCTCTTGTGCTCGACGTGATGCATGTATTCGCTTCGGAATTTCTTGACCGAGGAGATGACGGGGCCGATGGCGGCATCGCCAAGAGCACAGAGCGACTTGCCGCCGATGTTGTCGGCCATGTCGAGGAGCAGATCGGCATCCTGCTTGCGGCCTTCGCCGCGCTCAATGCGGTCGAGGATCGACTCCATCCAATTGCATCCCTCACGGCACGGGGTGCATTGGCCGCAAGACTCGTGGGCGAAAAATTTCGCGAGCCTCCAGACGGCGTCCACGATGCAGACCGAGTCATCCAGCACGATGATGCCCGCCGATCCGAGCATCGACCCCGCTTTCATCAGCGCGTCGAAGTTGAGGGGGATGTCGATCTCGTCAGCGGTCAGCATCGGCGCCGATGCGCCACCAGGTATGACCGCCTTCAGCTTGCGCCCGTCCGGGACGCCGCCACAATGCTCGTAAACCAGCTCTTTTAGACTGATGCCCATCGGGAATTCGTACACGCCCGGCTTTTTGACCGTTCCTGAGACGCAATACAGCTTCGGCCCGGTGTTCTTCGGGCTGCCGAAGGATTTGAACCACTCCGCGCCGTTCTTGACGATCAGCGGCACGCACGCGAGCGTTTCGACGTTCTGCACGACCGTCGGCCCACCGAACGCCCCGATCACCGCCGGGAATGGCGGTTTCACGCGCGGCTGTCCTCGGTGGCCCTCGATCGATTCGATGAGTCCTGTCTCTTCCCCGCAGATGTACGCGCCGGCGCCGCGAGCGACGGTGATGTCGAAGTCGAATCCACTTCCGAAGATGTTCTTGCCGAGGTAGCCGCGCTGGCGCGCTTCGCCGAGGGCTTTCTCGAGCACCGTCGCGCCGTAATAGAACTCGCCGCGAATGTAGATGTACGACATCGGGTTCGATCCGATGGCGTAGCCGGTGATGATCATCCCCTCGATCATCAGATGCGGATCTTTCTCGATGATCACTCTGTCCTTGAAGGTGCCGGGCTCGGACTCATCCGCGTTGCACAAGAGATATGTCGGCTTGGGCGCGTTCTTCGGCACGAAGCCCCACTTGCCGCCCGTTGGAAAGCCCGCCCCTCCCCGCCCGCGCAGCTCCGAATCCTTCACGAGCTGCGTGACCGCATCGGGCTGCATCTTCAATGCTGTTTGCGCGGCCTGATAACCACCGGCATCGAGGTAGACGTCGATCGACGCCGAGTTCGGCTTGTCCATGTTCGCGGTGAGGACCTTGATGGGTTGCATGTGAACGAGGTTTCGTAGTCTCGGGGTTGCGAGGTTGCGCGGTGACAGCACCACGAGACCGCGCAACCTCGAGACCGCGCTACTTCAATTGCCCAAGCAGTCGATCCATTTTCTGAACATCCATGTTTTCGTGGTAGTCGTTATTGACCTGCACCAC
>Ga0070706_100003882_pt1 | contig 14599 bp, 13 predicted proteins | sample KBSK5501metaG_FD_65476 | JGI IMG/M metagenome (GOLD analysis project Ga0070706, IMG submission 65476) | Corn, switchgrass and miscanthus rhizosphere microbial communities from Kellogg Biological Station, Michigan, USA - KBS K5-50-1 metaG | ecosystem: Host-associated > Plants > Roots >...
CCTGATGCGAGCCTCGAGCGAGGTGACCAGCCGCCGCGCCTCGACTTCATGTCCGGTCACGGCACCCAGCCGCGAGGCGACGTCGAGCATGTCGGCCACGCTCGCCGGATTGACCACATAGACCGGGATCCTGAGTCGCTCGAGCTGGGTGAAGGTGTCCTCTCGGTTGCCCGCCGTGGTCGCGATCACGAGATCCGGCTTGAGCGCCACCATGGTCTCGAGGCTCGGCGCCACCATGCCGCCGACGCTCGGCTTCTTCCGCGCTTCCGCCGGGTAGTCGCAGAAGTCCGTGACACCGGCCAGCGAGTCCTGGGCGCCGATGGCGAACATGACTTCGGTCACGCTCGGAACCAGAGAGATGATGCGCCGGGGCGCCACGGCCAAGTTCACCTGCCTCCCGGTCTGGTCGTAGAGCGTGAGCGCAGGCGCCGCCGACGTGAACAGCAGCAGGAGCGCGAGGGCGCGGCCGAATGCGTGGATCATCGCCCGCAGGCTCCGACGAAGCCGGCCGCCAGGGCCTGGTTAGACCCGAAGTGCAGATGGACGTAACTCATGAGCGTCCCGCCCACGACGAAGCCCTCGGGACGCGGGGCGCCTTCCCGCCCGTCGGTCACGGCATAGAGCCGCTGCACCGAGGACGGCACCTCGCTCAGGGTCGAGCAGTGGAACTCATGGCCCCGCGCCCGCGTGCCCGACGGGCCCAGCGGTCCGTCGGCCGTCAGCGTCACCTCGCGATAGCCGAGCGTGAGCCGACTGCGATCCATGCTGACCCGCGCCGGCAGCACCGCCGCCATGGGCCACTCGCGCCCGTCCGTGTCGGTAACCGACTCGGCCAGGTACATGAGCCCGCCGCACTCCGCGTACACGGGACGTCCCGAGCGGCAGAAGGCGCGGACGGCTTCACGCATGACCGCATTGGAGGAGAGCTCGCTGCCGTAAAGTTCGGGATAGCCACCGCCGAAATACAGACCGTCGGCCTCGGGCAGCGCGCCGTCGGCCAACGGGCTCCAGAAGCAAAGCCGCGCCCCTGCCCGCTCCAACGCTTCGAGGTTGTCCGGGTAGTAGAACTGAAACGCCCGGTCGCGAGCAATCCCGATGGTCACGGCGGCCGCGGCGGGGCGCGGCGCGGCAATGGGGCCGGGCCGGCGCTCGATCTCGCTTTGCGCCAGCGCCAAGAGCGCATCCACGTCCGCGTGCTCCTCGATCAGGTCGGCGAGCCGCTTCCGGAGATCCGGCGAGTAGCCGCCCTCGGCCGCGGTAACCAGCCCCAGGTGCCGCTCGGGCAGAGTCAGGCGCCCATCGTGAGGCAAGGCGCCCAAGGCGCGCGCCTTGCATTCGGCCGTCACCGCCTGGGCCAGCCACTGGCTGTGCGTCGCACCGCCCGCGCGATTGAAGATGACGCCGGCCAGCTCCATCTGCGGGTCGAAGCGCTCGAAGCCCAGCACCACCGCGGCCGCGCTGCGCGAGAGCGCGGCGGCGTCCACTACGAGCAGCACGGGCGCGCCGAGCCATTTGGCGATCTGGGCCGTGGAACCGTCCTCCGTGAGGCCGTCGGCGCCGTCGAAGCAGCCCATGACACCTTCGACCACGGCCAGATCCGCATCGGCGGTGCGCTCGGCCACGGTATCGACGACGTGATCGCGCCCGCACATCCAGCCGTCGAGGTTGTAGGACGGCCGGCCCGTGGCCAAGGCGTGGAAGGCCGGGTCGATGAAATCGGGCCCCACCTTAAAGGCCTGGACCGTGCGCCCCCGCCGGCGAAGCGCTTCGAGCAAGGCCAGGGTGATCGTGGTCTTCCCCACCCCGCTCGACACCCCGGCAATCACCACCGCGGGCAAACGGGTCGGGGCGCTCATGGATTCTGCTCGGATACGCCGGCCGACTTGAAGGTCGCCATCTCGGTGAGCAGCCGCACGGCGGCCTGGGCCAACCCGATGCAGAGTGCGGCGCCGGTGCCTTCGCCGAGGCGCATTCCCAAATCGAAATACGGCTCGAGGCCGAGCGCCTCCAGCACGTGACTGTGGCCGGGTTCGCTGGAGCGATGCGAGGCGAGCAGATACTCGCGCGCCTCGGGCTTGATGCGAACCGCCGCCAGCGCCGCCGCGCCGGCGGGAAACCCATCCACGATCACGGGAATGCCATAGGCCGCACCGGCCAGAACGACGCCCACCAGGCCCGCGATCTCGAAGCCGCCGAGCTTGGCGAGGACGTCGAGGCCGTCATTGAGATCGGGCTGGTTCACCTCGAGCGCGCGCGCGACGGCATCGATCTTCCGCTTCCGGCCTTCCGCGTCCACGCCGGTGCCCGGCCCGACCACCGCCTCGGGAGCGGCGCCGGTGAAGGCCGCCGCCATGGCACTGGCGGCGGTGGTATTGCCGATACCCATCTCTCCCGTGGCGATCACGTCGATGCCGAGCCTGCGCTCCTCGTCCACCAGCGTGATCCCCGTCTCGATCGCCGCGAGGGCGTCCGCGCGCGACATGGCCGGGCCGCGGGTCATGTTGGCCGTGCCCGGGCCGATTCGATGTTTCTTCAACAGCGCGTGATCGGGCAGCGGCGAGGCCACGCCCAGGTCGGCGACGACGACACGCGCCCCGACATGGCGGGCGAGCACGTTCACCGCGGCACCGCCGCGGAGAAAGTTTTCCACCATCTGCGCGGTCACGATCTGCGGATAGGCGCTGACCCCAGCCTCGACCACGCCGTGGTCCCCCGCGAGGGTGAAGATCACCGAATGGCGAATGCTCGGCGGGCACTTGCCGGACATCTCGGCCAGCCGCCGGGCCAACTCCTCGAGCCGGCCGAGGCTGCCCCGCGGCTTGGTGAGCTGGTCGAGCCAGCGCTGCGCCTCGATGCCGGCCGCGGGGCGCGGCGCGACAATGGCCTCAAGGAGCTTCGGGAGCGCGCTCATGATCCGCCGCGGGCGGGACGTCTTTGATCGTCACGGGAATGCCGGCAACCATCAGGGTGACGCGGTCGGCGGCCGCGGCCACCCGCTGGTTGACCGAGCCGAGCAAGTCGCGGAAACGCAGCCCCAGCGCGGTGGGCGGATGCACGCCCTCGCCAACCTCGTTGGAGACGATGATCAGCGAGACGGCGCGCTCGCCGACGAGCTTGGCGAGGTCGTCAGCGGCAGCGAGCACGGCATCGTCGCCGTCGCCGCGTTGGAGGAGATTCGAGACCCAGAGCGTCAGGCAGTCGATAAGGATGAGGTCGTGACGGCCAACCAGACGGCGGCAAGCCGCGACGATATCGAGCGGCTCTTCGACCGTGGCCCACGCGGACGGACGCTCGGCCTGATGCCTGGCGATACGCGCCGCCATGTCGGAGTCGCGCGCTTGCGCCGTAGCCAGGACGGCGGTGCGGCAGCCCTCGGCCCGGGCCTGGGCAAGCGCATAGCGACTCTTGCCGCTCCGCGCTCCGCCCAGGATGAAACGCGACTGGCAGGCGACCGTCACCCGGGTCCTCCCGCGAAGACCGGTATGGGAAAGACGGGCGTTCGGGCAGGTCTCCTGGCTCTCGGATCGTCCTACTCCCCACGCCTTCCCGGCCCGGTTGCTCCCGGACCAGTGGCCGCACGTGGGTTTCGTCCCCGATTACAGTGACGGGGTCGCGGCGGATTCGCACCGCCTTCCCTGGGGCCCGCGTCGGCGGGCCGCCCGGAACACCGTGAACGCGCAGACCGTAGCACCACCCCGCCGTCGCGTCAAGGCGCGCGGGACATCAGCGACGAGGCGCGGCGGGGGAGCCCTTCTGGAATTCGTCGGCCATCGAGGGGTTGAGTGCCCGCAGCGCGGTCAACTCGGCGTCGGCCCGATCGCGATCGCCCATTTCCAGGAAGGCGCGCGCCAGCCAGAAGCGCGTCGCCGCCACGCGGGGGCTGAGCGCCACCGAGCGGAGCAGCGCCTCCGAAGCCTCGGCCGGCTTCCCCTCTCGCAGCAGCGCCTGGCCGAGGAAGCTCCACGTGTCGGGATCTTCAGGCCAGATCTGGGCGGCCTCCCGGAAGAGCAGCACCGACTCGGCCGTCCGCCCGCCCAGGGCCAGCTCGGCGCCCCGGCCGCGGAGGGCTTGGGCCAGATTGCGCGGGAGATCGGGAAACTCCGGCTTCTCCCGGTACGCCTCACGCAGCAGGCTGACGGCTTCCTCGTACCGCCCCTGGCGCCCGTACACCGCGCCGAGGTTGGCCCTGGCGCCGGTGAGCGTGGGCTGAAGCCGCAGGGCTTCCCTCAGCTCCTGCTCGGCCTCGGCATAGCGCTCCTGGAAAATGAGCGCCGTCCCCAGGTTATTGTGGGTCGGAGCGCGGCCGGGCCGCAGCGCGAGCGCCGTGCGGTACTCCGCCTCGGCCTCGCGGTACTGCTTCCCGACGAACAGCGCGCTCCCCAGGTTGTTGTGGCAAATCATGCACTCGGGATCGAGCGCGAGAGCGCCGCGCCAGAGCGTCTCCGAATCCTTCCACGCTCCGGTCTGCTCCCAGGCATCCACACCGAGCAGCAGAAGCGCGACAACCGATCCGCCCAGCATCAGTGGGGCCACCCAGCGCCCGAGCCGCCGCCGCTCCGCCAAACCCAGCACCGAGACGAGCGCGCCGCCGGCCAGGACGGCGAAGCCGAGCCCCGACACATAGCTGTAGCGGTCGTGGGCAAGCTGGTAGCCGGCGTGCACGGCGCCGCTCACGGGCAGGATCATCAGCGCCGAGAAGGCCCAGGCCGCCAGGCCTCCGGGCCAGCGGCGTCGAAGAGCGATCAGGATGGCCGTGACAGCGATCAGGCCGACCGCCGGGACCAGGAAGCGCGCCGCCAGCGGATCCACGTGGGGCGGCAGCTCGTAGAGCGGCGATAGCCCGACAGGCCACACCCATTTCCACGGGTAGAACCAGAAGCTGTAAAAGGTCATCGCGATCCGGGCGGGCAGGCCGTACTCGCTGTACGGGGTGACGACGGCGCCCTTCCGCACCGCGATCATCGCGACCACGGCGCCGGCCGCCGCAAGAATTCCGTAGGGAAGCTTCTCGAGGATGATGGTCCGCTTCCAATTGTCGCGATTCAGCCGCCTCAACGGGTAGATGTCCATCACGAGCAGGGCCGCCGGCAGCGTCATGGCCGCAGCCTTCGAAAGCAGCGCCGCGACGAAGGCCACCAGCGAGGCGAGCCGCCAGCGGCGGCCGTGCCGGCCGCCCGGATCCACCGATCGGAGGTAGGCCAGCGCGGAAAGAAGGAAGAAGAGCGTATAGAGGACGTCGCGGCGCTCCGTCACCCAGGCCACCGATTCGACGCGGAGCGGATGCAGGCTGAAAACCAGCGCGGCGAAGGTCGCGCCAAGGTAGAGGCGGGCATCTCCCCTCACGCCTTCATCACCCCCCACCCCGGCCCTCTCCCCAGAGGTGAGAGGGAGAGACGATTCTGAAGGAGAGAGGGCGAGTCTCAGAAGTCGTAGCGCGAGGAAATAGAAGACGAGCGCGTTGGCGGCGTGCAGCAGCAGGTTCGCGAGATGATAGCCCCGCGGATTCATGCCGCCGAAGACATAGTTCAATCCCAGGGTCATCCAGGTCAGCGGGATGTAGTGGCCGAGCAGGGTCGCCGTCCACATCCACTTGAGCTGAGTCCAGCCCAGGCCGCGGAAGCCGTCGTTGTTGACGAAGTTGGAGAAATCGTCCCAATTGAGGAACTCGCCGTGGAGCGCGGGAAGAAATGCCACGATGCTCAGGATGACGACGGCGACGGGAAGCAGCCGGCGGAGGAGACTCACCAGCGCGAGATCCGATCGATGAGCCGGCGCTCCCGCTTGGTCGGCCGGCCCGATCCGCGCGGCCGGTAGACGGGCGGCGGGATGCGCGCCTCCTTGGGCGGCGGGGGCGGCGTGAGGTCTTCGTAGAGCAGCGCCGCCTCCGCGCCGGAGCCCCGCCGCCCGGCGAGCGCGCGCACGCGCACGATCTTCTTGGCCCGCGTCAGGGTGATGTGGAGAAGATCGCCGGGGCGCACGGGCCGGGAGGGTTTGGCCGCCTGCTCGTTGATGTCCACCTTGCCGCCATTGCAGGCGGCGGCCGCGAGCGTGCGGCTCTTGAAGAAGCGCGCCGCCCAGAGCCACTTGTCGATCCGCAGATCGGCCATGACGCTTTTACCGTAGCACAGGGGCTGGGCTATACTCACGGAGCGCGGAGCACGCGCGAGGAGATCCGATCATGTCCTGGGAGCCCGAGATCCGGGAGCTGCAGCGCCGCATGGAGCTGGCGCGCCGCATGGGCGGCGAGGCCAACGTGGAGCGCCAGCACAAGGGCGGCAAGCTCACCGTGCGCGAGCGCATCGAGCGGCTGCTCGACAAGGGCTCATTCCACGAGACGGGCGGCCTGGCCGGCGTGCCCGTCTACGAGGATGGCCGGCTCGTCGAGATGCGGCCGGCCAATTTCGTCATGGGCACCGGGCGGCTGGACGGCCGCCGCGTGGTCGTGGGTGGCGACGACTTCACCGTGCGCGGCGGCGCCGCAGACGGCTCGATCCGGGGCAAGCAGATCTACAGCGAGCGCATGGCGCTCGAGCTGCGCCTGCCGTTGATCCGGCTCGTGGACGGCACGGGAGGCGGCGGCAGCGTCAAGACCTACGAGGAGACGGGACGCACCTACGTCCCGGGCAATCCAGGATACGACCTCATCGTGCGCGCCATGTCCGAGATTCCGGTGGTCGGCGCGTGCATGGGCTCGGTGGCGGGCTTGGGCGCGGCCCGCGTGGCGGCGTCCCACTTCTCGGTGATGGTGCGCGGCAGCTCGCAGCTGTTCGTAGCGGGGCCGCCCGTCGTCAAGCGCGGCATCGGCGAGGACGTGGACAAGGAAACCCTGGGCGGCTCCCACATCCACGCTCACGGCTCGGGCGCCGTCGACAATGAGGCCGACTCCGAAGAGGAGGCCTTCGACCAGATCCGGCGCTTTCTGGCCTACCTGCCCCGGAATGCCTGGGAGATGCCGCCGCTCGGTCCCCAGGACGACGAGCCGGGGCGGCGCGAGGAGGAGCTGCTGTCGATCATCCCGCGCAGCCGGCGGCGGGGCTACGACCCGCGGCGCATGCTGCGCCTCGTGCTGGACCGCGACTCGGTCTTCGAGATCGCGCCGTTCTACGGGCGCTCCCTGGTCACCATGCTGGGCCGGCTCCACGGCCATCCGGTGGGCGTCCTGGCATGCGATCCGGCCTTCCACGGCGGGGCGCTGACAGCCGACGGGTCGGAGAAGATGATCCGCTTCATCGACCTCTGCGACACCTTCCATCTGCCCGTTGTGAACTTCGTGGACCAGCCGGGCTTCATGATCGGCGTGCCGGCGGAAAAGGCGGGAACGATCAGAAAGGGCGTCAGGGCCATCGCGGCGGTCTACCACGCCACGGTGCCCTGGGTAACGATCATCGTTCGCCGCGTGTTCGGTGTCGCGGGCGCCGCTCACGGCAATGTGCAGGCCCTGAACCTGCGCTATGCCTGGCCGTCGGGCGACTGGGGCTCGCTGCCCCTGGAAGGCGGCATCGAGGCGGCCTACCGGCGGGAGCTCGAGGCGGCCTCCGACCGGGAGAAGCTGATGAAGGAGATCGAGGCGCGGCTCAACGCGCTCCGCTCTCCATTCAAGACGGCGGAGGCCTTCGGGATCGAGGAGATCATCGATCCCCGGGACACGCGCGCCCTGCTCTGCGACTGGGTGGAGCTGGCCTATCGAAACGAAGCGACGCGCCTCGGGCCCAAGGCAAGAGGGATGAGGCCATGATGCGAGCATCGGCAGCTCTGGCGGCGATACTGGCCGCGCTCGTCGCGGCGCCGATGCTCGCGGCCCAGGGCAATGCGGTCGTCGTCGAGGACTGGTCCAAGCAGCCGGCGGGCAAGACCGGGATTCCCAACGGCTGGCAGGGCCAGAACTGGGGGAGCCCCAAGTACGATTTTCGCGTGGTCCATGAAGATTCGAGCAATGTTCTCCACATGAAGAGCCAGGACGACGGCTCGACCATCAACAAGGAGATCAGGGTGGACGTGAAGCAGTTCCCCGTCCTGCACTGGCGGTGGAAGGCCGTCGTGCTGCCCAAGGGCGGGGACTCGCGCCACAAGGAGACCGACGATCAGGCCTGCCAGATCTACGTCACCTTCCCGCGATTTCCGAAGCTGGTGCGCTCGCGCGTCATCGGCTATGTCTGGGATTCGACGGCCCCTGCGGGCACGATCACCCCGAGCGAGAAGGCGAGCACCATTACCTACGTCATCGTCCGCTCCGGCGCCGCGGAGGCCGGCAAGTGGATCGCTGAGAGTCGCAACGTCCTCGAGGACTACAAGAAGATCTACGGCCAGGAGCCGGGCGAGTTGGCGGAAGCGATCTCCGTTTCGATCGACTCCAACGACGTCCACGATCGGGCCGAGTGCTTCATGGGCGAAATCGCTTTCCGCAAGCCCTGAACATGACGGCCGACCAGCGATTTATCGAGGGCTTGGCGCAAGAAAACGCGCGCTTCTGGAACGACCGCGATGTCCGGCAGGATCTCCACGCGCCTCCCGAGGTGCGGCGCGCCCAGCTGCTGGCCCGGATGCGGCAGGGCGTGTACAACGAGCTGCGCGCGGCGGAGCTCGTGGCGGCCTGGATTCCGTGGGTGCGCGAGCGGGAGCTGCGGGAGCTGCTGCCGCGGCAGCTCGACGACGAGCAGCGCCATTACCAGCTGCTGCGCGCCCGGCTCAAGGAGCTGGGCGAAGACCCCGACGCCTTCGAGCCCTTGCCCGAATGGCGGGACCTCTTCGATTGGCTGGTCGCGGCCCGCAGCCGGCCCACGCTGGAGAAGCTGGCCATGTTCCAGTTCGCTGGCGAAACGCAGTCCTGCGAAGGATTCGAGACCCTGATCCGCCTGGCCTCGGACGTGGACCCGGAGACCGCCGAGCTCTACCGGACCCGGATCCTGCCCGACGAGCGGGCGCACGCGGCCATCGGGCGCCGGGCGCTGCTCCTGCTGGCCGATACCCCGGAGACTCAGCGCCGCGCGCGGGAGGCCTGCCGCGAGATGAACCAGCGCGTGGCGGAGGCATACCGTCGCCACCGGGCGCGGGTGGACAAGGAAATCACGGCGGACATGCCGTTCACGGGCTGAGGGAGAAGGGGACAGGAGGCGGAATGGGAGGCTACGGTCCGCTGGTGCTCCGGCTGACCTTGGGAGCGATCTTCCTCATGCACGCCTATTTCGGGCTCTTCCTGATCGGGCCGGACGATACGGCCAAACACTTCGCCGATCTCCACATCCCATTCCCCAAGCTCACCACCTGGTACGGCATGCTGGCCCACGGGCTCGGCGGAATCTGCCTCGTCCTCGGGATCGTGACTCGCTGGGCCGCGCTCGCGAATATCCCGGTGTTCGCGGGCGCCCTCTACTTCACCCATCTCAAGCAAGGCTTCTTCATGAAGCCGGAGGGCGGCTACGAGTATCCGCTGCTGCTGCTGGGTGCGACGGTGGCCCTGGCGCTGATGGGCCCGGGGAGCTTCACGCTGAAGAAGTAGCCACTACTTCAAGACCTGACGGACCGCGTTCACCACGGCGCCGGCGTCGGGGGTCGCGAAGGCCTCGAGGGGCGGGCTGAACGGGATCGGGATGTTCGGACTCGCGACGCGCACGATGGGCGCGTCCAGCTCGTCGAAGCAGTCCTCCATGATGACCCAGGCCAGCCATGCGCCAACGCTGCCGCGCATGGGCCCCTCCTCCGCAATGACCACACGATGGGTCTTGCGCACGGAGGCGGCGAGCCCTTCCCGATCGAGCGGCACCAGGCTCCGCGGATCCACGACCTCCACGGCGATGGCCTCCTCGGCAAGCTGCCCGGCCGCGCGGAGGGCCTCGCCCACCATGCGGGCGGTGGCGATGACGGTGACGTCCGCGCCCTCGCGCTTGACGTCGGCAAGCCCCAGCGGCACCAGCGTCTCCGCTTGGGGCACCTCGCCCGCCACGCGGTAGAGACCGCGATGCTCGAAGATCAGCACCGGGTCGGGATCTCGGATGGCGCTCTTGAGCAGCCCGCGCGCGTCCGCGGGCGTCGACGGGATGCACACCTTGAGCCCCGGGATATTGACGAACCAGGCCTCTACGGAATTGGAGTGATGGCCGCCGGCCGACTTGCCGATGCCGTAGGGCATCCGCAGGGTGAGCGGGCAGGAAATCTGGCCGCCGAACATGTAGCGGCTCTTGGCGATCTGATTGGCGACCTCGTCCATGGCGCAGGTCACGAAGTCGGCGAAATGCATGTCCACCACCGGGAGAAGGCCGGTCATCGCGGCGCCCAGGGCGGAGCCCACGATGGCGGCCTCGGAGATCGGCGCGTTGAGCACGCGCTCCGGCCCGAACTCCTCCGCCAGCCCTTTGGTCACGCCGAAGGGCACGCCGAGCACGATGTCCTCGCCGATGCAGTACACGCGCGGGTCGCGGGCCATCTCCTCGCGGAGCGCGAGGTTGAGCGCCTCGCCAAAATCCATGACCGGCATCAGTCAGCGTCCCCTGCCGGGGCGAATGACGAGCCAGACGAGGCCCGAGGGAGGAGCCGACCGGAGCGTACCTGGTCTGTACGTGAGGATCGGCGACGACCGAGAACGTGGCCGTTCGAGCTGAGCCGCGCTGCGGCGAGGCGAGGGCTGAGTAGATCAGGCGAAGTCAGTCGGCCCGGCATCAGTCTCTCCAGGGGTAGTGCACGAACAGGTCCTCCAGCGCCGCGTGCGGCTCCGGCCACGGGCTAGACTCGGCGAAGTCGACGGCGTCCTGGATCTCCGCTTCCACACTGCCGGCGACGCGCCGCGCCTCGGCGTCGTTCAAGAGACCCACCTCGCGGAGATGTGCGCTGAAGCGCGCGATGGGATCGCCGCGGCGCGCGGCCTCGGCTTCGGCCTTGGACCGGTAGGTCTGTGGATCGCCCTCGTAATGTCCAAGCAGCCGGGCCGTTCGCGCTTCGATCAGCGTGGGCCCCTGCCCCTGCCGCGCGCGTTCCACCGCCGCCGTCACCGCGGCATGCGTCTCCAGCACATCATTGCCATCCACGGCGAGGCCGGGGATGCCGTAGCCGGCGGCCCGGGCCGCGATGCTGCCGCCCGCGGTCGAGGCGTCATGAGCCGTGGTCGAGGCCCAGAAGTTGTTCTCGCAGACGAACACCACCGGCGCCCGCCACAGCGCGGCCAGATTGACGCCCTCGTGGAAGGGGCCGCGATTGGCCGCGCCGTCACCGAAGAGAGCGACCACAACCTGGTCGGTCTTTCGCATGCGGATCGAGAGGCCCACGCCCGGAGCCAGCACGCAGCCGGACGTCAGCACCCCGTTGGCGCCGAGAAAGCCGACGGACGCGTCGGCGATGTGCATGGAGCCGCCTTTGCCCTTGCAGCAGCCGGTACTGCGGCCGTAGAGCTCGGCCATGAGCGCTCGGGGAGAGCCGCCCTTGGCGAGCAGGTGACCGTGGCCGCGGTGGGTGGAGAGCACATAGTCGTCGCGGCGTAGCGCGGCGCAGACACCGACGGCCACGGCCTCCTGACCGATCGAGAGATGGATGAACCCGGGGATGCGGCCGGCCTGGTAGAGCTCGCGCGCCCGCTCTTCGAAGCGGCGGATCCGCAGCATGCTCGCGTAGATCTGGAGCAGCTGGACCGGGCCGGGGGCTGGCGTCATCGAGGGTTCTCGGTTCCGGTCGGGAATCTTACCACGTGGCGCTGCGCTCCAACTCTGTCGGGCTCAGAGCGGGCCCCGAGAGGCATTGAGCAGCCGGAGCGCCCAGCGCGCTCCGGTCCACTCGAGCACCGAGAGGGACGCATACTCCTGCCCGACGGCCAAGAGCCGCTCGGGCCCGAGACCAAGCGCCCGGCAGAGGATCATGCGGTTCGTGCCGCCGTGCGCGACGATGGCGACGGATCCGCCCGCGTGGCCGGCCACGATGCGCTCGAAGGCGGGCCAGGCCCGCGCCTCCAAGTCTTGCAGACTCTCGCCCCCGGGGAATTGAAAGCGCTCCACGTCGGCCATCCACCGCTCGAAGGCCTGCGGATCGAGCGCGCGGATCTCCTCGGCCGTCAGCCCTTCCCAGCGGCCCATCGCGAACTCGCGCAGGGCGGGCAGCTCGACGGGGGCGAGCCCGCGGGGCTCGGCCAGGATGCGGGCGCTCCGGCGCGCGCGCTCGAGATCGCTCGAGTAGACGGCCGCGAGCTCGACCTCGCCCAGGGCCTTGCCGAGTTCCCGGATCTGATCCTCGCCCAGCGGCGACAGCGGCACGTCGAGGTGGCCGATGAATCGCCGGGTCTCGGCGCCCACCACGCTGCCGTGACGAATCAGGTAAACCGTCGTCCGCATTCAGAGCAGCCCGAGATGAATCAGCGCGGACGCCGTGAGCAGGCAGGCGAGCTCGCCGACTTCGACACCCGACCCCAGCACATCCCCGCCGAGACCGCCGAACTGCCTGACGAGAAACACCGACCAGCCCATGACCGCGGCCAGCGCGAGGAGCCAGATGAGGACGCCTCCAGGCCAAAGCAGGACTGCCGCCACGACGAGCATCGCCGTCCCCCAGCCGGCCACGGCCGGGGAGGAGACGCCAGCCGCGAACTGGGCGCCGAGCCCGCCGGGCACGGTCCGGGCGCGAAAGACCCTCCCGACGAGGAGCGGCGCCGTTCGGCCCAGCGGGAGCGCGACGAGCAGCACGCGCCACCGCATGCCGCCGGGCATCCCGCCGAGCGCCGTCCATCCGAGGAGAAAGGCCAGAATGAGTCCGATCGCGCCGAAGGCTCCAATGCCGCTGTGCTTCATGATCGCGCGCCGATGCTCGTGGTCGCGGCCGGCCAGGCCATCGAGGCAATCGGCCAGCCCGTCCAGATGGATGCCGCCCGTGAGCGTCTTCCACAACGCCAGGACGAGGGCGGCGGAGACGAGCGACGGAAACAGCCGGCCGAGGCCGGCATCGGCCAGCGCGAGCGCGCCACCCAGCGCCAGGCCGATCAGGGGAAACCACACCGCGGCGCGGCCGAGCGCGCCGGGCCCCTCGGCTTCTCGTCCTGGCACCGGGACGATGGTGAGAAACCGCAGGGCAAGAATCAGGGGCGCCATGGGAGGAGCGGCGGAGCGAGGGCGCCCATCGCCTCGGGGCGCGCCGGTCAGACGGGAGGGACGGGATTGCGGCGGGGCGGGAACTCCAGCTGCTTGGACTCGGCGTAGGCCAGGCGCTTGATCAGCTCGTCGCGCAGCTCCGAGCCGCCGATGATGCCGTCGACCAGCATCTCGGAGGCGAGCTTGTAGACGTCGACGTCGCGGACGTACTCCTCCCGCTTCTGCTGGACATAGGCCGCCCGCTCCGCTTCGGGGAGGTCCATGATCTTATTGTAGTAGACGGCGTTCACGGCCGGCTCGGGCCCCATGATGGCGATCTGTCCCTGGGGCAGCGACAAGGCGGCGTCGGGCTCGAAAGCCGGGCCGCACATGGCGTAGAGCCCTGCGCCGTAGCACTTGCGCACCACCACGCAGATCTTGGGCACGGTGGCCTGGGAGGTGGCGAACACCATCTTGGCGCCGTGGCGGATGATGCCGGCGCGCTCCACTTTGCTGCCCACCATGAAGCCCGAGACATCGGCCAGGTACACGAGCGGGATATTGAAGGCATTGCACAGCCAGATGAACCGCGCGGCCTTGTCCGAGGAGTCCACCATGAGCACGCCGCCCTTGACCTTGGGCTGGTTGGCGACGAGGCCCACGGCGCGCCCGCTGATGCGGGCCAGCCCCGTGATGATCTCCTGGGCGAAGAGCCGCTTGATCTCGAAGAACGAGCCCGCGTCGATCACGCGGTCGATGACCTCGTACATGTCGAACCACTTGCGCTGATCGTAAGGAACGATCTCCTCGATGGGCCGGCCGGGCGCTGAGGGGGCAGCCTCTGTCGCGGACGGCCGGTCGCGGTACGACCCCGGCATGAAGGACAGGTACCGCTTGGCGAGGTCGATGGCCTCCTCGTCGGAGGCCGCGAGCACGTCGCCGCAGCCCGAGACCGAGCAGTGCATGCGGGCGCCGCCCAACTCCTCCAGCGTGGTCTTCTCGCCGATGGCCATCTCGACCATGCGTGGCGAGCCCACGTAAAGGCTCGCCTTGCCGTCTACCATGATCACGCAGTCGGTGAGAGCCGGCAGATAGGCCGAGCCGGCGGGCGACGGCCCGAAGAGGATGCACACCTGGGGCACCACGCCCGAGAGCTGGACTTCGTTGTAGAAGATCCGGCCCGCGTGGTAGCGCCCCGGGAAGATCTTGATCTGCTCCGAGATGCGACCGCCCGCGGCGTCCACGAGGTACAGCAGTGGCGCCTGCAGCCGCTGGGCCCGCTCCTGGATCCGAACGATTTTCTGCACCGTCTTTTCGCCCCACGACCCGGCCTTGACCGTGTAGTCATTGGCCATGACGCAGACGGCGCGCCCGCCCACCGTCCCGACGCCGGTGACCACCCCGTCGGCGGGCGTGTCGGGCTCCTGGTTGCGCGCGAAGAGAAAGTCCTCCTGGAAGTCGGCGCCGGGATCGAGAAGAAGCTTGAGGCGGTCGCGGACGAAGAGCTTGCCCTCTTCCTTCAGCTTGTCGCGATACTTGACGTGCCCCTGCTCGATGCGGGC
>Ga0070706_100003884_pt1 | contig 14588 bp, 14 predicted proteins | sample KBSK5501metaG_FD_65476 | JGI IMG/M metagenome (GOLD analysis project Ga0070706, IMG submission 65476) | Corn, switchgrass and miscanthus rhizosphere microbial communities from Kellogg Biological Station, Michigan, USA - KBS K5-50-1 metaG | ecosystem: Host-associated > Plants > Roots >...
GTGACCTTCAACAAGATCAACACGTACCCGTGGTTCAAGGAGCGGCTCTACAAGCTCGAGGACGGCCCCTACGACCCCAGCGACCTCATGGCCGCCATGGAAAAGTCGATGGAGTGGGGCTCCCGCATCCCGATCGGCCTGCTCTATCGCCACGAGAAGCCGACCTACGAAGACACCGAGCCGGTCCTGACGAAGGGACCCCTCGTGGACCAGCCGCTGGGTCTCGATCAGAAGGTGTTCGACGAGGTCCTGGCCGAGACGATGTAGGATCGGCTCCCAAGTGCTGAGTCGCCGCCGGTTCCTGTGGACGAGCGCGGCCGCGCTCGCCTGGTCGCGCCTGCCCGGCTACGCCGCCGAGCTCGCCGACGCCAAGAAGCGCGTCGGCCTCATCGGCTGCGGCTGGTACGGCAAGTGCGACCTCATCCGCCTGATCCAGATCGCGCCGGTCGAGGTGGTGTCCCTGTGCGACGTGGACAAGCGCATGCTCGCCGCCGCCGCCGAGCAGATCGCGGCGCGCCAGGCCTCGCGGAAGACGCCGCGGACCTACGGTGACTACCGCGCGATGCTCCGGGAGAAAGACCTCGACGTCGTCCTCATCGCCACCCCCGATCATTGGCACGCCCTGCCGATGATCGCCGCCGTAGAGGCGGGGGCCGACGTCTACGTGCAGAAGCCCACCGCCGTGGACGTGGTCGAGAGCCAGGCCATGCTCGCCGCCGCGCGAAAGCACCGGCGCGTCGTCCAGGTGGGAACGCAGCGCCGCAGCACGCCCCATCTCATCGAGGCGAGGGAGCAGTTCCTCAAGGAAGGCCGGCTGGGGAAGATCGGATACGTCGACGTCTACTGCTACTACCACATGCGCGCGCGGGAGAATCCGCCCGACACGGCTCCCCCGGACTACCTCGACTACGAGATGTGGACGGGACCGGCGCCGATGCGGCCCTACAACTCGCTCGTCCATCCTCGGAGCTGGCGGGCGTTCATGGAGTACGGCAACGGCATCGTCGGTGACATGTGCGTCCACATGCTGGACATGGTCCGGTGGATGCTCGACCTCGGGTGGCCGAAGAGCGTCAGCTCGTCGGGCGGCATCCTCGTCGACCCGCAGAGCAAGGCCAACATCACGGACACCCAGACCGCGACGTTCGACTTCGGCGACCTGAAGATCGTCTGGAACCACCGCACGTGGGGCCGCGCGCCCGACCCGGACTACCCGTGGGGCGCCACGTTCTACGGCGACAAGGGCACCCTCCGGGCCAGCGTGATGAGCTACGACTTCGTGCCCGAGGGCGGAGGAGCGCCCGTCCACAAGGACGTCACCTACGAGTTCGAGCAGTATCCCGAGGACAAGACGGAGAAGGACCTCGAGCGGCACGTCGCCCCCGCGATCCGCGTCCACATGAAGGATTTTCTCTCCGCGATCGAGAAGCGCAGCCGGCCCGTGGCCGACATCGAGCAGGGCCACATCTCCAGCGCGTCGTGCATCCTGGCCAACCTGTCGATGAAGCTCGGCCGCACCCTCGTCTGGGACGCGGACAAGGGGCAGGTCGCCGGCGACGCCGAAGCCAACGCGCTGCTCCGCCGCCCGTATCGCGCGCCGTGGATGCATCCGGATCCGGCCACGGTCTAGCCTTTCACGGGACGCGGCGACACGGTTGCGATCAGGACGTCCCAGTGGATGTGGCGGCCCGATGGCGAAGGGCGTGGCCCGGAAAAGCCATCGGGAAGGATCTGCAGCTCAGAGATCCCCGACACCGTGCCCCATCGCCACCCGATGGGAGGCGTGGACTGGCCCGCGCCGCCGACCTGGTAGAAGAATAGCCGGGCAACGCCGTTGATGATGCCGTAGTCGTGCGGCTCCGCGATGCGCCGAAACCCGTCAGAGATGAACGTGACGAGCCGCCGCTCGGCAATGGCCGTGCACAGGAGCTGATCGAGGCTCGCCGGCGCTGGATGCATCAGCGCTCCATCGACCTCAGGGACGCTTGGCCACCAGGGCGCCCGTGGGATCGCCGTAGTGCTGGTAGGCGGCCCACAGCGACTCGTACATCCCGGCCGTGGCGAGCGCCTGGCGCGCCTTCAGCATCGCCTGGCCGTAGGTGAGGTCGCCGGCGGGCAGGCCGGGGACGGGCAGCACGCTGTCGTAGAAGGTCTCCGCGAACAGGATCGCGCCCTCGTCGCTCACCTCCCAGGCCGTGCCCACGTAGTCCCGCACGCCCCGCCGGAAGAACTCGTCGGCCAGGCCCGGAAGCAGGTCGGTCTCGCCGCGCACGGCGACGGGGGCGCCGGAGCGCGTGACGCCGGACGTCAGGCCGGTGAGGCAGGCGTTGGCGACGACGAGGCGCGGCGCGAGCGCCAGCCCTTCCAGCTCGCGGGACGTGAGCAGCCCGCCCTTGAAGACCCAGCCCGCCCGGTCGGGCTCGTCGGGATCGAAATCCCCGTGGCCGCAGTAGTGGAGAATATCGAACCCGCCCGTGAGGAGGTGGTGGAGGACGTCGATGCGGGAGGCCGGCGCGATGCCGGGCAGCGGGCCGGCGCCCGCGGCGTCGGGGGCCCCGACGAGCTCGACGACGTCCACGCCCCGCGAGCGCAACAGGTCCGCGACGCGCTGGGCCTCGCGGCGCGCCCCCGGCAGCGACTCGCCCTTCGCGGGATCGCCGGGATCGCCGATGACGAGCGCCCGCAGCCGGGACGGCGGCCGCGGCGAGGGCGCGGGCGGCGGGCTGTAGGTGGTCCGGAGCTGCCGGGCCAGGGCGACCCGCAGGCCCAGGGCCCGCGGCCCGGAGCCGATCGTCTCGTCGGCCGCCATCATCTCCCACTGGACCCGCGCCAGCGCCCGGTCCACCTCGAAGACGAGCGGCGGCCCCTCCCGCACCTTGTCGCCGAAATCGGCGGGCAGCAGGAGCCGCCGCAACAGGTCGCCGAGGTCGTCGAGCCGGGCCGCGAGCGGGTCGGTCAGCCGGGCCACCAGCTCCTCCACGAGGGCGAAGTCGACGCCGAGGTCGCGCTCGGCCACGGTCGCGGTCTCGGTGATCGCGGCGACGCGGATCCGGTCGCCCGCGCGCACGAAGGAGACGCGGGTGGCGATCGCGCCCGACGGGGCGCCCGCGGGGCCGAGGCGGACGCGCAGCGAGCTGGCCACGCGTCCGAGGTCCGACTCGCGGTCGTGCCCCAGCGCGTCGAGCGTCTTCACGAGGCGCGCGGGCAGGTCGTCCTGCCGGGGCAGCGCGCGCAACAGCGTGGCGACCGCCCGGCGGGCGGCGGAGCGCGCGGGCAAGGCCGAGGCCCGCGCGGCGGCGGCCAGCAGCAGCGCCAGCCCGCTCTCCGCGCTGATCGCGCCTCCGCGGGCGGGGCGGATCTTGGGCGCCGGCGCAAGGTCGATCTGCCCGGCCACCGCCTCGTCGCCCCGGAGCTGCTCCACGGCGGCGCGGATGCGGTGGGCGCGGGAGAGCTCCTTCTCGACGATGCGGACCAGCCGGATGGGGCTCGTGACCTCGGCTCCGGCCAGGGCGTCTCCCACGCCGAGGAAGAACCAGCGGACCGCCTGCTCGACCTCGAGCGTCCCCTCGCCCGAGCCGATGAGCACGGTGCAGATCGTGCGCACGGCGGGCAGGCCGGAGACCGCCCACGTGAGGTTGCGGGCCAGGCGCCGCAGCTCCGGCTCGCCGAAGGTTCCCGCATGCCCCATGCCCGCGACCGCGACCACGCGCCGTCCCCAGGGAAAGAACGCCACGTCTCCCAGGCCGCCCCGCAGGATGCCGCGCCGCGTTTGGTCGGTGATGACCAGGTGCCGGCGCTGGCGGGGGCCGGAGACCTCCTCGTCGAGCGCCAGCTCGGCCCGCTGAGGCTGCACGCCCTCGTAGTGGCCGACCGCGTAGACCTCGCCCGCGGCCTTCGTGATGTCGCCCCAGACCACCTCGACCCGCAGGCGCGTGCGGCGGACGGGGCGCGCGCGAGGGCGGCGAGCGCCGCCGCGACGGGCAGGCGGGCGAGCCGCGGGCGGCGCCGCCGCAACCGCCAGCGGCCGGCCGGTGTCGACGGGCGTGCCGGTGTAGTCGCGGAGCATCAACGCTGCGAGCCGCGCGGCCTCGACGTCGCTGAGGGCAGGAGCGCGGCCGCGGCGCGCGGTGCCGGCGGCTCGGCTCAGCAGCGCGTCGACGACGGGAGGGTCGACCTCGAAGCTCCGCGGCGGCAGGTAGGGCGCGGCGGCGCGCACGCCACGGCTCGGGGGCTTCTGGCTCTCGAGCGCGCCCGTGGTCCCCTGCTGCAGCAGGTCGTGGACCGCGGCGAGGACGTTCGGGTTCTTCGGCAGGTCGCCGTGCGCCTCGCGCACCCAGAGCGTCTTGACTCCTTCGAGCAGGCCAAGGGAATGGGGCACACGGCCGTCTCCGTCCCGGGTGATCTGGTAGGTGAAGCGACCCGGGGCTTCGATCCGGACGGCGGTAGGCGTGTCCTGGTCGTAGCCGGCGACGTAGAGCAGGCGATCCGGATCGACGACCGGGTAGATCGCTTCCTGGAACGCGCGCCCGCGCGCGATCAGATCCGGCACCACCGGCAGCGTGCCCCAGCTCGCGGCGTCGAAGAGGCGTACGTGGTCGTCTCCGAGGTCCACGCGGGGCGAGGGCAGGTGCTGGTAGGAGGCGTGGAAGCTGTCGAGGATGCGGAGCAGGGCCACGCGGTCGTGGAACTGGTCGATCCGGTCGAGCGTCTTGACGATCTTCTCCTCGCCGGTGAGAGCGAGGACGACGCAGAACGAACCGCGGTTGGGGGTGCCCAGCATCACCAGCCGCCCGCCGCGGCCCTGGCCGGTAGGGTCCTGCATCGAGCGCCACACGTCCGGGAAGAGCTGGACGAAGCGGCGGGCCACGAGGCCCCCCATCGAGTGGGCGAGCAGGTGCACGGGCTCGCCCGCGCCCCAGCTCCGCACGAGGTCGGCGAGGGCGGAGGCGCTCTGGTCGACCTCGAGCCGCCAGTCGAAGGGGAACGGCCGCGTCTGCCAGCGGGTCTGCAGCTCGAGAAGCAGGTGGGCGTAGAGCGGGAAGATGCTCGCGGTCCGCACGGTGTGCGGGGGCGGAAGGGGCGCGCCGTCGAGCGACAGCCGCAGCTCGTCGAGGCGGCCGGTGAAGATGCGGAACACGTTGACCCAGACGCGGTCGGCGTCGCCGCCGGGCTGCACCGAGTCGAGCTGCGTGCCCATGAGCCCGGGGAGCACGATGACGCGGCCCTGCGTGGGACCGCGACGCACGCGGCGCGCCGACTGGTAGAGGCGCGCCAGGCCTTCGTCGCCGAGCTGGGCGGCGAGGATGTCCCGCTCTTCCGGCGTGAGCGCGAAAAGCGCGGCCCGCGCCGCCTCGACGTCGCCGGCCCCCAGGGCGGCATCGAACGCCGCGAGGCCGGGACGGGCCCGATAGCTCGGCATCGCCGGAGGCTACTGCCCGCGCGCGAACCCTGTCAATCTCGGATGCGTTTTCCGGCTAGTGCCGTTCCAACTTTTCGCGCCGAGCTTGGCGCGAGTGTCGATGCTGCATCCCAACTCCAATCTTCGAGATGATCGTAGGTCCATCAAGTTGGAACGGCACTAGTCCGCGCCCCTCGCCGGAGCGGGGAAAGCTCGTTTCCCTTCGCGCCCGGTGTCGCCGTTGCGGCCATAATCGAGATTCGATGCCTCGTCCTTCACGAGACCGTCGGGTCTTCTGGCTCGCCGGCCTCCTGCTCGTCGTCGCCGCGCTGTTCCTCCTCCGGGGGTGCGCGGTGCTGCGTCCGCTGCGCTGGCTGCTGACGTCTTCGGCCGCGCGCTCGACGCCGCCCGTCGAAGTGGCGACGCTCGAACGGCAGCTCCAGGGCCTGACCGGCCTCGTGGCCGAGGCGGAGGCGGGCGCCCTGTTCCCCGACGCTCCCGACCGCGTCCTCGTGCTCGTGGACCAGGGCCTGATCCAGAACCTGCTCACGGCGCTGACGCCCTCGGAGCACGTCGTCGCCAACCGTTACCGCGTCGTCGTCACCGGCGCGCGCGTCGTCTTCCAGGATGGCTTCGCCCTCGTCCGGCTGGACGGGAGAGCGAGCCTGGCCGGCGTCGCGGAATCGGACGTGTTCGCGGACCTCTCCGTCGCCGGCGACCTGGAGCTGCCGCTCGAGCAGCAGAAGCGGGATGTGCTGAACGCGCGGATCCACGTCCTCGCGGTGGACGCGCGGCAGGTCACGGTCGGGGCGCGCAGCGAAAAGGCGGAGGAGCTGGTCGAGGAGCTCGGCCGCACGAAGCTGGAGGAGTTCGCCGCCCTCGCGTCTTCGCTCGAGATCCCGGTGCGCCAGGAGCACGAGGTCACGATCCCGGCCGTCGGTCCCCAGGGCCCCGTGCGCATCGCCGCCGCCTCTTTGCCCCTCCGTCTCGCGCTGCTGAGCGTGCGCGCGTTCCACGGCAAGCTGTGGATCGCGATGAGGGCCTCCATCGGCGCCTCACCTCCGCCCTCGTCGGCGCCGCCGCCCGCGACGGCCGCGGCGACGCCGGGTCCGGACCTCCGTGGCCTCTCCCCCGACGAGCGCCTGTTGCGCCTCCACGAGGAGCACCGGCGGCTGCACGAGCGGTTCGAGGCGCGGCTCGCCCGCGAGCCGCTCATCCAGGAGGCGGAGCGCGTCCGGGGCGACCTGGCCGCCGCGGTGCCGGCGGGCCTCGTGAAGCAGGTCGCGCAGGAGGCGGCGCGGCGTTACTTCGACCGGGTGGCCCTCGACCTGTCGGGCATCGAGGTGAAGGAGTCGGGAGAGATCCACACCGACACGCCCGTGGGCCGGGTGAACGCGGGAGAGTGGACGGTCCATGTGAGCCTTCATCACGTGCGGGGGATCTTGAAGGCCAGGGTGCCGCGGATCGAGCTCAAGACGGGCAACGAAGTGGAGCTCGACCTGCCTGTTCTCCTCGAGGAGGGCGAAGGAACCGCCGCCGTGCGCTTCGAGTGGAAGTCGCACGGTCTGGCGAAGATCGTGTGCAAGAGCTTCGAGACGACCCAGGAGATCTCCGGACGCGTGAAGCCTGAAGAGTACCCGGTGCGGGGCAGCTTCCTCCTCGCCGCGGGGAAGGACTCCATCACGGCCACGCCGCGGTTCGACCCCGAGTTCCGCTTGAAGGTGGAGCTGAGCCCCGAGTCGTGGGCGAAGGTCCGCGCCGCCCTCGAGGCCCAGGACGACATCACCCGCTGCGGCCTCGCGCTCGATCCCGACAAGATCTTCGCGAAGCTCCAGGAGCTGGTGGGCGAGGGATTCAAGATCCATCTTCCCCGCAAGCTGCTGCGACCGGTGGCGCTGCCCACGGGCGTCAGTGAAGCGGTGGACGTGGAGGGGCGGCGCGTGGCGGTGACGGTGACGCAGAACGCGCTGCGGATCACTCCCGCAGGCCTGTGGTACAGCGTCGGCATCCGGGCGAGCGTCGCCGGCGCGCCCCGGCCCGGCGCGCTCCAGCCCAGGCCTTGACGCCTGCCCACCGGGGGCCGGATCATCGGGCCATGCGCCGGAGGCTCGCGCTCGGCATCGTCGTGCTCGGGCTGGGGGCCTGCTCGGCGCCGCGGGTCGGCCCGGACACGGTCCCGACGGGGACGTGGGGCGGCGACGACGGCGGCCTCATCGTCAGCGCCGAAGGGGCCCACGCGCACATCGGCTGCACCGTCGGCGACGTCGCCGGAGCCATCGCCCTCGACGCCGAGGGAGCCTTCGACGTGGACGGAACGTGGAATGTCGACGCGTTCCCGGTCAACCGGGGCATCCTGCACCCGGCCCGCATCTCGGGCCGCACCGACGGCGCCACGCTGAGCCTCGCCGTGCGCCTGTCCGATACCGGCCAGGCCCTGGGACCGGTGATCCTGACCCGGGGGCGGGAGCCCCGCATGCAGAACTGCCCCATCTGCCGGCGCTGATCCTGCGCCGCCGCCGATTCTGGTAGTCTTCTGGTGGGCCTGTAGTTCAGCTGGTTAGAACGGCCGGCTCATAACCGGTTCGTCGAAGGTTCGAGTCCTTCCAGGCCCATGAACATCCCGTTCTTCATCCACTCCCGGAACCACCGGTAGAGTTGCGTCTCGCCGGCGGCGGAGGGACCCCGGCGCCGGGCGGCGGTGGTCACCGCGTCGCCCAGGGGCACGCCGGACGCAAGATCCGAGAGCAGGCGGTGCGCGGGACGCGACAGCTCCAGGCGATGAACGCCGTAGCTTCGACGGAAGACGGCCAGCCAGCCGTCCTTGCGTAGCGGACGGGGATGCCGATGGCCTCTTCGGCGGAGGGACTGAACGTACGCGTTGACGGGATGGCGCAGCTCCAGCAGGCGGAAGGCGGCGATCGGGCGCAGCCGGGCGGACGGCCAGGCGTCCGCCGGCACCGCGGCGACGGCCTCCCCGGACAGGGGCGGCGTCTCGGCCTCGTCGAACACCTCGGTCATCGCCAGCTCGAGACGGGCGAGGTCGTGGCAGAAGCCGCGGTGGCGCAGCCCGCTCGTCGTGAGGACGAAGCCGGGAAGATGGTCGCCGAGGCGATTCAGCGTGTAGGAGCGCGACGGAAAAGACGCGACGTAGTCCCGCACCAGGTCGCGGAACCCGCGAGCGCCCAGGAAGTGCTGCAGCGCCGGGTAGTCGATCCCGAGCGCCTCCTCCATCCGCAGCAGGTACATGCGCTGGTAGATCTCCACGCGCGCGGCGGGCGCGAGGGTCCGCGAGGGCAGCACGACCTCGCCCAGCCTTCTCGGCGGGACCACGGCCCGGGCGGCCCTGGAAGCCAGCGCTTCGTCGATGGAACCCGGATGGACGACCACCTCCTGCATCCACCGCTGGATGCGGGAGAGCGGGGCCTCAAGCGCCACGGGCCACCCGCGCCGGCGGCCCGGCGCCCTCCTGCCGGTAGGCGCGGGCCTTGAGCGCTTCGGCGTGGAGCACCTCGAAGCCCGGGATGTCCTCGTCCCATTCGTAGAGCGTGGACACGTTGCCGGTCCGGCGGCACGACCGGGAGAACAGCTCCCACACCTGCGCCACCGCGTGGTCGGAGTGCGTGTCGAGGATGTGCGTGCCCTTGTTCGTGTGGCCGGCGACGTGGTACTGCACCACGCGGTCGGCGGGCACGCCGTCGATGTACACCCGCGGATCGAAGCCGTGGTTGAACGAGCTGACGTAGACGTTGTTGACGTCGAGGAGCAGCCCGCAGTCGGCCTCCTGCCCCAGGCGGGAGAGGAACTCCCATTCCGTCATCGTGGAGGAGGCGAACTCGACGTACGAGGACGGGTTCTCGAGCACGAGCGGCCGCTCCAGGATCTCGCTCACCTGCCGCACCCGCGCCGCCGTGTGGCGCAGCGCCTCTTCGCTGTAGGGCATCGGCAGCAGGTCGTGGACGTTCCGGCCGGCGACACCCGTCCAGCAGAGATGATCGGAGACCCAGTGCGCCCGCGTCCGGGCGGCGAGGGCCTTCAGCTTGCGGAGGTACTCGCGATCGAGAGGATCGGTGCTGCCGATGGACATCGAGACGCCGTGCAGCGCGATCGGGTATCGCTCGGCGACCTGGTCGAGGACCCAGAGGGGATGGCCCCCCGTGTCCATGAAGTTCTCGGAGAGGACCTCGAACCAGTCCACGGCCGGACGCCGCGAGAGGATGTGGCCGAAGTGGACGGTGCGCAGGCCCACTCCGATGCCGAGGTCGGGAAAGTTCCAACGATTCATGACTCGATTAGAACAATGGCGAGGAAAGCAGGCAACAGAAAACCGTGGCCGCAGCAAAAGCTGCGAGCGAAGCGGGATTCACTCCCGCGGAGGGAGCGGGGGGTCTGGGGGGTGCGCCGCTAGCACCCCCCAGATTTAGATTAAAGACCCTTGCAGCCGCCCTTGCCCTTGCAAGAGCTCTTGCCCGGCTTGGCCGGCACGTGCGCGGCGTCGACCGGTACCTTGCAGCCGCCCTTGCCCTTGCAGGAGTTCTTGCCCGGGCCGCCTTCGGCGGTCTTGCAGCCGCCCATGCCTTTGCACTCGTTCTTGCCCTTGCACTCGTGCTTGGCCGAGGCGGACGCGCAGTCGCCCTTGCCCTTGCACGAGTTCTTCCCGTCAGCGCCCTGACCCTTACACGCGTTCTGGCCCTTACAGACGTGGACGTCCGACTTGGCAGCCTTCTTGGCCGCCGCCGGCGCCTTCTCATCCGCAAAGGCTCGGGAGCCCGCCACCATTCCGGCCACGACGGCGCCCATCACCTTGCTGAACTCTCTGCGGTCCATTCGTTTCTTCTCCTTACAAAATCCTGAACTGGCGAACAGGGGTCGGAAGGCTCTTATCCTCCCTTTCGGAGGCCCTGTCAAGATCGCTGGCCCTGTCCACGACAACGCTCGGGCGCCCTCGGGCATTCCCCGGGAGTGCTAGAATGCACGGCCGGAAGGACATCCAAGCCCCCGCATGAACCCCGATCTCGAGAGGCTGATCCGACTCCAGCGAGCAGAGACCGATCTGCGCCGCGCGGAAGCCGAGCTGGCCGAGGTCCCCCGCCACCGGGCCGAGCTGGAGGCAGCGTTGGCGGCCGCGCGCGCCCGGCTGGACGCCGCCCGGCAGGAGCTCGCCGGCGGGCAGAAGGCGCGACGCCAGCACGAAGCCGATCTCCAGGACCTGGAGGCCAAGCGCTCGCGCCTCAAGGGACAGCTCATGGAGGTCAAGACCAACAAGGAATACACGGCGATGCTCCACGAGATCGAGGCCGTGGAGCGGGAGATCCGGGCGCGCGAGGACCAGATCCTCGCCGAGATGGAGCGCGGCGAGAACCTTGCGGTGGAGCTCAAGCGCGAGGAAGAGAGCTTCAAGCAGGCCGAGGAGCGCCACCGGGCGGAGGCCCGCGCGATCGACGAGCGCGCTCACTCGCTCGAAGAGCAGGTACGCCGGCTCACCGGGGAGCGCGACGCCATTGCCTCGACGGTGCCGGGGGGTGTCCTGGACCTCTTCCACCGCGTGGCGCGGTCGCGCGGAGGCGTCGCGGTGGCCCAGGTCCAGGACGCGATGTGCCAGGTCTGCCACGTGAAGCTGCGGCTGCAGCTCTATGCCGACCTGAAGCGCAACGAAGAGATCGTCCAGTGCCCTGCCTGCAACCGCATCCTCTATTACGAGGCGCCTCCGCCCACGGTCGTCGCGGAGCCCTGAGCGCCACGGGGGAGGACCTCCACTTCCACATCGACGGGGCCAGCCGGGGCAACCCCGGCGAGGCCGGCTTCGGCGTCTACGTCACCTCTCCGTCGGGTGAAGAGGTCGCCGCGCTCTACGGCTACCTGGGACGGGCGAGCAACAACGTGGCCGAGTATCAGGCATTGCTGCACGCGCTGCGCTACGCCCTCGGGCGCGGGGCGCGGCGGGTGAAGATCTTCTCGGACTCGGAGCTGGTGGTGCGGCAGATGGCGGGCCAGTACCGGGTCAAGCACCCCGACATGCTGACCCTCTACCGGCAGGCGCGGGAGCTGCTCGCCCGGTTCGAGCGCGTCGACATCGCGCACGTTCGGCGCGAGCAGAACAAGGACGCGGACCGCCTCGCCAATCAGGCACTGGACGAAAAGGCCTCGAAGGTGGATTAACCGGAAAATCCAACGAAATTGATCATTCGCCCCGCGTTTTTCCCGTCGCGGCGGTACGAGTGGTACAGGTCGGCGCGGCACCGGGTGCAGTCGTCCACCCGGTGGATGCGGTCCTCGGCGATGCCGGCCTCGCGGAGCTGCCGCTCGTTGGCGGCCCGGACGTCGAGATGCGGGCGGCCCCGCGGTCCGCGCCGGAAGAACTCGGCGCCACCCTCACCGAAGGCGGAGCGCAGCTCGTCGCCGACCTCGTAGCAGCACGGGCCGATGCCAGGGCCGGTGGCCGCGATGAGGTCCTCCGTACGAGAGCCGCCGGCCACCAGCGTGGCCACCGCCGCCCGGGCGACACCCGCGGCCGTCCCCCGCCAGCCGGCATGGGCGGCCGCGACCGCGCGCCGCACCGGGTCCACCACGAGGACAGGGAGGCAGTCCGCGGTCTCGATCCCGAGGACGAGCCCGGGCGCCTCGGCCACCGCGGCGTCGGCCTCCGGCTGCCCCGTCCAGGGCGCGTGCTGCACGCGGGCCCCGTGGACCTGCTTCAACAGGAGGAGCTGGCCGGAGTCGCGGAGCGCCGACGCGACACGACGCCGGGTCTCGTCGCGGTCTTCCCCGCCCAGGGGAACGAGCCGTTGCTCGAAGCCGTGGACGAGCCCGGGCACGTCCTGGAGGGCGGGCACCCGCGCCGCGCGCAGCGTCTCGGACACGCCTCCATCCTAAACCGGTAGACTGGGAGTCGTGGACCCGGACGGCGTCGTGGCGAGCGCCCTCGAGGTGCTGGAGATCGCGGAAGTCGGCCCGCTGCTCGCGGGCGGGGCGCACCCCTTCAGCGCTGAGGAGCTGGCCTTCGCCCGCGCGCGGTCCGATCCGGAGCGGCGGCTGGCCGCGCGGCTGGCGGCGAAGCGCGCGGCGGCACGGCTCCTCGGCGGCGACGTGTCCGCCTCCGACGTGGAGGTGTCGCGCCGTCCCGGCCACCCTCCCGGGCTGCGGCTCTCGGCCCGGGCGGAGGCCCGTCTGCGCGAGCGCGGTGCCGACCGGATCCTGGTCAGCCTCACCCACGAGCGCCGCCACGCCGCCGCCGCCGTGCTCCTGCTCCGCTCTCGATGAGGCGGATCCTCCTCGTCCTCAAGCTCGCGGCGCTCGCGCTGGTGGTGGCGGCCGCGGCCGCCGTGTGGGCGGCCTTCGCGCCCGCGGGGGACGCGGCCCCGCATCCTTTCAACCACGACCGCAACGCGGCCTGGCTCGAGCACCGCTGGCTCGAGCGCGGGCACACCGACGCCGAGATGCAGGATCTCTTCTCTTCGCTCTCCCACCGCGGGATCGCCTACGTGTTCCCGCACCTCATCCCCTTCAACGCCGCGGGGCGGCTGCCCGTGCACAGCCGGGACCAGATGCGGGCGCTGCTCGCGGTGGCGCGGCGGGTCGCGCCGGACGTCAAGGTGCTGCCGTGGGTGGGTGGGCTGCGGTCCGGCTGGAAGCGCGTGCGGCCGGGCACGATCGACCTCGACGACATGGGGCAGCGGCAGCGGATGGTCGCGGAGTGCCGGGGGCTGGTGGACGAGGGCTTCGACGGCGTGCACCTCGACATCGAGCCGATCGACGACGGCAACGACGAGTTCCTCTCGCTGCTCCAGGCCGTGCGCACGGCGGTCGGCCCGAAGGCGATCCTCTCGGTCTCCACCATCCACCCCGGACCGATTCGCCTGATCGTCGCCCCCAACTTCGTCTGGACCCCGGAGTACTACGGGCGCGTGGGCGCGCTCGTGGACCAGGTGGTGGTCATGGCCTACGACACCGCCATCCCCACCGCGTCCCTGTACCGGAGATACGTGGCCTACGCCGCCCGCACGGTCACAGAGCAGATGGTCCGCTCGAAGGCGCGGGCCCGGGTGCTGGTCGGCATCCCCACCTACGACGAGTCGGGGCTCATGCACCGCGCGGGAGTGGAGACACCGGAGAACGCCATTCTCGGCGTCGTGGCCGGCCTGCGCGGCCTGGGGGGCGGCGGGACCTTCGAGGGCATCGCCATCTACGCGGAGTGGACGACCGACGAGTCCGAATGGCAGACCTACGAGCGCCTCTGGCGCGGCCGCGCCGATTAGTTGTCTCGTTGCTAGGGCGTGACGATGAGCGTTCCCACCATGCTCGGGTGCAGGTCGCAGTGGTACGGGAACGTCCCCGCGGCGGCCATCCCGATGCCGCCGCTGCTCGTTCCGGTGGCGACGAGGCCGGTAGTGAAGGCGCCCCCGTTCGCGGTGGCCGTATGCGGCAGCGCGTCGCCGTTGCGCCAGACGACTCTCTGCCCCACCCGCGCGCTCGCCGGGTTGGGGGAGTAGGACATGCCACCGTTGATGCCCGTGATCGTGATGACGAGGTCCGTCAGCGGAGGACCGGGCTTGCCCGGCGGGGTCGGCTCGGCGACCTCGCCGCTCGCGGCGATGGAGCGGGCGCACGTGCTCGTCTCGTCGCCGCTCGTGACCACGAGCGAAGCGTCGAACACGCCCGGCCGGAGGTACGTGTGGACCGGGTGCCGCTGGTTGGAGGCCCCGCCATCGCCGAACCGCCAGGTGAAATCGTACGTTCCGGTGCCGCCGTCGGCCGACGACCGGAACCTCACGGTGAGCGGCAGCCCGCCCGCGCGCGGATCCGCCTGACACGAGACCGCGAGCGGAGCCGCCGCGGGCGAGGGCGGCGCCGGAATCGAGGGAGAAGCCGCCGGGGCGAGGGGAGAAGGCGGGGGCGCGGTGGAGGGACCCTCGACGCTGTCGCACGCGGCCAGGAGCATCACGATGAGGCCGGCCCGCAGGGGACGAATCGTGCGGGGACCGGCGTGTCGTGGCGGCAAGGGCACTCCTGGCGGCCTGGCGGCGGCCGCGCGGCCGGGGCGGCAGGGGAGCCCCTCGACCCGCTCTTTTTACGCAGCGCCCGGCCCTTTGTCAACGACGCGTCGAACGGATTGTGTCCGGGGCTACGGCCCCGATCAGCGCACGAGCGTGCGCTCGCCGTCCTTGATGGAGCCCAGCGACTTGTCGGCCAGCTC
>Ga0070706_100003885_pt1 | contig 14586 bp, 14 predicted proteins | sample KBSK5501metaG_FD_65476 | JGI IMG/M metagenome (GOLD analysis project Ga0070706, IMG submission 65476) | Corn, switchgrass and miscanthus rhizosphere microbial communities from Kellogg Biological Station, Michigan, USA - KBS K5-50-1 metaG | ecosystem: Host-associated > Plants > Roots >...
CTGCTGGCACGCATCACCGGACCCGAAGTCGCCAGAAACGAATGAACCCCCGCATCTAAACCAGTCCTCCGAACGATTCCTGCTTCGCGCGTTCCGCGCGAGGATCCGGCTGCTGCCTTCGTGGGGGTGCTCACCTTCGGTAACGGCCACGTCCGCGGTCTCGTGCTCGGCGTGCCTTCATGCCTAGTCCGGGCGGCGTGGCGGCCTTAGCGCGCCAGGGGCCTGGTGCCGACCGGGGCTGAATCCCGGGAAGAGCCATTGCCTGCCGGGGAGGCTGCGGCCGAGCGCGGAGCGGGACGGCGTGCTTGCCGCCAGGCGTAGAACCTCGGCCAGGCGAGGTGGTATCAGCACTGGCTGCTGGTCCATGGTGAGGTAGGTGGCTTGACCGCAGTCCGTGAGATGGTCTGCGGTTAGCTGGACAGCCTTGGAGACGGGAAGCCCGAACAAGACGACGAGTGCGCCGGCGGCTCTGATGTCGGCGGGCAGCGCCTCGTCGGTGAGGCAACGTTGAAGCTGCCGACTGAGTTCATGTTCGTTCGGCAGATTGCCGGGGGGCTGCCTGAACGACCGCTGGGGAACGGTGAGCTTGGGCGCTAGTGCCCGGTTCGCGGCCCACCTCAGCAAGGTATGGACCTCATAGCGGGGAGTTGACCCCGAGGTCAGCCACCGATCGAGATCAGCCTGGCTGAGTGTTTGCAGGTCGAGATGATGATCGTCCAGCCAGGTCAGAAATGAGGCGGCGACGCGGATGCGGCCACGTGCGCCGGAGGCGGCCGCTTCGGTGTAGGGGCGCCGCTGGCTAGCTCGCCGAGCGCGCCTGAAGACGAACCAATGCGCGAACGGGCGTATCAGCCGGGCGTGCCGGTTGGGCATCTGGGAGAGGAGCTCCTCGAGCCAGGGGCCCAGGCGCTCGAGGTATTCCAGGCGCTCCGACAGGACACCGGTGTGCACGAGAATCTGCCGGACATTGTGGAGGCTCTTCTCTTGCGGGAGCTGATCGAGGAGCTCGTGGGTAATCGGGCGGTCTTCAGCGGCCAGCTGGGCCAGCAGCCGGGCCGACGCGCTCTTCCGGAGCCAGCCGATAATGCTGGCTGGATGCTCGACGGCGACGAGCGCGTCGCGAACCGGCTTGAGTGGGGGGGCGGTGCTGCCGTTCGCGCGCTGAAGCAGGTCATCTAGCCGATCTGCGAGCACGCAGCGGCCGCAGGTCCCGTCCGCGTAGATCCGGCCCCCTAGCCCGCAGCGCCTGCAGTTGTACTCAACGGCCACGCCTGCGCACGGCCCGCAGATTCGCTGGCCGTGATCGTCAGTTGCGATTAACGGCTGGACGCCTCCGCACTTGGCGCAGGTTGACGGGCGACCGCGGATGTGCTCGTAGCATGTTGAGCAGACGGGCCCGATGGGCCATTCGGCGTTGACAGGGCGCATCCGGCCGCAGCGGCAACAAGCGCGTTTCCGGCGCGGCAGGCAACTCTTGCAAATGAACGTGCCGGATCGGCTTCCCTGGCACGGTCGCACGCGACCACAAACTGAGCAGGCAGCCAGCACTCCCTGATAGCAGTTCGGGCAAAGGTCAGGGCTGTTCTCGGTAGCCCTCCGGGCGATGGGACCGATTCGCCCGCAGCGCCCGCACAGTCGTTCTGGTGACCGATAGCACGACTCACAAATAGGGCCTTCCTCCCGCGTCACCTTCACAGGCCCAACCACGCCGCATTTTGCGCAGACGCGTCTTGAACGGGGACAGCAGCTGCTGCACAGCGCTCGGCCATCGTCTTGGCGCATGGCCGGGAGACGCAGACGGCCGCAGCCAGCGCACGTCTCCACTGCTTCAGGATCCCTTGCGTAGCATCGGTAGCAGATGACGCCCTCCGGCCGCCGGGCGGCCGGCCGACCGGCCAGACCGCAACGTGCGCACGCGATGCTTTGCTTCCGGGCATAACAGCGGCTGCAAACCCGTCCTTCCGGATCAGCCCGCAGGGAAAATCCCGGTCTGCCACAGGCTGCGCAGACCGGAGGGCTGACGACGTGACCGGCTTCGATGAGCACACGGGCCAGGCGAACGAATGCGGCCGGGCAGCCCGAATGCCCAGCGATCAGGGCGTCCGGTCTGGCCGCGAAGTAATCATCCAGCTGGCGCAGTCCTTTACGCGTATGCGCGCCTGCCTTGACAAGAACCGAATGAGCTTCTTCGGCGCTCATGCCAGGCAATGTGGCAGCGAGATAGCCCACCACGCGGGTCAGCACGACACCTGGTGGCTCGTCTCGACACCGATAATGGTTCATAAATCCGCAGGCCTGCGTATCGTCGTCCGACGCACGGGCGGCGAGGACGAATATTGCCCAGCCCGGGAAGTCCGCCGATTCTGCTCATTCACCACGTCGACCTCGATGAGATCGTTCGGGGTGCAGTCCAGAATGTCGCACAACGCCGCCAGAGTGTCCATCGACAACCGCTGAGGGGGTTGTGTGACCAGCCGGTAGACCTGCTCGCGTGACAGGTGGACCCCTCGTTCAGCCAGGAGAGGGACCAAGTCGGTGGTCTGGAACATGTCGTGGGCGGCCATAAGCTTGCGCAGCTTCCAGCGGATGCCCATTTTCTTGATCATTAGCAGTCCCAGAGGTCAGGGTGGCGGTTCTTGAGCGCACGCTGCACCAGCCGATTACGGTATTCGTCGGATACCCCCTCGTAGATAGCTGTCGTGCTCTGATACTCGTGACCAACCTGCAATGACACGAACTTCTCCGGGTAGTCAAACTCAACCAGGTGGGTCACATAGCTATGCCGCAGCGAGTGCAGGTCCAACTCGGGTGGCAGCCCTGCATCATCCCGAGCCAACGCAAAGGCCACGTTCAGGCTGCGTTTTGACATGCGGCCAGCTCGTTCACTGACGAACAGCGCTGCCAGTGCCCCGGGGGAGAACCACGGCCTGACATCGGTGACCCACTGATCAAGGACGCCAACGACCCAGTCCATCTCCGGCACGGTCAGCACCGTGCGGCGCTTGGGCGGGCTCCCCCCGGATGCCTTGCCGTATCGGACGTAGAGCCCGCCGAACCGGCCGTATTGCGGCGCTTTCGGCGCGCGGCGCAAGTCAGGGATGTCCAGCATCCGGGCCTCGTTCCGGCGCAGCCCGAACGCGTAGATGGTCTTGAGCACGGCGGAGTCACGCATCGCGGTCAGCGCACCCTTGCGTCCACGCGTCCTGCTCTTCTCAACTCTGCCATCGACGGCGTCGAACAGGCGCTGGACCTCGTCGTAGGTCAGCGGCCGGCGCCCAGGCTGCCCTTCGTACTCGACGAGGTGAGTTACCCGGTTGTCCTCATGGAAGATCTGCTGGGGAATCTCCCCGAACCGCTCCAAGCAGGTGTCCGGCCAGCCATACCGCCGGTCGGTCAGGTACTGCATGAACAAGGACAGGGACGTCTCATACCCGCGCCCCGTCGACATCACAATCGGCTTGCCGCGGTTCGGAGAGCGCAGATGCGCCATGAACGCCTCGGCGTCGGCTGGCTGCCACTCCCAGGGATAGGCATTGGTGAAGTCCACCAGGCGCCCGACCAGCGCCACTCGCGGCTTGATCGTCGCTTCCTCGTTCAAGAACCGGGCTCGCTGCTGACGGGCCCACCCAGCCAGCATCGCCTCCAGCACCGCCGACTTCGGGTCAAGATGAACGACCCCGTCAACAAGCTCCAGGTGCGCAGCACCTGGGACATCGGCAGCTTCCGCCACAACAACCTCCACAACAGATGCAACATTGTTGCGGGACCGAGGGCTTGCCGCAAGCGGTTCCGGGGATCATGCAGGTTCTCATCCCCGATGCCGCCTGAAGGTGGCTTGACCTGCCGTCCGGCTGGCTGCTCATAGATCTGACAGAGGCGTTCTTCTCACAGGCCCGTCATGTCTTCGGCGGGGCTCACCCGGGGCCTGAAGGAGTACTTGTGCCTGGCTGGCTGTCAGCCGCGGCAGCGGGCGATGTGCAGTACCGCCTCCCAGTGGCGGCGGACGGCGTTGCCGGGGCGTCGGCTCAGGCGGAGGCGTATCTCGCGGTAGAGGCGCTCGCGTTTCCAGTCGGCCATGGCGATGTGGCCGGAGAAGGTGTTGAGCAGCTCGATGTAGCTGTCGGCGTCGTAGGCCTGTTCCCAGTCGAGGTGGCGGAGGTGCACCACCTCGAACAGGCCGCTGGCGTGGATCTCGGCTGCCTGGTCGGGCAGTTCGCCGGGGCGGGGCCAGGTGGCACCGGGTGGCAGCCCTTCGCCGATCTGGTCGTAGACGTCCTGGATCTGGCGGAAGAACGGGTCGCCGCCGTCGGGGAAGATGTGGAGGGCGTTCCAGAAGGCCAGGTGGCCGCCGGGGCGCAGGGCGCGCCAGGCGAGGGGGTAGCGGCGGGCGGGGTCGATCCAGTTCCACGCGGTGGCGGCGAAGACCAGGTCGAACCGCTCCCCGGGGGCTGGCTGCCAGTCCTCGAAGCGGCCCTCGATGATGTCGGCGTCCAGGCCCGCCAGGGTGCGGCGGGCGGCTGCGGCCAGATCCGGGCCGAGTTCGATGCAGGTGATCCGGAAACCCTGGCGGGCCAGAGGCAGGGTGGCCTTGCCGGTGGCGCAGCCGATCTCCAGGAGACGGTCCCCTGGTGCCAGCCCGGCGACTGCGATGAGGTCGTCGAACAGTTCGGTGGGGTAATCGGGTCGTGCCCGGTGGTAGGACCCGGCTGCCTGGTTGAACGTCCGCCGCAGCCTCTCCCGGTCGCCGCCTGGGGCCGTCATGTCTGCGGTGGCCGTCCCAGCAGCGTCCGCACCCGGACCGGCTCGGCGAACCGCTCGTGCGGCGCCACGGCCCGGCGGACCTGCTCGGCGAAGGCGGCCCGCTGATCCGGCGCTGGCAGCCGCTGGACCGGCAGCGCCGAGTAGAGGCTGCCGACGAGGTGGTCGAGATCAAGGTCGTCGGTGTACTCGACGCTGGCTTCGGCCACGTCGAACCCGGCTGCGGTCATGGTGTCGCGGTAACGCTGCTGGCTCGCCTCGTCGGTGCCACAGGCATTGGTGAGCGCGCTGCCCAGCCACTGCTCCAGAAACCCGCGCAGCCCCTGCGACCAGCCGCTGTCCTGCAGCCACAGCGGCGTGCCATTGGTGATCACGGCGATCCCGCCGCCGGGGCGCAGCAGCGGGGCCAACATGAGGAACAGCTCGCGGTAGCGCATCCAGTGCAGCGCCTGGCCGATAGTGACCGCCCCGGCACGCCGATCACCGAGCAGCGCCGCCAGCGCGGGCATGTCGGTGTCGGCCCCCAGCAGCCACGTCACGGTGGCGATGCCCTGCTCGGCGGCGGCCCGGCGGGCGCGGGCCAGCATGTCCGGTGCGGGGTCCACCCCGGCCACGGCACGCACCCGGGCGGCGAGAGGCAAGGTCAGCTGGCCGGTCCCACAACCAAGATCAATCACGAGGTCGTCGCTGGTAAGCCCGAATGTGCGGGCCAGCGTGTCGATCACGGCCGGTGGGTAGCCGCGCCGGTACTGGTGGTAGAAATCGGCCACCTCGCCACCGAAACCCAGGCCCACAACTTCAGCCTGCCCGGCCGGCGGCTCGCCGCGGGCACGGTTCAGCGCACCGCGTAAGAAGTTGCCCCCGCTGCTGGGTCAGGCCGGTTATGGCTGCTCCAGCCTGGCCGCGGGGATTGCCGCCCACCACGGACGGAGCGGGCATGGTCACAGTGATTCGGCGGCTTCGAGTAGCCGGTCAGCGTAGGACTCAGCCACACGTTTGACCCAGTCTGGGGGGACTGCTCGCCAGCAGATCACAGACGCCACCAGGGAAACGGCTAGCATGGCGCCGAGGAAGGGCTCTGAGAACTTGGTTATGCCAACCAGGGTGGTCGTTAGACCAGCAAGAGCGGCGAGCGCCACGGCAAGGGCCAACCACAGCCCCCATGGCCGGAGCCCAAGCATGTTGCGCCGGAAACCGTAATTACAGTTCTCGACGAAGATCAGCGGAAGGTCTTTCCGACGCTGCCGCGTTCGGGCGATGAGAATGGCCGTCACTGCTTCGTAAGCGTGATCAGCCGCAGCCGGGTCAGCGCGCTCCTCATCCTCAGTCGGCAGCGCCTGGCCGGTGAGTGCTCGCAGTTGTTCGTGCCGCCGGGCCAGAAGCACAGGGTTCGGCGTGTCGCGGTGTCGGAGGGCCGCTGTGGTGGGCGCGCCTCCCCAGGAGGCCCAAAGGACCGGCTGTAGACGCTTCCCGGCATCACGCCCGAGCTGATCGATCAAGACGATCACTCCGGCACCGGCCAGTCACGGCCATTGCATAGTCGGTTGATGGTGCCTGAGTTGCGGGAAGTACCTGTCTTGGGCCACGATTTGGCCTTGATCGATTCCGCGAGGCGTTGTGTTCGGACGGTCACCGCACCCTGGAGTGCTGCCCTGCCGTCCATGTTTGCGAAGGAGGCCTGGTGGGAGGGCTGTCCGGGGCGTGCGCGGGCTGGGCCTGGCCGGTCACGGCGCGGTGCGGTGGCGCCATCGCCAGAGGGCGGCCGCGGCCAGGCCGGCGAACAGCGCTGTGGGCAGGAATATGAGGTTGGGGAACCCGCTCGTGTCGAATCCGTAAGACCCGCTGATCCCGATGGCCCAGACCGCGCCCGGGTAGGCCGGTGCCGCGAGCAGCAGGAGCAGTCCGCGGGCGGCGGGTCCTGGAACGGTCAGCGCGAGCCCGCCGGCGACCAGCGCGAGCATTCCGATGACAATGACGGCGGCCAGCCAGGCCGGCCGGGACCACAAGTATGGGTGGATCACGCCCATCGAGACGCCCGCGACGATCAGGACGAGCCAGCTCCGCGGCGTGAGAATCTCAGCCGCTCGCCGCGGACCTCCCGACCATGCCAGTGCGGCGGCCCCGAGCAGCAGGGCCAGCGAGGAGCCGACGTCCTCTCCGTTATTGATCCAGTAGCCGCTCCAGTCCGGCGATATGCCGCCCAGCGTGAAGACGGTCAGCCAGCCCGCGAGCGCGACGGCGACGAGAGCGGCGGTGCGGCGGAACCGCAGGGCCAGCAGCGGGGGCGCCGCGATCGCCAGTACCACCAGGCCGCGTCCCACCTGTTCGTGCGGCGCGCCGATGTGGATGTGCAGGAAATACAGCCACTGCGCAATGACGTAGCCGAGCAGGATGATCGGGACCGCGACGCTGCAGAGGGCCAGCGCGTCCGGCCAGTCGGCGTCGGCGAGCTTGCGCCAGCCCGCCAGCAGCCTGGCCCGCAGGCCGCCGCGGATCAGGTCGAACGCGCCAGCGAGGCCGGGCCGGCCGCTGCCGCCGGATGCGGCGGCCAGCAGGACGCCGATCATCTCCTCGCCGTAGGCACGCCGGTACTCCGCCGGGTACCAGGCGAGCAAGCGGCGGTAGCGGCGCTCCACCGCCGCGTCGCCGGTCATGCCGCACCCCCGGCCAGCAGTGCACTCCCCGGCAGGCGGCGCAGCCGGGTGCTGGCCAGCTTGGCGTTGGCACGGAGCCGCGCGGCCTCGGCGGCAAGGAGCTCGGCGCCCGATGGGGTGAGCCGGTAGTAACGGCGCAGCCGCCCGCCCACGATCTCCTCGCGGTCGACGCTGACGCTCCCGCTGCCGAGCAGCCGGTCCAGCGCCGCGTACAGCGTTCCGGCCCGCAGCCTGACCCGGCCCTGCGAGATGCGGGCCACGTCGGTCATGATCCCGTAGCCGTGCTGCGCGCCCTCAGCCAGCGCGGTGAGGATCAGAAAGGTAGGTTCCTGCATCGCCTGCCTGGTCTTAGTCATGCCACGGTTATATACCGATAGTCGATACTTGGCTAGGAGCAGGCCCAGACGGCCTCCGCACGGCCCTCGAAACGATCAGCCGGGCAGCTGCCTAGACGACCTATTCCAAGGGGTTAGTGATCGTAGGCGATCAGCGAGCGCATGACGGGCTGGCTGGTGTGGTCGTTGTGCCAGATGGCGGCGGTGAGGGCCAGGATGCGCTGCAGGACCTGGGTCAGGACTGCGGCTGGGGTGTGGCCGCCGTGGCGTTCCAGGTCGAGCTGTCCTTTGAAGGTGTTGTTGACCGACTCGATGATCTGCCGCAGCGGCTTGAAGAACCGGGCGCCGGGCCGGTGGCCTTCGCCTTTGCGGGCCGGGCGGAGCAGGCAGGCGTTGCCGTCGGCCAAGGTGATCTCGAAGCCGGCGCCGTAGTAGTTCTTGTCCCCGATGATGATCTGGCGGGCCCGGCCGGCGGTCAGGGCGGGGTCGTCCAGGATGCCCAGCAGCACTTGGCGCTCGTCGGCTTTGGCACCGGCCAGCGCGAAGCCCACGGGCAGTCCGTGCAACGTGGTGAGCAGGTGCAGCCGCAGCCCCCAGAAGTAGCGGGAGTGGCTGGCGCAGTACCCATACTCAGCCCAGCCAGCCAGGGCCGAGCGGCGCACGGTCTCCTTCGACCGGCCGCATTCGACCGGGGTGGAATCCACCACCCACACATCGTCAGTCCACAACGTCGTGTCCTGGGCCAGCACCCGGATCAGCCACACCATGGTGGCGGCCAGCTTGCGCACCCGCTTGTTATAGCCAGGCTGGCCAGGCAGGCAGGGGAACAGGTGCCGCAGATGCTTCCCCGCGAACCGTAGCCAGCGCGCCTCGCTGACGAACCCGAGCAGGGCCTGCATCACCGCCAAGGTGACCAGCTCGGCATCAGAGATCCGCGGGCAGATCCCGGCCGAGGGCCGCCACGGCGCCTGTTCCGGGCAGGCCTTCAGCAGGTCATCGGTCCGGGCATAGAGTGCGGTGGCGAGGGTGTCCAGGTCGGCGTCCACGAGGGCCTCCGGGGTTCGGCGTTGGGTTAGCAACGCCAATCCTGGACACCCATCGGCGGTGACCATACCGTGGGCCTCCGGGGAATTCCAGGCCGTTGCGGCAAGGCTTGCGCTCGGGTGGCGGCCCGCCGAAATCGCGGGCCGCCACGGGAGCACGGTGGGGTTGTCGATCTAGTTCTGCGAGCCGACCCTGGGCCGGTGGTTGGTCCACTTGGCCGTGATGACGGTCGTGATGCCCTTGATTCCGCCGCCGAAGGCGGGATAGATCACACTGACCACGCGTGAGGTCGAGGGATCGAGCACCAGCTTGAGGTAGGTCACGCCAGGATGGGACTTGCCGTTACGAACGACGGTGAATCCCCCCGTGGGCAGCAGCAGGGCCGGAGCGCCGTCGACCGTGCCAGCGCGTTTGATCCCGGGGAAGGTAGCGAGCACCCGGAAAGCGGCGGCGCGGACCTGCGGCGATGCCGGCACGAGGTAGAGGAAGTCGGCGAGCGGAAGTCCGATGTATGGGCCGGCCTGCTCGATCGAAAGCCTGAGATGCTTCCCGGCGGCCGCGTCTGCCTTGTTGATGTTGCCGATGATCAGCCGCGACAGCCAGGCTCTGAACGCGGCCGGGGTGGTGGGTATGCGCTGGATCTGCTTGAGGGTCATGTGGGTATCGCCCAGCGGCCAGAATCCCATCGTGGGGTCGGTCTTGCTGACCGGGTTGCCCGTGCCCTCCCTTATCCAGGTCTGGCCGTGGTGATCTGTCCAGGTCTGGTCAACCTCTTGACTGCCCGTGATAAGCATCTTCACGTACCAGTATTTGCCGGATGCCGCTGGTCTGGCCGCCGCGCTGGCGGCTGCCGTGAGCAGGATCTGCCTGGCCGACAGGTTCACCGCGGCCCGGCCACCGGGAGCGGTGGGCACCGTCGTGCCGGCGAGGGCGACCGCGGCGGCCGTCGCGGCGGCGGCCAGGCCGAGGCCACCTGCCACCCAGCGGGCCCGGCGCCGCCGGGCCGGGCGCGCGGGCTGGGCAGCGCCGGCCCGCGCCAGCAGGGCGGCTCTGGCCGCCCTGTGAGCGGCCGGTGAGGGCGGGCCCGGCTGCCCCCACGCGTCGCGCAGGATCTTGAGGTCGTTCATGGTCGGTGTTCCTCTCCGGTATTCGGCGAGTCGTCGCAGCCCAGCGCGGCACGGATCCGCTTGCGGGCCCGGTGCAGCCGTGAGCGCACGGTGCCGGCCGGGATCCCGAGCGCCTCTCCCGCCTCCTCCGATGTCAGCTCGGCCCAGGCGACGAGCAGCAGCACATCCCGGTCAGAGTCGGAGATCGCGGCCAGCGCCGCCGCCAGCGGCCGTCGGTAGGCCTGGGCGTCAAGGCGGCCCGCGACCAGGTCCGCATGGTCCTCGCTGGCCTCATCGGCGCCCGCACGTGCCAGCGCCCGGTAGCGCCGGACCTCCGCCCGGTGGTGCCGTGAGATCAGGTTGGAGGTGATCCCGTACAGCCAGGGCCGGGCGTCCGGGCGTGCCACGTCGTAGCGTTTCCGCCGGGCGAACGCGACCAGAAACGTCTCCGCGGCCACATCATCGGCGAGACTGCGGCCCAGCCGCTGCAGGGCATACCCGTGGATCTGGGCGTAGTACCGGTCGAAAACGGCGGCGAAGCGCTCGGCGTCCCGCCAGGACTGCTCGATGATCGCCGCGTCGGTGGCCTCCTGGCTCCGCAACGCACGTGTCACTGCTGCCATGTTCGGGTCATCCGCATCATTTGCCAGCCTTCCGCGGTGTGAACGGCCACCCCTCCAGCGTGGGCCCCTGCTCCTCCTTCACCGATCGTCCCGGGGCTGTTCGCCAGCCATACGCGGCTGGCTTTGGGGGCTGCCGCTGCGCCTGCTGGCCACCCGTGCAGGGCCTGCCCGTGGGGTCCGCGCTGACCGGTGTTGACGGCCTGATTACCTGAGCACCCTGGTGTGGTGCCGGGCCGTGCTCTTTGTTGATGTTGCTGTCTGGCCGGGCTGGTGCGGGTCAGGACCGTGGCGATTCCCCTTGGAACGTGAGGGATCCCTTCTCGCCTCGTTTTGCGCCGATCGCGAGAAGGGATCCGAGGCGGTGTCGCCTGTGGCCATGGTATGGCCGTGCCTGCTGCCGGTCGATGCCTACGCGGCGGCGGGCCGGCGGGCGGGGTTCCCGCGTCCGGCGTGCCCGTCGTGTGCGGGGCCGCTGGTGTTCTGGTCGGGGTACCGGCGTTTCGTCCGCGAGGCCGGGCGCTGCGTGCGGGTCTTCGTTCCGCGGGTGCGGTGCGGGCGCTGCCGGGTGAGCCACGCGCTGCTGCCGGCGTTCGTGCTGGCCTGGCGGCTGGATGTGGCCGAGGTGATCGGCGGTGTGGTCGCCGAGGTGGCGGGCGGGCGGTGTGGGGTGCGCCCGGCGGCCGGGCGGGCCGGGGTGCCGTATACGACCGCGCGCGGGTGGGTGCGCCGGTTCACCGCCCGCGCCCCGCAGCTGGGGGCCGGGTTCGCGGCGCTGGGGGTGGAGCTGGGCGGCCCGGCGATCACCCCGCCGGCTGGGGCCGGCCGGTTCGCGCTCGCGGCGATCGGCGCGGCGTTCGCCGCCGCTTCGGGCCTGCCGGGGTGGGCCGGGCTGGGGGCGTGGCGGTTCGCCTCCGCAGTGAGCGGCGGGAGGCTGATCGCCGCCAACACAACCTCGCCCTGGTTCGTAATCGGCAGACGGCGTTTCATGCCTCCTGTCCCGCCATAACCGGCACAAGGGAGGCAGAAGGGATGGACTACAAGCTGCAAGAGCAGATCGCTTTGCACCGCTGGGCGGTGATCGCCGAGGCGGCGAACGGCAAGCTGACCGCGCGGGAGCGCGGCGCCCTGGCGCGGCAGATCGCGGCGCGCTCGCACGCGCACCCGGACGGCTCGTCGCGCACGTACTCGCGGGGCACGATCGACCGGTGGCTGCGCGCCTGGCGCGGCGGCGGCCTGGACGCGCTGCGGCCATCGCCCCGGGCCGACACCGGGGTGGTGCGGGCGCACCCGGAGCTGTTCGCCGAGGCCTCGGCGCTGCGGCTGGAGCTGCCCGGCCGATCGGCAGCGCAGATCGCCTCGATCCTTTATCACCGGCACGGGATCACGGTGTCCGAGCGCACGGTGCGCGGCCAGCTGCGCCGCGCCGGGCTGCACCGCGAGGCCCTGGCGGCCGAGCCGAAGGCCTACGGCCGGTACGAGGCCGCCGCGCCGAACGAGCGGTGGATCACCGACGTCCTGGTCGGCCCCTGGGTTCCCTTCCCGCGCAGGGAGGGGTCGGCGCGGGCCAGGCTGTTCCTGATCGTCGACGACCACAGCCGGCTGATCGCCGACGGCCGGTTCTACGGGCAGGAGAACGCCCGCGCCTGCCAGGAACTGCTGCGCCGCGCGATCACCCGGCGCGGCGTGCCGCAGGTCCTCTACGCCGACAACGGGGCGCCCTTCTCGAACGCGTGGCTGGCCCGCACATGCGCGGTGCTCGGGATCAGGCTGGTGCATTCCCGGCCATATTCCCCGGAAGGGCGGGGGAAGCAGGAAAGGCTCAACAGGTATATCCGGGAGGCGTTCCTGGCCGAGGCCGAGCACGCCGGCGTCGAGTCCCTGGACGCGCTGAACGACCTGTTCGCCGCGTGGGCCGAGCGGGTCGCCAACCGGCGGGTGCACGCCGAGACCGGCCAGGCCCCCATCGACCGCTTCGAAACCGCAGGGCCGCACCGGCAGGCCGACCCGGCTCTCATCCGGGAGGCGTTCCGCTGGTCGGTGACCCGCAGGGTCACCCGCACCGCGACGGTGCCGCTGGAAGGCAATTCCTATGCCGTCGACCCGGCGCTCACCGGGCGGCGGGTCGAGCTGCGCTACGACCCCGAGGACCTGACTCGCATCGAGGTGTTCCTGGACGGCAGGCCAGCCGGGGCCGCGGTCCCGTTCGTCATCGGCCGGCACGTCCACCGCGCCGTCCCCCAGGCCGCCCGCCCCGAGCCCGCCGCGACCGGGATCGACTACCTCGGCCTGGTCGCCGCCGCCCACGACGAGGAAGCCGGCACCGGCGCGAAGATCGACTTCACCCGGCTGGCCATGCTCGCCACCGGCCACGGCGAGGAGGGGCGGTGAGCCGGGCGCCGTGGGCCGCGCACTTCGGCCTGGCCCGCACCCCGTTCGGCAAGTCGATCGCCGCCAAAGACCTGTTCGCCCGCCAGGCGCACGCCGAGGCGATCGCCCGGATCAGCTTCTGCGTCGTGGAGTCCGCGCTCGGGGTGGTCACCGGGGACGTCGGCGCCGGGAAGACCGTCGCCGTGCGTGCCGCCGTGGCGGCCCTGGACCCGACCCGCCATCAGGTCATCTACATCGCCAACCCCGCCTTCGGCGCCAGAGGGCTCTACGTCACCATTGTCCGCGCCCTCGGCGAGCGGCCCCGCTACCTGAAAGCCGAGCTGATGGCCCAGGCCGGCGACCTGCTCGCCGCCGAAGCCGGCGAGCGGCACCGCCGCGTCGTCATCATCGTCGACCTATGCCGAGCACGGAACTATGCCGACAGCGTGGGCTGGCCAGGCAGGGATGCCTTGCCGGGGCGGGCTTCTTGAGAGCGCAGCTGGCTGTGTGGTCGGCATAGTTACAGGCTTTCAAGAAATGCCAGAACCGGATCCGGTGGCTTGTAACGCCCGGGCTTGGCCGTGGCTGGGGTAGTGAGCGCCAGAGCACGCTCTTTGATGGTGAGGTCGGCGTGGATGTAAGCGTCGGTCGATCGGATGTCGGCGTGGCCGAGCCAGAGCGCGAGGACGGCGACGTCGACCTTTGCCTGCAGCAAGGACATGGCACAGCTGTGGCGCAGGACGTGGGGGTGCAGCCTTTTGGCCTGCAGCGATGGGTAGCGCTTGGCCGCGGCGGCCGCGTGGATGGCCACCCGCCGCTCGATGGCGTCGGGGCTGAGCCGTCTGCCGGTCCTGGTCGGGAACAGCGGATCACGTGGCCGGCCCGTGCGTTCTGTCATCCAGGCCCGCAGCACGTGCTGAGTGGATCTGGTGAGAGGGACGGCCCGCTGCCTGCGGCCCTTGCCCTCGCACCGGACGTGGCCGCCGGCGCCGAGAACCACGTCAGCGCAGTCCAGGCCGATCAGTTCTGAGACTCGCAGCCCGGTCTGGAGGGCGAGCATCAGCAGGGCACGGTCTCGCCTGCCTTCCCAGCGTTGCTGGTCCGGAGTGTCGATGAGGGCGGCGGCTTCTTCGGCGGTGAGGAAGCTTATGGTCGCTTTGCTGAAGCGCTTGGCCGGTATGGCCAGCACCCGCTGGATCACCGCGGCGTGCTCGGGGTGGCGCAGCGCGGCGTAGCGGAACAGGGACCTGATGGCGGTGAGGCGGAGGTTGCGGGTCCTGGGGCCGTTGTGCCGTTCGGTCTCCAGGTGATCCAAGAAGGCGGAGATCGACTCCTCGTTCAGGTCATCCCAGTCCAGGCTGGACGGGGCTTTGCCGATTCTGGCCTGCATGAAGCACATCAGCAGCCGGAGGGTGTCCCGGTAAGACGCGATGGTGCGCGGGCTGGCCTGGCGCTGACGGCCCAGCCTGTCGGTGAACCATGACTCAAGCGTGGGGGCGATCACGGTCATCGGGTCATCTCCTGGGCGGCCTCCAGGCGTGCTGCGGCGTGACCGAGCAGCTCGGGGGTGGCGGTGAGATACCAGTTATTCCGACGTCGGAATAACTGGTATTACTCCGACTCCCGGGTTATTCCGATACCTGCTCCCTTGCGCGCGTGATGGGCCTGTGACCTGGGACGACGGGCGCTCGCGACTGTC
>Ga0070706_100003886_pt1 | contig 14586 bp, 17 predicted proteins | sample KBSK5501metaG_FD_65476 | JGI IMG/M metagenome (GOLD analysis project Ga0070706, IMG submission 65476) | Corn, switchgrass and miscanthus rhizosphere microbial communities from Kellogg Biological Station, Michigan, USA - KBS K5-50-1 metaG | ecosystem: Host-associated > Plants > Roots >...
TGAGTTTGGCGATTTTCAAAAAGCAATTCAGCACGTCTCTAGTCCGGGAAAAACCGGGATCGTCTTACTGAAAAGCCCAGTTTAGGAAGGATAGCGTATGGAAATCGGAACCATTGGAGCAGGAGCTTTCGCACAAGCGTTCGCAAAACGGGCATTGAAGGCCGGCCATAAGGTAAAGCTTAGCAATAGCCGAGGCCCCGAGAGCCTGCGAGAAATTGTCAATCAACTTGGTCCAGGAGCAATGGCTGCCAGCAAGGAAGAGGCAGCGTCTTGCGAGATGGTACTTCTTGCTGTGCCCTGGGACAAGGTGCCCGGAACACTTGCAAATCTTCCCAGGTGGAAAAATCAGATTCTGATTGATGGGACCAATCCTTTTCACGGTCAGGCCGGCAATTTTACGCCTGCCGATGTTGGAAATCTATCCACTAGCCAGCTCGTTGCGGCGCTTGCCCCTGGAGCACGAGTGGTTAAGGCACTGAACAACATGATCGTTCCTAACTTGGAGGCGGATCCCATCGTCAACGGGGCGAGACGGGTTGCATTTATTTCGGCAGACGATGACGACGCGAAGAAACGAGTTGAAAACTTACTCGAAGGTTTTGGCTATTCAGTCATTGATCTTGGAAACCTTCGCGATGGAGGGCTAATCCAGCAAGCAGGTGGTCCTCTCGCAGGCCGAGATTTCTTGGAGCGAGGAGAATCTTAAATGAAAGCCATTCATCTCACTGCGTACGGTAATCCAGCTCAGAGCTTAATCATGGTCGAAGTTTCGGAACCAAACGCGCCGTCTGCGAGCGAAGCTCTGGTGCACATGGAGTATGCGCCGATTAATGATAGCGACCTCCTTTTAGCGAACGGAGTTTACTTTTTAAATCCGAAGCTTCCTTCTGTCATAGGAGGTGAAGGTGCGGGAATCGTCGAGGCGATCGGGCCGGGAGTCACCAGCGTCAAGGTAGGCGATCGTGTTACGATTCCTTTTAGAACATTCACCTGGTCTGAAAAAGTCCTTGCTCCAGCCGGAGGTCTTTTCGTCGTTCTTCCTTCAATCGATGCCAAAACGGCCTCGATGTTAAATATCAATCCTACGACGGCAGTTCTTCTCTTAGACGAATTTGTAAAACTAAAGCCAAAAGACTGGATTCTATTAAACGCAGCCAACTCCCAGGTTGCGCGATGCCTGATCGCGATTGCAAAATCGCGCGATCTCAAGGTTATAGGTATTGTGAGACGGTCCGAGCTTATCCCAGAAATTGAAAAGCTGGGTGTTGATTTCGTTGGCGTCGAATCGCCGGAACTCTCAAAGCAAATTCAGATTGCAACCGGCGGAAGGCCAATCTCTCTGGGCCTTGATGCCGTAGGCGGTCCAGCGACAGCGACGATGGCAAGCGTGCTCTCTCCCGGGGCTCATCTCGTCAGCTATGCGCAGCTGAGTGGTTTGCCAATTCACGTGCCGCAAGGCGATCTCATTGGCAAGAGGTTAAACATCCACGGGTTCTGGATGTATTACGAGGAGTATCTCCCCAAAATGCGAGCGGCACTAACTGAGGCAACAAAAGTAGTCGCGTCCGGCAAATTAAGTTTGCCAATCACCACAACATACAAACCGTCCCAAATCAAAGAAGCAATCGAACACTCCCAGCGTGGTGGCAAGGTTCTATTGGATTTCAATTACACAAAGTAGGACCTGCCAGAAATTCGTAATTGGAAAATGGGGGCTTCCCCAAAAGACGAGAACTCAGGCGGGGTTCCTCTGCGAGCGCAGTGGCAACATAGAACTGCATCTTGCCGCCAAGTCTTTGAAGTACCGCTTTCCATCAACGGTGCGCGGCCTCCGGGAAACGGTGCTGCTAGAATCGGCTATCGTTCTTTGGAAAGTGGCTAAGATTACCGATTTCTTAGCCACTTTTTTGATTTACCTCGGGTTAACAAAGGCTGTTCAAGCTTGAGCCGCAATCACACCAGTATCGTCTGCAGAAGCTCTCTAGAAGCCGAAGGAGAGGCGTATCGCTCATCGAAATGCCGCAACCGCCGCATTAGCTAATCACTGGGTTGATTATTTCGGCCAAGCCCGTAGCGCGGTCTCGGCAACCTTTCGTAGTTGCTCGCGGGTGGCGCCGCCAGCTGCCTGTACCGACATTCCTTGGTACACCGTGGCAAGATAACGAGCGAGACCGGCTGGGCTAGTGCCCGCCGGCAACTCGCCGGCTCTTTTTGCCCGCTCAAGGCGCTTGCGAATAAGCGACTCACCTTCCAACCGCCGTAGAGCCAATTCCCGCCGGATCGGATCGGCATTCTCTCCGGAGGAGAGTGGAGCCGGGTTTCAAACGACGCAGTGGACGCTGATTTTGCGCGCTCGACAGTCGGATCCAACGGAAATGGCAAGAAAGGCGCTTGCCAATTTCTGCGCAGCGTATTGGCCGCCTCTTTATGCCTTTCTGCGACGGCGGGGTCACGCTTCTCCCGAAGCACAGGATCTTGTGCAAAGTTTTTTTGCCCATCTGCTTGAACAAAATGTATTGAGTCGCGCAGATAAGGAGAAAGGCCGGCTGCGAACATTTCTGCTCGGCTCACTGAAAAATTTTTTGTTCAACGAGTATGATCGGGCTCGTGCGCTCAAACAGAGGCGGCAGTTATCGAATTGTGTCGATCGACGTGGAGTCGCTGTGCCGGCTCGCGTAAAACTACCTGTTTCCGCTACGGCGACAAAAGCGTGCAGCCGCTCTGCTTCACTGAAATCGTGGTGGATCATAGAGGAAAGCTATTGTGAGAATTTGGATTTGTTATTAGGCGACTTCTTCTCTCACGACTAGAATTAATAGACTTAGCGTATGACTTCGATTGCTGTGGAGAAATGTCAATCCGGCCAATTGAAAGCGTGGCCCGGTGCAACGGAAGCCGAAACTCAACCCGCGGCTTTCACTAGCAGATCCTCGCTTCCTGAGAGAGCAAAGAAAATAAGTGTGTTAATAGCCGATGATCACCCGGTCTTTCGGCTAGGATTGGCTGCAATTCTCAACTCGCAAAACGACATAGAAATCGTAGCTGAAGCCACTGATGGCGAGGAAACATGCGAGCTCTATGATCAGCATTCCCCTGATGTTCTTATGCTCGATCTTCGAATGCCGAAGAAAGACGGGCTGCAAATAGTCACCGAATTGATGTCGCGGCGAGTTTCCAAACCGCGGATCGTGGTGATGACTTCCTTTGATAGCGAGCAAAATATTCGCCAGACACTGAGCGCGGGGGCGAAAGCTTTCCTGCTCAAGCGTTCTCATCCTCAGCAGATCCGGGAGGCTGTACGTCGAGTCGCACAAGGAGAGAGCTTTCTCCCGCCGGAGATCGGGCTAAAGCTTGCCGAATCGATGTCGCGTTCTGAGCTCTCGAAACGAGAAACTCAGGTGCTGCACTGCTTAGCCCCTGGCAGAAGCAACAAAGAGATAGGACGAGCTCTCTACATTAGCGAAGGCACGGTGAAGCATCATGTGAAGTCCATCCTCAGCAAATTAAATGCAATGGGGCGAGGGGAGGCCGTTGCGATCGCGGCCAGACGTGGGCTAATACATCTGGGGTAGTATGGTGAAGTGAGAAGTGATTGGTGATGAGTTATTAGCGCGAAGAGTGTCTGAGATACGGTAGTTCTGTTTTCTCGTTGGCAGTAAATGATTGTAGCCAGCAGACAACAGGTCTGGCGGGTTAGGGCAAGTTCACCTGTCCCCGACTCGAAGTCCGAAATGTGCAACCTAGCTAGAAGCTGGTCAGTTACCTTCGCCAGCTGCTAACACCAGCGGTGTTTGATCGTCAACGAGTTGCTGGATGATTAAAGGCGCGGTCAGGCGCAAGATCGAACCGAAAGTGACTACCACGCGATCGGTGCAATCGGGGCGCCAATCCAACAAGTATTCGGCATCTGCTAATTCGGGAAGCAGCGAAGGAGGTAACACGCTGATGCCATTCGGGATCATGCCGACCCCGAACACCGCTACTCCGAGGCCCGCTAGAACCGCCGCCCGCAGACTAGCGATGCTTGCGCTCTCGAATCGAATGGACCAGCGAAGCCCGTGTTCTCGAAGCGTGCACAGGATAATTTCGCGCGAAATGCTTGGAGAGGGAAAATAAAACTAGGGGAACTATATCATTACCCGCTTCAATTACGCCCGGCTGACCGACCCATACCAGTTTTTGGCGGCAGAGAGATGTCCCTTGGTTGCGGCCGGCGGCGCGTTTGGTTAGAATCAGGTCCACGCTGCCAGCTGCCAGACGCTGGAGCAGGTCAGGGCCCAAACCTGTGTCGATGGTTAGTTCAAAAAGCGGATGCTCACGACGCAAACGAGCCAGTATAAAGGGAAGAGCGGTGACACCGAGTTCTTCCACCATGCCGAATCGCACCGATCCTTCTAACGGCGGCTCAGCAAATTGCCGCCGAGCGCGCCCGAGCACCTCCAACAATTCACGTGCATAGCCGAGCATTGCTTCTCCATCAGGAGTCAGTCGCACGAACTGAGCGTTCCTCTCAAATAACGGCCGTCCAATGTTCTCTTCTAAGCGTCGAACCTGCATACTGACCGTGGGCTGCGTTAGATGAAGCCGTTCCGCTGCTCGGGTGAAATTACCGGTCTCCGCGACCGCCACGAAAGCACGAAGCCGTTCGGGTTCAAGAAAGTCGTGATCCGTCATAGGAGAAGCTCATTTTCAGAATTTACATATTTTACACGCCAAAATGAGATCCGTGCGCCCTAAATCAGCGGCCCATGGATGTGCCAGGTGCGTACTCGGTCAAGGAGCTCATCTCTCGTTAGAGTAATAGAGAATATCTCTCCCGATCCATAGCGGAAGACGTCGCGGTTGGTAGTTTCTTTAGAAATGTATCACCTATCGAGTTGAAGCAAGAGCACGAGACCACTCACGATCGACTGGTCTGGGGGATGCGCCAGAATCGCGACAAGTCGGTTGCCAGTGTACCAGAATGGGCCAATCTGCGCGAGCTCGCTTCCCAAATCAAAGAACATACGCTGACGCACCTGGAGCACTAATCTGCGTAATCCGTGTAATCTGCGGATCCTTTACTCGGAGTTTGGCATGCATTAAGAAGGCGCTCGAAATATGGACGAGACCAGCGCGGGAGGTACCGCCTTCGGAATCTCAATCAGCCTCGCTTTTATTGGCGGTTACGCTGACGCAGCGAGCTTTTTGCTCGCCAACACCTTCACAGGACATCTTACCGGAAACTGTATTCTAGCCGCAGTCAGTGCGGCTAGCAAAGAGTGGTCTCTTGCAGTGGACCGGCTTTTGGCAGTAACTGTTTTTCTGGCGGGAATTCTCTGCAGTTTAACACTTAGTCGCTTCATCCCTGTCAAACTGCGACGATATTCGCTCGCGATCACGATGTTTACAGAGGTCCTCCTTATTCTGAGTGCCTGCCTATTCCTAACTAACAGGGCCAACCACGAACCGTTCATTGTCTGCATGTGTCTTGCCCTCGGGATTCAAAATGACGCTCTGCGCAAGACGAATGGAATCAGTGTCCACTCTACCTATGTGACCGGGATGGTCACCACGCTGATACAGAAAGGCTTCCAGCATTTTTTCTCAACAGGGAGTCCTGAACCAGACTCTGCAAAACATTCGACCGGCGCTGCCATCCAGGTGTTGGCTCCGATGTGGATCAGTTTCCTATTTGGCGCTCTTGCGGGCGCGCTGATGGTTGCGTCTTTCCATAGTATCGGTCTGTTAGGAATCATGTTGCTGCTAATCGTGTTAATATGCGTCGAAATGAAGACGGTCTTGTCGGTCTGGGATTCAAATCGGTAGTAGTTTAAGCGACCGCTTGCCATCTCATTGTGCATGGCGTTTGGCGGGTCTATGCGAAAGCGCCCGCTTTTGAGGTTCCTTCTGTATAAGCCATTTAGGCATTCGTTTTGATAAGTGTTCAATATCGCTTCAGTTAGGGTTAGCTAACGGTCTATCCCTCCGAAGAGGTATTCTGGATTAGGTAATTGGGTCGGATACAAAACGTCTCTCTCTGAGCATAGAACTTAGACGCGTTATCGATAACTGTTTAGCATGCAAGAAAAGCAAACTCCTAGCACGAAATCTTTGCGTGGCATTGATGTATTGAATAACCCAAATCTGAATAAGGGCACCGCATTCAATCCAAAAGAGCGGGAAGACCTCGGCCTAGTCGGTCTTCTGCCCGACGGTATCGAGACTCTCGACCGACAGGTTGAGCGGGTGCTCGGCCATCTGGCGCAAAAGCCGACCGATCTGGAACGCTACATTTACCTTATCGGTCTAGCGGACCGAAACGAGACCCTTTTTTACAAGGTGCTGATGTCGGATCCGGCGCGCTTCCTCGAGATCGTTTACGACCCGACGATCGGCGAGGCCTGCCTGAAGTTCGACCACATCTACCGCCGTCCGCGCGGGATGTATCTGTCGATTACCCGCAAGGGCCACGTCAGGGAAGTGTTGCGCAACTGGCCGGTCAAAGACGTGCGGTTCATCTGCGTGACCAACGCCGGCCGCATCCTCGGCCTGGGCGACCTGGGCGCCAACGGCATGGGGATTCCGATCGGGAAGCTGCAGCTCTACACTGCGGCTGCCGGCGTGCCGCCAGAAGGCCTGCTACCGATGTATCTGGATGCGGGTACGAACAACGAAACCTATCTCCAGGACCCTCTCTATGTCGGCCTGCGGCAGCGGCGCCCCGCAAGCGAGGAGCTGTACGCCTTCGTGGACGAGTTCGTGGAGGCGGTTCAGGAGGTATTTCCGAACTGCTGCATTCACTTCGAGGACTGGACTGGGGTCGATGCGGTTGCCCTGCTGGCCCGGTACCGCAACAAGGTTTCTTGCTATAATGACGACATCCAGGGCACAGCCGGCGTCACGCTCGCCGGGCTGATCAACGCGCTCAAAATCACGGCCGGCCAGCTCAAGGACCAGCGGATTCTCTTTCTTGGAGCTGGTTCCGCCGCCATCGGTCTGGCCGACTTAATTGTCTCCGCGCTGGGGCAAGAGGGCGTCAGCCCGGATGTGGCTCGGCGGCAGATCAGGCTGTTCGACAGCCAGGGATTAGTGGTGGCAGCGCGTCCGGGCCTGGCCGCCCACAAGCTGCCCTTCGCGCACAAGCTGTCACCCAACAAGCCCTTCAATCATCTCGACCTGGCGACCGAGTATCCACAGATCGTTGCTGCTATCGAGGACTTCAAGCCGACGATCCTCATCGGCGTTAGCACGGTGGGCAAACTATTCTCGCGGGAGGTGGTCGAGGCGATGTCGCGCATCAACGAGCGGCCAATTATCTTTGCCCTTTCCAACCCGATCGAGAAGCATGAATGTCTTCCCGAGGATGCTTACGCTTGGTCCGGAGGAAAGGTAGTCTACGCTGGCGGTGTGCAATTCCCGCCGGTTCACATCGGCGGGCAGACGTTCCTGCCTTCACAGGCCAACAACCTGTATATCTTCCCGGCCGTCGGCATGGCCATCTACGCCACGAACGCGAAACGCGTGACCGATGAAATGTTCATCGAAGCTGCACGCGCGGTTGCCGACCAGGTCACTCCCGAGCAGTTGAAGCTCGGAATGCTCTTCCCGCCGCAGTCGGACATCTTGGAGGTCGAGATTCAGACAGCCACGCGGGTAGCTAAGGTTATCTTCGATGCTGGCTTAGCCCGCGTGGAACGCCCCGCCAACATACGATCCTGGATCGAGGGACACGTCTACCATCCGCAATACTAGAACTGAGGAAGGCCCAGCGCTCGTCGAAAGGCGGGCGTTAGGTCTTTCGACGACCGGATCTAAAGTCAACTCTATTGAGCAAAATGGATCAAGATCGCATCGAAACGAACAGCCATGGCGAGGCCGGGTTTGCCGCTGGTCTAAGGGCAGCGCACGAGGGACGGAAGCGTCAAAAGTTGTCTCCAGCGGATATGATCTATGCCCTGGAGATGACGATAGCATGCGCTATCAGCTACTGGATCACTACCTCTGGTCTTACAGCGTTTGTCGATAAGTCTTCCGACTTCCTTGGAGGGATGTGGGCCGTGGTCGCTACCGTGTTCGTCTTCAGGGATACGCGCATTAATAGCATATCTGCGGGATTAGCCCGTTTGATTGCAACTTGCGTTAGTTTCGCCTTGTGCCTGCTCTACCTCTTAATCTTTCCATTTCAGCCTTTGGGCATGGCAGTACTGATTGGCCTCGGCACTGTGGTAATGATGATTTTGGGCCGGCGTGAGGACATAGTGATAACGGGGATAACGACCGCCGTTGTCATGGTAGTCGCCGCGATGAGTCCGCGGGATGCGTGGCAGCAGCCGTTGCTGCGTCTCATCGATACCGTCGTCGGAATCGCAGTCGGTATCGGATCTATGCGAATCGCTTCGTTTCTGTTCGTCCAAAAACAGGTGCAATAACTTCATCAATTCACAAAAAAAGAGAACATATGAATAATACAGACAGTAGGATAGAGAAAGACTCGCTCGGCGAAGTCAAAGTCCCGGCCGACCGGCTCTGGGGGGCTCAAACCCAACGCTCACTTGAACACTTCAGCATCGGCAAGGATTTGATTCCGCGCGAGATGATTAGCGCATACGCCATCCTGAAGAAAGCCGCAGCCAACGCGAATCATGCCGGCAAGCGCCTCGATGAAAAACGCTACCAGCTCATCGTTCAGGTTTGCGACGAGATTCTAGCTGGCCAGCATCGCGACATGTTCCCACTGCATGTGTGGATGACGGGTAGCGGCACCCAATTTAACATGAACGTCAACGAGGTGATCTCTAACCGTTGCTGCCAACTCGCCGGTACGCCGCTCGGGAGCAAAGATCCGGTTCATCCCAACGATCATGTCAATATGGCGCAATCGTCCAACGACTCGTTTCCCTCTGCGATGTACATTGCCGCGGCGGCAAACACGAAGTCGAAATTAGTTCCGGCGGTGAAGGGGCTTCACGATGCAATCGCGGCGAAGGCTGAGGATTGGAAGGGCGTTATCAAGATCGGCCGTACACATATGCAGGACGCGACACCACTCACGCTTGGACAGGAGTGGTCTGGTTATGCAGGGATGCTCGGGGACAATCTTGAGCGAATAGAAGATGCACTGAAGGGTGTCTATAAGTTAGCCCTGGGCGGTACCGCAGTGGGCACGGGGATCAACTCAGCGCCCGGCTTTGCTGAGGCGGCGGCATCCGAGGTCGCTAACCTCACCGGTTTGCCTTTTGTTAGTGCGCCTAACAAGTTTACTGTGCAAGGGGCTCATGATGCTTTGGTTCAGCTCTCCGGCGTGCTGCGCACGCTGGCAGTATCTCTATACAAGATAGGAAACGACATCCGGCTGATGTCTTGCGGGCCTCGGGCTGGCTTCGCCGAGCTAATAATCCCAGAGAACGAGCCAGGCTCATCAATCATGCCAGGCAAGGTAAACCCAACCCAGGCCGAGGCGCTGACCATGATTGCCGTGCAGGTAATGGCGAACGATGTGGCCGTGGGTTTTGGCGGGGCCGGCGGCTATCTCGAGATGAATGTGTACAAACCGCTGATCATCTTCAATATCACTCACTCCATCACGATCATGTCCGATGGTTGTACGAACTTCCGCAAGTTCCTGGTCGAGGGCACGAAGCCAAACCTGAAGAAGATAAAGGAGTATGTGGATCGCTCACTGATGCTAGTGACCGCGCTTGCGCCGGTCATTGGTTACGACAAGGCGTCAAAGATCGCCCACTACGCGATGGACAACGATCTCACGTTGAAGGCCGCCGCGCTGAAACTCGGATTTGTGGACGAAGGGGAGTTCGACCGCGTCGTCGATCCAGCCAAAATGGTCAAATCCTATGTCGCAACCGGTAAGTAGAGTGAAAGAGATGCACGACAAAAATCGGCGGACAAATCTGCAACTCAACTGCGCGCTGTCGGCCGGTCTCTGGGCGATTCTGCAGGAACATTCTCGGAAAACCAACGAACCGGTATCCCACATTGTTAGTCGCGCCCTCGCTGAATACTTTCAGGTGTCGCACAGCACGTTGTATCAGGTCTCGACCGCTACCGCCCTGGTCGAGGGCATCTACCAAGGTGAGAGCGGCTTCGCGGGGTCGCATCTAAAAATATAACTAGTGGCTTATGCTGAATGGGCGAAATCACGATGAAGCAATCGGGTAAATCATTTGTTATATTGTTAGATGTGACCCTTGCGCGAGAGGTGCTGTGCGGTCTACTTGATCAGCTATGAGAGCCGTCCCTTCACTTCCATTTAATTACAATGACTTGGGCACGGTCCTGTCGTCTCGGGATGTTTACGGCTGTGCCGTTGCATGCAGATCCCGGCTTGCGCGGACTGACCGGTTGAATCCGCCACCTTTGATTGGGTCCTCCATGAAAATACCACTGTTGAATTCGATCGCCGTTGTTTTTCGCATCGGGTGAGGAGGCTGTTTTCTCTACATCAAGAACGAGCGAACTCGAACTGGATCGGATCACGTACGTTCCAATGACGATCAGCGCCGTACGAGTATTGCTCGAGTACCCTGACGGAAAACTGCGCGCTGCCAGTAACGGATGTCGGCTTTTTCGATTCATCCCTGGACTGTTGTGACCTTTCATGAGCTGGTGCTGCAAATCTTAGAATGGCTCCTGGAGCTTGTCCAAGAGCCATTTGGCGGGTCATAACGGCTCATGTCGGGTCATAGAAAATGCCGCAAGCCGTACACTCTTAATCACTGGGTTGTAGGTTCGATTCCTACACGATGCACACCAAGTCCTAAAGCCAATCGGCAGGCAATTTCGACGTTCAAAAATCCACTCAAAAATTCGAGGTATACCCAGTAGCAGGGGCAAAAACTGTTCCTTGGATCACTCTTTTTCCTCCTTAAGAAGCCCTCGCCATCTGCCGCCGGCTTAAGTGCTCAAATCCGCTCAGATCGATTACGATCGCTGAACGCCACGAATCTGGATCGGAACGCAATGGTAAACGCTGCATCAGCCAAAAAGGGGAAAAATCACTTCTCCGTAATATCCTTCACTAAAGCGTTGTCGGGTCGGGAGCCAACAGGAATCAAATTCGCTTTTCTCGAGACGCGGCACATGGGGATAATCGCTCGGAGCCGAATCCCATGGTAGCTAAAGAACCGGTTATCGGTCACCTCGCGAGAGAAGAATTTTGGATCAGGAATTGAATGCCAGACGGTTGGACCCACCCCGGCAAACGGTTCACTCATTAAAAGTTCTCGTTCGTTGGTAGGCGAAGAAATCAGAGCGTAAGAATCGCTCGAAAGGGCTACCGCCAGCTTTTCAAGAACCACGATAAACACCAGGAGTTTTCAAGAAATGTTACAGACCTTCAGAACCGTCCAACTCAACGAAACGAGTTGTTTATGGTTCCGCTCCTACCAAATGTCCTTGCAGCCGATGGACAAGGCGGCCGTTACAGGGTGTCGGTTCGAAGTGCGCTTGCGAAGTGTCGAGGTTCCTTCAATTCCGTCACCTTAGAGAAGAAAGCGCCCATCGGTGATCTTTTAAAGATAAAATGCGATGCGATCTGCCGCTCTATCGCGTTAGTGATAGTTTGGCTGTGCGTTTTTAGTACAGCCCCGGAAAAGGCATTAGCGCAAGCGCAGGTGACAGGTCAGTGGGTGACGCTGCCTTACCTCATGACAATCAATCCGATTCGTGCGGACTTGCTACGCAACGGCAAGGTACTGATCGTCGCTGGATCGGAGAACAACCCGAACAAACATTTACAATTAAGTTCGAAAGCCGCCGTTTGGGATTTAGCTGCGCGGACGATCACCGTTCAACAGATGCTCTGGGACGTCTTCTGTAATGGCGGGACTTTTTTTGCCGATGGACGCTGCATGGTTGTCGGCGGGACGGTCCAATATGGTCCGTTTTATGGTGACCCGCGAATAACTGTCTTCGACCCGCTGACGAATAAGTTCAACCAACTGCAGAGTATGGCGCATGGCCGCTGGTACGCTACCGCCATCACTCTGGGTGACGGGCGCGTCCTGGCGTTCTCAGGCTTCGATGAGACCGGTGCGACGAACCAGACCGTCGAAATCTACCAGGTTGCATCTGGGTGGAGTCCTCCTTACAACGCAGGTTGGACTCCGCCTTTATATCCTTGGCTACATCTCTTACCGAACGGCACTATTTTCTATTCGGGCAGTTCACCGAATTCGCGGATCTTTAACCCGTCTAGTGCAAATCCAACGATACGAGGCTCAGGGTGGGCAAATGTCGCGACGACCTATTACAAGTTAAATCGCACCTACGGGAATGCCGTTCTGCTACCCCTCCTTCCACCCAACTATGCGCCGCGCGTAATGATTCTGGGCGGTGGCAATCCGACGGCCACGGCTACAACAGAAATCATCGATCTTTCTAAAGCACCGGCGGTCTGGGCACCTTCAGGCAATATGCCGTCAGGAGCCCGTGTTCAGGGAAACTCGGTGCTGCTGCCAAACGGCAAGGTCTTGGTGCTTGGAGGGTCGGTCAAGTATGAAGACGTCAACAGCGCAACGCTCGGAGCCGATCTTTACGACCCGGCAATTAGGTCATGGTCATCAGCCGGTCGTGCAGCTTATGCGCGTCTTTATCACTCGGTCGCACTGCTGCTTCCAGACGGGACGGTTGCCGTGGCAGGCTCGAACCCACAAGGCATAACCTACGAACAGCACATCGAGATTTATTCGCCCGCCTACCTGTTTACGACCGACGCGAACGGCAAAACTATCCAGGCGACTCGACCGGTCATCACGGCCGCGCCAGCGAGTATCGGTTACGGCAGGGGCTCTTTCCAAGTGCAAACCCCGAACGCTCCCGGCGCCACTCTCCCTGATGTCAACTCTGTGGTCCTGGTTAGGCCGGGCTCAGTTACTCACGCATGGAACATGGAGCAACGAGTGGTAGGTTTGGCGTTCACGTCCTCCTCTGGTGCGCTCACGGTAAACTTACCGCCAAATTCGAACATTGCACCACCCGGCTATTACATGCTGTTCCTGCTGAACAACGCGGGTGTGCCCTCAACTGCTACTTTTGTCCAGGTGTCCAGCCATCCAACAGATGTGCCCCCGAAGGGAACGATTACCGCGCCCGTGGGTGATGTGACGATTCAGGCGGGCCAAGCCGTTAAGTTTGCCGCGACGGCCCGTGACACCGACGGTACTGTGTCAAGGGCCTCGTGGATCTTTCCGGAGGGGAACCCGACCGCAAGCTCGTTTCTCACTCCTGGGGCGATCGCCTTCTTATCGCCTGGAACCTTCGTTGCATCGCTGACCGTGGTCGATAATGCCGGGGTTAACGATCCCAGCCCACCGACACGCACGATTACGGTACAACCAGACAAACTCAGCGTGAACATTGTTAACCCATTGGCGAATGCGACCGTCAACGGCTCCGTGGCGGTCACCGTCAGTGCTACTGGGAGTACTGGCGGTCCGAACGTCTTCAGGTTTGGCGTGGATCTTGGAGTCCCGCCTCTGGCTACGACCACTACGCCACACCAAACGCTAAGTGTCAGCGGTTCCAGTGCGACTTTCACGTGGAACTCCGCGCAGCAAGCCAACGGCGTGCACACGCTCTGGGTCAGCTGCACAGACGCCAAGGGTAATTTTGGGAGCGCGAGCGAAATGGTAACTGTAGCAAACTGAGCGGATCACGGGCCGACCGCGAGGAAGCTGGCCGGGTCTGTTTTCCGGACAACGGCGCAGTATTCGCCGAAAAACCCTGGAACAGGATTTGCGGTTAGGTCGGGCATCTGGTTGCGTATACCTTCGTCGAGGCAAACATGATTGGAGAGAAGGGAGAATATTCGGTTATACTTGTGTATGACTACGATAGCCGCCGTCTCGTCGCGAATGGAGCAGCCGAAGGTGAATCAGCTGCTCGGTCCGGCATTGAAGAGTCTTTATGACATCGAAGTTTATCTGAGAAAATCAACGCTCGAGGCTGAACTTCGGGAACTGGTGAAGCTGCGCGTCTCCCAGATTAATCGATGTGCTTATTGCATCATCTATCATCGCAGAGATGCTCTCAAGCTTGGGGTCACTGAACGAAAGATTCATCTGCTTAACGCCTGGCAAGAGGCGTCCGAATATTCAGACCGAGAGCGCGCCGCGCTGGCTTGGGCGGAAGCGGTCACGTTAATCCCTGTGCATCATTTGCCGGACGAGGTTTATGCGGAAGCCGTCCGGGTTTTCTCCGAGCAGGAACTCGTTGACCTCAACCTCGCCGTGATGAGCATCAATTCGTGGAACCGGCTTTCGATCGCCTTTCGGTACGAACCGGAGCGCGAATGAGATCGAGGATCAATGTTGACTGATGGAATTGATCAAGAAATTCCCTACCTCCGCTTTTGTAGCTGGACGGTTACGCTTTGCAGCATCTTGTATCGTAGCTACCGACCGATTGTTGCTTGGGAGGCTTTTCGACCAGTTGAAAGGATGGAGCGCTGAAGCTGCCCGTGAGTTTTGCGAGTCGGCGTGACTGAAGCATTCGTTGGGGACGCGGCCTTTGGTCTCGGAGCAAGAAAGAGGTGGCCTGGTGGGCACATTTTTTCGTACGACTGGAGGCGAGTGCGATGAGGAACAT
>Ga0070706_100003887_pt1 | contig 14581 bp, 16 predicted proteins | sample KBSK5501metaG_FD_65476 | JGI IMG/M metagenome (GOLD analysis project Ga0070706, IMG submission 65476) | Corn, switchgrass and miscanthus rhizosphere microbial communities from Kellogg Biological Station, Michigan, USA - KBS K5-50-1 metaG | ecosystem: Host-associated > Plants > Roots >...
CCGCTCTGTCCGGCATTTTGCCGGACAGGTTCAGGAAGCATGGACAAGCCTTTGAGATTTGCAATGTCTCAAGCGAGCCGCACGCAGGATGCGTGCGCTCCCCATTGACCGCGTTCCCGCTCCAGATTACGATCATCGGATGAGTATGCCGCCCGTGCTCACGGAGGCGGCTTCACCTCGAAGCCGCACTACAAAGAGCGAAAAAGGAAAACGAATAGCGTCGTCGAACGTTCTTGAGACGATTGAGCAACACGTTTTGCTCGATGGTTTCAAGGTCGTGGTCGATCTCGAGAAAAGCCGCGGCTCATATTTGTACAATGCGGTTGATGATCGCCAATTGATCGATCTCTACGGGTTCTTCGGTTCGATGCCCGTCGGGTTTAATCATCCGCACTTCGACCAGGCCGCTGCTCAGCGCGATTTGCAGCGTGCGGCGAAAGTCAAAATCGCGAACTCGGACGTTTACTCTGAAGGCTACGCTGAATTTGTGCGGACATTCGCGCGCGTAGTCGGTTTGCCGCCGCTGGAGCGTTACCTGTTTATCGAAGGCGGCGCGATGGCGGTCGAAAATTGTTTGAAGGCGGCCATGGACTGGAAGGTGCGCAAAAACGAGGCGGCGGGCCGCGGCGGTGACCGCGGAACCGAGATCTTACATTTCCGTCACGCCTTTCACGGACGCAGCGGTTACACCATGAGTCTCACCAACACCGATCCGCGCAAGACGGATTTGTTCGCGAAGTTCGACTGGCCACGCGTTTCCTGTCCTTGCCTCGACTTTTCGTTGCCGGAGTCGCAACGCGAACGCGATGTGATCGCTCGCGAGAAGAAATCGGGGCAGGAAATTCGAGATTACATTCGTCATCGCAACATCGACATCTGCGCGATCATCATCGAGCCGATCCAGGGCGAGGGCGGCGACAATCATTTCCGCGGCGAATGGCTGCACACCTTGCGAAAAATTTGCGACGAAAACGAAATGCTTCTCATTTTCGACGAAGTGCAATGCGGCATGGGCGCAACCGGTCGCAATTGGTGCTGCGAACATTTTGGTGTTCTCCCCGACCTGCTCGCGTTTGGAAAAAAGGCGCAGGTATGCGGCGTGATGGCTGGCCCGCGTTTGGACGAAGTGAAAGACAATGCGTTTCGCCTGTCGAGCCGGCTGAACTCAACCTGGAGCGGAAATTTCACCGACATGGTGCGTTCAACTCATTATTTGCGAATTATCGAAGAGGAACGTCTGGTCGAGAACGCCACGAAAGTGGGCGCATATTTCCTGGACCAGCTCCGCGACTTGCAACGCGAGGAGCCAATGATTTCCGCCGCGCGCGGCCGGGGACTGTTTCTCGCGTTCGATCTTCCCGATCCAAAGACGCGCGAGGAATTTTGGAAGGGCTTCTTCGACCTCGGCGTGCTCACCCTTCGCTCGGGTGAGAGTTCGATTCGTTTTCGTCCCGCGCTCGATCTGACGGCCGGTGTTGTCGATGAAGCAACGGAACTGATGCGCAAATATTGTCGGCGCCGGCGCAAATAATCATGCAATCCGTTCTCGAGAAACTCGGCATCGCCGGGGAAAATCCGGGTGTCTTTTGCGGGGAATGGCGTGGCGGTGGCGGCAAGATCGACAAAATCTCGCCAATTGACGGACAACGACTCGCCAGCGTGCGCACAGCTTCGGGCGAAGATTACGACAAGGCAATCGCGTGCGCGCAGGAAGCATTTTTGAAATGGCGCACTACGCCGGGACCCGTCCGTGGCGAAACCGTTCGCCGCCTCGGCAACGGATTGCGCGAAATGAAACACGCGCTCGGCCAACTGGTGACGCTCGAAACCGGCAAAATTATCGCCGAGGGCGAAGGTGAAGTGCAGGAAATGATCGACATCTGCGATTTTGCAGTGGGCCAGTCGCGGATGCTTTACGGCCTGACGATCCAATCGGAGAGAAAAAGTCACCGTTTGATGGAGCAATGGCATCCGTTAGGCGTTGTGGCCGTGATCACCGCGTTTAATTTTCCTGTCGCGGTTTGGTCGTGGAATGCGGCCCTGGCAGCCGTCTGCGGGGACGCCACCGTTTGGAAAGCTTCCGAAAAAACTCCGCTCACCGCGATTGCCGTGACAAAAATTGCCGAGCGCGTTTGTCGCGAGACCGGCGCTGATCCCGCGATCTTCACGCTGCTTATGGGCGATCGCAAAACGGTTGGCCAAAAACTGTCGGCTGATCGACGCATTCCTTTGATCTCTGCCACCGGCTCCGTGCAGATGGGGGTACATGTTGCACAAACAGTTCATGGCCGCCTCGGCAGAACGATCATGGAACTGGGCGGCAATAATGCGTTGATCGTTGCGCCCAGCGCCGACATCGAAATGGCGACGCAATCGATCTTCTTCGGCGCAGTCGGCACGGCGGGTCAGCGGTGCACTTCCACGCGTCGCGTCATCATGCATGAGTCAATCGCCGACAAAGTGCGCAAGAAACTTTTGACCGCATACAAGTCGCTGCGGATTGGGGATCCGCTCAATCGCCAAACAGTGATGGGTCCTTTGATCGACAAAAACGCTGTGGATTTGGTCCAGCATTCCATTCAGCGCTTAAAGGATGAGGGCGGCGAAGTGCTTTACGGAGGCGAGCGGCTCGAGGGCGAACAATATGCCGGCGGCTGCTATATGACGCCGTGCCTGGCGAACGCGAAATCTGATTTTGAAATTGTGTGTCACGAGACCTTTGGACCGCTCCTCTATTTGCTGACCTACCGCGACTTCGACGAAGCGATCGCGATCAACAACGGCGTACCGCAGGGATTGACTTCCGCGATTTTCACCAACGACATGCGTGAAGCCGAAAAATTCCTCAGCGCGGTCGGCAGCGATTGCGGCATTGCAAACGTGAACACGGGGACGAGCGGCGCTGAGATTGGCGGGGCCTTTGGCGGCGAGAAAGAGACCGGCGGTGGCCGCGAAAGCGGAAGCGATTCGTGGAAGATGTACATGCGTCGTCAGACGAACACGATCAATTTTTCCAGCGAACTGCCGCTTGCCCAGGGCATCCAGTTCGGGAGCGACGAAGGCAGCGCGACGGCGTAAAGACCAAAGACCACACGCGCATCTCTCCTGTAACACACGCTTCCAGTCCGCCGCAGGACTGACTCGCGGTGGCGAGCCTGTTCGTCGAACGGGCATCTTGCCCGGTGTTTGCATCCACGCAGGCGGGGACGCCCGCGCGACTAAACAGCCAGGATGCCTGTGTTACGCCGTGGTCAGCTTGAAGAGTTCATCAAGCGTCTCGGCCGTATCGATGCTCATGATGAACTTCTGCAACTTTTTGCATTGATCCTTGCCGGTGATATCGCCGCCGAGCGCGATGAATTTTACCGCGATTTCTTCTTCGGTCATTGGATCGCGCGGATCACCCTTCGGCACATCGACGCGGGTGGAATGCGCTGCGCCGCTGTTGGTGGTGATGGTCACCCGACTCGGCTGAAACTTGGGGAAAAGCGCTTCGAACTCTTCGTTAGCGACCACTTTCACCTTGTCCATGATTGGAATGAGCGATTTATCCAGCACGCGCTCTTCTCGAAATTGTAGCGGCGTGACCATTCCGTCGACCAATCCGGCGGCCATGCAATAAGGCAGCGAATGATCGGCGGTTTCCTTGGAGTCCGGTCGATACTTGTGCGGATCGCCCAGGATGTCGGCGGCGCGCGCGATCACCTCCACTTTGATTTCTTTCACGTCGTCGGCCTTGATGTTGTGTTCCTTGACCGTCTTCATCATGGCCGTGAGCGGCGAATGACTAAGCGCCTCGATTGGGAAACTTTTCATGCCGCAATCAAGAATGCGGTAGTGAGACTTGGTTGAGTCGGGCAGGTCCGCAACCAACGCCTCGCCGTCGAAAGTGGCCGGTTCGCCCTTGTATTGCACATGATGGAACACGGCAAAGAGCCCTTCCTTGCCATCGATGATGTGTTCAGGGCCGGAGAATCCGTCGCGCGCAAGCAGCGCGCTCTCGGCGCCCATGCGCCCGGCCCACGGATCGACCGTGTTCTTCATGTTGGTCAATTTGCCTGCCGTGACCGCTCCCGGGCAAAATGTTCGCGACGCGCTGATGCCGATGGCGGACACCATTTGCGCCGGCGTCAGATTCAATACGCGCCCCGCCGCAACCGGCGCGGCGAACGCGCTCAAGGTGGCATGATGCCAGCCGTATTCTCGCACGCCCGGCCGGCCCACTTCGCAAAGACGCATTTCAATCTCGTAGGCGATAATGGTGGCGAGAATCAAATCCTTGCCACTCAAACGTTCGCTTTCACAGAGTGCCAGCGGCGCGGCGATGAGATCGCTGGGATGGCACGGATCAGCTTTCCAATAAATGTCGTTGTAATCCATCGCACGAATCATGTGGCCATTCAGAAATGCCGCATCGACCGGATTAGTTTTGAAACCGGAGACGAATGCGGTGGCGTTGCCGTTGCCGCCACTCATGGCGCGGTAGTGCTTCAGCAAAATCTTCGCGTCATCCTGCTGACTGCCTCCAAGCGCGCAACCGATCGAGTCGAACCAAAATAATTTCGCTGCCTGAATGGCCGTTGGCGAAAGATGCTCGTAATTGAGAGCGCAAGCCCACTCGGCGATGGTGTGGGAGAGAAGAGGCTTTGATTCGGTTGGCTGGTTTGACATGATCCGGGTCCTTTTGGCTTACGAACTTGATCGGGCTGCGCGGATTTTCAAGGCGCGTCCCCTCGGTCAGGCATGAAAAACTCTGCGAGACGTCGCCTTTTTTGCGACATTTCGTAGCCCAAATTTAAGGAATCTCCTCCAAAGAGGGAGTCGCAACTCGTTCTTAAGTGCTACGGAAAAATCCCGCGAACGGGCAATGGTTAATAGCAGTGCTATCGCTAATCTTTAAGCACGAACGAAAATTACGATTGGAGTAAATGACTATTATGAAAACATACAGATACAGTAACCGCAACGCCGCCCTCATTCTCATGATCACGGGCCTTTTGTTTCTTAGTACATATCCCGCTAGTCAGGCGATGAGCTCCGACGCGCGGCCACATCGCGCCGGCGTCGCAGGATCTGCCGTTGGGCAACCTGTTGAGGATGCTGCTCGTTTAATCGTGGGCCGGGACCCTGGTCTCGGTACTTTTGTGATCGCCAACTTGCGTGTCGATGGCGCCTTGGTTGCAGTCATCGCATATGGGCGCACCTATGAGGGTTTCCTGTCGCCTGGACGGCATGTTTTATCATTGCTGCCAACTCCTAGTCCGAAATGGCCGAACCCGCCGGGAATGATTCTGGATGTGCGAAGCGGCCAGACCTACAACTTCACTGCAATCGGAGATTCAGGATATTTGATTCTGTTGCCGCCCGAAGTTGCGCAAGCACGTTGGCGTGGCCGGTAGTGAGTGGTGCCGTTGGCGCGCTCAGTGCGGCTGGTATGGTGTGCGGCTACGGGGCTTGAGCCCAATGACGACCTGATCACCGATCAGTGATCACCCGCCATTTTCTGTTCGTCGATCGCCAGGTAATCATCGCGGGGCGGACTAAAGGTATCGAGCACCCGCGTCGGCAATATCGTTTCCACACCGTGTGGAACGTTGCTGGCGAGATACAAGGAATCGCCGGCGGAAAGCTCGTGCGGCACGCCGTCAACGATCAGTCGCATCTGACCTTCGAGGATGTGAACGATCTGCTCCTGCGTGTGTCGGTGCTCGGGCATACGACTCCCGGCCGCCAGTGTAGCGATCATCTGATACATGGTCTTGCCGTTCGCGACAGTGCGCCGGGTAATGCCGGGACAAATTTCAATGGACGGGTTTTCTCGTTTCATCTTCAGGATCTTACGCGGGAAGCCTGGTCACGCGAACGCTCGCTTCCCTTGGTTTCGCACTTGTCACTTGCCTGCCCTGATTTGTCGCTGGCAGAATCCGGGCGATGAAAATATCTATCCCGGTGACTACAATGCTTTTCGCGACATTGATCGCGGCTCCCTCATTTGCGCAAAGCCCCGCCGACAAGCAGGCCGCCGCCTCCGGCGCGGGCGATGATGCAAGACATCGCCCGGATCATCAGCCCTAACCACCCCTGTCCCAACCTGCCGAAGAAGTAGATCGCCGCGCAAGGCAGCAACGATGCCCTACGGCGCACGTCTCGTGCCCCGATCACTGCGGGCAGGACTCCGGTCAGGCGGCCCTACACGCTGCAGACGGAGCGCTTCGTTAGTGTATCCTTTAGGCCTAAGGTATCGGTACCGCCAAATACGCAATTAACGCGCCCGTAGTTGGATCGATAGCTCTACCTGTAATCTCTCCCTTGTTATTTATGTCTTTCGCGCTTGCGAGAAAGGCAGAAGAGCCGCCTTTGAGATCGTTGAGGTCTGTGGGGTAGGTACTGTTATCCCAAATAACGGCACGACAATCAGTCTGCTGCGCGTCGCATGAGACACCGACTACCTGGCGACGTTCGTTAATACCGTAGGCCTCACTGTCCACATGTTGCGGTGTGCGTGCTTTCAACGGCTTCAGGGGTCGGAGGCCGTCCTCCCGGGTCCACATGAAAGCATGTAAGACGTCGCCTTCAACAAATGCCGGGTCGCCGGCAAACCCGACGATATCGCCGTGTTGATTGATTGCCGTTGGAGTATTCCACCAGGCAGCTGGGAAGGTGCCAAGATCAGTAACCTTGCCGTTTTCCCAAAGCACGGCGTGCTTGGCCGTATGCCTTCCAACGGCCTGGTCGCAGATGCCCGAAATGCCCACGATTTGACCATTGTCATTGATCGCCGTGGCGGCCCCTGAGGTGTCGCCGGGGATCAAAGGGAGGTCGTGGATCTGATCTGGCGGTCCCAGAGTCCACACGGCTGGGCGAAACTGAAGGACTTGGGTGCAGCAACACGTGGAGTCATGGACGCCATTCTCCGCCCATCCGACTACCTGACCCAAGTTGTTGGCTCCGGTGGCAAAACCATTATTTCCTCCGGGAAAATTGGGCAGTCCCCTCATCTGGCCCCCTTTCCAAACAAACCCGAGATTGATATAGCCGACGTTGTTAGGCGTACTATAGAAAGCTGCGCTACTCCAGTTCTCGCCGAGCGGCTCCGGGGTGAGAGTTTGGGAAATACCCACGATGATGCCCAAGGTATTTTTCACGTTCCATGTTACACTGCTGTTTGGTCCGCCGAGTGTGCCGAGGTCGGAGAGCGAACTGTTTCGCCACAGCGTAGCGTGCCGGTTCCTATCCGGCCGTCTGGAATAGCCTGCCACCCAGCTCTGGTCATTAATGCTGTTTCCCCCGCTACTCGTTCCGCCGAGTGAAGGGAGGTTGGATACGTTGTATTGCACCTTGTTTGTCTTCGCCGTTGCCGGCGCCTGTGCTAGAGCGGCTCCGCAGCAGAGAGCGATCAGAATAGTGAAAAGAATTTGGCTAGCTCTTTTGGTTTTGAGATGTGTTGTCATATTTTTCCTTTGTTGAATCTTCATGACGAAACTTAGGAACTGACCGTAACTGACCACCAGAGCCACTTCGCGGGTTTGGTACGGACCAATTCGGTGTTAATCCAGCCGAGATGATAAGTGGTCCTTTGCAGGATCCAGAATAATGGAATGATTGACGGGCGGCTCATAAAAGAGCGCCTGTCGGCCGATAGCAGATTGCCGAAATTCCTTAATTCAATTTCGAATTAAGTGCCGCCGCGAGCTTGGTAAGACCTTCGCGAATCTGCGCACGCGACCATGCGGCGAACCCGAAAGTGAGCGCGGGCTCCGGCTCTGCTTTCATAAAGCACGACGACAACGGCGACGGCCTGATCCCGATCTCGGTGCAGACGCGCGTAATCAATGGCATGTGTTCTTTCTGTCGCACCCAGGCGACGAAATGTAGTCCAGCTTCCGGAATCTCTAAGATAAAGTACTTACTTAACAAATTGTTGAATTGTTCGATAAAGAATTCTCTTCGGTCCGAATATAATTTTCGCATCCGCTTTATGTGACTCAGAAGAAATCCCTCGGTTAGGAATCGGGCCAGTGTCGCCTGATCGATGGCGGGGGAGTGTTGGTCCATCACAGCCCGAATCTTGATCATTGATTCGACCAATTGCTCTGGCGCCAGGATATAACCCAGCCGTAAGGATGGGTAAAGAATCTTGCTCATTGTGCCTGAGTAAATGACGCGACCAACGTTATCGAGGCCCTGCAAACATGGGAGCGGGGGACCGGTGTAACGAAATTCCGAGTTGTGATCGTCCTCGAAAATGTAAGCGTCGCAGGCGCGCGCAAAATCGATTAACGCCGTCCTTCGCGCGAGACTCATCGTCATACCGAGCGGGAATTGATGGGAAGGGGTCACGTAAATTATTTTGGGCGAGCGATGTTTCGACGGCCGCGCGATGGTGATTCCTTCCCGGTCAACGGGTCTTGGAACGACGGTCGCCCCGGCGAAGCCAAAGACGCGGCGAGCTTGGTAAAATCCCGGCTCTTCGATCCAGGCAACCTCCCCCCGATTTACGAGGGCCATTGCGCTGATCATCATTGCCTGCTGCGTCCCAGCGGTGATGATGATCTGGTCTGGATGACAACGTGCGCCTCTGTAATCGCATAAATAAGCTGCGAGTGCCTTGCGCAGGTCGGCGTCGCCCCGGCTTGATGCATACTGGAGCAGATGTGCCCCCTTTTTTGCGAGGACTTCTGCTCTGAGTCGTTCCCAAATTGCGATCGGAAATTCGTCAAGCGCCGCAACAGCGGGGACAAAGGAGACACCGGGCCGGCCGGCGATTCCGAAATCGAATTCTTTTCCGACCCGGTGATCCGGAATATTTCTTACCCGATCAGAGAGGCGGGGCGGGCGTTCTATGCGTGGTTCTGCTTTTGCCGTCCGCGCACTCAGGAAAGTCTCGGGCAACGGCTCGGCAACGAACGTGCCCGATCCAATTCTCGATTGAAGGTACCCTTCCGCGTGAAGCCTCGAGCAAGCGAGGTTTACCGTAAATCGCGATATTCCCAGATCGGCGGCCAGCGCGCGAGAGGAGGGAAGTCGGGAAGAGTTGTTGTTGAAGCTGCCCGAAATTAATTCATCGCGAATCTGGCGGTAGAGCTGTTGATGAAGCGGTTCGTCCGCAGCACGATCGAGCCGAATCATCTCAAAAGCCATGATCGAATGGCGACGCCGGGGCTTCTTACTTAAGTTTTTATTTGCAACTCGTTTCACGATTCGGATTGCGCTCATCAAGACCCGGTACTTTCTTCCTTTGGGAAAGGGTATTGAGATCTTTCTTGATCACACTGGGCATTACTGATTCTCCGCGAAAACTGCTGCTAACCGCAAGCTCCCCTCCAAGTGGTATGGCCATTTCACTCTAAGTGGACTGTTGACACTTTACCACAGGGCGAGAAGCTTTTTAAAATGCAAACTCAGACTCCATGCAGCGATTACGTCGAAACAAAAGGCCTGATTTACTTTGCGCGGATGCTGGACAAGATCCGGCTGAACGCGGCGGGTAAACTGCCATCGGATTATTTTGTTGGCGTGGACGACGACCCGACTGTCTTCGACGCGCGCTGCACGCGATTCCTTGGAGTAAATTACGACGACCTTGTCGATCGAACGCTAAAGGGCGGATCGGACGAGGAAATTCTCGAATGGTGTTTTGAGCACGGTCGGCGGCCTAACGAGGAAGAAATCAAGATTTGGAACGCGTTTTTGCTGAAGCGCGGTTGGCGCGATGAAGCGAGCGCCGATTTACGAGCGGCGAAGGAGCGGGAAGGCTTCGCGGATCGCGACGATATTCAAACCTGGGTGGACTTGCATGACGCTGAAGAAGGCAGAACGCCGCGGAGATAATTTCGTTCCCGTTAGAAACTGAGCTGTGTCGCCCTTTTGCGGGCAACGATGCGGGGTTTAAATTTCAGCCGCTCGCGCGTAGAAACGAAGCATACGTGGATGTGCTCGATAGGCGGATCGCTGTTTCTTCTGCCTCGCCGTCTACTGCGTTGAACCTGTCGAGGCGGGCCGCAGGTCCTTTACAAATTTCTCGAGCAATTCGTTAAAGCGCGCCGGCTGATCGAGGAAGACGGCGTGCGCTGCGTCTTCGATCTTTTCAAAACGCGCAGGTAATGCCAGTCCCGCTCGGACCTGGCCGGCGCCCGCCTGCTGGCGAGCCAGTTCGTCCGATTTCGCAGATGCGATGACCAGAGTCGGACAATCAATCTTTTTCAACGCAGCCGTGCGATTCACTCCGAAAAAATCCGCGACCAGCATTCCGGTCCCGATGGTGGCCGGGGTTTTCATTCCAGTGGCGACGAGTTGGTCGATCGCGCCTTCGGGCTGCGGTTTGCTGATAATGACGCCCATCATCCCGCGTAAATATATTCTTGCTGGTGCGCCTGGTAAACGGCGAACATTTTGAATTGCGCCGCCGTCTCTTCCGGGCGCGCGACGACGCCATCTGCCCCATCGGAGACCGCCGCATCCACCAGGACGAGGCCGGCGAGATCGTGCGTGCCGTAACGTTCGATGTAAGCGGCGAGATCCTGTACTGCTTGCGACCAACCGATCAACACCGGACGGCGCGCGTCCAGCCGTTCGAGCAAATTATGCAGGTCCTGTGCCCGCATTTCGGGCGTGTTCCCGCTCGTCGTGATCGTCGATTGACCCTGTGAACGCGGATCGAACGTGATCACGCGATGAGCGGGAGCGAAACGATCGATCTGTTGTCGCCAGATATCGGCGCCCGTGCTCCACCCGGGAATAAAAACCAAAGTCGGCCCCGTGGCGGCCTGGCCGGCTTCGATTACCCGCAACGATACGCCTTCGCCGACATCCACCTTCCGCTCACGTACTCCGGAAGAGGAATCCGCGCGACCGGCGGCGGCGCCTGCGGTAATCCCGGCGATCAGAAGGACAATTGATCGAGAAAACAACTTCACCGCCCAGCGTACTTCGCCCGCAGACCACAGGCAACGCGTGGAGTGCGATTCAACGAAAAAATCCTGATTGTATCGGAAGCAGCTCTTGACGCGCCATACCCTCGGCTCTTCGCCACCGAACAAAATCGCTCCCTTCTACGGTTTCTCTCGAGTCTGATCAGTGATCCAGTTGATTTCCCACGTCTTTCCGCCATCGGTTGAAAACGCTTGTTCAAAGTGCGCCGATGTCGGTGTGATGTCAGACCAGACATATCGAACAAAGATCGCTCGACCGTTGAAATCCTCCTGATCGTAGAATTCGCCACGCCCATTCTTAAACTGGCCAACGACAGGTGGCAGACCCAGGGTGCCTTTGGCCGCGTTGGCCCAGTAGAGACTCCACTGATGCGATTCCGGATTGTAAAGTCGCAGCGTCAGACCCTGGATGTGCGTCTTCCGATCCGCACTATAGACCTCGACCTCGTCAAGGTTCGCCTTACCATCCCAAATTTTTCGACAACTCGAATGACCGTCGAGTTCCACCCATGTGTTGGAGCCGGTCAACGGATGCTCCAGTCTTTTCAGATGGAATTTCCAATTGCCGAGAGCGAAGTCGAAATCGTGCTGCCCGTCGCGCGGTGAAGCGCCATTTTGCGACGCTTCCTTCGGCGCGGGCGAAGGAGTCTGAGCCCAGGTCCGAACAGATTGCAAAAAAAACAACGCCCCGACTGTGACCGCGCAAACGCTAATCGATCCGCCTACTGTCATTTTCCGGTTCTTTTTCATATATGATTTGTAGTTTAACCGCGGCGACCACTGTACCGAAGCCTGGCACCTGTGATAGGCCACTTTGCGTAGATTACCAATACCGTTTACCGGGAAAAATCTCTCCTGTAGCGTCCGACTCGTCCGCTGGAGCCTTGGCAAAGGCGGATGTCTTCAGCGGAAGATCGACAACACCTTTCCGCATCCGGTATCTGCAATCCGCGATTTGCATTCGTTTCCGTTTTTATTCGCGTAATGCGCGGTAGAATTCCCTCATGAAACTGCAACAACGCATCGCTCGTGACCGGCGCAGGCTTTCCGCTTCCTCTCCCTTGCTCGGGAGAGGATTGAGGTGAGGGTGAGTGATGACAAAAGAGCAACGGATCGCGCTCGTGACCGGCGCGAACAAAGGGATCGGGTTTGAAGTCGCGCGGCAGCTGGCGCGGCGAAATTTTCACGTTTTTATCGGCGCGCGCGACTCGGATGCCGGAGTGGCGGCTGTTCAGAAGCTCACCAAGGAAGGCGAGAAGGAAGAGTATGGCAAAGGCCACAGCGGCGGCGCTGTCACGTTTTTGAAGATCGACGTCTCCAAACCGGACACCATTCGGCGTGCGGCGGAAGAATTTTCGCGGTCAACTGACCGTTTAGATGTGTTGGTCAACAACGCCGGTATTCTGCTCGATGACGACAAGGACGTGCTCATGGTCGCGCCGGAAATATTCGAGACCACGTTGCGCACGAACACGGTCGGCGCGTTGCTGGTGTCGCAGGCCTTCGTCCCGTTCCTGAAAAAGAGCGACGCCCCGCGCATCGTCAATGTCTCCAGCGGCGGCGGCCAATTGGCCGATGGCGCCGACGGCTGGGCACCAGCGTATTGCATTTCGAAGACAGCACTCAACGGCGTCACCGTCCAACTCGCCGCCGCGTTACCGAAATTCGCGGTGAATTCTGTGTGCCCGGGTTGGGTGCGGACGGATATGGGTGGTTCGAACGCGACTCGCTCCGTCCTCGAAGGAGCAGCGGGGGTGGTATGGTTAGCCTCTGAAGCTCCGCAAAAAGAAACCAGCAAGTTTTGGAGAGACCGCAAAGTAATCCCTTGGTGATTTTGCCCCGCTTGATAACCGGAAAGTTTCCTGCCACGCCGTAGCTAAAGCGTAGGCGGGTGGAGAGATCAAAAGGTAATCCCCTGGTGACAAAATGTCTGATGTTCGAGGTTTGATGTTTGACGTTTGATGTGACCTGCGGCGCTGATTACCCCGAGACCAGAAACCGGTTGCCTTCGCTGTCCTTGAACATCGCGTACGTGCCCCACGGTTGTTTCTGCGGCGGGCCTTCAAATTCCACGCCGCGCGCACTCAGCTCCTCATAGGTCTTATCAATGTCATCGCACGTATACGACATGTTCATGAAAGAGCCGATGCGTTTTTCATCGCCCTCGGCTGTGAACAATACGACCCGCGTCTCGGCTTTCGGTACCCGCAACTCGATCCAGCGTTGTTTCTCATCGAACGGCTGATCGGTGATGATGGTGAATCCGAGTTTCTCCGTGTAAAAATCGAGTGCCCGATTTTGGTCGGCCACCGGGATGCTAACGAACTTGATTTGCTTGATCATGGTCGAATCTAAATTTGTCTCCGCATCTGCGTCCAGAAGCGGCTGACTTGTTTGCGCAGAAACCACCGTCCGTTTATCGGTATAGCTGCTAATGAATCTCCCTGTTGCTCCCGCCTCTCCCTCTGGGAAAGGATTGAGGTGAGGGGCAATTGCTTCATCCTTCTTAATTCATCCTTCATCCTTCAGAAAATGCCTCGCTTCCACAAAACCATTCCGATTGACGATTACGTGCTCGACGTCCTGATGCGCGACATTGTCGGGCACGATCGACAACCGGCCGGATATCTCGTTTATCTGCATCTCTATGGCCAGGCCGCGCGCGCGAAATGGAAACCTGTGCCCGCAAGTTTGCGCATGCTCGCAGAAGCGACCGGCCTTTCGAAGAGCGCCGTGCAAACTGCGCTCGAGAATCTGCGCCGCCGTGAATTGATTGTCAGCACCAGCGACCACGCCACCGCCGTGCCCGCGCATCGCGTCCTTCGCCACTGGCGCAAATAACTTCGCGGTGAATTCTGTCTGTCCCGGCTGGGTCCAGACCGAAATGGGCGGCCCGAACGCGACTCGCAATCCCGCCATCCACAATCATCAGTGAACTCTTACTTCGAAATTGATTCCCGGGTGATCACACGGCATTGACCGTCATCGGTGATTCCCGCACACTGGTCGAATGTCTCCGCTGCTCGTCAAGATTTGCAAAGATTTCGCAACGATCTGGACGACGATCGATCCAATCGGGAATGTGGCGATTTTCGCCGGGTTGACCGCATCGCTCTCGCGGTCAGAACGGTACCGCACCGCGCTGCGCGCTACCCTCTACGCCACCGTCATCCTAATCGTAGCGGTGATAGCGGGACAAATTATTCTCGACGCCATTGGGATTCGTATGCAGTCGCTCAAAGTGGCAGGCGGACTCATCCTGTTCCTGTTCGCGGTCAAAATGCTTTTTGGCGGACTGGATTCCAAACCAGGATCGCCCGAGGCAGGCCGCGACCTGGCCGTGTTTCCCCTGGCAGTGCCTTCCATCGCGGGACCGGGCGCGATGATGGCGGTGATCGTGCTGACGGATAACGATGTTTATACCGTGCCGCAGCAAGCCGAGACCGGCGTCGTCCTGCTGGTAGTGCTGTTGCTGACCTACATTTTCCTGCGTTTTTCCGATATCATCTTGCGGATCATCGGGCAGCAGGGCGCGGCCGTTCTTGTCCGGGTAATGGGAATTATTCTCGCCGCGCTGGCGGTGGAAATCGTGCTGACAGCGCTGGCGGTAGAAAGCTGGGGACCGGCGAAAGCACTGAGTCCATGACGTG
>Ga0070706_100003889_pt1 | contig 14575 bp, 9 predicted proteins | sample KBSK5501metaG_FD_65476 | JGI IMG/M metagenome (GOLD analysis project Ga0070706, IMG submission 65476) | Corn, switchgrass and miscanthus rhizosphere microbial communities from Kellogg Biological Station, Michigan, USA - KBS K5-50-1 metaG | ecosystem: Host-associated > Plants > Roots >...
TATTTAAATTTACCCCTGAGTCCTCAGCTAACTTATCACCAGATCGTCAAGATCAAATTCGCAGTATATTTAAAACACCCGATCAGGCTTATGTTGATGTACAAAAATTAGTTAGTAACACATTAACAAGCGGCACCTTTGATTATAAGCAATTCGGAGTAGTTGCAACCGAAGCTTATTCAAAGCTTACTGAGGAACAGAAAGCAAATATTCCTTATAGCCAATTTCTAATTAATCTTGCCGAAAAGTTCAATCTTGATCTTAGTAAATTAGGATTAACTGCCCAACAAGCATTTAGCGTTGTTACTGATGAAGCAAAGGCCGCAGGAGAAGCTCTAGAAACCGCAGGTGCTCAATTACAGCAGGGCGTTATTGATCGAATTACCAAAGTTCAAACTGATTTTCAAGCAGGTACAATTAGTGAGGCTGTGCGAGATAAATCTATTAGGGAATTACAAAAATATCTCAGTGACATACAAGGCACTACAAGTAAATTTTCAAGCTCATTACAACTCGATCCTCAATTTGGAGAAACTTTGAAAGAAGTTCAACCTCTATTTTCCAATATTATAGGGCTGGAAAATGCGGCGTCTTTAACTTCAGATGAATTTATAAAAACTTTATTAACATTAGGGGATACTTACGGGCTAAACGGTAAACAGTTAGTTGATTTACAGTTAAAGCTTATTGATTTTTATAACCTTGTTCAAGACCTAAATAAACTTCGCGCAATTATTGGTTTAGAGGTTCAATTAGATACTAAATCACTTAAAGCACAAATTGATAAAGTATTAAAGGCATTAATAGCATCTGGTGCATTTGGAAATATCTTTACTGCCGCAAATAATCCTCTGTTTAGGCAATTATTTGCACTCCAACAAGCCTTAAAGGATATAGGTAGTCTTCAGACCGATAATGCTGCTATTAATAAATTGTATAAATCTGGTAGTGGCGCAAATATTGGGGCATATCCTTCATCAGGTGCAGGTACAGGTAAAGATATATCCGAACTTGATTTACCTGAATCAATTGCAAAATCTATTAATGAAAGTTCTCTTATTCAGCAAGCAATTGCTAATGCTAAGAAACTACAGTCTCAAATTCCTGGGGCAACAAAAGACGCTAAGAATGATCTAGTAATTCTATTAGATGGAATGAATAAAATATTAACTGTTCATGGAGTTAAGTCTGAGTATCTAAGTAGAGCATTAAATGCCTTAGCAGATATCGAGCAAAAGAGATTAGATTTCGAAACTAAGGCAGATGTAATTAGACGTATCAGAGTTGGCGCAGGAGATTTCTCTGCAATTGCTAATGTTCCTGTAAATAGTACTACAGGAGTATCCCTTGGTGGGGCACAAGGGCCAATAAATATTACATTGAATTTAAATGGAACAGTTCTTACCCCAGCACAGTTAGCACAATTTGCTGACCTTGTTGCTGCTGCGCTGAAGAAACAGATAGCGGGAGGTTAATATACGATGCCATTAGGCGGTGCACAACAGTACCTAGCTAAATATAACACATATACCCTACCGGGTTATGTACAAGAGGAAAGCTTTGATTCAATTCAAAACGTTCAAGCACACTATAGCACCTATGCTGATGGATCGCTATCTGAATATACAGGTTTACAAAATAAGCAATTGAGTCTTAGGCTTAAAGTGTGGGAGCAAGATTATATTACTACTAAGAATCAGATTGAATTAGCAGCTACATATTTGCGTACAAATAAATCTTCTTTTGCCCCACTTTATGTTCAGTATTCAGACCGTCACTATGATGCATTAGTGCAATCAGTAAAGATGCAAAAAGCTGTAGGTACTGCTGTTCGTACTTCTGAATATGAGGTCCAATTTGAATGTCGCCCTTGGTTAATAAATGATACTCAATTTACTCTTTCTGGTACTGGAACAATCAATACTGATCAAGTTTCGCGCACCATAGATAATGGTGGTTATACACCTACATATATAACTGTAACAGGAACAGATGTAACTATCTCAGGTTATACAAATACAGTTCCTTTTACTGGATTTATCTCAATTTCTGGCGCAATAAGTGGAATGGTAATTGATTCCGAAAATATGACCGCAGAAATTAGCGGGCAAAATAGAAATGATTTAATGAAATACATAGATTACAAGATGGAAGTCGGACCTTCTAAGACTTACTTCGCTATTACAGGAGCATTATCTTGCACCATAGCTTATAACGATCGGTGGTATATTTAAATGAGTGAACAGTTAGCAAATAAAGCAAAGACTACACTAAATGGGGCAATAAATAACTCTGTAACTTCTCTTGTGGTTACTTCTGCTACTGGATTTCCCGCAACAGGGGATTTTAGAATCCTAATAAAAGCCGAAGGTGCTAACACAGATGAGATATTAACTGTTACTGCTGTATCTGGTACCACTTTTACTGTTACAAGGGCATCAGAGGCCATTGCAGGCGCTCAGAGCGCATCCTCGCATGCTAGTGGGGCAGAAGTAATTCATGTATTAACTGCCGGAGCACTAAGGAATCTTTCTTTGCCTACTGGTACAATTGGTGCTCAGATTCATCACTCTACCACATCAAGTGCAAGTCCATTGCCATTTGATACAAAGGACTCTGATACTGATGGCTTCTGGTCATCCGGTGCGAATACTAAACTTACCATTCCACCGGGTCTTGCTGGTAGATATCGTATCACATTTTGGGGCCTTGCAACAGCAGGTGAGGCACGGGTACGTAAGAACGGTGCGACACCTTATATTGGTCCTAACACGCCGAATGGTAACCAAATTTGGAATATTAGCTTTGATGCGAACCTTCTTGGTAACGACTATATTGAAGTTGTAACAACTAGTGGTACATGGGGCCATGCTTCGGCGGCGGAAGCACAGATTACTCTTCAGATTGTAAAACTTGATTCTGGTCGTGTTGGTTCAGGTGTTGGTGCACGAGTTTATCCGGCATCAAATCAAGCAGTTAACAATTCTCAAATCTTGTTTGATACTCACGATTATGATACTGATGGATTTCACTCTCTCGTATCGAATACGGACCGGTTCACTATTCCCACAGGAATGGGTGGTAAATATATTCTGGTTGCTTCAGCATCTAGTACGGGTGGGGCTATTGGATCGTTTTATATACGCAAGAACGGTCAAGCGCGAGGCACATATGATTCAGGCGGTGTTGTCTGCCAGTCTATTCTGATGATTGATGCTGTTCCAACAGATTATTTTGATGTTCATATGGACGGCAATGCCACGATTTACGGATTTTCTAGTGCCTTGACACAGTTTGAAATTATGCGGACCGATTCAAATGCTTCTGGTGTATTAGCAAGTTCGAAGTATGAAGGTTCTTCCGGGGGATCAGATTTTACTACGACTAGTGCGTCTTATGTTGATATCGATTCCTCTATAAATCGAACGATGACAACGGGTGCTAGAAGAGTATTAATGGTATTTTCTGGAACATTTTATATTAACTCATCGAATACTGTTTACTTCAATGTTGATATAGATGGTACATTATACGCACCATCAAGTTCAATTTTCCAAGGCGCGCCGGGAAATACTGTTACTTCAAATGCTTCCTTTGCTGTAATTACTGATGTTTTAACCGCAGGTAGTCATACATTTAAACCTCAATGGAAGCGTTCAACCTCTGGAACGGCGACACTTCGTAATTCCACTGAATCCATACCTGCATTTTCTGTTCAGGAATTACCGGATTCTGGCGCATTAGTATCTTTTGGTAATGGCGGACCAATGGTTGTGCGTGGTCATGTTGATAGTTCAGGGTCTATTGTAGCTGGTTCAGGTTTTACGGTAAATAAAACAGGAACAGGAACTTATGTGCTTACTTTCTCGCCCGCGTTTGTTGCTGCGCCTGTCATCACGGCAATGCTTGATGGTGGTTATTTTCAGCACCAGACAATTAATGCCGCGAATACCACACCCACAACTTCTAGCGCAACGCTCAAAGTTGAGGAAACAGGAATTGCTTTGCATGATGGAGGATTCTTCTTCATAGCAATTGATAGTTAATTAACCTTAATACAATGAGGTTACTCAATACAATGGGGGCAAGGAAATGTCTGATTATAGTGGAGTACTAGGAGATGGTGTATTAGGGAATCTCACTCTAGGTGATGACCCTTCTTCTGGTACGTTTGCGTTTGGTCAGGCACAAACCAAAATCGCTGTTAATACTCTAAATGGCTTTGGTCAAGGCCAAGCCGATATAAAGCAAACTTATAATAGTTTTGCACAATCCCAAAGCGATATTAAACAGACTTATAATGGATTCTCCCAAGCACAAGGAGATATCAAGCAAATTTACTTTGGTTTTGCGCAAAGCCAAGCATTAATTGGTACTATTGGTAGAACATTTGCGCAAGCACAGACCGATATTCAACAAACATATCAGGTCTATGCTCAGGCACAAGCACGTATTCTTCAAATTTATCAAGGCTATGGACAGTCACAGGGCGCAATTGTAATTGTTCAATATGGATTTGGACAGACCCAAGGTGATATCAATCAGACTTATAATGTGTTTGCACAAAGTCAAGCAGATATTCTTGCTGTAGGGTACGGGTTTGGACAAGCTCAAAGTGATATTTTACAAACTTACCAAGGCTATGGTCAAAGTCAGGCGGATATTGATCAGATAAGTCAAGTCTATGGTCAAGCACAAGCTACGCTTATTATCTTACGCTCAGTCTTTGCACAGGCAAAAGCAACCCTACTTACATCACCAACTAAGATCGCAGTTGCAAAAGGCCGCATTAAAGTTTCGGGCAATAATAGAAGTGGTAATGCACAAGCTAAGATAATATTTAAGCAATCTGCTATAGGTTTTGCGCAGGGATATATCTACGCTATTCCTACAGGTATGGCAAGAGCAGTAATTGCTTCTCCACATAAGCAAGCCTTTGCGCAAGCGCAAGGATTCATTTCTTGCTATACAGATACATTTACACGAACCACGACATTTGGCTTAGGTACAGCTTATACATGGCAAAGTTGGGATTCATCTGCTAGCAATGCTGCGGGATCACTTGTTCATGTAGATGGGTCGAAAGCTGTTTGGCCGGGTTGGTATGATGCTTATTCAATTAATCAAACTGTCCCAACTACTGGCTCTGTTCAGTTTGATTTCCATGTACCTAATTCCTTAGCACAAAATCACGTTGGTAATTTCCGAAATCCGACAATTGGTGTAAGATTTGGCGATAATTATACTAGTGGACAAGCACAATTATATGTTGGTGCGGCTGCAACGGGATGGAAAATTGGCTCAGTAGATTCAAATTTAACTATATATGGGGCGGGCGTAGGATTTACTCCAGATGAAGATACATGGTATACCGCAAAGATGCGGTATGATAATGCTGGAAATGTATCATATAAAGTTTGGAAGCAAGCTGATCCTGAGCCAGTTGATTATCTATTTAGTGATACTGTTAATAGCTTTGTATCACACAATACAGCTTGGATAGACCTATACTATAGAAATTATGATTCAACGGATACTTACCTTGATAATTTAACTTTCTGTATACCATTTACATATACTATTCCTGTATATGGGCAGGCACAAGCATTTATTAATACAAGTGTGTCTAGTGGGCAATCTCAAGCTGATATTCTTCAAACCTATAATCAGAGTTCTCAAGCACAAGCCGCAGTAAATGCTGGTTGGGGCATAGGAAATGTACAAGCATATATTATAGGGAATCCTAATGTATTTGCTCAAGCAGGAAGCTTAATAGAATTAAGACTTCCATTTATTGATACTTTTGATGATCGCTATACAGTTGATCCAGATGTACTTGGTATGGGTCAGCCATATTACTGGCCGGGAGTTAGACAATTTATTGGAGGATTACCTTCTAATAAGTTTGTATATGTTGATGGTCAACAATTAGTAATTCCTGAACATGGCCCCGGCGCATTCAATACAAATAATGGTAATGATGCTTATTGGATTCCTATTAGACGATTACCAGAAAAGGGCTTTGTTCAATTCGATTTTAATCCGGGTCATGGGACTCGTGCAAGTGCTGTACCAATGTTCTGGATTAGAGGAAAAAGCACTAAAAATGATCGTATCATGGATGTGCTTATTCAGTATAATCCAGCCAATGTAAATTCTCCGTGGCAAATTTCTAGTTTATTTGGTAATACGGGGTCTAATCTTGGGTTAGCAAACGATACTTGGTATACAATTTTAATGACTTGGAATGAGGCAGCAAATCCTCTTTACAGTCTTAAGATTTGGGACAGAAATACAGGTTCCGAGGGTAACCCATTAGCTTCACAATCGGGAACGATGTTCTCAACTGAATCTAATGCTTTATGGAATGTTACTTTTGTTGGTGCCTCGACAGATAATTTTTATATAGATAATCTAAAGTTAGGGCGAATTTGGCCGACAAGCAATGCTCAGGCAAGAATTAAGACAACTAATGTTAAAGTTGCGCAAGCAAGTGCATTAATTAATGCTCGATTTGGTTTAGCACAGGCACAAGCAACTATCTTAGCAACTCCTGCTGGTTATGGACAGGCTCAAGCACAAGCAAACTTCTGGTTAGGTGTTGGTCAAGCAGCCGCTAGTATTTTCAATACGTTTGCTAATGCACAGGCACAAGCAAGGATAAATATTACTCAGGGTTATGCTCAGGCAAGGGCACAGATTAATATTAAATGGGCATTTGCACAGGCACAAGCACAAATTACGGTAACGTGGAGATTTGGTCAGGCACAAGGTTTCCTACGTTTAGGTTTAGCTTGGGCACAAGCAAAGGCTCATATTTCGAGACGATATAAGCCCCTTGCACAGGCACAAGCTTATATCAAGATACTTAGATGGGTATGGGCGCAAGCACAGGGATTTATTTCTCCAAGAATAGGTTTAGGTCAAACCCAAGGACAAATAATTCGAGCAGGATTTAATACATACGCCCAAGCACAATCTTATATTGGTCATTTCCAATGCGGTAATGCACAGGCACAGATATTAACTGAGGGTACTACTTTTGGATGGGCACAAGCACAAACTCAAATTGGATCGTGGAACTTTGGGCAAGCCCAAGCCTTTGTAGGCTCTACTATTCAATGCGGTCAAGCACAGGCCATAATTAATAATCGGATAAAGCCCGCACAAGCGGCAGCAAGAATAGGTTATCAGTTTAGACGAATAGCCCAGGCTGCTGCAAAGATTGGGGCTGCAAGTAATTGTGCCCAAGCACAGGCACTAATTGTCAATTATATAAGTAGATGTGGACAGGCGCAAGCTTTTATTTTGCGCACAATACGATATGGACAAGCGCAAGGATTTATAGAGCAAACACAAGCAGGTAATTTAGTTAGGTTTAATGGTTATCTATTGCCCGGATATTTACAAGAAGAGAATCACGAGTCTCCAATGGGTATTAATATTCAAGGTAATATTTATGGTGAAACTTATAACGAGTATATTGGTCTTCAAAATAAGATGATTTCTATTAGGATGAAAGTTGTTCAATCTACGTATTCCGCCGCCAAAGAAAAGGTATTACTTGCGGGTTCATTAGTTCGGAGTAGTAAAGATTGGGCAAAATTAACCATTATAGATACGACTCGATATTATCTAGCAAAAACTAAAACTATTAAGTTAGAACAACAGGCAGGACAAAGCGAACGTAACGCAGATTACACTGTAGAGTTCGAATGTAAGCCTTGGAAGTATGGAGATTATCACTCGATTAGCGGAACAACATTACTTGATACTGATAGCGTGGGCAGAAATATTAGAAATGGTACATGGACTCCTGCTACAATTATACTAACAGGAAATAATATTACTGTATCGGGTTATACAGCGACGGAACCATTCACTGGCTTTGTTAGTGTATCAGGGGTAGTTTCTAATCTAGAAATTGATACAGAGAATTACACCGCCACAATGAGCGGGCAGGATAGAACTGACCTAATGAACTATGATTACAAACTTAATATAGGACCGGGCCGCACATTATTTGCGGTAACAGGAGCAACAAGCGCAGAGATTATATATCAGGATAGGTGGCCGCTGTAATGTCATTGCAAATAAGAATAACTGATCCAGATGGTAGTAATGCGACCATTATAGAAGCTATGGATCGCAAGGTATTTAGTACAGTGAATTCCTCTGATGAGGGGGTCGCATTCAAGGTTGCTAAAAATCACCCTAAATCAGCTATATTAAATCCTGATAATGGTGGCTACACTAAATTTTGGGAAGTATGGGATACCGCTACAAATTCGCGGCTAAATTACGGACCGATTACCTCTATATCAGAAGAAGGAACTGATTGGTCGATTCAAGGGAATGGCAGATCAGAACTATTAAACGACTATATTGATACAAGGCGTACATTTTACGCTACGATAGATGGTTTTGTAGATTCTTTGCGCTTCGAAAATATAGCTATTGAGCCTAAGTCTTCAACCATCGTACATAACGCTGAGACAAATGCAGACCAAACCACAGTCTTTGGTCAAGTAACAATAAACGAGAAATATGAGGGTTTGAGTTTAAGTACTAAAGATAATATAATTGATAATCAGCTTTACTTAAAACCCGGAACGGTTGAGCCCCCTAATTCTTTTTATACTTCAACTTCCTTTTGGTCTGGTATGAGTCGTAGTGATTCAATTATTTTAGATTTAGGGGAGATTTATCCAATCTCTAAAATAGATGTTAATTTGCCGGGATGGGGTGGAATACAAAGAGGCTATAACAGAACGTATGACTTTACTTTAGCATACGCAGATGATGTAGAAACTACTTTAACAACATGGAAAGATAGATACTTTGGACCTTTCCACACAATTTATTCGACGGGAGCAACTACCCGAAAACAGAGTCCGTTTTATTTTAGACTAGGTGCTACATACAGTGGTACAGCATTAGGTGCTGAATTTGTAAATTATATTGTCCTCGATCAGCCGGGTCCTGTTGATATGAGATATCTTCGAGTAAATATCTCGGATACAAATGCATGGTATGGAGATAACTGGTCTGGTGTAGCGGTAGCACCGAATTGGGCAAGACAATGTGATCCCAATTATGTGGGCGGATACTCTGAGGGTATAGAAATTGATGATCGAACCCAAAAACCAAATAACGATTGTTATGCATCGGCTGTAGAAATTTCCGCTTCGAAAGAAATAATTACTCGTGACACAATAAAACCTCTTGCCCTACAGCGTATTGATAATAATAATCTACAAATCACATATTATCATCAAGCACAAGCTTCGGAAACTATTACTACATCAGGGGGATTTAGATCGTTTGAACCGGGCGGCTTGTTTAGGAATATAACGCTAAATTATAGTGGTGCAGGATCAAGTTATACAAAGTTCTTTGATACCGATTGTACTAATTGTTATCCAGACAGTTTTAATTTTGGTGTATCTGATCAAAATAACACTCTTATTTATTCCTCAGATAGTTCTTCTGGTTCGGGAGTTTCCGTAAAAAGCCCAACGTATACAAGAAAAGTTCTTATGAAGGGTGCTTCTAATGCGGTTATTACATCTTCTGATTCATGGCCTGCAAAATATGATCCTCTTTCTTGGGGATCATCTTATTCGTTTAGTAAAGTCGTAAATGATTATGCTATTCTACACTTTAGAGGTCAATCTCTACAATGGTATGCCACAATTCCGGCAACAGAAACTGGAGCAACAGTAAAAATTGAAATACGAAATAAAAATTCAGTAGGTACATGGACTAGTTGGTCTACACTTGAAAATTCGTATGTTTTACCCAACGATGTATCCGCAGAATCAGTCTATGAGATTACATATGAATCAAATTATCTAGTAGCTGACACTGTTTATGAAGTTAAGATTACAAATCTTGATGGAAATTATTGCTCAATAGATTCCTTCGGCGGATATTGGTCTGCTTCAATGAGTACTTATGATGATGATAGCTCTCGTATGTACCATTTCCGGCCCGATAAGTTGACTCAAATATATGATGGTCGTTTTAATAATGGAACCATGACTAAGTGGAATACAGGCAATGCTTTCTTAAGCTTTTCTTTTGAAGGAGATAGACTTATTATTCTATCTGCGAAGGGTAGATATCATGGAAAATTATCTATCTTCTTAGTTAATCAAACTTCTCGACAAGGTGAGTATGGCATATCTGATGCATTTGTTTCTATTCCGGGTGGAACATTACCTAATGGTGGGATGCAGATAAACTTATCAACAGGGAAACGTGGCGCAGAAATAACACAATACGTAGCCTTTGATTCGAATGAAATCTTTACAAATGGATTACCGTGGGGCCATTATGGTGTTGCTTGTGTGCTTCGTGATGAAGATTTAGATTCGTACACTGCTAATGTGTATGATACAGATAATTTTGTTGCCCGCTGTGAGGATTGTAAAACTCCTAAAGGAACAGAAGTAATTAATAAATACGTTTATCTAGATTGTATTATGGCACATGAGAAACTTGGACTATCGGTTTCATTTGAGGATCAAACATACCTAGAGATGCTTAAATCTGTTGCTGATGCTATTCAAGTTGAATGGGACGTGACAGATTTGGGGGTAAGATTAGAGCCTCGTCTTGGAATAGATACAAATGTTGTGTTACGTGAAGGTCAAAATACAGTAGTTGATTATCAGATTGTAAACGATGTTTCTAAGGTAGCTTCTATGCTTTTTTCACAGGGCGCAGATATTGATGGATTACCTTTATCGACTGTTACCGAGGATAGAAAGAATAGGCAAACACTTGGTCGTACTGTTATGCGCAAAGAGGACTTTAGAAGCATGGCGGATTATCAGCAATTAATTGGACTTAGCCGCACAGAGTTAAAGAAGAGACGATATCCAGAGAAGCGAATCTCCGTATCGCATATTGCTAGTGAATTAGCATTAGTTAAGGGAGATTCATTCTTACTATATACTAGGAAAATGGGGGCAATAAGAGTCAGGATAAATAAACTAGAAATAGATGAATCAAGAGGTAGAGTATATAACTTAGATTGTATCCTCTGGCCTCCAATTAGGTAAAGGAGAGGGAAAAATGGCTAGAACATATCCTACAGACGTAAAGGTCTTTTTAGATGATGAAGATGTTACCAAGTTTATATTTGGTGGCGATACAATTACATTAAGCGATCTTAATAATCGCTGGCGCAACATTGATATTTCTCCGTATCTTAAATATGCTGGGTTACATAAGCTAAGAATTACTGCTGGATCAGGCGTGGGTCGAGTAGATGCCAAAGTGGAGAGTAAGTAAGATGAGAGATAGCATTAATGAAGTTGGTAAACTTTTGCGCAAAACAAAAAATAATTCTGAAGCTGCACTTAGGCGTCATGCTCTAAATCATCCTAGAGTAGATAGAGTAAGAGATTTATTTGATGATGTAGTTCCATTTGAAATGGAGTTTGAAACTAAACCCCAAGAGCATAGCTTCAACATGGACCTCTACTTTAATAAACCTCCCCCTCTAAATTGCATTAATCATGGACAATATGTTCTGATCTGTGAAAATTTTACAGTTGAGGTATCAACTGGATCACATCTGATACAATTAGAATCTTCCTATTGGCCGGGGTCTGTTACTGTTTATTTTGGGGCAACACAAATAGATACGAGTCAATACAGTGAATACGATCCTGTAAACGGACTGGTATATGTTGTAGTACCTGACGGGGTTACAGAGGTAACTATTTGTTATCTAAGAAATACGTGGACCTTCCAATGTCCTGAATCTCTTGATCCCCTTAATGGTTCACCTAATAGTAATGGCGCTATTGCAGGTACATATTCCGGCCATTATGAGGATTTTTTTGGTAGTGGAATTCCTGTAGACACAGATGAAAATACGCAAATACCCCAAGGTGGATACTATAATTATGCTGGGTTTGCTCAATATTCTGCATATATTGATGATCATTCAGGACTACTAACATGGGATACTGAGGAAGGCCGTATTCAAGATGTAACAAATAGTATTAGTACGAATGGGAATCTTAATTTTGTTCCTACTTATAACCTTGCTCCGTATACTAATCCTAATTATAACGTAAGCGGGTTACCTATAGTTGATGGAAATAATGTACGATGTACGTTTTCTTATGATCTTCATTGCGGGGAAAATTTTGGTCAAACCTTCGTAGGATTCTTTGGGGGTTATCCTGAAAGAACACATGCATATTTTGAGGTTGGGCCAATAAAAATTTCATTAGAAGAAGATCATGATCTTATTAACCCACTTCCCCCGAATGGTCCCTTTCCTCCGAGAGTATCTATTATGGTGGAAAATTCAGGCAATATGAATTCTCTCGGAAAATGTTACAGCAACCCAGCATTAAATCCTTTCGATGGAGGTTGTATTCCAGGATATCAAAGTATAGGTTCTTTTGAAGTAACAACAGCTTCGTTACCTTTTAATACGCCGGTATCAGTTTTTATAGATATAAATATGGCGCAAGATAAAATAGAGATTATAATTAATGGAGTATCCTATAATTTTGCAAATCCAATATTTAGAGCAGAGTCAACAGGATTTGGAAATTTTAGAACTCAAGATTACCTAGATGGAAAACTTAAAGTAAGCTGGGATGCGGCAACAAACATAGTTGATGCGGGTTCGTTTTATTTAAGAATGAATGATGTACATTTAAGCCCTTGTGGATTTCACCCGGATGAGTTATAATGGATAATTTAAAAGAACTAGGTAAAAATCTAGGTAATACAAATCAAAGTACTGATGCTGTATTAAGGAGACTTCATCCATTAACTCCTATTGTTGATCGTGTCAGAGATATATTTGATTGGGTAATTCCTTTCGAAATGGATTTTTATATTTCTGAGCATGTCAATACTATTACCCTTGATCTTCAATTTGCGCTTCCACCAGAAATATGTTGCGCAAATTGCGTTTGTGTAGCATGTGAAAAATATGATGGGATAGAAGAAAATGTAATAATTACAACTGAATATCCTTTTGTAAGTATATACATATTAACTACTTATCTATTTTCATCAAGTGCCTTTGTTATGGGCGAACAAGCAATTCTTAATGGGGGAGACGGGTGGTTTTCGCGCATAGATAATCAAACTATTCGTATAGATAATTGGGCCAGCCCACTTAATACGTCAATTAAGGTCTGTTATACATATTTGATAGAGGGATGCACATGACAGTAAGATTTAGTAACGAAGTAGAACAAGAATTAAAAAGAAATAAACCTCAGCCTAAGAAATGGGAGCTGTTTCGTAGTCACTCTATTGTGCAAGCAATCCATTTTGCCCGAGATAATGGTTGGGCAGAAAAGAAAGTTCAGGTAAAAGTTGAAAGATTAGATATGGGTGTAGTAGAATATGTAGTAGAGCCCTTTGAGAAAGACTGTAAATGTCCAGCGGTTCTAAGATATGAAGCTTATTATGGAGGAAACTAAATGCCTACAGATTACGATAAAGTGCAAAAACCAAATGAAAAGTCCCCCCAGGATGGAAAAAAAGGCCAGAGCCATAACGATAAAGAACGTGGTTTAGGTGGACAAAAATCTCCCGAAGATAAGCGAGATAAAACCCTAACAGATTTCTTGGCTAGTGCTGCACAAGCAGCAGTTGTAGATTTCACTAGTACTTATGCTACTCCAAATCGCCCACCAATAAGAAATCAAGGCAATACGCCTATGTGTGTTGCCTATTCGTCTGGGTATGATCAGAGTCATATGGATCGACCAGAAGTAGGTAAGTATTTTGATCCTTGGGAAAGTAAATTTTTTGCACAAATTGGTGGTACAGCAGCAGGCGCATTTATGCGTAATGCATTAGATCAGCGTAAGAATTTTGGTTACCCTGTTCAAGATGTGGGTTTACGAGGTAGTCATCGAATTGGTGCTTATTATCGTGTACCAGCTACTCTAAATGATATTAGACAAGCACTAGTAACACGTCCTACTAATGGCGGTGTCTTAATTCTTGGTCCTTGGTATCACTCTTGGTTCCATCCATTAACTTCAGGTAAATTACCTGCGCCTGATTATCCTGTAGGCGGTCATGCTTGGTGGTTAATTGGTTGGGATGATCGGTATGGTCTAATGGGTCAGAATTCTTGGGGTCTTGATTATGGTAAAAATGGACTCTTCTATTTACCGTATGCATTTATTCCTAGAATGTGGGAAGTTTGGCGCACCGTAGATAGATAGATGAAAATACTTTTTGTTGGAGATTCGCCAACCGTAAATACTGGCTTTGGGGTAGTAGCAGAAAATCTTTTAGGTGAGTTTGTAAAGCATGGTCATGAGATAACCGTGCTAGGAATTAATCATTTTGGTAGCCCTTATGATGCTGAGAGATTTCCCTATCCAATTTATCCGTGCGATAAAGGCAACATTGATGCTCTTTATGGTTATAGTAAAAGTTGGTGGCTAGCAGGTAATGTAGAGCCTGATATTATCTTCTTTCTAAATGATCCGTGGGTAATAGAAAAATATATACAACTACGACCTAGTGATTTTTCAAAGACTACTAAATTAATGGCGTATTATCCCATTGA
>Ga0070706_100003890_pt1 | contig 14572 bp, 10 predicted proteins | sample KBSK5501metaG_FD_65476 | JGI IMG/M metagenome (GOLD analysis project Ga0070706, IMG submission 65476) | Corn, switchgrass and miscanthus rhizosphere microbial communities from Kellogg Biological Station, Michigan, USA - KBS K5-50-1 metaG | ecosystem: Host-associated > Plants > Roots >...
CGTGGACCAGCTCCACCCGCTGGCGGTGGGCGAAGCGATGGTAGGTGTCGTCCAGGTTGCGGCCCTGGTAGAGCTCGGGCTGGTCGGGCTCGTAGTACACCATCGCGTCCATGCTGTTCTCGTCGGGCAGCGCGAAGCCCATCAGCTCCAGCTCGAGGGGAATGCGTCGGGTCTCGCCGTCGGCCTTCACGGTGACGACACCGTCGTACGTGCCGGGCGCGCGGCCGCGGCCCGTGTAGACCTCGATCCAGATCGCCTGGTTCCGGCGGGGTGCCACCGTCAACGGCAAGCCGCCGCGTCCGCGGCGCGCGTTCTCGGGCACGAGCTGCACCGGCTTCCATCCGGTCGTGTCCTTCGGCGCCGCCGGGCTGCCGGGCCTCCACGCCCACTCCGCGTGCGTCGGCTCGGTCACGTTCATGTAGTGGACGGCGAAGAGCTCGATGGGCCGGCCCACGGTGTCCGCGGGATCGGCGGCGGGCGGCGCGTACGCGATGCGGCCTCCGCCGCCGCGCCGGCGCAGCTCGGGCAGCGACGCCGTGAGCGCGGCGATGCCCTTCGCGTCGGCCTCGACCACGACCTGCACGGCGAGGACCTCGTTGCCGGCCCCGAAGAGACGGATGGTCCGGCCGTCCCACGCCGAGTTGGCGGCCCGGGCGGGATGGCGAAGGTCGTCCTGCTCCACCTTCTCGCCGTCGTTCACGGCCCATATCGCGGCGACGCCGGCTTCGGCGGAGGAGGCGACCAGACCTCCGGCCACCGCCGCGAGCGCGAGCGCGATCGCGAGCCTGCGGGCGGTCACGCGGCCTTGCCCTCCGCCTTCGCCGGCGCGCCACGGACGAGCGCCAGCGCGGCCGCGATGCACCGTGATGGCGACGTAGACGATCACCGTCGAGCGCTCGCCGGGCTGCGCATAGGCGGGGTGAGCGGCGTCGCGCCCCTCGAACACGGCGGTGGCGAAGAAGACCGCCATCGAGGCGGGAACGATGATCGCCACGTTCTGCACCAGGGTCCAGCTCGCCACGAACGCGCCGTAGCCGCCGAGCGCTAGCCCGACGACGAACGACGCCATGCCGGACCAGCTCGGGGTGCGCTTGACGACGAGCCCGAGCAGTGCCGGCGGGCCGTACGCGAGGCCGGCGGCGCCGGTGAAGGTCCAGGCGCTGAAGCCGCTCATGAAGCAGCTCAGGCCCGCCACCAGCCACGGGATGCGGTTGCCGCCCTTGAAGTAGTCGGACGCGCCGCGGTTGAAGCGCGCCGAGTAGAGGCCGATCGCGAGCATCAGCGCCATGTACGCCGCGATGACGACGTAGTCGACGGTGGTGGCGGTCTTCACGGCTCCGCTCCATCCAACGCCCTCCGGCTGAGGAAATGCGCGAGCCGCTGGTCCGGGAGCATGAGCGCGCGGCGGAAATGTTCCTTCGCCTCGTCCTCGCGGCCGAGGGCGCGCAGGATCATGCCCTGGGAGTGCGCGACGACGCCGGGGAAGTTCGTGCCCGTGGCCAGGAACGTCTCCGACTGGGCGAGAGTGTCCTCGAGGCGCTTGCGCCACGCCGCCTCGTCGGCGCCGCCGAGCTTCCGCGCCGCGAAGTACGCGTAGGGGACGGCGCGGAAGAAGCCGTCCTTCGCCTCCGTCGCCTTCCGCCAGTGCTCCTTCGCCTCCGCCTCGTGGCCGGCCGACGCCTCGATCACGCCGAGGAGGTATTGACTGCGGGGCGTGGCCAGGAACGTGTCGATCCCGTCGCGGGTGAACGACAGCCCCGGCACCTCGTGGCCGAGGCCGCGGGCGATCGCCGCCGCCTCGTCGCCCCGGCCGGCGCGGACGCGAGCGAGCGCCTTCTGCAGCTCCACCTCCACGTACACCTCGCGCACGTTGGTGCCCTGCTCCGCGCGCGGGAAGAACCTCCCGGCGAAGAGCGACTCCGCCTCGTCGGCGCGGCCGCCTTCGGCCAGCGCGAGCGCCAGCCTCTCCACGAGGCTGGGCGGCATCGTGGCCCGGTCCGGGTAACGGGAGAGCGCGGCGATGCGCTCGGCCGCGGGCCGGCCGAGGGCGCTCATGGCCTGGTCGGCGCCGACGTACAGGTCGAGGTTGGTCGGATCGGCGTCCATGCCCTCGAGGAACACCTCGAGCGCGGCCTTCGCGTCGTGGCTCACGTGCAGGAGGGTCAACCCCAGGTTCCGGTGGAGGACGGGGATCCTCGGGTCGAGCCGCCGCGCCTGCTCCCATTCCCGCTGCGCCGCATCCGCCCTGCCGCCGGACAGGTACAGCGAGCCGAGCAGGAACCGCGCGGTGGCGTCGCCGGGGTTCGCCTCGAGCGCAGCGCGAAGGACGGGAAGGCTCTCGGCGCGGCTCGGAAAGACGTAGCGCGTGGACATCTTCGACGCGGCGGCAAAATCCGTCGCGCCCGACCCGCCGCGTTTCTGCCGGCAGTAGCCGCGGTAATAGGCGACCTCGGGGTCGTCCTGCGGCGCCGGCGCTCCCGGCTCGGAGTAGACCCCGGCGCCGGTCGGGTAGCGGCGGTCGAGCAGGTCGAGGGCGTCGTCCCACGCGCCGAGCGCCATGTACTCGACGGCGAGGTTGAGCACGCGCTCGGGGTCGCCGGCCAGATGCGTCCAGAGGGCGGGGTCGGGCGTGCCGAGGCGGTCGGCCTCGTAGCGGAGGCTCGGGCGGGCGGGGTCGACGCGCCGCCAGTAGCGCACGCGCTCCCGCGCCTCGGGCAGGCGTCCGGCCCGGCGCAGCAGTGCGACCTCGACCGCGCCCACGCCCGTGGCGTTCGGCGACACCGCGAGCGCGTCGCGGACCTCGGCCAGCGCCTTCGCCGTGTCGCCGGCCCTCGCGTCCAGCCGGGCCAGCTCGACGAGGGCCGCCGGACGGAAGGCGCGGAAATGCTGCGCCTTCTCCCATTCCCCGCGCGCCTTGCGCTCGTCGCCGCGGTGGGCGTGGGCGAGAGCGAGGTAGTGTTGAACCTCGGCGTCGTTCGTGACGCGCTCCTCCGCGCCGCCGAGCAGCGCCGCCGCCTCGTCGTACCGCTTCAAGACTACGGCCAGCCGCCCCGCGGCCTTCTGCAAACCGAAGCTGCCGGGGAAGCGCTTCAGGCCGGCCTGGTACGCGTCCCAGGCGCCGAGCAGGCTTCCGTCCAGCTCCTCGTCGGTGCCGAAGCGCAGGAAATCCTCGGCCGTACGCTTCTCGGGTGGCGGGTACTCGTATGCCGGTTGCGGCCCGAGCTCGATCTCGCTCGCGGGCGCGAAGTCGAACTGGTCCTCGGTATGAGAAAGAAGGACGCGGCCGGCGCCGTCGACGACCTCCACCGTGTAGCGCTTGTCGGCGGCGAGACCGGCGAACGTGTGCGTGAAAGCGCCCGCGGGGGTGAGCGTCAAGGGCACGGAGGCGACCACCGTGTCGCCGTCCCTCGCCCGCAGCGCACCGCCGCGCACGGCGCGGTTGACGTTGACGCCTACGGTGAGGCCGGAGGCGCCGCGGGAGGCCGCCGCGCGCGTCACGTAGACGACGGCGTCGAGGTTCGCGCGCGTGATGCCGCCGATCTCCCGCACCGGCATCCAGTACTCGCTGAACTGCACCGACTCCTGCGGCTGCAGGAAGCCGTAGGTCTCCTGGTTGCGGAAGATGCCCGCTTGCACCTCGACGTACGCGCTGTCGTCGTCCGACAGCGCCTTGCGCCAGTCGAGGCCGTCGGCGTCGACGCCCCAGGACCAGAACTTCTTGGCCGGCGCGTCCATCGGGGAGGAGTAGTGGACCGAGCCGGCGCGCGTGTGCGGATGGTAGACGCCCATGAACGGCTCGCGGCTGCCGTGGCTGAAGAGCGACACCGGCCCGTAGATGTGGTTCCCGGGCATGGTCAGGTCGACGCCCGCCATGTTCACCGGCCAGGTGTCGACGTCCCGGAAGCCGTGCGAGGCCGTGAAGCGCTGCGGGTAATGGATCCGGCTGTCGTCCCACACGCGGACGCCGGCGTTGCTCCACCAGTAGAAGCGGTGGCGCGATGACGTCGGGTTCTCGAGGGCGATCGACTGCTCCAGCAGCGCGCGGCCCGGACGCAGCGTCAGCCCCACGCGCCACCGCATGCCGTACACACGGTCCTCGTTTCCGATCCACACCGACGCGCTGCCGTCGGGGTTGCGCGTGGTGGCCCAGTCCACCGGCGAGACCGTGACCCAGTTGTGGGAGACGGGAAAGTTGAACTCGATGCCGAGCGCGACCCACGAGCCGCGGTACGAGACCTGGGCCTTCTTGAGCGCCGTCTGCGCGTAGAACATGTCGGCGCCGTTCGATTTGTCCACGCAGTTGTAGAGGTGGCCGCCGAGGTCGGGCAGCACCACGCAGCGCAGGTACTCGTTCTCGAGGTTCAGCGTGCGCCAGCGCTCGACCGAGCGGCGGTTGGTGAGGTTCTCGCGCAGCGTGTACGGGTAGTTGAAGCGTCGCGTCTCGAAGACGTCGAAGGGGGGATTGACGTCGGGCAGCCCCTCTTCGTAGGTGGGGATGTCCATCGTGCCTTCCCACACCCGGACCGCCGGCGCGGGCGTCGCCGCCGGCGTGGGGAGGGCGGCCAGCAGGATCGTTGCGACCAGCGTGGCCGCGCTCATGCTTCCGTCCTTTCCACCAGGGCCGCCGACTCCTCGTCGAGAAACAGCGTGGCGTTTGGATGCCGCCTCAGGATCGAGGCGGGACAGGCGGCGGTGACCGGTCCGTCGAGCGCGGCCTTGATGGCGGCGCGCTTGGCCGGCCCCGGCACGACGGCGACCGCGCGCGGCACTCCCATGATGAAGGGAATCGTCAGGGAGAACGCCGTGCGCGGGACGTCCTCGAGGCGGGCGAACCCGCCGTCGTGGACCTGCTGGCGGCGGCAGGGCTCGTCCAGCTCCACGACCCGGACGTCGAGCGGATCGGCGAAGTCGCACACCGGCGGGTCGATGAAGGCGAGATGGCCGTTCTCGCCGATGCCCAGGATCGCCAGCCCCGGCCGCTCGCGCTGGAGCAGCGCCGCGTAGCGCGCGCACTCGCCGGCCTGGTCGGAGGCCTCGCCGTCGATGCCGTGGAAGGCCTTGACCCGCACGTGATCGAACAGCCGTTCGGTGAGGAAGCGGCGGAACGACGCGGGATGATGCGCACCCACGCCGACGTACTCGTCGAGGTGGAAGGCCACGAGCTTCGCCCACGGGACGGTGCGATCGTCCCGCAGCGCGGAGAGCAGCTCGTTCTGCGATGGCGCCGAGGCGAAGATCACCGCCGCGCGGCCGGCTCGGTCCGCCTGCTCTCGGATGCGGCCGGCCACGACGCGCGCCGCCGCCTTGCCCAGGGCCCGGCGGTCGGGATGCGCCTCCACCGCCAGCCGCCCGCGGCCGAAGCCGCGCGCCGGCGGCGCGGGCGGCGCGGTCTCGGGCTCGTCGCGGACGCGGCGCAGCGCACGCACCGCCCAGCGCGCGAAGCGCGGCAGCGCCACCTCGGGCTCTTCGATCGACGGGTACCAGCGCTTCTCCCACTCGAAGGACACGAAGCCCTCGTAGCCGGACCGGTGGAGCACGGCGAGGACCTCGGCGGCGGGGAACTCGCCGTCGCCGACGAGGACGGGTTTCCAGACCGCCGCACCGTCGGCGGCTCGGGCATGCGCGACGTCCTTCAGATGCACGTGGCGGATCCGTCCGCCGAGCACGCGCCGTCCCTCCGCCGGCGGTTCGCCGGCCGCTTCGAACGCGTTGGCGGGGTCCCACACGACGCCGGCGGCGCGCGAGGGCACGAGCTCCAGGATCGAGAGCGTCTCGGCCGCCCGGGCGAAGTCGCCGTGCGACTCGATCCAGACCTCCGTGCCGGTGCGCGCCCCGGCCTCGGCCAGCCCCTGCACCGCTTCGACGATCCAGCCTCGGGTTGCGTCGAGATCGGCCCCGGCCTGCACGCGGTCGCCGAAGACGCGGATGCCCGGCGCGCCGAGCTGGCCGGCCAGCTCGAGGCTGCGGAGCGCCTCGTCGCGCGCCTTCGCCCGGGCGGAGGGATCCGGGTCGTGAAAGAAGGACCGCGTGTCGACGCAGCTCACGACGAGGCCGGCGTCCCGCAGGCGGCGGCGCGTCTCGGCCAGGCCGCTCCCGCTCAGCTCGGGACGGCTCCAGAGCGCGTCGTCGTTCTCGAGGAAGCGAAGCTCGACGCCGTCGTAGCCTTCGCGCCCCGCCACGTCCAGCACGCGCTGGAGGCCCCACGACGGGCAGCCGAGGGTGGAGAAGCTGAGCTTCATGTCATCCGCTCCAGCATCGAGGCGGTCACGCGATTTCGGACCGGCCGGCCGCGGGTGAAGCGCTCGAGGTCGCCCAGCGACACGTCGGCCATCTGCCGCCGCACCTCGGCCTGCGCCGAGCCGACGCGGGGCGTGAGCACGGCCCCGCGCAACCGCCGCAACGGGTGGCGCGGCAGAAGCGGCTCTGGCGGGTCGGTGACGTCCAGCGCGCACCGCAGCCGGCCGCGGCGCACCTCGCGGGTGAGGGCGTCCAGGTCCACGAGCCCGCCGCGGGCCACGTTGATGACGGTCGCGCCGTCGGGCAGGAGAGACAGCGCGCGCGCGTCGAGCATCCCCCGCGTCTCGTCGGTCAGCCGGTAGAGGCTCGACAGCCGCCTCCGCCGCGGCGCGTCGAAGAACGACGTGAAGAGCGCGTCCCCGGCCAGCACGAGGAGGACGGGCTTCGCGCGCTTCATATGACCTTCACCAGGCCGCGTCCCGACCGCGCGTCGTTGCGGACGAGGATCAGCACCAGGCCGGCGGCGACGAGCGGCACCAGGCTCGCGGTGATCAGGATCGGCTTGAACGAGAAGCGGTCCGCGACGATGCCGATGAGGTACGTGGCCACGATCGTCCCCGCTCCCGCCGCGGCCCCCGCCATGCCGGCCACCGACGCCACCGCCCGGCTGTGGAACAGGTCCGCGGGCAGGGCGAGCGCCATCGTCGACAGCGTGGCGTAGGAGAAGGTCGCCGCCGCGAAGCAGGCCACCAGCGCCACGAAGCTCGACATGTACGCGGCGGGGATGAGCATCAGCACGCCCAGCGCGCCGCCCACGATGAGGGCCTTCCGGGCGCGGCCCACGCTCCAGCCGCGGCGGATGAGGAAGCTCGAGAATCCGCCCCCGAAGAAGTTGCCGAGGTCGGCGGCCAGGAACGGCACCCAGAAGCCGGTGGCCGTGTCCTCGATCGCGAAGCCCTTGCTCGCGAGGTAGATCGCGAACCAGTCCGTGATCATGAACCACACGGGATCGCTGAGGCCGCGGCCGGCGATCGCGCCCCAGGTCTGGGGCAGGCGGAGGAGCGTTCCCCAGCCCGGGGCGGCGCCGGGCTCGCGGGCGCCGATGTCCCCGGCCTGCTCGGCCGCGCGGTCCGCGAGGAGCATCCGCCGCTCCTCGTCGGAGAGCCGCGGATGCGTCTCGGGAGGGTAGTAGCCGCGGCGCCAGAGGACCAGCCACAGCAAGCCGAGGATGCCGGTGACGAGGAAGGCCGGCCGCCATCCGCCCAGCCTCGCGTAGAGGAACGGGACGAGGACGACCGCGATGGCGGCGCCGAAGGAGGACCCGCTGTCGAAAAGCGCCACCGCCCATCCCCGCTCCCGCCGCGGGAACCACTCGGCCACCGCCTTCGTGGCGCCGGGCCAGTTCGCCGCCTCGCCCGCCCCGAGCAGGAACCGGAAGGCGCAGAAGCTGCGCAGCCCGGAAGCGAGCGAGGTGAGCATGGCCGCCAGCGAGTACCACGACACGCCCAGCGTCAACCCGTCGCGCGTGCCGATCCGGTCGAGGAAGCGGCCCATCAGCGGCTGCCCCACCGTGTAGGCGAGGCGGAAGGCGATGATCACGAGCGCGAAGCTTTCGTTGGTCCAGTGGAACTCGGCCTTCAGATGCGGGCCGAGGACGCTGAAGGTCTGGCGGTCGAGGTAGTTGATCACGGTGGAGAAGAGCAGCAGCGCGCCGATCCACCACCGGTAACGGCCTTTCAAGAGCCCCACTGCAGCTCCCACACGACCACCTTGCGGTCATACGTGCCCGCGGTGGCCCACCGCCCGTCGGCGCTCAACGAGACGGAGAGCACGGCCCCCGCCGCCTTATCCGTCCACGCCGGCTCGCCGGTGGCCACGTCCCATAGCCGGATGGTCTTGTCCTCGCTTCCGGAAAGGGCCCACCGGCCGTCGGCCGTGAAGCAGACCGCGCGCACCGCGTCGGTGTGTCCCTCGAGCGTGCGCACGCCGCCACCGGAGTCGAGGTCCCACAGCCGCAGCGTCCGGTCGCGGCTGGCGGAAAGCGCCCGGCGGCCGTCGGGGCTGACCGCGACCGAGTACACGGCGTCGCCGTGGCCTTCGAGCACGCGGAGCGCCGATCCGCCGGCGCCGTCCCACACCCGCACCGTCCGGTCCATGCCGCCCGATACGAGCCCGCTCCCATGGGGTGCGAAGGCCACCGCGCGCACCCAGCCGGAGTGGCCGGAGAGGACCTGGACCGCGCACCCCTGGGTCGCGTCCCACAGGCGGACGGTGGCGTCGACGCCCCCGGACGCGGCGCGTGAGCCGGACGCGTCCAGCGCCACCGCGCTCACCTCGCCTTCGTGGCCGGGGAGGTCGCGCGTGACGCGCCCGCTCTCGGTCTCCCAGACGCGCACGAGCCCTTCGCCGGCGACCAGCTCGCCGCTGGCGGAGAGCGCGAAACGGCCGTCGCGGCTGAGGGTCACCGCGTTCACGTCGTGGGTCAGGCCCTCGAACACGCGCAGGCAGCGGCCGCTCGGCAGCTCCCACAGCCGGAGCGTCCGGTCCAGGCTGCCGCTGAGGACGCGGCGGCCGTCGGCGCTCACGCAGACGGAGCTGACCCGCCGCGTGTGGCCCGTCAGCGCGTCGAGGGCGCGGGCCTTCACTCCACCTCGGCGGTCGTGACGCGGGGCAACAGCGCTTCCACGTCCTCCCGCCGCACCACGCCGGTCTCGGCCGTGAGGGCGTTGGCCGCCCCGCATGCCACCCCGAGGCGAAGCGCCTCCTCGGCGGATCCGCCTCGCGCCAGCTCCACCGCCATGCCGCCGAGCAGGCAGTCGCCGGAGCCCACCGGGTTCACCGACTCGACCGCCACCGCCGCGAAGAACGTCCGGCCCTGCCAGCAGGCGACCGCCCCTTCGGCGCCGAGCGAAACGACGGGCAGCGCCACGCCCCGGCCCGCGAGCGCCCGGGCCGCGCGCGCCGCGTCGCCGATGCCCCGGACGGGAGCGCCGAGCAGCTCGGCGGCTTCGTCGCGGTTGGGCTTGAGCAGGAACGGCCTCCCCTCGAGCGCCCGGCGCAAGGGCTCGCCGCTCGTGTCGACCCCGCAGCGGCGGCCCGCGGCCGCCTCCTCGCCCGCGAGGGTCGCGTAGTCGCCGGCCCCCATCCCGGGCGGCAGGCTGCCGCAGAGCAGCGACAGCTTCGCAGCTGCGGCCAGGGCCCGGAAAGAGGCCAGGATCTCCTGGCGCGTCTCCGCCTCGACCATCGGACCCGGCTCGAGCAGCTCGGTCACGCGCCCCGCGGCGTCGCGCACGGCGAGGCACGTGCGCACGCTCTGCGCGATGGGCACTCCGTGGAACTCCACCCCGCGCTCGCCGAGGAAATCCTCGAAGAGCGCGCGGTGGACCGCGTCGATCAGGCCCACGAGGCGCACCGGCGCGCCGAGGGCGGCGGCGGTGAGGGCGACGTGGGCGCCCTTGCCTCCCGGCCACGCCCGCACGTCGCGCACGCGGACGACGCCGCCGACCCGCACCTCGTCGGTCTGCATCGACTTGTCGAGCGACGTGTTGAAGCCTCCGACCGTGATCACGCGGAGGGCCGCACCAGCCGCTCGGCCTCTTCCGCGCTGGGCTGGCGCGCGGTCCCGCCAAGGCCTCGGGTGGAAAGGCTGCCGCACGCCGCGCCCCACCGCAGGCATTCCTCGAGGGGCCGGCGGGCGAGCCAGGCATGCAGGAAGCCGGCGTTGAACGAGTCGCCCGCTCCGGTCGTGTCGACGGCCTCGACGGTGTACGAGGGCACCTGCAGCACGCGCCCGCCGTCGGCGAGCGTGGCGCAGCCCTGCGCGCCCAGCTTCGCGACCGTGCGCGTGCGGCCGACGGCGAGCCGCCGGAGCGCGTCGGGCACCGCCTCCGCATGCGTGATCGCGCGGATCTCGACCTCGTTGGGGAAGAACAGGTCCACCTCGGCCAGCGTCTCGAGGAGGTCTCCGTCCCAGCGCTCCGACGGATCGAAGCCGGGGTCGAGCGAGGTCGTGAGCCCCGCGGCATGCGCGCGGGCGAAGAGCGACCGGCATCCGGGCCGCAGGCCTTCCTGCAGGAAGTACGACGACACGTGCAGATGGCCCGCGCCCGCGAGGTCGCCGTCGCCGACGTCGGCGGCGCGGAGCGCGCCGATCGCCCCGATGAAGGAGACGAGCGCGCGGTCGCGCGACGAGGTGATCGACACGGTGACGCCGGTCTTCAGCGCGGGGTCGCGGACGACCCTCCTCGTGTCGATGCCCGCCGACGCCATCACGTCGACGCAGTAGGCGCCCCAGGGGTCCGCCCCCACCTTGCCCACGAAGGAGACGGGATCGCCCAGGCGCGCGAGCCCCATCGCGCAGATCGCGGACGCGCTGCCGAGCGTCATCACGAAGTCGTCGACGAGGACCTCCTTTCCGGCGGTGGGAAAGGCGTCGCCCCGGAGGACGAGGTCCGGATTGACTTCGCCGACGACGAGGACCGACTTCACGGTCAGGTCCTCCGGTGGATCTCGAAGCTCTCCACGACCCGGCTGATGACGCCGTCGTCGGAGGGGGAGTCCGGGCGAAGGCCGGTAGCCATGCAGCGGAAGAGCGCGAGCACCTGGCCCACGAGCACGTCGAGGACGGGTGCGTCGTCGTCGTCCACGGAGGCCAGCCCGGGCACGTCGACGACGAGATCGCCGGGGGAGACCAGGTCCGGCGGCACGCCGGCCCCCACCAGCACCTTGCGGGCGCCGAGGCCCTTGCGGTTCAGCTCCCGCACGAGGTCGGCCTCGTAGGCACGAGCCACCTCGTCGGTGGAGAGGAAGCAGACGACGAGGGCCTCCTCGTCCACCGCGCACATGGGCCCGTGGCGCAGGCCGAGGTACGTCTCCGGAAACGTCATCACGCGGCCGGACGTCATCTCCAGCATCTTGAGCGCCGCCTCGCGCGCGGCGCCATACCGTCCGCCGCTGCCGAGGTACACCGCGGAGCGGAACGCGCTGCGGGCGGCGGCGGCGAGGGCATCGCCGTGGCGCAGGAACACCTGGGCGCCGACGCCCGCCAGGCGGAGCGCCCGCGCCTCGTAGTCCTGCGGGTCGTCGGTGAGGGCGAGGAGGCGCCCGGCCAGTACCATGTTCGTGAAGCTGCTCGTCATCACGAGGCTGCGGTCGCAGGTCTTGTCGTCGAGGACCACGGTCGTGACGGTGGGATCGCCGGCGCCGCGGGTGGCCAGCCGGCCGTGGCGGTTGCACGTGATGACCAGGTGGCGGCACGAGGCCACGCCGCGCAGCCCGTCGAGCACCGCCTCGCTCTCGGGGCTGTTGCCGGAGCGGGCGAAGGAGACGACGAGGCCGGGAGCCGTTCGAGGCAGCCGGCCGTGCGGGTCCGTGAGCAGCTCGCCCGAGGCGACTCCCTGGACCGGAATGCCCAGGACCCGCTGCAGGCCGGGGGCCAGGCACTCGCCGGCGTAGAGCGAGCTGCCCGATCCGGTCAGGGCCACGAATCCGGGCCGCCCTTCAGCGGTGACGTGCGCGAGCACGGTCCTCAGCTCGTCCGCGCGCGGCGCGAGGTTGCGCGCCGTCTCGACCCACGTGTACGGTTGCTGGGTGATCTCGCGCAGCGTGTGGAAATGGCCGCGCCGGCTCTGGTCCTCCGCCGGCTGCGCGAGGAGCGTGCCCATCTCGCCGCCCGCGCCGGCGAGCAGATGCAGCCAGTCGTCGACGGACGTCTGGAGCGCGCGCGCCACCGCGTCGGGAGTGGTGTCCATTGGCCTGCTCTTGCTGCGGAGTCGGTCCAATCCCCGGTCCTTCCGTACCGCCCTTGTTGACAGAGAGGCCGGTGGGCGTCTATAAAGCGTCGAGAAAAGGCAAGCGGTTGAAGGCTATCGAAACCAAACGAAAGAGTCAACCCCTTCGTGAGCCCGAGACGGGGACCGCCCTCCGGCATCTCTCGCTCTCCCACGGTAAAAGGGTCAGGTTGTGGCGGCTGCTGTATGGCTCCGGGCCTGCGAATGGGACGCTGCTCGTCCTCCCGCTCGACCAGGGGCTCGAGCACGGGCCGGCCGACTTCTTTCCCAACCCGGCCGCGCTCGACCCGGACTTCCAGTTCCGGCTCGCCTTGGAGGGAAACTACTCCGCGATCGCGCTCGGCGTGGGCCTGGCCGAGAAGTACATGCGCGACTACGCCGGCCGTGTGCCCCTCATCCTGAAGCTGAACGGCAAGACCAACATCCCCGACGACGAGGAGGCCGTCTCGCCCCTCGCCGCCGACGTCGAGGACGCGGTGCGGCTGGGCGCCGACGCCGCCGGGTACACGCTGTACGTCGGGTCGCCGCGCCAGGACGAGGAGATCCGCCAGCTCCGCGGCGTGCGCAAGGATTGCGAGCGCCTCGGAATGCCGCTCGTCATGTGGTCCTACCCCCGCGGCCGCGCGATCGAAGCGAAGGGCGGCAAGGGCACGCTCTTCGCCCAGGACTACGCGGCGCGGGTGGCCGAGGAGCTGGGCGCCGACCTCGCCAAGCTGCACGAGCCGGGCGAAGACGACGAGCGCGCGCCCACCGCCTACCGCGCGCTGCGGGAGGCGGCGCCCGCCCGCCTGCGCCGGGTCGTCCGATCGGCGGGACGGGTGATGGTGCTCTTCTCGGGCGGCGTCAAGCAGGACGACGACGAGGCGGTGCTGCGCAAGGTGAGGACGTACATGGAATGCGGCGCGGCGGGCGTGATGTTCGGACGGAACATGTGGCTGCGCTCGTTCGATCACGCCCTCGCCCTCACCCGCCAGGTCCACCGCATCATGAGCCGCCATCCCCGCTGACGACGGCGCCCTCACAGGAGGTTCCATGAGCATCAACCGCAGGCAGTGGCTGGGCCGCCTCGCGGCCGGAGGCGCCGGGCTGCTGCTTCCGCGGCGCGCGTCGGGCACCCCGAGCCCTCGCCCGCAGGCGGCGCCGGCTCCGCCCATGCCGGAGGGCTGTCCGCTCGCGCTGAAGGACTTCCAGCCCCGGAGCATGCTGCACGTCGCCGAGCACAAGGTGGAGCGCGCGCGGTTCCCGGTGATCGACATCCACACCCACCTTGGCTGGTCGAAGGGCGAGGAGATGACGTTCCTGGCGACGCCGGCCCAGTTGCTCCCGGTCATGGACCGGAAGAACGTGGGCACGATGGTGAACCTGACCGGTGGCAGCGGGGCCGGGCTCGCGCAGGCGATACGCACGTTCGAAGGTGCAGCGCCGGGGCGCTTCCTGACCTTCACGGAGCCGTCGTGGCACCGCGTTCGGGAGCCCGGCTACGCGCAGTGGCAGGCCGACGAGCTGGAGCGCGCCAAGAAGGCGGGCGCACGCGGCGTCAAGGTGCTCAAGACCCTGGGCCTGTTCCTGCGCGAGAACGGGACCACCGGCCCCCTCGTGAAGATCGACGATCCGCGCTTCGACCCGATGTGGGACGCGTGCGGACGGCTCGGGCTGCCCGTGGCCATCCACGTCTCGGATCCGGAGGCGTTCTTCACCCCCATCGATCGCTTCAACGAACGTTACGACGAGCTCGGCAACCATCCGGACTGGTCGTTCCACGACCGCGACTTCCCGTCGAACGCCGAGCTGCTCGCGGCGCGCAACCGCATGTTCGCGCGCCACCCGAAGACGGTGTTCATCGTGCTCCACGTCGGTAACAACGCGGAGAACCTGGCCTTCGTGTCCGAGAACCTCGACCGCTTCCCGCACCACGTCGTGGAGCTGGGCGCCCGCATCGGCGAGCTGGGCCGGCAGCCGCGCACCGCGCGGCGGTTCATCGAGAAGTACCAGGACCGGGTGCTGTTCGGCACCGACGCCGTGCCGCCGCCCGACGGCGAGAACTACCCGCAGCAGGTCTTCAAGGACGAGCTCTACGAGATCTACTACCGGTTCCTGGAGACCGAGGACGAGTACTTCGACTACGCGCCCGCGGTGGTGCCGCCGCAGGGCCGGTGGCGCATCTACGGGCTCGGCTTGCCGGAGCCGATCCTGAGGAAGGTCTACCACGACAACGCCGCCCGCATCTTAGGGGTCTGAATGCGGCGCGCTCCGCTCCGCGCAAATCTTTATCAAGCGTCTCGCGCCGGAGTGGATCCGGCGCGAGACGGCAAAGGAAACGCTCCGCTCCGCGCGCCGAACGCTTGCGCCGGCCAAGTTATTTCCGCCCCTGGAGGTTTCCCTAGTGCCGTTCCAACTTTTCTCACCAAGGATGCTTTAAGCGATGGACTACACCTATGTGCTACTCAGCGAAGCCGATCGACGGCTCTATATCGGCGCGACCCAAGACTTGAGACGCAGGATCGAGCAGCACGCAGCGGGTCGGGTCGGATCCACTGCGTACCGAC
>Ga0070706_100003891_pt1 | contig 14569 bp, 22 predicted proteins | sample KBSK5501metaG_FD_65476 | JGI IMG/M metagenome (GOLD analysis project Ga0070706, IMG submission 65476) | Corn, switchgrass and miscanthus rhizosphere microbial communities from Kellogg Biological Station, Michigan, USA - KBS K5-50-1 metaG | ecosystem: Host-associated > Plants > Roots >...
TTCCCCTCGGCGACGACGGCGACCACGAGCTACCTCACGGACATCGGGGGCAACGACACGCAGCTGAACCCGGCCGACACCGTCTTCGTCGAGGACGTGACGGCGACGCTGCTCGGCTGGCTCTCTATCGAGAACGTGGGCGAGGGCGACGTCGTCATCCGCGACCTCGGCGTCTCGCCGCAGGTGGACAAGCCGATGAGCGCGAAGGGCGGGAGCGCCACCGACACCTTCGCGCTCGGTCGGGTGAAGTTCTTCGGCGTGGCCTTCCCGTTCAACGTGGGCCAGCCGAGGTTCCAGGACAGCAACTGCGACCTCTTCGGCTGCCTCTGGCTCGACGGCGCGACGACGTTCTCGACCGGCGTCTACTTGATGATCGGGTGCACGTTCCAGGCTTGCACTCCGGTACTGCAGGCGGGCACGTGGGCCGACATGTCGCGCACGATCAACCGAGCGTGCGGCTTCCAGATGACGGGCGGCGCTCAGGTGAACGCCCTGAACCATGGTTTCATCACCGTCGGCGCGTCTGGCGGCGTCGACATCGGCGACATGGCTTTCTACCGCTTCAGCGGTCGGATGTGGCAGACGTCCGCGTTCATCAACCCGGTCCCGTACGGGATCGTCGTGCACAACGGTGGCGGCGTCTATTACGGCGCGAACAAGCCCGAGCTCACCGGCTTCGTGAACGACACCCGCATCGGCGGGACCGACAAGGCGTACGCAGCGATCCCGTACACCGACGCGCTGAACCTCTCGCGCATCGTCGCGAGCACGGCGTAGACCATGGGATTGATCCTCGATCTACTGCAAGCAGCCGCCGCCGAGGCGTCGCTCCACTCGCGACTAGCCGAGTGGCGAAAAGCCGTCTCTGAGGGCATCGAGTCGGTTGAGTCGCGACTAAACGCACTGCGCAGCTCGATCGGCGTGCAGGACGAGGGCGCCGCGCTCGGCGAGTTCACCGACCTCGACTTCATCGGGGCGGGCGTCACCGTCACGGTCGGGCCGAACAACACGGCGGTCGTCTTCATCCCCTCCGGTGGAGGTGGTTTCCCCGGCTACGGCGGAGCGCCCCCGAACATCGCAGCCGCGTCGAGCGCCGGTGCCTCGCCGCTCCTCTCGCGCAGCGACCACACGCACGGGCACGGCGACCAGGCCGGTGGAACGCTGCACGCGGTAGCGACGCCGCTCGTCGCGGGCTTCATGAGCGCGACGGACAAGGCCGCGCTCGACGCGCTCGTCGCGGGCGGGCCGTTCGTGCCCACCACGCGCACGCTGACGGCTGGCGCCGGCTTGACGGGCGGCGGAGACCTCTCCGCGGACCGGACCTTCGACATCGTCGCTGCCGACGCGACCATAACCGTCAACGCGAACAGCATCCAGGTCGGCACGGTCCCGGTCGCTCAGGTGAGCGGTGCGGTGCCCGCGACGCGCACGCTGACCGCCGGTGCTGGTATGACGGGCGGCGGCGACCTCTCCGCGGACCGCACGTTCGACGTCGGCCAGAACGCGGACAACAGCGTCGTCGTCAACGCCAACGACATCCAGGTGAACCCGACGCTGCAGGCGGCGGCAGCTGCCGGCGCGACGGCGGTGCAGCCCTCGCGCACGCTCACGGCCGGCGCGGGATTGACTGGCGGCGGCGACCTGTCTGCCAACCGCACGTTCGACGTGGGCGCGAACGCCGACGGCAGCATCGTCGTGAACGCCGACGACATCCAGGTGAGCGCCGCGCTCCAGGCCGGCGCAGCGACGCACACGATCGCGCGGATCCCGTCCGTCCTCGTCCCGACCGCCGTCTTCAGTCGCTCGTTCCGGTACATCGTCCCGACGAGCGCGGCTGGCACCCAGAGCATGATCGGCGTCGTCAGCAACGCGCTCGCGGGTGCGAACACCCCCGCGCTGACGAACACCGACCTGCGCACGAGCTCGTCTCGCATCAACACGACCAGCAACACCGCGAACGTGCTCGTCGGCCAGAACTTCACCGACCCCGGGGTGTGCCGCGGCGCGGTGGCCGGCGTCGGCGGCTTCTTCATCTGCTACCGCTTCGCGATCATCACGCTCAACGCCGACGCGGTCGTCTCGATCGGGCTCAACAACGCCGTGATCGCGGGCGGCGCGAACCCGAGCGGGACCGCCAACAGGATCGTGCTCGGCGCGGACACGGGCGACGCGAACCTCACGTGGATCAGCGTCGACAACGGGGGAACCGCGACCAAGAGCGCCTCGGTGATCAGCAAGGCGAACGTGATCATCGGCGACCCGAACACGGCCGGCCCGAGCGTGTTCGAGGTGCGCATGTACGCGCTCCCGAACGACACCAAGATCACGTGCCAGCTCATCAACCGGAGCACGGAGAGTATCATCAACACGAGCGACATCTCCGCGACGCTGCCGCTCAACACCACGACTCTCCGGCCGACGTGCGTGATGTCGAGCAAGACGAACGGCGCACCCGCTACGCAGTGCGATTTCATCCACTTTTTTGCGTATTACTGATTTTTTGGGTAGGCTCACGACGGTGCCCAAGGCGATCTTCACCTCGACCGAGCGCGAGAAAGCTCATGCAGAACTCGAGCGGGTGCTGAAGAAGGGCGACCACCCGCGCGCCGAGTGCCGCGAGTACCACAACCAACCAGAACCGTACCAGGTCTGGGACGAGCCCGAACCGTGGGTGCAGACGCCGCCCACACCGAGACCCGCTGCGGAGCCCGACATCAGCGACGCGCTCCTCGACAAGCTCGCGGCTAAGCTGCTCGAGAAGATGAGCGAGAAGAAGTGATGGGCGCGCAAGGAACGACCACCGTCAACTTCGGCGCCTTTCCTGGCAGCTTCGACACGAGCGTCGCCGTGACCGGTCAAGCGGGCATCGCCGCCGGCTCACTCGTCGAGGCGTGGCTCTTCCCGGTCGCCACCGCCGACCACTCCGCCGACGAGCACTTGGTCGAGCCCATCAAGGTGATCGCTGGCAACATCGTCGCGGGCACCGGCTTCACGATCTACGCTTTCTACGACAGCGACATCTACGAGCAGCGGCCCGACATGCAAACACAACATCAGTCAGCGAGCGTCCGCGACCGACTCGGTGGCAACGCCGTGCAGGACGGCGTCGACAACGCGCTGAAAGCAGCGCGCGCGTACGGCCTGTTCACGGTCGCGTGGGTCTGGAACTGACATGGCCGTCCAAGTCGTAGGCGCTGGTGGTTCAATCGCTGAGGTCGGCGCGTTCGCCGCCAAGGGCCTGCACATCATCCCGAAGCCGACCGACTACGGCACGCTCGGCCACTACCGCCTCTCTGTCGTGTCGGGCACGCTCGCGGCCGCGCTCGCCGCGAACGCCGTCGTCTTCTCAGCGCGCTGGGGCGACGCGACTCGCTTCGCCGCCGTCACGAGCTTCCGCACGCGCTTCCTGCCCCTGACGCTGTTCACCGCCGCGACGCTGACCGACCACACGTCGTTCGACCTCTTTATCGGGCGATCCTTTACAGCGGCCCACACCGGCGGAACCGGCCTCACGCTCACCGGCGACAACAACGCGGTCCGCGCGAGCATGGGCTCGTCGCTCTTCTCGGACGTCCGCATGGCGACGACCGCGGCGCTCGGCGGTGGCACCGTCACGCTCGACGCCCAGCCTATCGCGCAGTCGATCCGCAAGGGCAACAGGGTAAACCCCGCCGCGGCGACCGAGGAGACGATCCAACCGACCTACGACGGGCTGAACCTCGACGTGAACATCTCGAATGGCGAGCACCCGATCATCTTCGCCCAGAACGAGGGCTTCGTCCTGCGCAACCGCACGGTGTGGCCGGCAGCGGGTACGGGCATCCTGCTCGTCGAGATGAACTGGGCCGAAGTGACCGCCTACTAGGAGATCTGACATGTCGATGCCCAACGCGATTGAAAATCACCTGATGTTGTTGCTCTACAACAACACCAACATCGCGAATATTGGCGACGCGACTGGTCTCCGCGGCTCCACCGCTGCCGGGAGCTTCTTCATAGCGTTGCACACGGCCTACCCGGGTGAGACCGGAGACCAGACGACGAGCGAGATCGCATATCAGAACTACATCCGCGTCGGTGTAGCTCGCTCCGGCGCGGGCTGGACCGTCACGAACAACCAGGTTGTCAACGCGGCCGTCATCACATTCGCCACCGCTGGTGTCGCTGGTCCGGCAGACGCGAAGTTCTGGTCTGCGGGCGTAGCGAGCGCAGGCGCGAGCGAGATCATCCACATGGGCCACCTCGGTCTCCAACCGAAGCCGTTCAACGCGCTCGCGTCGAGCGACGTACTCACGTGCTTCGGTCACGGACTCGCGGTGAACGACGAGGTCGTGACCTACGACATCGACGAGCTCGCTCTCGCGGGCGGTCTCACGATCGGCGGTCTAAACTTCGTGAAGACCGTGCCGGACGCGGACTCCCTCACGCTGAGCGCGACGCAGGGTGGCGCGACGCTCGACATCACATCGAACGGTCCCGGACGCATCGCAAAGGTCGTGAAGCTCGCCGTGTCGAACGGTATCTCCCCCAACTTCGCTGCCGGAGCGTTGCAGGCCCTGCAGTACTGAGCGGTGACTCGTGTCACTGCTCCTCAGCCAGACAGTACCTGGCGCGATGGTCGGCTGGGGCGCCGGCTCGTCAGCGGCGCGTGCGTCGCTCGCTGGCGCAGGAGCGCTAGCCGGTAAAGGAGAGGGGTCCAGTGCAGCGCGCGGCACGCTGACGGGCGTGGGCGCGCTCGTCGGCTACTCGAACGACAACGCTGCGGCGCGCGGGGCGCTCGGCGGCTCGGGCACGCTCGCCGGCAAGGGAGAGGGCTCCAGCGCGGCCCGCGGCACGTTGCTAGGTAACGGTGCTCTCGCGGGCAAATCGGTGGACAACGCGGCCGCGCGGGGGGCCTTGACCGGCACGGGAGCTCTCGCCGGCAAGGGAGAGGGCTCCAGCGCCGCTCGAGGCACGTTAACGGGGCAGGGCACCCTCGTCGGCTACTCGAACGACAACGCTGCAGCTCGCGGAGCACTCACCGGTGCGGGCGCCCTCGCGGGTCGAGGGGAGGCGACGGCGCGCTCGAGGGAAAGTCTTCGGACAGCTCCTCGGCGTTCGCCTCGCTCACCGGCGAGGGAGCGATGGCCGGGCTCGGCGAGGGCGTGAGCTCAGGCTTCGCGACGATCAGCACGAGTGGCGGCGGGGCACTCACCGGATCTGGTTGGGGCTCGTCCGTCGCCTGGGCGCTGCTCACTTCGTCGACCCCGCCCACGCCACCCGCGCCGCCGCCGACTCCGCCACTCCCCCCGACGCCGCCGAGACCGAGTCGAACTCAGCGACAGATCTTCATAGCGCGCCCGCAGGTAGGCAGCGCGCGAGCGTCGAGCCAGTGGCCGACACTGGTCGAGACGACGGGTCACGAAGTTCGCGACGTGCCGGTTAGCGAGCTCGCCGAGAGAGCCGCGAGAGACTCCGAGCGCGCGGACGTGCGCGGCTGGGCCGTGACCTACGCTGAGCGGTCAAGCAGCGAGCGCGACCTCGCGGAGCGACTGCTCGACTCGGTGCGCGGCGCGGCTCCGATCCAGAAGAGGGACGACTCGTCGGCGTCGGTGCTGCTCGCCGCCGGATACACCGCCAGCGGTCTCTTCGCCTCGATCGTCGGCCACGAGTACTCCGACGGTCGCAGGCACGTGCTCGTCGCCGTCTGGACCGGCGAGAGCTGGCAATACGCCGACGCGACGGTCGACGTGCCATTCGGGGCCGCGCTCCCGTTCGCGCGAGAGGAGTTCGCCCGCGTCCCGAAGATCCCGGAGCCGCAGAGGCTCGCGTCGCCGGTCTCGCGCGGTGAAGCCCCGGCCTACTCGACGCGAGCGCAGCAGGCGATCGAAGAGGCGATGGTCGCCACGCTCGGCCAGCTCAGCAAACCGCGGGGCACGCCGACGTGGGTGCCAATCGCCGCCGTCGCGATAGTCATCATCGCGCTCGCCGTCGTCGTTGCGGCCTCAAACGAGGATAAAACAGGCGAAAAAGACTCTGTCTAGAACTGCTTGACAAGCACTGTTAAGCTTCCCCGAAGGAGCGAACAGACCATGTACCTCTACAACTTCCAGCCATCGATTCGGACACTCGGTCAGGGAGGCCCGCTCGTCTCCGTTGTCGGGGGCGTGCAGCAGCTCTCGAGCGAGGCCGCGCAGGCGCTCCAGACGATCTTCCTCGGCAGGTACCCGCAGCTCACCGGCAGCTGGTCCGCCGCGACTGGCGCGACGGCGCCAGCGTTCGACCAGAACGCGGACCTCTGGGGCTACATCGCGAGCTCGACGCCGCCGGACCCGAACGTGGTGAACCAGACCGTGTACGACCAGCTGCAGAGCATGCAGGACATGGGCTTGTTCCTCGTGGACACCGCGAGCGCGCAGGCCGCGCTGAGCGGTCAGCCCGTGAACGTCGTCTACGCGATCGCGAAGAACCAGGCGATCGCCGGCATGGTCGCCGGACCCGGCGGCTCGCTCGCGCGCATCCTGCCCCCGGGCGGGACTCAACCCGGCACGACACCGAGCACGCCCGCGCGCAAGAAGGCGAACGCGGGCGCCGTCGTCGCGGGCGTCGGACTCGCCACGCTCATCGCTCTCGCAATCGCGGCAGCGTGAATGGCGCCGCTCGAGGACAACGAGGGCGTCACCGACTTCTCTGAAGAGGTGGGTCCCGATCACGTGCGAGCACCGCCTCGGAGGTCCCGACGGTCTGCTCGCCTCGCACCGCGGCGGCAACATGCGGCGACGACACGGCATCAACGACGAGGAGCGCGAGCGGAGCGTCCCCGACGAGCCGCCGCCGGGATGGGCGGAGCCCTGATGTACCCGCTCACGTGCCAGAAGTGCGGGACGGTCGACTGCCGCAGACATCTCCTGCACATGACGTGGCTCCGACTCAGGTGGTTATTCTCATGAACTGGAACAAATACTCGTTCAGCGGCGGCTGGGGCACTCTCCCTCAAGCGCGAGTCGAGCGCAGGGCGAAGAAAACTTTCGCACGGGGGCCGAGACCCGACACGACCTCTTCATCAAGCGCGTTGACGGGCAGCCTCTGTCGCGTCGAGAGATCGCGTACATCAGCGACGAGCTCGGCCTGAGCTATCGGTGACCCATGGCCGAGCGCGCGGACGTCATCATCGCTTGGTCGCACGGCGGCATCCCCAAGTCCGTGCAGCCGGAGTTCCAGCGCCCGACGAGATTCATCACCGTACCGAGCCCCGAGAAGTGGTCGCAGACGCTCGCGGGCCTGCTGCCGTCGCCGATCCGCGGCATCGTCGCTAAGTACGCACCGGGCGTCGAGCCGCTGCGCGTCGCGGTGCTCGGCTTCTCCGCGAGCTGCTCGGGCGTGGTCCAGATGCTCGCGAGTTCGGACGGTGGTCGCATCGACTCGGCACTCGCGATCGACGGCATCCACGCCGGCTACGACGCGCAGAAGAAGCCGAACGCGGCCAGCATGAAGACGTGGGTCGAGTTCGCGAAGCTCGCGTTCCTAAACGAGCGCCTGTTCGTGATCACGCACTCGAGCGTTGTGCCGCCCAACTACGCGAGCACGACCGAGACAGCGAACTACATCTGGAACGCGCTCGGCGAGAGCTCGGACTTCGCGGACCCGCCGCTGCCCGACCTCTCGGTCGCGCCAACGAGCGTGCACGTGGCCGCGGGACCGGCGACGGGACCGGACCGCACCGTGCAGTACCCCGCGCCGCCGTGGAAGACGCAGCGCCGCCGCGGCGGGCTCGTGATCCTAGGCTGCAACAACAACGACGTGCCGCGTGGCACCGCCGACCACATCTACCAGGCCAAGGCGATGCTCTCGCTCGCGCTCACGCGCTTCCTCGCGGCGCGCTGGAACAACATGGATCCGAACGCTCCTGGAGCGAGCTGTTATGTCGGGTAGGTTGCAGTGGCTCGGAGCAGAGCTCCCTGAGTCCGCGAAGTGCGCGAAAGGCGTCGTGCTCCCGGCCGACTACATGAGCACGACGAGCTCGAGCCCGCTCGCGAGCGTCGACATCCTGGGACCCAACTTCAAGAAGGACCTGGACCGCGGGATCGCCGTGAGAATGCTGGCGCTCGCCGGTGTCGCCGGCCTCGTGTGGTACCTTGTGACGAGGTGACGTGATGCTCTGGAACAACCCGCTCATCAATCCACTGACCAACGTCGACCTCGATAAGTTCTTCGACGGTTACGTAGAGGCCGCGCTCTTCTCATCGACTGACGAGTCGACCGAGTCCGGCGGCGATCCACTTGACGACAACTACGACCGCTCCGACTTCACGAAAGAGGCGATCCGCAAAATGCGCCGCGACGCGGACTCGTTCGCACGCGCGAACGCCGCGCTCATCGAGGGTCGAGAGCGCGAAGCGGGCATAGACTTCTGGTTCACGCGGAACGGTCACGGCGCCGGTTTCTGGGACGGCGACTGGCCTGAACCCGACGCCACCACCCTCACCAATGCTTCTAAGCGCTACGGTGAGCAGTACATCTACGTCTCTCGCGGACGACTGCACGTTCAGTGAGGAGGGCAAACGCAATGCAATCGAACCCGCGCAAGAAAAAGAAGACGCACTACCCGGGCGGCGTGACGATCCGCTACTCGCCCGTGAACCAGGCTTATTTCGTCATGTGGAACGACCAGGTCCTGCGCTTGTTCAATCGCCGCGACGAGGCCGAGCACTATGCAGAGGAGATCACGGCCTCGAAGATGCAGGCGAACCCTCGTCGCAAGCTCAGCAAGAAGTGCCAGGGCATCGTCTCTCGCACCGCCGCGAGCGAACAGCGGAAGGGCGTGCCGCAGAACCAGGCCGTCGCGATCGGCTACAGCAAGGCGCGACGCGCTGGTTGTCGCGTCCCCTCTCCGCGTCGAGAGCTCGCTGACAACCCGGGCTCGTTCTGGGGGAAGTACTCAGTTTGACCACGAGCACGAAGCGGCGTCGGAGGATGGCTGCGACGCGAGCGAGCGCGCCAGCCACTCAAGAGCCTGCGACGACGGGCATCGTCGAGGTCCCCGCTGCTCGAACGGACTACCAGCTGAAGCGCGGTAAGACTGCCGGGATCGTCCGTCTCCCCGACGGCACGTTCCGCTGGCCGACTCGCTAGCTCAGCCAATGCACGCGGCCGGTCCGCTCTGCCTGCTCTGCTTCCAGACCCGCTTCACGCCGCGCTTGCGCTCGAGTTCGATCGGGCTGTAGCGATTGACCTCGACGAAGCCGTAGAGCGGGTCGAGCTGCAGGAACCCGCGCAGGGCGTCCACGAACGAGCGGAGGTCCTCCGATTCTGACAGGTACGGGTCCCTCCACTGCTGTTTCATCGCACCAGACTCCGGAGTCCGGGGTGCAGCGGCTGCGGTGGCGCGTTGAGCGGCGCCCACACGTAGGCGTCGTGCTCGTGCGATAGCCTCGGCGCGAACTCGCGGTCGACGCGCGCGTGGAACAGCGTGTAGTTCGGCGGGATGAAGCTCTCGGACCCGTGAAACCTGAGGGCGCTCGCGCTGACGCCAGTCTCCTCCTCGAACTCGCGCGTCGCCGCGTTGAAGGGCGTCTCGCCGCGCTCGATGCCGCCACCGGGGGACGTCCACTCGCCCCTAAACTGATCGTGGAGGAAGAGCGCCCTGCCCGTGTCGCGCGCGACGACGAGTACGCCAGCGCCGCCATTTCGCGGTCGCAGGTGCGCGAGGTACGGGTCGACCGGAATCACGATCGAAAGCTTACCGTGACGTGCGTGCTCGAGCCAAGCGGCTCGCAGTAGTGCAGCCAGTCGAGAGGGACGTACAGCATGTCTCCAGACGAGAGGTTGCCAGAGAACGTGACCTGGCCATCGTCGTCGTAGACCGTCCAGCGCTTCGCTCCCGCGAGCTGCAGCACCACGAGCTCGGCGACGTCCTGGTGCGCGTCGAAACCCGGGTCCGAGGACTCGCTCCTAACGACGGCCGCCTCCCAATAGCGCGCGGACGTCGCGACGCGAACCTGCTCGACGACCTCACCGATCGCCAGCAGGCGCCGACCCACGTTCTTGAAGTAGAGCGTGTAGCCGTCCTTGAGCGCGTCGGCGAGTTCGACGAACTGGCGTTCTACGCCGCGCTTGTAAGCGTGCGCGTGGAAGCGGAGCTCGGCGAACTGGTCGGCAGTGGGCACCAAGTGACTAAATCGACCCGAGGAACCGTTCGCGTACGCGACCTTACCGCTCTCGGATGAGCGTCGAGCAAACTCGGCTGGTGCGAACGGGTGTGGTGTTTCTGAAGGGTCGCAACTCAGCATCGCCAGACCTCAGTATCACCACCGGCTCCCACACGCAGGGTTAAAAAGTACTCAGCGTTGGTGATCGTCTCGAGGTCGTCGATTCGAACTCCGCGAGCATTACGAAGTTCCCAATCGTCGAGAGGTCTAGAGATGTTTGAGGAGATCTTCAATGCTCGTCGAACCGCTACGACAGCAGGACTGTCGTCCTCGCATCGAATCGCGTACGACTCACCGTTCACGATGAAAACGGCTATCGTCACCTGCAATAGCTCCGGTCGCCGACGCCTTCCACGGGCGAGCCCACGCCGTGCTCGCGAGCCCAGTCGTGACCGGGCCAGGGCCTGTCGAAGACTCGCTCGAACACGTCGGGCAGGTGCTCGCAGTTGAGCTCCTGCTCCGTCGCGTCGGGGTAGGCGTGGTGCAGGTTCTCGTGCGTGAAGACGAGCCAGTAACCCCACTGCGTCATGTGCGGGTTCAACCAGATGCTCTTGCTGTCGCGACCCTGCGTGTACGTGTATCCGTGCCCCGCGCCGCGCTCGCGCCCCTCGATGATGCGCTTGCGATCCATGCAGCGCACTCGCGTCGGCCACTTGCCGTTTCGCCAGCGAGCCTTCGCGTTCAACGCGGCGTACGTCGCCGGCAGCGTGGTGATCAACCACTCCACGTGCTTCTGGTTGAGGCACGAGTCGAACTCGATCTCCTGAACACTAATCCGAGACATGGCCGTCTCCCCACGACTCCTCTCGCCACGCCTTCATCTTGATCGCGCAGTCTTCACAGTATTGAAAACTCGCGAGCGCCTTGTTTGCGCGCTCGCAAGCCTCCTGCTGATTTTGCATGCAGTGCGAGCACACCGGGGGAGGGGGCGGGATCGGGACGGCCTCCAGTTTGGGTTCGTGCTTTGCCTGGCGCTGGCGCCAGTTGATCTCTTGCTCGACGAGCTGCACCGCCCTGAACATGGCGTACGGCCAGAAGATGATCGCGATTATGGCCGCCGTTCCGGCGAGGCCGCTGTCCTCGAACTCCTCCGGTTGGACGCGAGCGAAGGCGTACAAGAAATACGTGAACGTGATCGCGCCGCCGAGCCAGAGCATCAGGAGTAGGTGCCAGAACGTGATCATCTTCAAAGCCCGCTTGGGTCGCTCTTTATCTTCCGCCGGTGCACGCCGCTCTCTTTTCGCGACGACGTCTGCTGCCGAGCCCTGTTCAAGCCGGCGACCGAGCGAAACAGTCGCTCCTCCACGGGCGTGAGCTCGCGCTGCGTGCAGGCCGCGTCGTAGTACCACTCGCTCAGCGCGGCAAACATCTCTCGCTCAGCAAGCTGGACGAAGTAGGGTTTCTCGGGCAGCGGCATGTCTTATTTGGACAATTGTCCGCTCAATTCGGCCCGCTCGCAAGCAGGCGGCGCGTCGCCTCTGCAACCCTGTTGAATTCGTCGGTCGAGCGCGGGTGCTGCCCGCACTGGTGGTTCACCGTGCAGCAGTTCGTGCAGTTCTGTTGGCGCTCGTAGAGCTTGAGCCACTTCTCGAGCGCGGCGCGCGCCATCTTCTCGCCGTGGGTCACGGTCCTTCTCCTAGGTGCTCGATCAGCACGTCCCCTGGAGCGACGCCGATCTTATCGCCGAGCCCGCCGAGGATATAGAAGTACATGAGCTGCAGACACCCGAAGGCGTGGTTGCGCGCGTCTTCGTCGTTCTTGCCGTCAGCAATCGCTTCGCCGTACCAGACGCAGAATCGGACGCGGTCGGGTCCGGCCTTCGGCAACCTACGCGGGTGTTCGAGGTACGCCGGGTACTCGACGTCGCTCACGACTTTTTTACCTCGGTCGTGATGCGCGCCTCGACGACGCAGAGCGGTCCGCTCGGGCTGAGTGCTGCGACGCAGCGAAACATCCCGTTTTCTTGCAACACGGCTTTGCCGAAGTACTTGATGTAGCGCCCGTCGCGGTCATCGATGAGACCTTCGACGTCGATCTCGTGCGGGTGGTACTGCACGCGCTTGTCACCCATCGCCCTCTCCTTTCTTTGAGATCTTCTTCGTGATGCGTTCGGCGACGTCGCCGGCCGTGTCGACGCGATTGTCGTCGTACTTCATCGTCACGCGCGGGTCGGAGTGCCGAGCGAACTGCTGCGCCGCCCTGATGTCGCCGTCGGTCTCGTCGAGGACCATCGTGATCCCCGTGTGCCTCAGCGCGTGCGTCCAGAGCACAACGCCAGCGCGCTTACCCGCCGCGACGACCGCGTGGTAGACACCCTTGCGCGTTATCGGACGCCCTAGCGTCTTGTTCGAGAGCGAGCGAAACAAGAAGCCGTCCTCGGGTGCACCGTGCGCGGCATCCCAAGCGGTGGTCCAGCGCTCGATCGCGGCGAGTGTCTCCTCCGGCAGCGTCACCCACTCGTTCTTCTCGCCCTTGCCCTCCACGAACATCCTCTTGCCGGCGACGTCGAGACTCGATCGCTTCGCTGCGGCGATCTCACGACGACGCAGTCCGCGACCCGCAGCCAGGAGGAGCATCGCGCAGTCGCGCAGACCCGTGAGGTCGTTCGAGCACGTCTCGATGATGCGGTTCGTGTCTGCTTCTCCGGGGCCGCGCGTGTCCTTGAACGTCTCGACGCGCGGGCCGCGCACCTCGATCGACCACTGCACTGCGCCGAGCATGCGCGCGGCGCGGACAACGCTCTTCAATGCGGCGAGCCTCCGACGACGCGTCGCGGTCGACAGGCCGGCGTCGCGCATCGCGCCGAGCCACCGGAGCGCTGCAGCGTTCGCGGGACCGGCGCCCTGAGCGAGCAGGACGGCGACGGCGGCTTCGGTGCTCGAGCCGCACCACTCCGCGAACTGCTCCAGGTCGCTGCGGTACGCGAGCTTCGTGTCCGGCGCCAGGTTCGTTAAGAAGTGGTCGATCACGGAGCGCGCGTCGAAAGCGACCGGCTCGAGCTCGGGCGCGAGCGCGCCCCCCGTCGCGAGCACGATGTTTTGCCCGGCGCGCTCAAGAACCTCGGTCGGGTTCTCGCCGGCTTTCTCGAGCACGCGCTCGGCACTCTCCCACGCTCGCTCGAGTTCCGGCTCGTCGAGCCAGTCGAGCAGCGCCTGGTCCTTCGCGAACGCGAGTACTCGAGCGCGCGCGGCGTCGATGCGCGCCTCATCCTCCGCCGGCAGCGGGCCCTCGGTATCGAACGCCACCCGAGCCCGGGCGTCGAAATCGGTCGCGATCCAGGAGACGTTGCCGGTCCCCTCTGCTTTGGCGCTCCAGCGGTGCTCCGGGGGCGGCCGCTCGAACACCGGCGCGCTCGGCGTCGCTGGGCGGGTCGGGGCCTCCTGGGGCGCGAAAGCCTCGGCCGGCGGGGCCGGCGGGTCGCTTTTCGAGCTCGAGGGGGAAACCGCGCGAGAGCTCGATTTCGTGCCGCGACGGGGCGTTTTCGACGTCCTAGCCGGCTGGGACCTGCCCCTGAGCATCGAAAGGCCAATAACACGGCTCGACATCTAAGGGCAATAATACCCCTTTCTGCCGTTAGACGCGAGTCAAAGCGCCCCCGCTTGCCGGGTGAAGATCTCCCAGCACAGGCGCGCCGAGCTGAATTCACCGGCGTGGACGTCCTCAAGCGACCAGATCAGGGCCTGCAGGGCGCCCAGCGCGCGCTCTCGCGGCGTGGGCTCGGCTATCACGCGCTTCGGCTGCGGACCGCAGCCACGGGGGCCTCAGAAACGACGCTTCACGGCTTACTCCGCCGGCTCTCGTCCCTCTTGGCCCTGAGCTTGTCGACCGGGATCCGCTGCGTGAGCTTGTCGCCCAGGGGCGATTCTGGCGGTGCTGTGGGCTCCGTGGGAGCCTCCGAGACGAAACCGGCCGCCGGAGCCGTCTCCGCGTGACCGAGGCCGATCGTGGGCTTCGTCAGGTACATCAGGGTAGCCCCGCTTTCTATGCGGATCCCTGGGTCTTTCGCGAGCCAGTCCCAGAGCGAGACGGCGAGCAGGGCGAGCACGCCCGCCAGCGAGCCGAGCCCGAGCAATTCCGCAGCGAAGCGGGCCGTCCCCAACCTGTTGGATAGCTGTGGGAAATCGGCGAAGAGCGCGTGCAGGCCACCGCCTATCCAGACGCCCGTGCAGAGCGGGCACGTCGCGAGATCGCGCCAGATCTTCGGGCCCACCTCCCGGATCGGCTTGAAGATCGAGCCCTGCGTCGCGACGAAAGCGATCGCGGCGGCCAAAAAGACCTCGTAGACGGCGGTCATGCGCCTAGCTTGTCGCGACTCGCCCGGGCCCGCAAGAGCTGAAAACAGCGCTCAGTAGCCGCGTTTTCGGAGCTGCGCGGCGAGCTCG
>Ga0070706_100003895_pt1 | contig 14556 bp, 9 predicted proteins | sample KBSK5501metaG_FD_65476 | JGI IMG/M metagenome (GOLD analysis project Ga0070706, IMG submission 65476) | Corn, switchgrass and miscanthus rhizosphere microbial communities from Kellogg Biological Station, Michigan, USA - KBS K5-50-1 metaG | ecosystem: Host-associated > Plants > Roots >...
CTGCAGCGCGTGCGCGACGGCGGCGTCATCATCGTCACGAGCGGCATCCTGAGTCGGCTGCCGATACCGGGCGGCGCCGCGTTCAGCCTTGTCAACGCCGGCGTTGAGGCGTTCGTACGCGCGGCCGCACTCGAAGCACCGCGCGGCATTCGGGTCAACGTCGTCAGCCCGCCGTGGGTGTCGGAGACGCTGACCCAGCTCGGCATGGAACCCAGGAACGGCCTGCCGGCGGCGATCGTCGCGCAAGCCTATGTGCGCGCGGTCGATGGCTCGATGACCGGGCAGGTGATCGAGCCGGCGGCGTGATGTTTGACGACTTCGACGCCGCGATCCGACTCACGCCAGCTGTCAAACGGCAGTCAGGAGAAGCTCCCAATGGCTGATAGGAAAGTGGTGAAGACGAGCGTGCAGGAAGCTGCCAGTGGATTCACGGAAGAGGAACGGGCCGCGATGAAAGAGCGCACCCACGAGCTGAAGGCGCGCCCGCGCGCCAAGGAGGATGGGGAGCGCGACGTACTGGCGAAGATTGCGGAGATGTCAGGGCGGAGCGGCTCCACGCCATCATCAAAGCTAACGCGCCAACCCTCTCACCGAAGACGTGGTACGGCATGCCCGCATACGCCAAGGACGACCAGGTCGTGTGCTTCTTCCAATCTGCGCAGAAGTTCAAAGCACGGTATGCGACGCTCGGCTTCAGCGATAAAGCAAGGATGGACCAGGGCAACATGTGGCCGACCTCCTTCGCACTGTCGGAGCTCACACCGGCCGAAGCGGCCACGATCGCGGCGCTCGTGAAGAAAGCGGTGAGCTGAGGCAGCCCGATGCGATGAACGCGCATGGGGGCATGTTGGGCATGCTCCGCGCGCGTCGCACTGCGTGAGCGACGGCTCGCGACGGCAAGGCACGGCTCATCGCGACGCATGTCTGCTGCTGGCTCGCAACTCGTGCGCGGCTTGGACGAGTCCGACCGGCCACGAGCGGACACTGGGGCCGCTCGCTCAAAGCGGACAGTGGCTATGCATGCCTGGCATGCCTGCGTTGCCAACGGCGGGATTGGGCATTTGGACAGCGCGGACGAACTGCTTCTGTCCTCGTGTTCCAGCTGGGATGCGGCATCGTGACTCAGCGTCCGTAGCGCCGCCCGGCCGATTCCAGCGGCCAATCATCCGTGCGCAGCGGCGGCAGGGGCAGGCCGTCGCCGCCGACGATGTTGCACCCGCTCGGGTTGTCGACCCAGGCGTAGCGCGCGGCCACCGGAGCCGGCACGTCGGGGCTGTGCAGCACGATGCGATCGCCATCGAAGCGCGCTTGTGCCGGCACCCAGTGGCGGTCGGTTCCGGCCAGGAAGAAGCCGCTCAGCGGCTCGCCGGCGCGGCGTGCGCAGGCCGCCGGCCATGTCGCCGAAGCGCAGCTCGAACTCGCCGCCGCGGATCTCGTGGCCCAGCAGGCGCGGGCCGGTGGTCGTCGCGGCACGCAGGCCGAGTTCATGCAGCGCCAGCGCGGCCAGGCGCTGGCCAGTGTGCGCTTGTTGCGCGGATGGATGTCGTTCGCGTCGCCCACGTCGATCGCCGTGGCCATGCCGGTGTGGGGCAGGGCCAGGGCCGCGGCCTGGCTCTCGCGCAGCTCGACCCAGTTGCCCGCGCCAGGACGGGTTCTCGGCCGGCGGCAGCCAGGCGGCCAGTCGCACGAACAGGAAGGGCAGATCGAGGTCACCGAACTGGCCGCGCCAGTCCTCGATCAGGCGCTGGAAGCCCCCGGCATAGGCGGCCGTACGCCCGGCGTTCTCCTCGCCCTGATACCAGAGCACGCCGCGCACCGCCAGGCCGTGCAGCGGCGCGATCAGGCCGTTGTGGCCCAGGGTCGGCGCGTCGTTGGCGACCGGGCCGGCCGGTGTCGCGAGCTTGCGCATCCAGACGACACCGTCGAGTTGGCGAGGCGCACTTCTGCGTGGGCGGTGGCGGCCATCAACGTCAGCAGCAGGGGGAGGGGGTCTTCTTCATTGTGGTTGGGGGTGTGATGCGCCGAAGTGCAGCGTCAGCGCGCGGCCGTCGTATCGCAGGGTTCGGGTCTGTTCGGCCTCACCGGCCGGCGCCATCACGCGCACGCGCAGCTCGCGCAGATGGACCATGCCGGGATAACGCCCCTGGCGGGGGCCGACGTGCAGCGTGCGTCGCGCATCGTTCCAGCGCAGCGCGGTGGTGGCGCGTTCGCCTCGCTCGTAGGCATAGGTCTCGCCGTCGTCCTCGTAGAGCGTGAAGCCGCCGTCGGCGCCGGGGTAGATGCGGATCTCCCAAGGTGCATCGGGCTGCTGGCCGGTGTGTTCCACCACCGGGCCGACCGGCACGATGGCCCCGGCGCGCACGAACAGCGGCAACTCGTCGAGCGCATAGTCGCGCTCGACGCTGCGGCCGCCCGTGTGGCGCTGGCCGGTCCAGAAGTCGAACCAGTCGCAGCCCGCGGGCAGCAGCGTCGCCTGGCGCTGGTCGATCCGGCGCTGTGTTTCGGCCAGCTCGCGCTGCTGGCTCGGCGTGCGCCAGGCCAGGCGCAGCAGCCGGTTGCCTGCCTCCTGGTAGAAGTCGATGCGCAGCTTCAGCGCCTGCCCCGCTTGCAGCATGATGCGGTGGCCCTTGAAGCGCGCGCCGCCGACGGCCCAGTCGTCGACGACGAGCCGGTCGTCCAGCCACAGGCGGAAGCCGTCGTCGCCCTCGACGCCGATCTCGTGCTCGCCGCTTTCGGCAGCGATGAGCTGGCCGGTCCAGCGCGCCGAGAAGCGGTTGAGGCCGGCGAGGCCCGGCGGCACGCTGCCCAGCGGCGGGTCGGGCCAGCGGTGCTCGATCACCGTGTCGACGGTGCGGCTGGCCCGCTTCTCGAAGTTCGTGCCCTCGAAGTACTCCAGCATCAGGCCGGGTCGGGCGTCCGGTGTGCGCAGCTGGGTCGGCTGCACGGTGGCCGGCGGCGGCGGCACCGGGTGGAACATCGGCCGCGTGATCGGCTGCACCAGGAAGGCCGAGCCGAACATGTAGGTGTCGTCCACCTGACGCAGCGGCTTCTGGTCTGGGAAATCCAGCGCCAGGCCGCGCATCATCGTGTAGCCCTCGTGGGTGCTGCGCCAGGCGAGGCTGTAGAGGTAGGGCAGCAACTGCATGCGCAGTTCGGCAGCGCGCCGCAGCGAAGCGTAGACCGCCGGGTCCAGCGTCTTGAACAGGTAGGGCTCGCGTTCGACCGAGGTGCCGTGGATGCGGTACACCGGGTTGAAGATGCCGAACTGGTTCCAGCGCGCGTAGAGCTCGCGCCAGGCGGGGTTGCGCTCGCCCTCGGGGAAGTCGACGAAGAAGCCGCCGGTGTCCTGCGTCCAGTACGGCAGCCCGGCCATGGCGACGTTGAGACCGCCGGCGATCTGCGCGCGCAGCGTGGCCCACGAGGCCGTGGTATCGCCGGACCAGGGCATCGCGGCATAGCGCTGCTGCCCCGCCCAGGCCGAGCGGGTGAGCGTGAACACGCGCTTGTCGCGAACGTCTCTCGCCGCACGTTGGCCTTCGTAGACGCCGCGGGTGGTGAGCAGGCTGTAGACGTTGAGATAGCGCGTGGAGTCGCCCATCGCGGTGCGACCCAGGCGCTTGATGTCGGCCTCGACCTCGCCCGGGTCGTGGGCAGCACCGCCAACCTCGACCTCGGTGCCGTCCATCCACAGCGCGTCGACTCCCACGTCGAGCAGGCCCTTCTTGACGTGCTTGAAGTAGATGCGGCGGCCCTGCGCGCTGAAGGCGTCGTAGATGCGTGCTCGCTTGGAGATCCAGTGCAGCGGCTGAAAGCGCAGGCCTTGGGCATCGAGCTCGCGGGCCAGCGCCGTGTCGTTGCCGATCGAAGGCCAGATCGACACCATCAGCCTGGTGTGGAGCGCGGCGTGCAGCTCGCGCGTCATCGCGGTTGGGTCGGGGAAGCGCTCGCGGTCCCAGACCATGCCGCTCCAGAGGCCGTCCCACACGCCGTTCTTCTCGCCGCCCCAGTACTGCCAGTCCTGCACGATGTAGTCGAGCGGAAAGCGGTCGGCGCGGAAGCGCCGCACCACGTCGAGCAGCTGCTGCTGCGTGGTGTAGCGTTCCTTGCTCATGAACAGGCCGAAGGCGGCCTTGGGGAACATCGGCGCGGCTCCGGTGAGGCGGCGGTAGCCGGCGACCACGTCGTCCATCGTGTCGCCGGCGACGAAGTAGTAGTCCACGCCGGCCGGTGCACTTTCGAACGTGAACCTCGCACCGTGCGCGCCGTCGGCAAACGTACCCTTGGAGTACACGTCCCACAGCAGCCCCCAGCGCCGCGTCGATAGCATGAAGGGCACCACGATGCCGATGTTGGTCTGCACCATCAGCACGTCGCGGCCGCGGTAGTCCATGTACGGCTCGTTGTACTGGCCCAGGCCGTACAGCGATTCGTCGGGCGTGAGGGTGAAGGTCTGCGTGAGGGCGTAGGTCGGGCTGCCAGCGATCTCCACGCGACGCAGCTCGGTGGGCGTCTGTTCGCGCTCGCGTGTGAGCAGGCCGCCATCGGAGCCGAAGAAGGCCAGCGCGCCGCTGCGCTTGTTCACCGTCACGCGTACGGCAGGTCCTGAGACAGTCAGCGTGTCGGTGTCTTCGCTCACCTCGCAGGCGACCGGTTTCGGCCGGACTGCCACCACGAGGCTGGGATGGGCGGTGTAGGTGTCGCCGAGATGCGCGATGACGCGGACCAAGCCGGGGCCGTAGAACAGCACGCTCTTGGTCATGCCGCTGAGCCGGAACTGCACACCCTCGGCGACGCGCCGCCAGGCGAAGGCGATCGACGTTGCGTCGAGGTGCAGGGCTTGCAGCTGCCCCGCGGCATCCAACGCGGAGGGCAGCGCCCCCGCAGCATCGGCGGGGAACGCGAGCGTGCTCGCGGAGGCGCGAGCCAGCAGGCCGAAGAAGTCGCGACGTTTCATGTGAACTGTCACGGCGCCCAGCTCAAGGACTGCGCATCGAGCGACACCTCGTAGTAGCCCCGGCGGTCCCAGGCGAGGGCCGCGCCGTTCTGCCAAAGCGTGCCGCCATCCACCACGATGCGCAGCTTGCGGCCGGGCGGAAAGCCGGCCGGCAGCGTCCAACGCCAGGTGGTCACGCCTGCGCTGGTGCTCGGCACCGCCGCTTGCAGCAACTGCTGGCCGCGCCAGTACGCGCCGATGTTGACCACGCTGTCGATCCACACCGTGCCGAAGGACTTGGCATAGGCCATGTTGCCGGTCACCACGCCGATGTCCTCGCCTGCGCCCCAGTTCTGCGTGGTCGGCAGCAGCGTGTGGAACAGGTAGATCATCCAGCGACCCTGGCTCAGGGCATTGTCGACGGCGGTGTTGAACGTGGCCTGCGGATCGCTACCGGCGAACCCGATCACCGGCAGGTTCAACGTGTCGCTCCCAGTTCCCGGGGCCACCATGCCCGGCGAGACGCCACGTGCGATGAAGAAGCGCGATGCGGCCGCGGCACGGTAGTCGGTGTCGCCGAACGGATAGGCGCTGGTCCACACCGCGGCCTGTCCGATCTTCGTGCGGATGTAGTTGGTGGTGTCGTCGAACTCGGCTCCCGCGCTGGCCAAGCCGGACGGACAGGTGCCGGTGTCGTTGTCGGTCAGCTCCGCGGCCCGGCAGTGGTGCGTCGTGTGGTTACCGATCTCCGAGCCCTGGGCGATTGCGTCGTTCCAGATCGCATCGAAGCGCGTCGGATCGTTCCGCTGCGGATACCAGTTTCCCGTCGGGTTGATGTAGTACGTGTTGCGGACACGCTGGGCTTTCAGCTCCGGGTAGTGATCGATCTGCGAAGGCTGTGCATCGTCGAAGGTGTACGACACGGCGGCCTTGAAGCCGGCCCAGTCGAGCACGCGCAGCCCGGGCTGGCCGGTGCTACCGGCGGGCCGGGCCACCTGGCGCGGCGCCGGCGGCAGCGGCAGCGCCGCCGCACCGCCTTGATTCCACGGGAGCACGCGCACCGTCACCGGCGCTTGCGCGCTGCGCAGGCCATCGCTGACCTGCAGGGTCACTTCATAGTCGTTGTGGCCGTCCGCATCACCCGGGCTCGCGATGTCGGGGGCTGGCGGAACGACAACGCACCACTGGCGGAATCGATGCTGAAGCGGGCCGCGTCGGTTCCCGCGAGGGACCAGCTGGCGGCACGCCCTGCTGCCAGGGTGAGCGACGGTCGAAGGAACACCGCGCTCAATCCTTCCTGCACGCTCACGTCGCGCGTCACCACGGGCACGGAGAGCGTGAAGACCTGCTGGCTCTTCGCGCCGCAGGTGTTGGTGTGGGTGGCGGTTGCGGTGCAGGGCGCGCTGACGGTGAGGGCCTGCTCGCGCCCGGTGCCCTCGGTGCCGCAGCCGCTCCAGCTCCACACGCCACCGGACACCGGCTGCGGGCCCAGCGCGACCTGCTTGCCGGCACTGACGACGGCGGAGTCCGTCTTCGTCCACGTGCCGTCGACGGAGATATAAGGCGTGATCGCCGTCGGCGTGCAGGTCTGCGCGAGAGCAGGCGCCACTGCGCCGACCGCCAGGGTCAGCATCAAAGTCCACAACTGCAGTCTCAAGGTTCTACCTTTCAGATGAAGGGTTCGGCCGGCTGTCTGCTCCTCCGGTCACGAGCGTTGTGGAAAGACTGGTGTTCAGTTGCTGTACAGCAGACCCCGGCCGGTGCCGCTGACGTAGATCCGTCCATAGACGTTCTGGTCGGCCGCCATCGCGCCGATGCCGCCGAACTGGTGCGCGTCGTCGTTGAAGCGAGTCCAGGTTGCGCCGCCGTCATCGGAGTGGCACACGCCCCACACGCCGTTGATCGCGCCCACCACATACACCGCGGCCGAGTACGAGGCGCCGGCCTTTGCCTTGCCAAGCGCGACAACGTTCGCGCCCTGCACGTCGGGCAGCGAGCTGCTGCCTCCGATCGACGTGAAGTTGCCGAGCTTGGTCCAGGTCGTTCCCGAATCCACCGAGTGGTACACGGCGTTGCCGTCGGCCAGCCAGATGTCGCCCTCGGCGTTCGGGTTGACCGCCATCGAGGTGACCCACCAGCCGTTGGCGCTGAGTCCGACCGCCACCGAGCCCTGGCTCAGCGTGAAACTGTGGCCGCCATCGGTCGAGACGTAGACCTTGCCCGCCGTGCCCCACCATGCGCCGCCCGAATCGTAGGCATAGACCTTGTTCGGGTTCTTGCGATCGGCCGCAAGGCGGTAGCCGCGGTTCCAGCCGACGCTGGGCAGCGCCGGCAGATTGGTCGTGACCCAGCTGGCGCCGTTGTCCGTCGTGTACGACGGCACCGAGTTGGCCGGCGCCCAGACCGCCTTGTTGCGCGCCGTGACCGCGATGCTCGCTTCGCTGGCCGTGTTGGTCGCGGCGCCGGTGGGAAGGGTCGTGAACGTCGCCCAGGTCTTGCCGCCGTCGCCCGACCAATAGCCGATGCCGGCCCCGCTGGAGTTGATGACGCCTGCGCCGGCGATGTACAGCGGATCGGACCACGCCATGTCGGCGAAGATGCCGTTGCTCCAGCCCAGGCCCGGGCCCAGCGTCGGCTTGGTCGCGAGATTGGTATCGACCCAGGTGCCGACGTCGCCCGCGCTATTGATCAGGACGTACGGCGCGCCCGCCGGCGGCGTGGCGATGGACTGGGTCGCGGTCTCCTCGATGCCGTCGATGGTGCCGCTCCAGATGGGCGTGGCCGAGGACGCGTTCCGGGTCTCGACGATGCCGCCGCCGTGGACGTGCAGGATGTGGTCGCGGTCGGACGGATCGATCTCGACATCGTCGACCCAGCCCGAGGCGGTTTCGCCTGGCATCGTCGCTTCGATTTCGCGCCAGGTCCGGCCGCCGTCGTCGGACAGCTGCACGATCTGCTGGCCGCTCCCGCTACCCCAGGAGTTGCTCACGCCTAGTGCAATGCGGGTGGTCGCGCCGCGGCCGTAGACCGACACGCCACCGAGGCCGAAATTCGTCCCTCCTGCCGGGTCCTCGCTCTTGAGCAAGGTCCAAGTGCTGCCGTCGAACTTGTAGAGCCGGCCGGGGCCGCCGGCTCCCGGCCCTGCGTCCTTGGTGAACACGACATAGAACATGCCGTCGGCGGCACGCACCATGTGCGGAATGTGGTAGCCGGACACCGGGGTCGCGACCGGGGTCCACGACGTGCCGCCATTGGTCGACTTGTACAGGTTCGAGCTCAGGCCTGCCGCGCTGACGTAGTCCGGGGCGATGGCCGCGTAGAGGGTCTGGGTCGCGGTTCCGCTGCCCTTGGTGCCGGTGTCGACCACGGCCAGCTCGACGCCCATCGCGCTGCCGCCCACGGCGTTGACCTGGTCCTGGGTCATCGTGACGGACGACAGCGACGTGACCTGGGCCCAGGTGTGGCCCGAGTCGGTGCTCTTCCACAAGCCGGCCGTGCGCGAGCCGTAGAACAGCGTCGAGGGCTGGTTGGGATCAACCATCAGGCGTTCGCCGATGGCCCGGCCGCCGTTGTTGCCGCCCACCGGGAACGGCAGGCTCACGGAAGTCCAGTGGTCGCCGCGGTCGCTGGAGCTGTACAGGCGGCCGTTGCCTTCGAACGTGTACATGCCGGTGGCTATGTACACGAGCTGGTCGTTGGTCGGATCGACGGCCATGCTTTCGATGCCGTGGTATTTGCTTTCGGCCGCACCGAAACCCAGACCGTCAGTGATGGGCACCCAGGACGTCGTGGCCTGGTTCCAGCGGTAGGCGCCGCCGATGTCGGTGCGTGCGTACAGCAGGTTCGCGGACGTCGGATGGAAAACGAGGCCGGTGACGTAGCCGCCGCCGCCGAATTTCACGCTCGCCCATGTGGTGGGCTGCGCCGTTCCGCCGCCTGTGCCGCCGCCTGTGCCGCCACCGCCACTGCCGCCGCTGGCGGAGATGCCTTCGGTGGCGCCCGTCGTGTCGACGGCGGCGCTGCTACCACCGCCTCCGCCGCCGCATCCTGCCACGAGGCTGGCCGCGAGGATCGAAAGGGCGATGAGAGGTTTGCTGATCTTGTTCATGATGGATACCCGGTTCCAATTCATTGCTGGGATGGCACTTCGGTGCGAATTACTGGGCAGGTTGCGGCAAGGGCTCCAGCACCACGGCGGCACCGCCTGCGGCAGCGAGTTGCAGCACCAGCTTGTCGGCCCGCGTGACGATGCGTTCGCTGCGCTTCACCTCGTTCGGCACGGCGCCGTCCTGCCACACCGTCGCGCGGTATGTCCCCGGCGGCAGGAAGCGAAGCGACACGCTCTCGGCGCGCGCTTCGTCGGCGGTCATCGCGCCCAGGTACCAGGTCTTGCCCTGGCGACGCGCCAGCACGACGTCGCGCCCCGGCTCGCCTTGGACGAAGCGGCTTTCGTCCCAGGCGGTGGGCACGCGTCGGATGAAGTCGAAGCCGGGTTCGCCGCGGTACGCCCCGGGATCGTCGGAAACCATCTGCAGCGGGCTGTCGTACACGACGTACATCGCCAGCGCCTGGCCGCGCGTGGTCTGCGTCTGCGGCATCACCGCGCGCAGCTCGAAGCTCTGCGGCGTGGCGTTGCGGAAGCCGCCCGGGGTGTAGTCCATCGGCCCGGCCAGCATGCGCGTGTACGGCAGCATCAGGTTGTGCTGCGGCGTGATGCGCTTGTCCATCTTGTTCCACTCGGCGCCCAGCACGCCTTCCTGGGTGATGAAGTTGGGATAGGTGCGTTGCAATCCGGCCGGCACGTAGGCGCCGTGCAGGTCCAGCAGAAGGTGGCGTTTGGCGGTCGCCTCCGCGACGCGTTGGTAGAAGGCCACCATGTCCTGGTCGTCGCGGTTCATGAAGTCGACCTTGATGCCCTTGATGCCCCAGCGCGCGTAGGTGTCGAGCACCTCGTCCATGCGCGGCGCCAGGTGCTCCCAGTGCACCCAGAGCAGCAGGCCCACGCCCTTGTCGGCCGCATGGCGCACCAGTGCCGGCATGTCGATGCCCTCGGCAGGGCGGGTGATGTCGGTGGTGGGCAGCGGGTCGCAGCAGGGGCCGGCGCCGAAGGCCCAGCCCGCGTCCATCAGGTGGTAGGGGAAGCCGGATTCGGCCGCGAAGTCGATGAAGCGCTTGTACGCGGCCAGGTCGGGCTTCACGCCTTCCAGCGGGCCGGACCACCAGTCCCAAGACGTCTTGCCGGGCCTGACCCAGCTGAAGTCGCCCTGCGGCGGCGGGTTGAGATTGCCGACCAGGTGCGACTCGATCAGCTCGCCGGCGCGGTCCGCCATCATCACGGCGCGCCAGGCTGTCTTCAGCCCGCTCGCCGAGACGTAGGCCGGGCCTTCACGCTTCGGCACGGCCGACAGGCGCACGCGCAGCGCGGCACCTTCGCGCTGGAACGACGCGCCGGTGTAGCCCTCGAGGTGCGCCTGCGTGATGGCGTAGTGCGTGCGGCCCGACGGCGTGGCGCAGACCACCGGTACGTCATAGCCCGCATCGGTCTTCAGCTGCGAGACGCGCAGGCGCTCGAACGGCAGTTCGTGCGCGCCGTAGTCGGTCGGGGTGACCAGGCAGGAGGGATCGCCGGCGGGCACGAAGGCCGTGCGCTCGCCGCGCAATCGCACCGGGCCGGTGTCTTCGAGCCGGTAGCGGAAGGCAACGCCGTCGTCGTAGGCGCGGGCGTCGATGAAGAGGCGCCGCCCGCCGCCGTTTCCGCGGAAGGCGAGCGTCGCGCCGCGGTAGTGGTCACTGGCGCTCGATGCCTTGGTCGCGACGAGCGGGATCGTGCGGTTCACGGTCGCGTCCTCGCGCGATTCGAGCTTGAGGGCGCCGAAGCCCGGCGCGCCGTCCAGTTCCAGCCCCAGCGGCGAGGCGGCGATCACGGTCTCGCCGCGCCGCACGACGGAGAACGTGGTGCCGTCCTCGGCGATGCGCAAGGAAGTGCGGCCGTCGGGCGACGCAATCACCGCGTCGGCGGCCTGCGCGCCGGCGGCTGTAATCGCCGATAAAGCGCAGGCCGCGAAGAGGGTGTGGAGGTGCTTGTGGTTCATGCTCAGGCGAGTTCCCAGTAGAGGCTGTAGCGTTCGTGCGCGATTCGGTGGAAGGGGGCGAGCTCGATCTCCTGGCCCAGCCCTCCGGTGCGGAACAGCAGCGGCGCGCCGGCGGCGGGCTGCACCGCCTGGTCGAGTGCCCGGCCCTGCAGCGCAAGCCGGGGCAAGGCCTTGTCCTCGGTCTTCAGCGCCCAGCCGTAGGCGTATTCGCTGGCGACGAGGTCGGCGCCGGGCTCCATGCCCTCGGTCCCCAGGCGTGCGGCCAGTGCCAGCGGCCCGAACATCACGGCCGCGATGTCGCTCGCGCCGGGCAGCGCATGCAGATGCAGCCGCATCGGCAGGGCCACGTCGAGCACGTCGCCACGGTGCCAGATGCGGTCGACCTCGACGTAGCGGCCGGGCTCGGTGCTGTCGACCAGCGGCCGGCCGTTCAGCCGCACCGTGAGCTGCCGGCACCAGGCGGGGTGGCGCAGGCGCAGCGTGAAGCGCACCGGCGTGCCGGTATCGACCTGCAGGCGCGTGGCAGCCTCGTCGGGGAAATTCGTGGTTTGGCGCAGGCGCAGGCCCTTCTCGGCCCAGTCCAGCGTCGAGGCGATGAACAGGTTGACGTACAGCGCGTCGGCGTCGTGGAAGTAGATCGAATCGCCCAGCTTGGCGAAGTTCTCCATGCCGGTGCCGGTGCAGCACCAGAACGAGCGCTCGGGCGTGCAGTACAGCTTGGGATAGCCCGGGCGCGTGGCCTGGAAGTAGGTGACCATGCCCGAGTCCGGGTCCTGCGAGGCGAGGATGCCGTTGAACAGCGCGCGCTCGTAGTAATCGGCATAGGCCGCCGACGGCTCGGCGGTGAACAGCGCGCGCGTGAGGCGCAGCATGTTGTGGGTGCAGCAGGTCTCCATCGTCTTCGCCGAGGCCAGGCGCTTGGGCGTCTCGGCCGGCGGGAAGAAGTGCTCGGCCTCGCCGTTGCCGCCGGTGGCGAACGAACGCTTGTGGACGACGCTGCCCCAGAAGTAGCGCGCGGCCTTGCCGTAGCGCTCGTCGCCGGTGATCTCGGCCAGGCGGGCGAAGCCGATGACCTTGGGGATCTGCGTGTTCGAGTGCAGCCCGTCCAGCGTGTCGCGGCCTTCGGCCAGCGGGTCGAGGACGGCCCGGTGGTTGAAGCGCTGGGCCAGCTGCAGGTAGCGCGCGTCGCCGGTGAGCGCGTGCAGGTCGGCCAGCACATCGTTCATGCCGCCGTGCTCCACGCCCAGCATCTGCTGGAAGCGCTGCTCGTCGGTGCCCTGCGCGGCCTCCACCATCCAGTCCGCCAGGCGGGCGAGGACGGGCAGCGCCCGCGGGTTGGCGGCATGCACATGCGCGTCGCGCAAGCCGACCAGGATCTTGTGCATCGTGTACCAGGGCACACCGGTCACCGGCCGACCGGCCAGTGCGTTGCGCAGCTGCGTGTCGCCGTCGGGGAAGGCGCACACCAGGCCGCTGTGGGCCGCCTGCTGGCAGGCGTGCAACTCGTCGACGACGTAGGTCACGCGCTGGCAGAATGCCGCCTGGCCGGTGGAGCCCCACATCATCGAGCACGCGCTCAGGTAGTGGGCGAGCGTGTGCCCGGGGCACAGCTCTCCCGATTCCCAGCCGCCGTAACGAAGTGCCTTCGGCGCCAGCCCCGCGTTGGCGCGAAAGCCCTGCAGCAGCCGGTCGGCGTTGAGCGACAGAAGGTAGCGGGCGTCGAGTGCGCGAGCTGACTCGAATGGCCCTGGCAGCAGCCGCACGCGAGACAGGGAGAAGGCTCGCACCCGCATGCCACGTGCGGCCGATCCACCGAAGGCCTGCCCGCAGGGCGTCATCGCGGCCAGCAGCGGTGCCACGGCCGCCGTGGCCAGAAAACCGCGCCGGGTGTTCACTTGATGTTCAACGCGCGACATGTCAGCGTGCCGCCCTCAAGGTGACGACGACCGTCGACTTGGGAGGCAGGTCGAGTGCGAGCGGCGCGCCTTGGTAGCCGGCGCTGTACGGCACTGGCACCAGCGCATTCGGCTGCGCGAAGGTGTTGTGCGCGTCCGTCTGCGCGGCGCTCAGCATGCGCCCGCGTGCGGTGCCGGTGAGGTTTGTCTGCACCTTCGCCGGCCGCTGCGGATCGAGGTTGACGAGCGCGAGCACCGTGCTGCCGTCGGCCGCGCGCGCGGCCGAGACGTCGACCGCCGGCAGCTCGACATCGCCTTCATTCCAGCGCGGCGACCGCAGCGTCGCCTTCAGCGGTGTCGCGCCGCGAAACGGCTTGTAGAGGTCGAAGGCGTGGTAGGTCGGCGTCAGCAGCATGCGCGTGCCGTCGGTCAGCACCAATGCCTGCAGCACGTTGACCATCTGCGCGATGTTGGCCATCTTCACGCGCTCGGTGTGGCGGTGGAATGCGTTGAACGACAAGGCCGCCACGAGCGCGTCGCGCAGCGAGTTCTGCTGCTGCAGGAAGCCGGGGTTGGTGCCGGGCTCGGCGTCGTACCAGGTGCCCCATTCGTCGACGTAGAGCGCGATGCGCTTCGCCGGATCGTGCTTGTCCATCAGGCGGCTGACGGCCTCGATGCGCGGCTCGATGCCGATCGCGCCCTCCAGCGTCTTGGCCCACTCCTGCGCACTGAAGCCGGTGGCACTGCCCTTCTTGGACCAGTCGCCGGGGATGGTGTAGTAGTGCAGCGTCAGCGCGTCCATGTGCTTGCCGGAGCGCTGCATCAGCACCTCGATCAGACGGTCGTTGCCTTCGCCGTCGCCCGAGGCGACGCGCACCACCGGCGCATGCAGGAAAGTCGCGTACTGGTTGTGCAGGTCGGACTGGTACTCGGGCCGCATGTTGCCGCCGCAACCCCAGCTCTCGTTGCCGATGCCGAAGTACTTGACCTTCCAGGGCTTGTCGCGGCCGTTGCGGCGGCGCTCCTCGGCCACCGTCGACTTGCCGTCGGAGGTCATGTATTCCAGCCATTGGCCCATCGCGCGTGGCGGCATCGAGCCCATGTTTCCCGCCAGGTAGGCCTCGGCGCCGAGCTGCCCGACGAGATCCATGAACTCGTGCGTGCCGACGCGGTTGGGCTCGATGACGTTGCCCCAGATCTTGTTCAGCCGGGCAGGGCGCTTGGCTGGCTCGCCGATGCCATCGCGCCAGTCGTAGTCGTCGGCGAAGCAGCCGCCTGGCCAGCGCACGACGGGCACCTCAAGCTCGCGCAGCGCCTGCACCACGTCGTTGCGCCAGCCGCGCGTGTTCGGGATCGTGGATTCGGGGCCGACCCACAGGCCGCCGTAGATGCCGGTGCCCAGGTGCTCGGCGAAGTGGCCGTAGACCTCGGGCTCGATGCGCGGCCCGGCGGGTTCGGCGCTCACGGTCAGCGTCGCCGTGGCCGGATCGGCGGCGAAGCCGGGCGCGGCGAGGCTGCATGCGGCGAAGGCCAGAATCGGCAGGGTCTTCTTCATCGTTTTCATTGCGATCTGTGAATGCAATCGAGGCTCACGTCCGTCGACTGCAGGGAGTGCGTGCGGGCTTCGCGATGGAGG
>Ga0070706_100003897_pt1 | contig 14551 bp, 14 predicted proteins | sample KBSK5501metaG_FD_65476 | JGI IMG/M metagenome (GOLD analysis project Ga0070706, IMG submission 65476) | Corn, switchgrass and miscanthus rhizosphere microbial communities from Kellogg Biological Station, Michigan, USA - KBS K5-50-1 metaG | ecosystem: Host-associated > Plants > Roots >...
GGTGTCGCGCCGAGCTGTTTGAGCGCGTCCAGCTCGTGTTTGCGCATCGAGCGATCGCACGAGCAATCGGTCTCGGGCGTGACGTAGTTCGCGATCACGCGGGTCACGTGCATGCCGCGCTCGCCGACCGCGGCCATCAGGCGCTGCGTCTCGGCGATCACGACGCGCTCTGGCCGCGTGACCACGACGACTCCGCAATCTTTCGAGCGCAGCGTCTCGTCGACCAGATGCAAGGCGCGCGACGCGCGGATCAGCTCCTCGCCGAGCGAGCCGGGAGGGATGACCTCGCGGTAGCGGAGAAGGATGCGCATGAACTCCTTGACCCACTCGCCGGCGGTTTTCGGCAGATCGATGAGGCGCAGAAAGTGGCCGGTCGGCGCGGTGTCGACGATGATCGCCTCCTGCGAGGAGTCCGCGATCAGATCGGCGAGTCGGGTGATGGCGAACAATTCGTCGGCGCCGGGAGGGGCGATCTCGACGAGCTTCTGCATGGCCTCGCCGTCGTACGCGATGGTCATCCCCTTCGGCGCAAGCGCGGTCATGGCGCGGTCGATCTCGTCGCCGAGGGACTCTTTGAATTGTAACCATTTCTCACGAGTATTTATCGTCTCTATTTTTAGATTCGGCGGCGGCTGCTCGCGCGCGAAGACGTCGCGCAGCGTGTGCGCCGGATCGACCGAGATCGCGGTACATCGCTTCGACTTCGCGATCTGGAGCGCGAGCGACGCCGCGCAGGTGGTCTTGCCCACCCCGCCCTTCCCGGCGAAGAATGTCAGGCGCTCCACTTCGCGATCCTCTCCGGCGTGTCGAGCGGGACGCACGCCCGCCGCGCCCTCACGACGCGGACAGTAGCGCCGACAATCTTCTCGGCGTCTTCGTCGCGCTTGGCCTGCTCGCGGCAGCGCTCGCAATCGCACTCGGGCGCGGTGCGATTGAGAACGGCCATCGGCACCTCGATGCCGTCGGCGCGGACTTCTTCGATCAGCCGCCTGGTCTGCTCGACGACCCACGGCTCCGAAAGCGTGACGGGAACGAATGCGGTGCGCTTCGCGTCGGTGAGCATCTCGCGCCGGCGCCGCGCGCGATCATCGAAGTCGGCGATGAAGTCGTCGATCGCGTCGCGGACATCTCTTCGTGTGAGCTGACGCACCATGTCGCGATGCTTCTCCTGCATGGAGTCGAGTGCGGCCGCGAACTGGCGAAAATGTTCGGCAGCGCCGAGCATTCGCAGCGTGTGCCCGGTGGGCGCGGTGTCGACCACCAGCATCGCGTCCTGATTTTCTTCGGCGAGCTCGCCGATCCGCATCCACGCCATCAGCTCGTCGATTCCGGGAAGCGACAGCTCGAAGAAGCGGCGCAATTCTTCTTTGTCGAGATACGTGCCGCGATCGCCGAGCTCCAGGAAGCTTGCCAGGTTGTCGTTCAGGAACTTCTTATAGAGATCTTCCGCGTGCAGAGATTCGAGCGACAGGTTGTCGGGTTGTCGGGTTGTCCGGGTGCCGAAAAAATCTTCGAGATTTGAAGCCGGATCGGTCGTGAAGAGAATCGTTTTGCGCTTGCCGCTGAAACGGAGCGCGGCGGCGATGGAGATGGTTGTTTTCCCGACTCCGCCCTTGCCGCCGAAGAGAAGAACGTGACGATTCGACAGCTCGTCGAACGCGCTATTCACCGTAGCCGGTGTAAATCCCGATTCCCTCGCTCTCTTCACCGCGATCGGCTGCCGCCTGCCGCGCGATCCCCTCTTTGCGCGCGCGGATGTCGCGCAGCGCCTGGAAGACCTTCGCCTCTTCCTCTTTGTACAGCGCTTCGGTGATGTCGCCGACCTCCAGCATCATCTGCAATTCGATGAGCCGCTCTTTCCACGGCTGGTCGTTGAGCAGCTCCTCGTCGGCCATGGTCTGGATCTGCCGCAGGATCCAGTTGAAGCCCGCGACCGGGAGTTTGATGGGGAGGAGGAGGATGTCGTCGAGTAGAAACATGGTTTCGGGGTCTCGGAGTTTCGGGGTCTCGCGGTGCTGCACTGCGAGACCGCGCAACCGCGAGACCTCGCTACCTCTCCGCGCGCTCCAGTTTCAAGCGAATGTTGACAAAGTTATACGGCGGCCACGGTCCGGTATATAAGAACGATAATTTGTTCTCATATTTCTTAGCAATTTCGGAGATCTGATCGTCGAACGCCTTCGTCTTCTCGCGCTCGACGAGGAAGGCGGCGTTCATGATCATCTTGTCGCCGATCGGTTTGTTCGAGCGCGATGCGATGGCGGCGTCGCGCAGCGCCTCGTAGATCTCGCTGACGTAGGCGTCGGCCTTCGCCTGCAGCGCCGACTCGACAACGCGGCCGAGCTGCATGCGCGAGAAATAGGTCGACGTCGAGGTGTTCGACTGGATCTCTTCCTTGAGGCGCCGGATCTCCTCGTTCTCGTTCTCGATGTCCTTGATGACCTGGTCCTTGTCCCAGTTGACCTTGAGACCGAACTCGATCTTGCCGTCCATCTTCTGCAGCACGTCGCTCAGCGCGTCGTAGGTGCCCTTGAGAAACTCCTTGATGTCGTTCTCGGTGCGGAAGACCGTGCCGAAGCTCATCGGAAGGACCGTGAAATCCTTCATGACCACTTCGTTCACGTGCTCGTGCGCCAGCGCGTTCTCGCGCGTCGGATCGAACACGATCAGCGGGCAGTTGGAGACGACCGCGGCGAACTCCTTGTAGTGAACGGTGTAGACGCGGTCGCCGCGCCCGCCGATGCCGACCGACCCGAATTCGCGCGGCGTATCGGTCTTGATGATGCAGTAGACGTACTTTCCCTGCTCGACGTCCGACTGGATCGACTGCGCTTGATCTTCCATGGAGTCTCTGCCTCTGCGGCAGGAAATACTACAATACAACCGCGTTGCCAATTCCGGCGCAAATCGCTCGAAAATCGGAAGCCTGGTTCCGTCAACATCAGCGCAAACTCCCGTGGCGCACGGGCTATGAGCCCTATCACGTCTGGCTGTCGGAAGTGATGTTGCAGCAGACGCAAATGCCTGTCGTGCTGCGCTATTACACGAATTTCCTTGCAAGATTCCCGGGCATTTCCGAGCTGGCGGCCGCCTCCTACGACGACGTCACCGCCGCCTGGTCGGGCCTCGGTTACTACCGCCGTGCGCGGATGCTGCGCGATGGAGCGATCGCTGTTCGCGACCGCTTCGGCGGACGGCTGCCCGACGATGTCGAAACGCTCATGACCATCCCCGGCATCGGCCGCTACACCGCCGGCGCGATCGCGTCGATCGCGTACAACCGCATCGCGCCGATTGTCGATGGCAACATCGCGCGGATCGTGGCGCGGCTGTACGGAAACGATCGCACTCCGTGGCGGCGGGCGAAGGCGCTTGTGGAGACGTCACGGAAGCCGCGAATGTTCAATCAGGCGCTGATGGAGATCGGCGCGCTGATCTGCCGTCCGAAAAATCCGTCATGCGATCGCTGTCCGCTGCGGACCGACTGCGTGGCGTTCGCCCGCGGTCGGACGGCACTTCCCCCTCGCAAGCGGCCGGAATCACGAACGCTGCGGCGGCGGTTGTACGTCATGCGCGATCGGCGAGGAAGAATTCTCATGCGGCGCGACCGGCGAGGAATGTTTGTGTTGCCAGCGGTTCTCAGTTCTCGGTTGTCAGTTCTCAGAGGGACCTTTCGGCACACGATTACAAATCGAAGGATTACCTTTGACGTTTACACCACTGAGAACCGAGAACTGAGAACCGCGAACTGTTCTTGGATCGAAACAAAGGACCTCGACAAAATGCCCCATCCTTCATTCGTGAAAAAAGCTCTTCAACTTGCCGGGGCAATGCTGCTGACCGCCTCCGGTCTGTTTGCACAATCGCGCACGTACGACGTCAAGCCCGACGCGAAGAACGTCGCGGAGTTTCATGCCGAGGACTCGTACGACGCGTTTGACGGGAAGACGAACAAGCTGACCGGCGCGATCGTCGCCGATCCTGCCAAGCCATCGGCCGCGACCGTCGAGATTGCCGTCGACATGGCGTCGCTCGACACCGCCAACAGCCTTCGCAACCGCGAGATGCGCGAGTTGTATCTCGAGACAAAAAAATATCCGACTGCGAGTTTCAAGTCGGTGAGCGTCGAAGGGCCGGCCTCTTGCGCGCCGAATCAACCGGCGGACATCAAGGTCACCGGCGACTTCGCGCTGCACGGCGTCACCAAGCGAATGACCATTCCGGTGCGCGTGGTGCTGATCCCCGACGGGCGCATTCACGTGACGTCGCTGTTCAACATCCACATGCCCGACTTCGGCATCAACGTCCCGAAAAATATTCTGGTCACCGTGAATGATGACGTCCCGGTGCGACTCGATCTTTGGGCGGTTGGTCGGTGACGCTGGCTGCAATCGCGCTCTTAGCAGCTACCTGCAACATCGCCCCCGTCCTCAGCGATCAATTCCGCAGCTCCTTTCTCGATCTGGCAGTTGACGGCAATGATCTGTGGGCGGCGACGTCGTACGGCGTCTCGCTTTACGATCGCAGCTTCGATCCGCCGCGGCTCGTCGCGTCCCTCCCCATCCCCGGCACAACGCGGCTGATCCGCCTCGGCACCGGCGTCGCCTATGCCGGCAGCGGAAACACGATCGCGGTCGTTCGAAAGAATGGACGCGCCCTGCAACTCGTACGGACAATCGATGCCGGCGCGCCCGTCAATGACATGCTGATCACGACGCTTTCGTTGTACGTCGCGACACGAAACGGCATCGCGCTCTACAGCCTGGGCGACCCGACGACTCCGAATCTTCTGACGACATTCTGGCCCAACGCCACGACCTCGCTGACAATGATCGGATCGACGCTGTACGCCGCCGACGGCGACACATCCGTCGAGGTCTTCAGCGCCAGCCCGGTCATCCAGCTCCTCGGCGCGATCGCGACTCCCTCGAATGCGACCGCCGTTCACGCGCAAAACGGAAAGCTGTACGTGTCATCGGCGATCGATACGACCGTGTTTGTCGGAAGCGGCGCGACCATGAGCAATGCCGGCAGCCTGCCGTTTTCGGCGACCTCGCTGGCGCCGGTGGCCGCCGACGCGCTCTTCATGTCGAGCACCGACAGGACAGTGCGGGCGATCGATTTCTCGAAGCCCGGAACGCCGATCGATCTCTTTCGCGACGATGTGCCGATCAGCAACGGGACGATCAATCGGGTCAACGCCATCGTCACGGCTGGAAATCGCCTCTATGCCGGCGCGGGCGACATCGGAATCGTGAGCTACGACATCAGCAATTTTTCGGCTCCGTTCACGATGCAGGGCTATCCGTTTGCGAATGCTTCGTCAGTCTTTTCGATCGGCTCGAACTTCTACGTCGGGCGGCCGGCCGGCATTGCCGAATTTTCGCAATCGCTCGTGCCGATGCGCACGTGGGACGGCAGCCGCGCCGACGTCGTGCAGGACGGCGCCACCGGTTTTCTCCTCAGCACATCTGGTGCATCGATGACGCTGTGGACGCTGACGTCGACGATTCCGCAGCCAGTCGGCAGCACGACGTTCCGAGCGCCGGTCGCCAACGCGGTGCTGATCGGAACGACGGCGTATGCGGTCCTCACCGATCGAACGCTGTGGTCCGCCGATTTTTCGCAGGCCTCGCCGGCGCCGCAGCAAGTCGCGACGCCGAACATCAACCCGTCTTCGATCGCGCGCTCGGGAAGCGCAATCGCGATCGCCGACATCCGCAGCGACGCGACGACTTTGGTCGCGTACTACGCCACCCCCGATTTCTCGAATCCCATAACCGTGAGCGTTGCGGGACTCGCGACCAGCGGCGTCGCGCTGTTGAATGCGACCGCCGCGGTGCAAACATTTCGGGGGATTTCGGTGATCGACTTCAACACGCAGACGGCGGGCGCGCTGCCGCAATCCAATGCCGACGTCGCGCGTCAGCTCATCCTCGCCGGCGCTTCGATCCTGCAGCTCACGGATAACAGCGTTCGCATCTGGAACGTATTGACACAGAAGATCAGCTCGGAAATCACGCTGCCCTCACCGCCGATCGCGATGCACGTCGCGCCGCAATCGAACGCGCTCGATGTCGTGACCGCAGCAGACGTGGTCACGATCGCGCTCGATCGGACATTGCGCATGCCGGCGGAAATCGCGGCGCCGAACGGCAACGCGTTTTACAAGAAAGTCGTCGCGTCGCCAGGCCACGTCTACCTCTTCGACGGACGTTCGATCGACATCTACAGCGACGCGTTGCACTACATCGGATCGGTGAAGCCCGCCGGAATCGTCGACGTTGCTGCTGCCAGCGACGGCGGGCTGTTCACGTTCAGCGGAAACATGACGGTCTCCGCGTACACACCCGACGGCATCTTTCGATCGACAGTGGCCATCAGCGACACCGATGCGCAGGCGGTGTCGATCAATGCAGTGGGCGCGGCGGTCTGGGCGTCGATCGTGCGCGGCTGCACCACCGGCACGTGCGAGAAGAAAACGATCGTCTTCGATCGCAATTTGAATCAGACGGTGACGACGACGGGCAGCGTGACCGATATCGCGGTCAACGGGAATCGCGCGTATGCGATCACCGACCTTCCGGCGGAGATCCGCGTGCTCGATGTATCGGACCCGCTTCATCCGGCGACGATCACGAGTCGCGCGGCCGACGGGACGCCGATGTCCATCGCCTACGCCAACGGCACGATTTATGTCCTTGGAAACACGCTCGCGTCGTACACCGAGACTCTGACAAAAACCGCCGACATCCTCGGCGCATACGCGTCGGACGGCTCGGTGACCTACGCGGATCAGCACATCCGAGCCAGCGCCGCCTGCACGGTTTTCACGGGCCGCTCCTTCGCCCCGCAAATCCTGAACACGGCAGCCTTCGCCTCACCTTCGCCCGCGCGTTCGCTCGCGGCACAGGGCGGAACGTTTTACATCCTGACCGACCATTCGCTCGAGATCTGGTCCGACCAGCCCCTGCCGAAACCCGCACGGCGCGCGCCGGCGCGATAACATTCGCACGATGTCGAAGATTCAATTCACCGCCGAGGCGAACGCCTACCGCATCGCGCTCAACGATCCGCCGCTGCACATCCTCGACATCGCGATGCTCGAGGAGCTGCGCGACGCGCTCGGCAAGGTCAAGAACGACCGTCACTGTCTGATCATCGGCGCATCCGGCGAGAAAGCTTTTTCCGCGGGCGCGAGCGTGCAGGATCACCTCGGCGATCGCGCGGTTGCGATGCTCGATCGATTCCACGAATGTTTCCGTATTCTCGCGAAGCTCGACATCGTGACGGTCGCATTCGTAAAAGGCGCCGCGCTGGGCGGCGGATGCGAGCTCGCCCTCGCCTGCGATTTCATTCTGGCGTCCGATCGCGCCAGGTTCGGCCAGCCCGAAATCAACCTCGGCGTCTTTCCACCGGTGGCCGCTTATCAGCTCTCGCGTCAGATGCCGCCGCGAAAAGGTCTCGAGCTTCTGCTGACCGGCGAAACCGTCGGGGCGAATGAAATTGCAAACGCGGTTTTTCCTGTCGCGGAATTCGACCGGCGCGCCGAGGAGTGGATGCAGCGGTTGTACAAGCAGAGCGCGTCGTCGCTTCGGTTCGCAAAGCGCGCGTTTCGACTCGCGCAGAACGCGGACTTCGATCAGCGCCTGGCGGCCGTCGAGCGGCTCTATCTCGAAGAGCTGATGAAGACGCAGGACGCCACCGAAGGACTCAACGCGTTCATTGAGAAGCGGCAGCCGCTTTGGCGCGGACGGTAGTCGCACCGGGCGGACTCCCGCTATTGTGATAGGATTCGTAATATGAAAACTATTGCAATCACCATTGAGGAAGATATCCTCGAACGCGTCGACCGTCTGGCGCGGAGCGGCAAAAACCGTTCTCGCATCATTCGTGAGGCCGTGCGCAAGTACGTCGCGCTCGTTGAGCAGACCGCGGAGGAGGAACGTGAAGCAGCGATCGTTCATCGCCATCGCGATCGCCTTCAGCGAGAAAGCCAGGCGCTCATCAAACAGCAGGCAAAAGAGTGAAATGGGGCGAAATCTACCGGACCCGCGAGAAAGTTGCCGAGCGCGGTTATAAGCCCGGCTTCTATGTGGTCGTGTCGCGCGACTTCATTGCCGACAACACTGACATTTCGACGGTCATCTGCGCTCCGGTTTACAGTCAAGTGCTTGGGCTGCAGACCGAAGTGGTCGTAGGAAACGATGACGGCGTGCCCCACACGAGCTCCATCCGCTGCGACTTTTTGACGCTCATGTTCAAGAGCAAGCTGACGACATTGGTCGGCACGTTGTCGGATGCGAACAAAGCCGCGCTGAAACGTGCCCTGGCTCGAGCGCTCCAGATCGCGCAGTAATCGTCTACCGCGCGCCGGCCAGCAAGCGATTGATCGGCTTGACCAGCAAAATCAGGATCACCGTCGCGACCGCGACGCTGAGGAGCGCGGCGTGGAAAACATCCGAGAACGACTGATCCTTCAGGAACCCGGCAACCCACCCGGCGACCTTGTTGCCGAAGGCGATGGACAGGAACCAGATGCCCATCATCAATCCAACCAGGCGCGGAGGTGAGAGCTTGGTGACCATGCTCATGCCGACCGGGTAGAGGCAGATCTCCCCCAGCGTCTGGAGACAGTAGAGTCCGATCAGCCACCACGGGCTCACGCGAATGTGCTGGGTCTCGTAAATCCGGGCCGCCTGCAGAATCAGCAGGTACGACATCGTCAGGAAGAACAGCCCCATCGCGAATTTCGCCGGGCTCGAGGGCTGCCGCGGCCCGAGCCACGTCCAGAGCAACGCGAACACAGGGGCGAGTGTCCACACGAAAAATGGCGCGACCGACTGGAACCAGGCCGACGGATAAGTCCAGCCGAACAAGTTGAGCCGCGTCGCGCGATCCGCGAAAAGATTCAGACTCGTGCCCGCTTGTTCATAACCGGCCCAGAACACGACCGAAAACACGAAGAGGATCCCGATCACGGAGAGTCCCATCCAGTCGCGCCGCGTGAGCGGTTGCTTTTCGGTGGGATGCTCCTCGGCGGCTTTCACTTCCGGCTCGACCGGATCGAGATACTTGCGCCCGTAGACGTATTGAATGAGGCCGAAGACCATTCCGACACCCGCGGCGGCGAATCCGATGTGCCAGTTGATCTTCTGTCCTAGAAATCCGGTGACGAACGGAGCGAAGAAGGCTCCGACGTTGATGCCGGTATAAAAAATCGAGAAGCCGGCATCGCGCCTCGGATCGTCTTTTCGATAGAGCGTGCCCACGATGCTGCTGACATTCGGCTTGAGCAGTCCGGTGCCGACGACGATCAGCGCGAGTCCGGTGAAAAAGAACGGCAGTCCAGGAACGGCCATGCTGAAATGGCCGCACGCGATGATGATTCCTCCGATGAGAACCGAGCGATAGTGGCCGAGCCAGCGATCGGCGAGGATGCCGCCGATGATCCCGGTCGCCCACACCGAAAACGTGTACCAGCCGTAGATCGAGCCGGCGCGCCTCTCATCGAAGCCGAGGCCCGGCTGCTGCGTCGATCCGACCATGTACAGGAACAGCAGCGCGCGCATTCCGTAGTAGCTGTAGCGCTCCCACATCTCGGTGAAGAAGAGCGTGGCGAGGCCGCGCGGGTGCCCGAACCAAGTCTTCTCGTTGGGGAGTGTCATTTCAGACATCGGCTGAGTGTATCGCGATCACGCGCGACGCCGGCGGCGTCACCGACACGATTCTCGACGACGATCCGGTTACGAAGCGCCGTCGCGTAGCAGGGGTCGATCGCAATCGAGGCGTTCAGATCGCGAAGCGCCGCGGCGCTCTCACCTTGTTGTGCGAGCGCGACTCCGCGCCCGTTGTATGCCAGCGCGATGTGCGGATCGTATTCGATGACGCTCGTCCACAATGCGATGCTGTCGTGCCAGACTTTGCAGCGATCGAACGTCGCAACTCCGAGCACCGCTGCCAGGATCGCGATGAGCATCGTGGCGCGAAACTCGACGCGGCTCAGGATGACCGCGAGCGCAATGGACGGAATGTACGTGTAGCGATCGGTGGCGATTGCGCGTCCGGTTGAAAACATCGGCAGCGTGACGGCGATCGTCGCGATGAAAAAAAAGTACGCGAACGCCAGGCTTCTGATCCGCATCGCGAAGATGCCGAGGATCACCAGAAGCAACGGCGCGATCCAGTCGGCGAGCGTGATCGACGCCGGATATGGATAAAACGCCGAGAGCTTGACGGGGAAGAGCAGCTTGCCGAGATAGAAGAAGAGGGCACGGCAAGAGAACAGAATTTTCTCGATTGCCGAAAATTGCAGCGGCTTCTGCGTGACGTCGACCGGAACGCGCTGTGCGACGTAGCCGATCGCGCCGAACAGAATGCTCAGCGCGAAAAACGGGATCTTGTCGCGGAGTGTGATGAGGCGCCGCTGCAGAAAATCGACAGCGATCAACGCAAGCGGAAACGAAACCGCCATGCCTTTCGACATCAGGGCCAGAACGAAGAAGACGAAGGTCAGCCAGAAATTTTTTCGGACATACGCCAGCAACGCTGCAACGTAGAACAATCCGCACAGGACGTCTTTGCGCTCCGCGATCCAAACCACCGACTCGACTCGCAGCGGGTGGATTGCCCAGATCAGCGCGCCGACGAATGCCGGGAATTGAGCCGCGCCGAGCTCCATGAGCAGAAAAAAGAGCAGAACGGCGGTGAGCGCATGCAGCGCGACGTTCGTTGCGTGCAACACGACCGGATTGCGACCCGAGATCGCGTAGCTGATCATCGTCAGCGGATGAAAATTTCCCATCACATACGGCGTGAGAACCGGCGTGCGGAGATAGATGTCGTCATCCCAATTGGTGATGCCGGCGGTGTACGCCGGCGCAAAAACAACGAGGCAGGTCGCGGTCAGCAGCGCGGCGTAGATCGCGTTTCGACGCAATACGGCAACGATACTGCAGTATTTTGAGCGTCCATGCAGCGCAACGTGCCTCTGGCGCCGCTCACAACCCTCGGCATCGGCGGGCTTGCGAAGTTTTTCGTCGAGGCGCGCAATGTCGATGAAGTGCGCGAGGCGCTCGAATGGGCGAAGTCGAATGGCGAGCCGCTTCTCATCCTCGCCGGCGGAAGCAACGTCCTGATCGCGGACGAAGGCTTCGACGGACTCGTCCTCCGTCTCGATCTTCGCGGTTTGGAAGCTGCCAACGGCATCGTGAAAGCCGCGGCATCGGAGCCGTGGGATTCACTCGTCGCGATGGCTGTCGCGAAGCGTTGGTCGGGCGTTGAATGTCTGTCGGGAATTCCGGGATCGACGGGTGCCACTCCGATCCAAAACGTCGGCGCGTATGGACAGGACGTCAGCGAGACGATCACGCGCGTCGATGTCCTCGATCGCACGACCGGCAGCCTGACGTCGCTGACGAATTCCGAGTGCCGGTTCGCGTATCGCGACAGCATTTTCAAACACGAGGCGAAAGATCGCTACGTCGTCCTCTCGGTAACGTTTCACCTCCGGCCCGGCGGGCCGCCTTTGCTCCGCTATCCCGAGCTGCAGGATTTCGCCGGCGACGACGCCGACCTGCAGCAGGTACGCGATGCCGTGATCGCGATTCGCCGCCGCAAAGGGATGGTCATCGATCCGGCCGATCCGGACACGCGCAGCGACGGATCGTTTTTCATGAATCCGATCGTCACCGCCGAAAAATTCGCACAGCTCGGCGAGATGCCGCACTTCCCGGCCGGTGAACAAGTCAAACTGTCGGCGGCCTGGCTGATCGAGCATGCCGGCTTTCAAAAGGGCTTCGTCCACGGAAATGTCGGCATCTCATCGAAGCACACGCTCGCGATCATCAATCGCGGTGGCGGCACGGCTCGCGAGGTGGTCGAGCTGGCCCGGATGATTCAGGATCGCGTGCGCGAAACGTTCGGCGTGGAGCTCCAGCCGGAGCCGAATTTCATTGGTTTCGACGCTCGCCGGCCGTCTGATCGAACACCCGCTTGATGATCAGCAGCGGCACGCTGCGCTCGAGGTACTCCCAGACTGCCAGCACGTCTTCCGGATATTTCGTCAACTCGTTGGCGCCGGCCCGGCCGTCGCGCAGCGCGAAGTAAGCGCGGCTGTACCACTTCTGCGCCTCGTCGAAATTCTCTTTCAGCCGCTCGCGGGCATGCTGAATGAGCAAAACCTGATCGGGTGAAATATCGGATTCGGTCGCCACTTGCCGCACGATCGGCTTGCCGGTTTTGTCCTGTTCCTTTTGCTCGATGCGCTGCTTCTTGCGATTGAGTGAATCGTCGTCGCGCTCGATCACGCCGTATTCGGCGAGTTGTTGCATCGCCTGAACGAAATTTCCGGCGCCCTCGTCGAAGCGCAGTCCCGATCGGTAGAGATATTTTCCGAACTCATTGGGCGTCTTCGACAGGCGGCTCCACACCACGAAAGCGTGCAGGCTCACGGACACGTCGGCCCTCTTGAACCAAAACCGTCCCTTGGTTGCGAGACGCAGCGGCTGCGCGTGCTCGACCTGCGCGCCTTCCTCGGCAACATCGACGAGCATCACCTCGGCGGCGCCGAAACTGCCTGCCAGTTTCTGCTTGACGCGATAGCGTTCTCTACCGCGCAGATCCTTGACGTCTGGTTCCATTGCCTTCTTCTTCGACGTAGGGCTGCAGTTTTTCGCGAACCATATGCGGGACCGGCGTCGGTGCGAGCTGTCCCTTTTTTACGGTCACCAGGACATATTTGCCGGTAGCCACGATCACATCGGGATCTTCTTTTCGATGCACTTCGAAATTCAAATGGATCGAGCTGCGCCCGATCTTTCCAAAGAATGCCTCCACGATCAGCAGCTCGTCGAGCGTGACCGGATGCAGGAAATCGCATTCCACATGCACGCGCGGCAGCCAAATGCCGAGGTCTTCGAAGAGCGTGCGGTAGGAAAGGCCGCACGACCGGAACAGCTCGACCTCGGCCAATCCGAAGAAGCGGAGGTAGGCCTGATAGTTGATGATGCCGGCGGCGTCGATGTCTTCCCACCGCACGTATTCCTGAACGCTGAACCGCATAGAATCCGCGTCATGAAACGCATGCTGTCGATCTTTCTATTCGCCACGTCAGTTTTTGCCGCAGATAAACCATTAGTTCTTCGCGCGGCACGCCTCATCGACGGCCGCGGCGGAAGCGTCATCGCGCCGGCGATGATCGTCGTGCGCGGCAATCGTATCGAGTCGATCGGCGGCGTCACCCCCGTCGACGCGGAAACCATCGACCTTGGCGACATGACGCTGCTCCCCGGCCTGATCGACGCGCACACACACGTCCTGCTGCAGGGAGACGTCACCTCGGCCGACTACGATGTGCAGCTCTTCCGCGAATCGCTCCCCTATCGCGCGCTTCGCGCGAGCCGCGCCGTCAAGATCGCGCTCGATCATGGATTCACCACCATGCGCGACGTCGAGACCGAGGGCGCGATGTACACCGACGTCGACATCAAGCGCGCGATCAATAACGGCGTCATTCCGGGCCCGCGGATGGTCGTGGCGACGCGGGCGATGTCGGTCACCGGCGGATATGGCCCGAGCGGTTACTCGCCCGAGGTCGCTTATCCGATGGGCGTGCAGATCGTCGACGGCGTCGAGGGCGGCCGCAAAGCGGTGCGCGAGCAAATCGGGCACGGCGCCGACTGGATCAAGGTCTACGCCGATCGATCGTACTTCGTGCAGAAAGACGGCACGCTCTCGAGCATCCCGACGTTCACGCTGGAAGAGCTGAAAGCGATCGTCGACGAGGCGCATCGGCTGCGGCACAAGGTTGCGTCGCATGCGATGGCGCGGCCGGGAATCGAGAATTCGCTTCTGGCCGGCGTCGACACCATCGAGCACGGCATCGCGATCCCCGATGATCTGCTCGACATGATGGTTGACAAGGGCACGTTTCTATGTCCGACGCTCACCGTGACCGAGTACGTGGCGCCGGGACGAGGGGGCGTGTGGGCGAAGATTCCGCAGTATCACCGTGACAGCTTCCAACGGGCCGTGCGCAAAGGGGTCAAGGTCGCGTTCGGGACGGACGCCGGCGGATTTCCGTGGGACGCCTTCAATCAGGCGAAAGAATTCGAGTACGAGACGAAGTACGGCATGACGCCGATGCAGGCCATCCAGTCCGCCACCAAGGTCGCTGCGGAGCTGGTGGGCATGAGCGATCAGCTCGGGACGATCGAAACCGGCAAGCTGGCCGACATCATCGCGGTCCCTGGCAATCCGCTCGACGACATCACGGCGATGCAAAAAGTCAGCTTTGTGATGAAGGACGGCCAGATTTACAAGAAATAGCGTTAACCAAACTGTCCACCGACCGTATTAGCGTCCGGCAATACACGGTTGGAGGCAGTTCATGAATGAAAACGCTGTGCTGGTCTGGATCCCGATCGTCGCGATGGGAGGCTCCTTCGCGATGGTGGTCGCTGTCATCTGGCTGGTCATGCGCGCCAAACAACGCACCGCGCAGTACCGCTCCGAAGTGCAGATGAAGATGATCGATCGATTCGGCACCGCA
>Ga0070706_100003898_pt1 | contig 14550 bp, 10 predicted proteins | sample KBSK5501metaG_FD_65476 | JGI IMG/M metagenome (GOLD analysis project Ga0070706, IMG submission 65476) | Corn, switchgrass and miscanthus rhizosphere microbial communities from Kellogg Biological Station, Michigan, USA - KBS K5-50-1 metaG | ecosystem: Host-associated > Plants > Roots >...
GGTCGAGGGCTCCGGCGGTGCGAGCCACTCGCCCGCCCATCGTGCGGCCCGGCTGTTCGCGCAGGCCGACCTCGACGTGCTGGCCGGGCCGGACGCCCGCGGCCGCGTTCTGGGGGACATCGACGAAGATGCGGAGGGCGTCGGTCTGGCCGATCGTGAAAAGGCTCGTCACGGTCGTGCCGCTGCCGGCGGTGATGAGGGCGCCGCGGTCCACGGCCCGGGCCGTCACCGTGCCGGAGAAGGGAGCGACGACCCGCTCGTAGTCCTTCTGGGTGGCGAGCCGCTGCACCGTGGCCTCCGCCGCCTCGACCGCCGCCTGCCCGGTGCCGAAGGCCGCTTCCTGCTCGTCGAGCTGCTGCCGGCTTACGAGCTGCTCCGCATGGAGCTGCCGCGTCCGCTCCAGCGTTGCCCGGGCGAGGAGGAGGCTCGCGCGCTCCCGGTTGAGCTGCGCCCGCGCCTCGCGCAGGCCCTGGTCGACCTCGGGCGACTCGACCTCGGCCAGGAGCTGCCCCGCGCCGACCCGGTCGCCGATGTCCACGCTCACGCTCTTGAGGTAGCCGCTCGTCCGTGCGTAGATCGTCGTCTCCTGCATCGGCTCCACGGTCGCCGGAAGGACCACGGCCGGGACCGTCGTGGGCCGATGGGGCCGGACCACGTTGACGACGGGCGCCTGGTCCTGAGCGCTGGCCGTCTCGGCCAGGGCCGCCCGCTGGCTGAGCTTGCCGGCGACGCCGCCGCTCAGGACCACGACCGCCCCGAGGCCGAGGCCGCCCAGGACACGTATCGCTCCCGTGCGGGATCGGCCCCGGCCCGACTCGCGGGTTTCGAGGTACGGCACGTCGTTGGGATCGATTTCGTTCACGCTGTCCATGACACCTGTGCCTTTCTCAGGAAGCAGATCCGTCGGATTCGACATCTTCACTTTGCGGCGGCCGGCGGCGGAGGAACGTGTAGACCGTGGGCACGAAGAACAGCGTGGCCGCGGTGGCTACCAGCAGCCCCCCGATGACCGCGCGGCCGAGCGGAGCATTCTGCTCGCCGCCCTCGCCGAGGCCGAGGGACATGGGCAGCATGCCGATCATCATCGCGGCCGCGGTCATGAGCACGGGCCGGAGCCGCGTGCGCCCCGCGGCCAGGGCCGCGCCCACGGCGTCCAGGCCCTCGCGGCGCTGGTCGTTGGCGAACGTCACGAGGAGGATGGAGTTGGCGGTGGCCACGCCGATCGTCATGATCGCGCCCATCAGCGAGGGGACGCTGAAGGTCGTCTGGGTCGCGAAGAGCATCCAGACGATGCCCACGAGGGCGCCAGGCAGCGCGGTGATGATGATGAAGGGGTCCGTCCAGGACTGGAAGTTCACGACCATCACGCCGTAGACGAGCAGGGCCGCGAAGACGAGGCCGAGGCCCAGCCGGCCGAACGACGTGTCCATGCTCTCCACCTGGCCGCGCAGCGTGATGCTGCTCCCGGGCGGAAGCTTGGTCTCGTACTCGTGCACGATCCGCCGGATCGCGCCGCTGACGGCCCCGAGGTCCGTGTCCTGCACGTCGGCCCGGACGTTGAACGTGGGCTGGATGTTGGAGTGGTTCGCGACCACGGGCGCCGTGCGGCGCTCGACGGAGGCCAGGTCCCCCAGGAGCTGCGGCACGGCGACGCCGGGCGCCACCATCGCCGTCGTCCGCAGATCGTCCACCGACTCGACCAGGCGCGGCGGGACCTGGACGGCCACCGGGTAGGCGATGCCGCTGCGGCCGTCGGTCCAGAAGTTCGGCGTCACGAGGATGCTCGAGGCCAGCGAGACCAGCACGTTGTTGGCCACGTCGCGCTGCGTGAGGCCGACCTCGGCCGCGCGGGTGCGGTCCACGGCGACGTGCAGCCGCGGGGCGTCCACGACCTGATGCAGGTGGACGTCCACCGCCCCCGGCACCCGGCTGACCCGCGCCTCGATGGCGCGGGCGGCCCGATACGTCTCCTCGCGGTTCAGGCCGGCGACCTGGATGTCGATGGGGGCGGGGAGGCCGAAGTTCAGGATCTGGCTGACGATGTCCGCGGGCTGGAAGTAGAAGGACAGCTCCGGGAACTCCCGCGGCAGGCGGCGGCGCATCTCCCGCATGTAGCTTGCGGTGCCGCGCCGCTTGTCCGGGCGCAGGTTCACCAGGATCTCGCCGTCGGCGGAGCTGATCGTGGAGGTCTCCGTCACCGCCAGGTTGATCCCCTGCGGCACGCCGATGTTGTCGAGAAGGACGCTGCGCTCGCGCTCGGGGATGATTCGCCGGATCGCATCTTCCACCTGACTGAAATAAAGCTCCGTCTCTTCAATGCGCGTTCCCGCGGGAGCGGTCACGTGGAGCCGGATCTGGCCGGCGTCCACCTTCGGGAAGAAGTCGCGGCCCACGAAGGGCAGCAGGACCACGGCCGACGCCACCGCGACGCCGAAGACCGCGAAGACGGTCCGGCGGTGGCTCAGTGTCCAGGCGAGCGCCTCGACATACCGCTCGCGGGCGCGCTCGAAGGCGCGGTTGAACGCCTCTTGCAGGCGGCCCCCCGCGCCCCAAGTCGCGCCGTGCCCGCCGGCGATCTCCGCCGGGAGCAGGTACTGCACCATGGTCGGGACCACCGTGCGCGAGAGGAAGTAGGAGGCCATCACCGAGAAGCCCACCGCGAGCGCCATCGGCGTGAAGAGATACTTGGGCGCGCCGTCCAGGAACAGCACGGAAACGAAGACGATGCTGATGGACAGCGTCGCCACGAAGGCGGGGACCGCGATCTGCTGGGCGCCGTCGAGGATGGCCTGGCGCAGCCGCTTCCCCATGGCCAGGTTCCGGTGGATGTTCTCGATCTCCACCGTCGCGTCGTCGACCAGGATGCCGACCGCGAGGGCGAAGCCGCCGAGCGTCATGATGTTGAGCGTGTGCCCCAGCGCGCGCAGGGCCAGGAGCGCGATCAGGATCGACAGCGGGATCGACACCGTCACGATCAGCGTGCTGCGCCAGGAGCCCAGGAAGAGCAAGATCATTAGCGCGGTGAGGGCCGCGGCCACGATCCCCTCCACCACCACGCCGCTCACGGCCCGCGAGACGAAGGTCGACTGGTCGGTGAGAAGCTCGATGTCGAGCCCCTTGGGGGCCGAAGCCCTCAGCGTCGGCAGCAGCGCCTTGACGCGGTTCGCCACGTCGAGGGTCGACGCGTCGCCGTTCTTCAGCACGGTCAGCAGCACCGAGCGCCGGCCGTCCCGCCGCACGACGCTCGTCTGGACCGCGTAGCCGTCGTGGACGTGGGCGACGTCCCGCACGAAGACCATGCTGCCCCCCACGCGGCGGATGGGGATGTTGTTGAGGGCGTCCACCGCGTCCGGGCTGCTGTTGAGGCTCACCGTGTACTCGCGCGGGCCGATCTTGGCCGTGCCCGTCGGGAGGGTGAGGTTCTGGGCGTTGACGGAGGCGCTCACGTCCTGGGCCGAGAGCCCCTTGGCCAGCAGCGCCGGCGGGTCGAGGTCCACCATGATCTGGCGGGGGGCGCCGCCGTAGGGCAGCGGCAGCGTGGTCCCCTGCACCACCGCGAGCTGCTGCCGGACACGGTAGATCCCGTAGTCGTACAGCTCGGACTCCGACATCGTGTCGCTGCTGAGGGCGAGCTGGAGGATGGGCACGCTCGACGCGCTGTAGCGGATCACGCTCGGGGGCGTCGTGCCGGGGGGCATGCGGCGCAGGATCGTCTGCGACACCGCGGTCACCTGCGCCACCGCCGCCGCGACGTCGACGCCGGGCTGGAAGTAGATCTTCACCACCGCGACGCCGTTCAGCGTCTGGGACTCGATGCTCTTGATGTTGTTCACCGCGAACGACGTGGAAAACTCGCTGAACGTGGTGATCTGCTTCTCCATGTCCTGGGTGGAGAGCCCGGTGTAGGTCCAGACGACGCTCACGACCGGGATGTCGATGCTGGGAAAGATGTCCTTGGGCGTCTCCCTTATCGTGAGGACGCCGAGGATCACGACGAGGAGCGAAGCCACCACGAACGTGTACGGCCGGCGCAGCGCGAGCCTGACGATCCACATAGATGACGATATGCCTCCGGATGAATAACCTACCGTCTAGTCAACAAATTGGACAAAGGGGGAATGGGGATTACACGGCGGCCGGCTCCAAGGCGAGGAAACGTCGGACGCCCTCGGGAAGCGTACGGATCAGCTCGAGGTCGTTCTGGATCCGGGCCTGGCCCAGGACGCCGTCGACGTAGGCGAATAGCGCCTGGGCCTGGGCGGGGATGTCCGTGACGTGGATGAGCCCCTCCGCCTGCGCGTCACGCAGCGCCGACTCGAAGTATTTCGTCTTGCTCTTGATGATTGCCCTCACGGCCTCGCCGATGAGCGGATCGTGCCTGGTGACCTCGCAGCCCACCGAGAAGAAAGGACAGCCCAGGACACGGCCCGCCTGGGCCTTGAGGTTCGCGTGTCGTTCGTAGAGGAAGTCGAAATACCGCCGGAAGCGCTCCAGGGGAGGAACGCTCGGCGAGAAGATCGGGTCGTACATGGGCCGGAGCGTTTCCCAGTGATGCTTCAGGGCCTCGGCGGTGAGTTGCGATTTCGACTCGAAGAAATAGTAGAAGCTCCCCTTCTTCACGCCGGCCCGCTCGCAGATCGCATCTACGGTGACCGCCCCGTAGCTCTCCCGCCAGGTCAGCTCCAGCGTCGCCTTCAGCAGCCTCTCGCGGGCATCGCTCACCCGTCCCATTCCCATAATATAGTTGACTATCTAGTCAATGTCAAGCGTGGAGGCTGATCATTTTTGCAGCACGGGCCGCGGGCCAAGGCCGCGACTCGGGCTAGAGGAGCAGCGTCTCCACGCGATGGGCATGCAGGATGCCGTCGCGGGGAGACCACGCGAAGATCGTGAAGGGGCCGTCCTGGGACGCGACCAGCGCCACCGCGTCCTGCTGGTCCTGCGCGAACTGCGCCGCCGAGATGTGGCGGGTCCCGCCCAGCTCCACCGGGGCGATCACGGCGGCGACTCCGCCCTCGATCGGCTCGGTGACCACGACCTTTTCCACCCGGAGCCGGCCGTCCGGATGGCCGATCTTCACGCCGAACGCGAGCAGCTCGTAGCGGTCCGTGATCAGCGTGGCGCCGTCCACGGCGGTCAGGCCGGCCACGAAATCCACGGCGCGGCCGAGCGCACCCCGGGCCCGCGGCGGTCCTCCTTCGGCGGCCTCCCGTACGAGCTGGGCGAGGTCCGTGAAGGGAGGCTCGACGGCGTACGCGATCGGCTGCACGATCGAGTCCCGCCACGCCTCCGTTCCCGACGGCACCACGAGGAGCGTTCCCCCGCGCTTGTGCGCGCGCATCGACACCGCCAGCCGCAGCAGCACGTCGACGGGGTCGTCCGGCGAGCGGGCCGGCTCCGGGGCGATCAGCGACTTCAACACGGCGGGATGGTCCGCCACGTCCACCGACTCCGGGCTCAGGATCTTGACCTGCTCGCCCTCGAAGACCGCGACGTTCTGGAACTTGGCCGAGTCCTCGCGGGTGCGGTGCTTGACGACGATCAGGCCCGGGACGAGCACCTCGAGCACGAAGCAGAAGCTGGGGATCGCCTGCGTCGTTCCCCACACCACCAGCTCGCCGCGCTCGCGCCAGACGCCAAGGTGGATTCCGGGACGCTCGACGGCCGGCGCGAGCCGGGCGAGGGCGCGCGGACCCAGAGGTAGCGGCACGGCGAGCCTCAGCGGCCGCACCGCCCGTTCGAGGGGGAGCAGCGCCAGCGATATCTCCGGAGAGTAGCCCTCCTCGCGCTGGAGGCTCGCCCAGAATGCCGCGTCGATCAACGCTTCGATGGCCTGCGCATCGGGCAGCGGGCCGCCCACCGCGCCTTGCGCGCCCGTCGCATGTCGGGCGAAGTGGTCCTCCAGCCGGGGGGCGACCCTCCGCGCGGCCGGGTAGTGCGGCCCGTTCATCGCCCTAACTATCCGCTACGGGGCGGGAGCGGACAAGGCGGGTTAAGATCCGGCGGAGGCGATGCCGGGTACGACGCGACCTTCGAGCCAGCCCACGGCCGCCCGCACCCGCACGGGCCCCGTCCGCCCCGTCGTCGCGAGATCGCCGCGCCTGCTCGCGCCGGAGCAGATCGTGGCCAGCCCGGAGACCTACCAGCGATACCGGATCGAACGCCTTCTCGGCGAGGGCGGGTTCGGCCAGGTGTATCTCGCCCGGCGGCTCGGCCACTCGCGGATCGTGCCCGCGATCGTCTGCATCAAGGCCAGCGAACGCATCGACGGCTGGCTGCGCGAGGCGTACTTCGGCCAGCTGCTGGACGGGCATCCGCGCGCGATCCGCGTCTTCGACGCGTTTCCGCTGATGCGGCCGGAGGGCCGCGTCCTGTATTGCCTGGCGCTCGAGTACGCGAGCCAGGGGGACCTCCGGTCGTTCCTGAACCGCACTCCCAAGGGGTGGCCGGAAACGACCGCGCGCCGCGAGATCGCGGGCATCCTCGAGGTGCTCGGCAAGCTGCACCGGGGCCAGATGCTCCACCGCGACCTCACGCCGATGAACGTGTTCGTCTGCGAGGGCCGTCGCCTGAAGCTCGGCGATTTCGGGATCGTCCGGCACCAGAGCGACCGGCGCGGGATCACCGCGGGAACCATGAACCCGCTGACCGCGCCGAGCGAGATCCTCGCCGGCGCCGCCCCGATGTGGCAGGCGCGCGACGACGTGTACCAGGTGGGACAGCTCCTGGGGATGCTGGTGAAGGGCGACGCGCAGGCGCGGGTCCGCACGTCCGAGGTCCGGCGCCTGCCCTGCAGCGATCACCTGAAGGAGATCGTCTACCGCTGCATCGGGGAGCGCCGGAAGAGATACCAGAGCGCCGCCGAGCTGATCGCGGCGCTGCGCACTCCGCCGGCCTCGCTCAGGGTGGGGGTGCTCCGGTCGCTGAAGGGAGTGCACCTCGCCTTCACCGGGATCCTGACCAGGCGGCGCGACGAGGCCGTGCGCGCGGCGCGGCGGGCGGGCGCGATCGTTCACGGCAGCCCCTCGGTGCGGACGAGCGTCGTCGTCCGCGGGCGGCCGAACCCGCTGCAGGCCGCCGGCCGGGAGGGGGGCCGCAAGCTGATGGAGGTGAAGCGGCTGCGCGAGAAGGGGCACCGGATCCGCCTGCTCAACGAGACCCAGTTCTGGAGGCTCGCGGCCCGGCATTGAGACCCGCAGGCCGCGTCTCCTTTTCGCACCTTGACGATCGAGGTTTCGAACGCTTGCGGCCGACCGCGAGATGGATCTTCCGCCGTCCGCCGCGTTAGATTACGGACGTCATGGCGGAGATCACGCCGCTCTACCTCGAGGACTTCGCGGCCGGTCAGAAATACCGGACGGGCAAGCTCCGAGTCGACGCGGCCGCGATCAAGGCGTTCGCGGCGGCGTTCGACCCGCAGCCGTTCCACCTCGACGAGGAAGCGGCTCGGAAGTCTTTCTTCGCCGGCCTCAGCGCGAGCGGATGGCACACCGCGGCCATCACGATGCGGCTGCTCGTGGAGAGCACGATGCGGCCGGCGGGCGGGATCATCGGCGTCCGGGCCGAGGAGCTGAAGTGGCCGCGCGCGGTCCGGCCGGGCGACGAGCTCGAGGTCGAGGCGGAGGTGCTCGAGGCGCGCCCCTCCGGCAGCCGGCCCGGTCAGGGCTACGTGAAGTGCCGCGTCACGACGATGAACCAGCGTCGCGAGCCCGTGCAGTTGCTAGTCATGAACCTGCTGGTGGACGCTCGCCCTCCTTCTCCTTCCGCTTGATCGCCCATCGATCCTCCCGGTCCGGCGGATGATACACTCCGGCGCAACACCCCCCGCGCGCCGGCCGGAAGGAAGTGGACGATGGAAACGCCGCTGACGCCCCTGGAGTTCGCGCGGCGCACGCGGCGCCTCCACCCGGAGCGCGAGGCGGTCGCGGACGGCGGGCAGCGGTTCAGCTACGAGCAGTTCTTCGACCGCTGCGACCGCTGGTCCTCGGCCCTCCAGCGGCTCGGCCTGCGCCAGGGCGACCGCGTGGTGTACATCGCCCCCAACACGCACGCGCTGCTCGAGGGCTTCTACGCGGTCCCGCAGCTCGGCGCGGTCGTGGTGCCCCTCAACTACCGCCTGACCGCGGCCGACTTCGCCTACATGATCAACCACTGCGGGGCGCGCGCGGTCTGCGTACACTCGGACTACCTGGAGGCGGTGGACGGCATCCGCCGCGAGCTGGCGCGAGTGGAGCACTTCGTGGCCCTCGAGGGAGCGCGGGACGGCTGGCTCGACTACGAGCAGTGCGTCGCGCAGTCGCCGCCGGAGTTCGCGCGCCCGCCCATCGGCGAGCGCGACCTGCTGACGATCAACTACACGAGCGGCACCACCTCGCGCCCCAAGGGCGTGATGATCACGCACCGCAACGCCCACCTGAACACCGTCGGCACGCTGCTGCATTTCAAGATGACCTGCGCGGACCGGTATCTCTGGACGCTGCCCATGTTCCACGCCAACGGCTGGACCTTCGTCTGGACGGTCACCGCCGTCGGCGCTGTCCACGTCTGCCTGCGCAAGGTGGAGCCGCGGGCGGTCTTCGAGCGCATCGCGGCGGAGCGGATCACGACGCTGTGCGCGGCGCCGACGGTGCTGATCGGGATCGCGAACGCGCCCGCGGAGGCCAGGCGCGGGGCGCCCCGGGGGATCCGCGTGCTCACCGCCGGCGCCGCTCCGGCGGCGGCGACGATCGAGCGCGTCGAGGGCGAGCTGGGCTGGGTGATCACCCAGGTCTACGGGCTCACCGAAACGTCCCCCTTCATCACCGTCTGCGAGCCGCGTCCCGAGCACGAGGCGCTGGCTCCGGAGGCCAGCGCCGCGGTCAAGGCCCGCCAGGGCGTGGAGCTGCTGACCTCGGGCGAGCTGCTCGTCGTGGACGCCGAGGGCCGGGAGGTCCCGCACGACGGCCGGACGATGGGCGAGATCGTCGTCCGCGGGAACGTGGTGATGGAGGGTTATTACGACGACCCCGAGGCCACCGCGCGCGCGTTCGCGGGCGGCTTCTTCCACACCGGCGACGCCGCGGTCGTGCACCCCGACGGGTACGCCGAGATCAGGGACCGCTTCAAGGACGTGATCATCAGCGGCGGCGAGAACATCTCCTCGGTCGAGGTCGAAGGCGTCCTCCTGCGCCATCCCTCGGTGCAGGAAGCGGCGGTGGTGGGGATGCCGCACGAGAAGTGGGGGGAGGCGCCGCACGCGTTCGTGGTGCTCCGGCCGGATGCCTCGGCCACGGAGCCCGAGCTGATCCAGTTCCTGCGCGACCGGCTGGCGCATTTCAAGGCGCCGCAAGGCGTCACGTTCCTGGACCAGCTCCCGAAGACGGCGACGGGCAAGATCCAGAAATTCGTGCTGCGGGGAGGGCGGGCGGGCATCGCGCGGCAGTGACCTACAGCCCCGCCCAAGCGAGGAGGTCGGCATGCGCTACGCCTCGGGGATCCTGACGCTCCTTCTGTGCTCCTCCGCATTCCCCGCGCAGGGTCGGCGAGAGGTCACCGTCGAGTGGATCTTCAGCGATGAGGGAGATGAGGTCACCGCCTTGCCCACGACGTACTGGGCCTCCGGCGGCGAGGTGATCCTCCTTGATAAGCGCCGGCCCAAGGCCGAAAGGACGCTGGAGCGCGTGCAGCCGGACGACGGCGCGCGGTCTGCCGCCGTCGATGCCAAAGCGGCCCTCGCGAGCCTCCGGACGCTCGTCGCCGAGAAGGACATGCCCGAGAGCCTCGGGTGGCCCGACAGCTTCGACCGGGCCGGCCGCGTCGCCCTCTATGCCCTCGGCGGCGACCTCTACCTTCTCGATCTCGCGTCGTCGCGCTTCGAGCGGCTGACGCGCACCGACGCTACCGAGGAGGCGGCGCGACTCTCCCCGGATGGGCGGAAGGCCGCCTTCGTGCGCGGCAACGACCTCTACGTCCTCGACCTCGTCACGAAGACCGAGACGCGCCTCACGCAGGACGGCTCGGGGACGATCCTGAACGGCACGCTGTCGTGGTTGTACTGGGAGGAGATCTTCGACCACAGCGACACCGGCTACTGGTGGTCCGGCGACTCGACCGCGATCGCTTTCCTGCGCACCGACGACTCTCCGGTGAGCCTGATCCCGTTCGTCGACTTCGCACCGGTGGTGCCCCGGGTGGTCCAGCAGAGGTATCCGAAGGCGGGCGGGGCGAACCCGCGCGCGCGGCTGGGGATCGTCGAGGCCGATGGGAAGAAGACGACGTGGGTCGACCCCTCGGATGTGCCCTACGAGTACCTCATGCAGGTGGCCTGGCTCGAAGGCGGCCGCGGTCTGGCCTTCACCACGCTCAACCGGAGGCAGGATCGCACCGATCTCTATCTCCTGGACCGCGCGACCGGCACCTCGCGGCGGATCCTCACCGCGACCGACCCCGCCTGGGTGAACCAGATCGGCTTCCGATTCTTGTTGGACGGACGCCATCTGATCGCCACCTCCGAGCACGACGGCCACACCCACCTCTACCGCTACACTCTCGAAGGCGAGCGCGTCAACGCCATCACGCAGGGAGCCTGGTCCGTTCGCGGACCGCAGGGCTGGCAGGCGGCGCCGCTCGATTCTTTCGCGGTGGACGAGGCCCATGGCGTCGTCTACTTCACGGGACGCGAGAAGTCACCGGTGGAGCGCCACCTGTATCGAATTGGCCTCGACGGCTCCGGCATGGCGCGGCTCTCGCGAGAAGACGGCGTGCATGAGATCCGTTGGAGCCCGGACCGCCGTTACTATCTCGACGTCCATTCCAGCCACACCGTTCCGCCGTCGCTCTCGATCCACGACGCCAGCGGTGCCACGAAATCCGTCCTCGCCCCTCCAAGGTCAGACCTGGTGGCCGCGTTCGACGTGCAAACCCCGGAGCTGTTCACCATCTCGGCCGCCGACGGCTTCCCGCTGCCGGCCCGGATCTGGAAGCCGCGCGGCTTCGACCCGCGGCGGCGCCATCCGGTCATCCTCTCCGTGTACGGCGAGCCCAACGCCCCCATGCAGGACACGTGGGGCGGTCTCTTCAACCAGGTCCTGCTGCGAAACGGCTACCTGGTCATGAACGTGGACCCGCGCAGCGCCACCGGCGTCAGCAAGGCGGTCGAGAACACCGTCCTCAAGCGCGTCTCGGGCGAGGTCGAGATCGGCGACTTCGTGGCGGCGGTGCGCTGGCTCAAGGCGCAGCCCTGGGTGGATCCCGCCCGGGTCGGGATCTGGGGCTGGAGCGGAGGAGGTACGTCCACGCTGCTCGCCGTGACGCGCTCGCAGGAGTTCAAGGCGGCAATCGCGGTGGCCCCCGTCACCGACCGGCGGTACTACGACACCAAGTACGTCGAGGCGTACATGAAGACGCCCGACGAGAACGAGGAGGGCTACGAGGAGGTGTCGCTCGTCAAGCGAGCCAAGGACCTCCACGGCCGCCTGCTCCTCGTGCATGGCACGTACGACGACAACGTCCACCCCCAGAACACCTGGGCCTTCGCGGACGAGCTGGTCAAGGCCGGCAAGCCGTTCGACATGATGATCTACCCGATGCGCAAGCACGGGATCTCGGACCGCCCCGCCCTCCGCCATCTCTTCAACAAGATGCTGGAGTTCTGGAAGCTCTACCTCTAGAGCGGTGGCTCGCGCGAGGTGATCTTGTAGCGGAACGTCTCCGGATCCAGGCAGTCCTTCCGGCCCGCGCCGGTCTCGGCCTGCGGGTACATGAGGAAGCCGAGCGGCCCCTGGGCGGCGTTCGGGAGCGAGACGTCGTGGGCGTAGTTGAAGGCCAGGTAGTTCATCTCCCAGGCCCCGAAGAGCTTCGCGCGGGCGCGCTGGACGACCGGATCCTCCGGGGGCAGCCCGCCCTTCTCCTCCAGGATGACCTTGCGGACGTCGGCGGGGTCGACCGGCACCCAGCCGTGCTCGGGCGCGTAGAACTCGGCCCGGCAGTGCTGCGCCTTGGAGACGTCGCCGCTCTTGCCCAGGCACTTGAACTCGGCCGAGTCGGCGACGCGCATCCCGTAGACGTCGCGCGCGGGGACGCCCGCGGCGCGCGCCAGCCCCACGAAGAGGGCGTTCAGGTCGGCGCACTTGCCGCCCAGGTTCCCGGTTTCGAGCATCGCGCGGATGTCGCCGATCCCGCACCCGCGCACCTTCGGGTCGCGGAACGTGTTCTCGACGATCCAGTCGTACACCGCCCGCGCCTTGTCCACCTCGCCGCGGCGCCCCTTCGTGACGTGCTGCGCCGTCATCGCCACGATCCCGTCGGTGCGGATGAGCCGCGTGGGCTCGAGGTACCTCCGGAGCGTGGCCTGGGTCTCGGTCGGGCGGGTCTTTTGAGGCCCGCTCAGGTCGACGGCGCGATCACGCGTCGCGAAGCGGTAGGTGACGTCGACGGTGGGCGCCGGCCCGCCCGCGGGCCACTCCGCGTAGAAGATCTGCGCCCCGTACTTGCCGTCGTCGTAGACGTGCGTCCGGGCCGGATTTCCCGTCCACGTGTGGCCGAGGCCGCGGTGGTAGTCCGTGTCGGGCGTGAGCGGCATGGGAAGCCACACGCGGGAGGGACCGGAAGGATCGAGGACCACGGCGTGCATGACGACCTCGAAGGTGCGCCATCCGCCGGCGTCCCGCACCGCGGCGGCCGCGCGCTCGGGCCACGGAAAGCGGCCCGCGGCGGTGGCGGCGGTGAGCGTGATGCCGCTCCTGAGGAATGATCGTCGATCCATGGTCCCCTCGCTCATTATAGTTTCGCCTGAACCTCTTTGAGGCGCCGCTCGAGATAACGGCGCTCGGCGTCGTGGGTGACGAGCTGCAGCGCCCGCTCGTAGGCGGCGGCGGCCTCGGCCGGCCGCCCGAGCCGACGGAGGATGTCGGCCTTGGCCGCCGGCAGCAAGTGGTAGGCCGCCAGCTCGCCGGACGCCTCGAGCTGCTCGATGAGGCGCAGGCCGCGGTCGAGACGCTCCCCCATCGCCACCGCCGCGGCGTGGTTGAGGGCCACCACGGGCGAGGGATGGAGGCGCAGGAGCAGCGCGTAAAGCGCCGCGATCTGCGGCCAGTCCGTCTCCGCCGCCCGCGCCGCCTGGGCATGCAGCGCCGCGATCACGGCCTGCAGCGGGTAGAAGCCGGCGCCACCCCGGCGCAGCGCCTCCTCGGCGAGCGCCTGCCCTTCCGCGATCTGGCCGCGGTCCCAGAGCGAGCGGTCCTGGTCCTCGAGGGTGACGAGATCGCCGCGCGCGTCGACGCGCGCGGCCCGCCGCGAGTCGTGCAGGAGCATGAGGGCAAGGAGGCCGGCAACCTCGTTCGCGTCGGGCAGGATCGAGCGCAGCAGGCGCCCGAGGCGGATCGCCTCGCGGCACAGCTCGCGGCGCACGAGCGCGTCACCCGAGGTGGCGGCGTAGCCCTCGTTGAAGACCAGGTAGACGACGCGCAGCACGCCGTCCAGCCGCTCGGCCAGGGCGTCCTGGCCCGGCACCGCGTAGGGGATGCGCGCGGCGCGGATCTTCGCCTTGGCGCGCACGAGCCGCTGGGCCATCGTCGCCACCGGCACCAGGAAGGCCCGCGCGATCTCCTCGACCGAGAGGCCGCAGAGCGTCTTCAGCGTGAGCGCCACCTGGGCCTCGAGGGCCAGGGCCGGATGGCAGCAGGTGAAGATCAGGCGCATGAGGTCGTCGGTGAAGGGCTCTTCTCCGGCATCGGGCGCGGGGGTGAGAGCCTCGCTGAGGTAGGCGATCTCGGCCTGCTTCGTGGCGAGGCTCTTCTCCCGCCGGAGCCGGTCGATGGCCTTGTGCCGCCCGGTGGAGATCAGCCACGCGCGCGGGTTCCGCGGGACGCCGGCGGCGGGCCACTGCTCCAGCGCCGCGGCGAAGGCCTCCTGGAGCGCCTCCTCGGCGAGATCGAAGTCGCCGAGGAGGCGGATCAAGGTTGCGAGGGCACGCGCGCGCTCGTCGCGGTACAGAGCCTCGAAGTCCATGGCACCGCCCGGCAGTGTAATCCGCCGGGCGGTGAGGGTCATCGACCGAACGGCTATTCGGGCTTCGGCGTGGGCATGATCGGCCGCACCTCGATCGAGCCGGTGCGCGCGCCGGGAATGCCGGCGGCCAGCGCGATCGCCTCGTCGAGGTCCTTGGCCTCCACCATGTAGAACCCGCCGAGCTGCTCGCGGGTCTCGGCGAAGGGCCCGTCGGTGGTCAGGGTCTTCCCGTTCTTCACGCGGACCGTGGTCGCGGTGGAGATCGGCTGCAGCGCCTCTCCCGCGATGTAGTTCCCGCTCTTGCGGATCCGCCTCGAGTAGTCCCCGTACTCCTGGAAGAGCTTGCCCTTCTCCGCTTCCGGAATGGCCGCCCAGTCGGCCTCCTTCTCGTAGATCAAAAGCAGGTATTTCATTGCCGTGTCCTTTCGGTTCGATGAATGCCGGCCGGTCAGCGCGGCTTCCGCACGAGGTGAGAGTTGACGACCAGCACCGGCTTCCCGTCGGCGAGCTCGGTCCACACCGAGCGGATCTCGTCCGCGCCGCGCAGGTCCAGCGAGGCCGAAT
>Ga0070706_100003901_pt1 | contig 14544 bp, 8 predicted proteins | sample KBSK5501metaG_FD_65476 | JGI IMG/M metagenome (GOLD analysis project Ga0070706, IMG submission 65476) | Corn, switchgrass and miscanthus rhizosphere microbial communities from Kellogg Biological Station, Michigan, USA - KBS K5-50-1 metaG | ecosystem: Host-associated > Plants > Roots >...
CCCCTTCGAGGAGCGCAGCAGAAAGACCACCCCCAGCGCCGCGAGCAGAGCCACGGCCAGAATCGCGAGCGCCGGCCGAATCCGTTTCCGGGCCGCGGCCCCACCGAGCAGTGCGGCGGCGCCGAGCGCGGCGACGAGAATCCCGCTTCGAGAGCCGGAGAGAATCAGTCCTCCGGCCAGCAACGCCGTCAGGACCGTCGCAACGGCGCGCCTGCAACCCAGCACCAGGAGCGACAGAGACAGGACGAGGCCGAGGCCGCAGAGCATGCCGAGCGCGTTCGGATCCATGGCGCCGCCGGACAGGCGGCCGGTCAGAGCCCAGAAGGTGCTCGTCTCGCGCGGCGCGATGCCGAGACGCTGGCCGATCGCCACGGCGCCGGAGAGAGCGGTGCCGGCGAGCGCCGCCACCAGCGCGCGTCGGCGGGCCCGCGGCCCCGACCGGCGCAGGATGAAGAAGTATCCGGCGCCCGAGACGAGCGTCGCGAGAGCCATCAGGCTGTCGCGGATGGCTGCCGCGTCCGCCAGGCCCTCGAAATTGACCGCGCGCAGGTGGAGACCCCTCAGGAGGGCCCAGAGCGTGCGCGCGCGGACCACCGCCACCAGGGTTCCGAGGAGCCAGACTCCGGTCAGCGCTCGCAGGACGTCGTCGGCCCGCGAGGGGTCCGGCGCGCTCTCGAAGTCATAGAGAAACCGAAACGTCCAGCCGCAGGCGAACCCCGCGAAGAGCAGCAGCGGCCACGCGATCGCGTCGGCGCCGCCGAAGAAACGTCCCCCCAGCCCCGCGAGCGGAGCGACGAAGGAGAAGACGATGAGCCCGCGCTCGGGGCGCCAGGCCGCGAGCAAGGCCGAGAGCACCGCCAGCGCGAGAACGGGGAGACGATCCCGCGCGGCGGGCGCGAATCCTCGGGAGAGAATCTCGTAGAACCCGACGAGCGAGGCGGTCAGGAACAGGAGCCGCGCTCCGCCGCCGGGGCGCCGCGTCGGCTCGCCGTTCAATGCCGGCTCATCCCCGGTGATACTCCTGCAGCGGCGCGACCCCGGTCGCCCCCTCCTGACGCGCGCGGATGCCTTCGACCGCGGCCGTCGCGGCCGACAGCGTCGTCAGACAGGGGATCGACAGCCGCAGCGCGGCCGCTCGGATCGCGGCCTCGTCGAAACGCGACGCCTTTCCGAGGGGCGTGTTGATGACGATCTGGATCTCGCCGGCCTCCATCCGGTCGACCGCGTTGGGGCTTCCCTCGTTGACCTTGTACACGCGCTCGGCCTCGATCCCGGCGTCGCGGAGCGCCTCACTCGTGCCCTCGGTGGCGCACAGAGCGAAGCCGAGGTCCTTCAGCTCGCGCCCGATCGGGATCACCGCCGCCTTGTCATACGGATTGACCGTCAGGAACGCCCTTCCCGAGAGGGGCAGCCGAGTGCCCACGGCCTCACAGGCCTTGGCGAACGCGTCCCCGAAGCGTGGAGAGATGCCCATGACCTCTCCCGTCGATTTCATCTCGGGGCCGAGCAGGACGTCTTCGCCCGGGAACTTCCGGAAGGGGAAGACCGGCGCTTTGATGAAGAAGTCCACCGGATCGCGCTCGGGCGGCAGACCGAGCGACGCGAGCGGACGGCCGGCCGCCAGCAGAGCGGCGGCCCGCGCCATCGGCACTCCGATCGCCTTCGAGACGAAGGGCACCGTCCGCGAGGCGCGCGGGTTGACCTCGAGGACATAGAGACGGCCGTGCTGAATGGCGAACTGAATGTTCACGAGCCCCTTGACCGTGAGTCGCTCGGCCAGCCGACGCGTGGCCTCGCGGATCTCGGTCAGGAGCGGCGGCGGCACCTTCCAGGGCGGCAGCACCGAGAACGAGTCGCCGGAGTGGATGCCCGCCTCCTCGATGTGCTGCTGGATCCCACCGATCCAGGTGGACTCGCCGTCCGACAACGCGTCGACGTCCAGCTCGATGGCGTCGTCGAGGAAGCGGTCGATCAAGACCGGATGCTCGGGCGAGCTGGCCATCGCCTCTCGCACGTAGACGGCCAACCTCGCCTCGTCGAAGACGATCGCCATCGCGCGGCCGCCGAGGACGTACGACGGCCGCACCACGAGCGGGTAGCCGATGCGGCGAGCGGCGCAGAGGGCTTCCGATTCGGTGCGCGCGTCCGCGTGCGGGGGCGAGGCGAGCCGGAGCTCGTCCAGGAGCTCTCCGAAGCGTCCGCGGTCCTCCGCCAGATCGATGGACTCGGGCGAGGTGCCCCAGATGGGATACCCGGCGGCCTCGAGCTCACGCGCCAGCTTCAGGGGCGTCTGGCCGCCGAACTGCACGAGCACGCCGTCGGGCCTCTCGTTGTCGAGGACCTCCGCGACGTCCTCGAACGTGAGCGGCTCGAAGTAGAGCCGGTCCGACGTGTCGTAGTCGGTGGAGACCGTTTCGGGATTGCAGTTGATCATGATCGTCTCGTACCCCGCAGCCGAGAGCGCGTAACACGCATGCACGCAGCAGTAGTCGAATTCGATCCCCTGACCGATGCGGTTGGGTCCGCCCCCGAGGATCGCGACCTTGGGCTTCGCCGTGCGCAGCGACTCGTTCTCCTGTTCGTACGTCGAATAGAAGTAGGGCGTGTACGCCTCGAACTCCGCCGCGCAGGTGTCGATCGTCTTGTAGACCGGCGCCACCCCGAGCTGCCGCCGCCGTGATCTCACGGCGTGCGCGTCCGTCTGGAGCTTTCGCGCGAGGGCGCGGTCGGAGATCCCGAGCCGCTTGGCTCCCCTGAGCTGCTCGCGCGCGACCTCCTCCAGCCGGCGGCCGGCGAACGCCTCCTCGGCCTCGACCATCCTGCGCACCGCGTCGAGAAACCAGGGATCGATCCTCGAGCGTTCGGCGATCTGCTCGACCGTCATCCCCGAGACGAACGCGCGGCGCAGGTCGAAGAGCCTCTCCGGCGTGGGCTTCTCGAGGCGGGCAAGGAGCTCGTCTTGGGGCAGAGGCCCGCGCCCGTCGTCCAGACCGTCGCGACCGATCTCGAGCGACCGAATGGCCTTGCCGAGCGCTTCCGCGAAGGTGCGCCCGATGGCCATCGCCTCGCCGACGGATTTCATCTGGATGCTGAGGCGCGCGTCGGCGCGCGGGAACTTCTCGAAGGTCCAGCGGGGAATCTTGACGACCACGTAGTCGAGCGACGGCTCGAAGGAGGCCGGCGTCTTGCGGGTGATGTCGTTCGGGATCTCGTCCAGCGTGTATCCGACCGCCAGCAGCGCCGCGATCTTCGCGATCGGGAAGCCGGTCGCCTTGGAGGCGAGCGCCGAGGAGCGCGAGACCCGCGGATTCATCTCGATCACGACGCGCCGGCCGGTCCGCGGGTCGACCGCGAACTGGATGTTGGATCCCCCGGTGTCCACGCCGATCTTGCGGATGACGGCCTTGGCTTCGTCCCGCATGGCCTGGTACTGCCGGTCAGAGAGGGTCATCTGCGGAGCGACGGTGACCGAGTCCCCGGTGTGCACGCCCATCGCGTCGAAGTTCTCGATCGAGCAGACCACGATGACGTTGTCCGCGGTGTCCCGCATCACCTCGAGCTCGAACTCCTTCCAGCCCTCGACCGACTGTTCGATCAGCACCTCGTGGGCGGGCGACTCGGCGAGGCCGTGGCGCACCGCGCGCCGAAACTCGTCGCGATCGGCGGCCGTGCCGCCCCCGGATCCGCCGAGGGTGAAAGAGGGCCGCACCACGAGCGGAAGGCCGATCTCGGCCGCCAGTGCCTCGGCCTCCTCGACCGACCGCGCGCGCCCGGAGCGCGGCACGTCCGCGCCGATCTCGAGCATCGCCGACTTGAACAGGTCCCGGTCTTCGGCGAGACGCATCGCCCGCTCGTTGGCGCCGATGAGCCGCACACCCCGCTTTTCGAGCGTGCCCCGCTCCGCGAGAGCGAGCGAGAGGTTCAAGCCGGTCTGGCCGCCGACCGTCGGGAGCAGCGCATCGGGGCGTTCGCGCTCGATGATCCTTTCCAGGAACTCCACCGTCAGCGGCTCGACATAGGTCGCGTCGGCGAGCTCGGGGTCCGTCATGATCGTCGCCGGGTTCGAGTTCACGAGCACGACCCGATATCCCTCGCGCTTGAGCGCGGTGATCGCCTGCGTTCCCGAATAGTCGAACTCGCAGGCCTGGCCGATGACGATGGGACCGGACCCGATGACGAGGACACTTCGAATGTCGGCGCGTTTGGGCACGCGGGCGCAGTATAGCGACGGGGTGTCTCTTGCGTTGCGCGCCGTAGGGGCGGCCCTCGCGGCCGCCCTCGACCTGAAACTTGAAACTTGAAACCCGAAACCGCGCGGAGGCTACTCGCGGTCGACCGCGACCAGCCTCCGTCCGCTCGCCTGACACCCGCCGTCCAGGATCGCGCCTCCCTTGCCGAGGCCGATCAGATGCGAGCCCGCCCACACGACGCCGTACAGGTCCGACGCCATTCCCGAGCTGCGCGGGCTCCAGCGGCGTCCGTCCGGACTCTCCACCGCCGCACCCGCCTCCCCCACCGCCTCGTAGAGCGTGCCGTTCCAGGTCACGGAGAAGAAGCTGCTTGGCGATCCGAGAGACCCTTCCGACCAGGCGACGCCGTCCGCGCTGGCGAGCGTACGGCCTCCCGCACCGACGGCCAGAAACTCCGAGCCGTTCCAGGCGACGCCGTAGAGCGGATCCTCGGTTCCCGAGCCGATGCGCTTGGTCCACGCCGCGCCGTCGGGGCTCGTGACGACAATGCGCGCGCGCTCGCCGCCGACGGCCACGTATTGCCGCCCGTTCCAGGCGACGGAATAGAGCGTGTTTGCGACCCCACCGTCGTAGCGGCTCCACGTCACTCCGTCCGGACTGGAGAGAACGGTGCCGCCGCCGCCGACCGCCAGGAAGCGCGCGCCGGCCCAGATCACCGAGTACAGGACGTCGGGAGTTCCGGAGGATCGAGCCGTCCAGGCGACTCCGTCGGCGCTCGTGAGAACCGTTCCCGCTTCGCCCACGGCCGCGAAAGCACGGCCGTTCGTGGCAACGCTCAAGAGCCAGCGGAACGTGCCGGAGTCGCGGCGGGTCCAGGAGACGCCGTCGGGGCTGGTCGCGATCGAGCCGGCCTCCCCCACCGCGGCGAAGACGGAGCCGTTCCAGGCGGCGTACGAGAAAGCGGTGCGCGGGCCAGGGGTCCGATCGGTCCAGCCGAGACCGTCCGGACTCGAGAGGATCGTGCCGCGGCTCCCCACGGCGACGAAGCCCGCCGGACCGGCGGCCGCCAGACCGTTCAAGTTCATGGCGGTGCCGGGGTCGCGGGTCGACCAGTGAAGGCCGTCCGGACTGGCGACGAGGGCTCCATACTCTCCGACCGCCAGGAACTCGCCTCCGGTCCAACTCACCCGCGTCAGACCCGTGCCCAGCCCGAGCGAGACCGCGCTCCAGTGGCCCCCGTCGAGGCTCGAGAGCACCGTACGGTAGTCCGGGAACCCCGAGCCGACGACCACGAACCGAGTGCCGTCCCACGCGATTCCATGCAGAGAGTCGATCGTGTTGGACGGCATGGATCTCCAGGTCCGCCCGTCGGTGCTCGCCACGAGAGCGCCGGTCTGCCCCACCGCCACGAACTGCCGGCCGTTCCAGATCACGTCGTTCAACCGCTGGTCGGTGCCGGAGGCTCTGGGATTCCATGCCGTCAGGTCCGGGCTCGTCACGATCGCGCCCTGGTCGCCGACGACGACGAGGAGCGCGCCCGTCCACGCGGCGCGGCGCAGATCCGCGGACGTGCCGGCGTACCGAGGCGACCAGACCTTCCCGTCGGGGCTCATGAGAACCGTGCCGCGGTCGCCGACGGCGACGAAGCTCGACCCGGTCCACAGGACGTCGTAGAGATCCTCGAACGAGTTGGAGTCGCGCGACGCCCACGACTGGCCGTCCGCGCTCGCGACGATCGAGCCCCCGCGGCCGACGGCGACGTACTGCCCGTTGCCGTAGGCGACCGCCAGGAGCGTGTTGCCCTGCGGCAGCGGATTGACCCACCGCCATTGACCGCACGTCTGAGCGCGAAGTCGGGACGCGGAGGCGGCGAGCAGGAGAGAGACGAGCGCGAGTCGTCGAACGAGCGGCTTGGACATGAGCGACCTCGCTAATAAGGGTGGAGCCCGATTATAGCGGATAGAATCGCGGTCGACCTTCGGCGGCGAGAATGATCGGCCAGACCGTCTCCCACTATCGAATCGTCGCGAAGCTCGGCGGCGGCGGAATGGGCGTCGTGTACGAGGGCGAGGACCTCAAGCTGGGCCGACACGTCGCGCTGAAATTCCTGCCGGAAGAGCTCGCGCGAGACCCCGAGGCCCTGGAAAGGCTCAAGCGCGAGGCCCGCGCCGCCTCCTCCCTGCAACACCCGAACATCTGCACGATCTACGACGTGGACGAGCACGAGGGCCGCCCGTTCATCGCGATGGAGCTGCTGGAGGGCGAGACTCTGCGCGAGCGTCTCGCGCCGGGCCCGCTGAAGCTCGAGACCCTCCTCGACCTGTCGATCCAGCTCTCCGACGCTCTGGAGGCGGCGCACGCCCGAGGCATCCTGCACCGCGACGTCAAGCCCGCCAACGTCTTCGTGACGCGGCGCGGACAGGCGAAGCTCCTCGACTTCGGGCTTGCCAAGCAGGCCGACGGCGGAGCGGCGGCGGTCGAAGGCGACACCGCGCTGCCGACCGCGATGGCGGAGAAGCACCTGACCAGCCCCGGCACCGCGCTCGGAACCGTCGCCTACATGTCTCCGGAGCAGGCGCGCGGCGAGCCGCTCGATGCCCGCACCGACGTGTTCTCGTGCGGCGCCGTCGTCTACGAGATGGCGACCGGCCGGCAGCCGTTCGCCGGCCACACGTCGGCCGTCATCTTCGACGCGATCCTGAATCGCGCGCCGGTCTCTCCGGTGCGCCTCAACCCTGAGCTACCGGCGGAGCTCGAGCGGATCGTCAACACGGCGCTCGAGAAGGATCGGGAGCTGCGCTACCAGAGCGCCGCGGAGCTGAAGACGGACCTGAAGCGACTGAAGCGCGACACCGAGTCCGGGCGGACCGGGGCCGCTCCCGCCGCGCCGACGCCGAGGAAGGGGCTCCCGATCGGGCGGCTCGCGGCGGCCGCGGCCGCTCTGCTCGTCGCCGTAGGAGTGCTCGTCTGGTGGGCGTCGCGGCCAGCCTCGGCGCGCGGATCCGCTCAGACCACGCTCGCGATTCTGCCGTTCCAGAACCTGGGCGGCGACGCCTCGACCGACTACCTGCGCCTCGCCCTCCCCGACGAAGTGGCGACCACGCTTTCGTACATCCCGACGCTGGCCATCCGGCCGTTCGCCTCGACGCAGAAGTACGCGAAGGGGGACGTCGACCCTCAAGCCGCCGGGCGCGAGCTGCGGGTCGCCGAGGTCCTGACGGGACACTTCCAGAGGGAGGGGGAGCAGCTCCGCGTCACGCTCGAGGTGATCGACACCGAGACGAACCGGCTGCTCTGGCGCGACTCGTCGAGCGCGGCGGCTACCGACGCCATCGGCCTCCGCGAGCGAATCGCCGAGCGGCTTCGGCAGGGGCTCTTCCCCCTCCTGGGCGGCGCGGCGAGCGCGGCCGTCGGGACGCGTCCAAAGAACGGCGAGGCTTACGACCTCTACCTGCGGGCCAAGCCCGCCACGAGCGATCCGGCCCCGAATGCGCAGGCGATCGCGATGCTCGAGCGTTCCGTCGGTCTCGATCCGGACTACGCGCCCGCGTGGGGAGACCTCTCGAGGCGCTATTACTACGAGGGCGAGTTCGCGCCCGGGGACAGCACGACCGCCTTCGCTCGGTCGGTCGCCGCCGCCGAGAGGGCTTTCTCCCTCGACCCCAACCTGGTCCAGGCGGAGCAGGGGCTCATCATCTACGCGGTCGAAGGCGGGGACCTGGTGAAGGCGGACCGGCGCGCGCGCGATCTTCTGCGGAGGCGGCCCGACGATCCCCAGGCCCGTTTCGCCGTCTCGTACGTCCTGCGTTACGCCGGACTGCTCGAGGACTCCGACCGTGAGTGCGAGGCCGCTCGCGCGCTCGACCCGAAGAGTCGCGAGCTCCGCTCCTGCGGCGTCGCCGCGACGCTGCTCGGCCGCTACGACCGCGCGCTCGAGTTCTTCCGCCTCGACGCCGGATCCGACTGGGAGAGGTCGAATGAGGGGTGGCTTCTTCTCCTCCGGGGCCGTCGGGACGAGGTCGTCTCGATCTTGCGTGCGTCGGCGGACCCGCAGGATGCCCGCAACGTGATTCTCTTCACCGCCGGCGCGGACCGCGCCGAACGCGACCGAGCAGCCGCGGAGACCGAAGCGGCCGGCGACAGGGCGCGCGACCCGGAATCCAAGTACTTCTCCGGGGGCGTCCTCGCGACGGCGGGCTACGGCGACCCGGCGCTCCGGCTCCTGCGCAAGGCCGTCGAGGGCAATTACCTCGTCATGGCCTCCGTCGACGATCCGCTGTTTGCCGCGATCCGCCGGACGCCCGAGTTCGCCGCGATTCGCGCCGAGGCGATCCGGCGGCAGAAGGAGTTCCTCGCGGCGCGCGACAAGACCGCGTCGTAGCCGAACGAATCAGGCCGCGCCGAGCGTGGCCCGAAAGAACGCGAGCGCCTCCTCCCACGCCGTCTTCGACGCCTTGATCCGATAGCTCTCCCGGTCCGAACAGAAGAAGTCGTGGCCCGCCTCGGGAAATGCCTCGATGTGGAAGTCCTTCCCGAGCTGCGTGAGCCTCGCACGCACCCGCTCCCGCTGCGCCTCGTGGATCGAGTCGTCGAGGCCGCCGTAGAAAAGCCGCACGGCGGCCGTCAGGCTCTCGGCACGCCCCAGCGGATCCGCCTGGCCGTGGAAGAGCGGCCGCTCGGAGCCGAGCCCCTCGGGATAGAAGGCGACGCACGCGCTGATCGCCTGGGGCATCGCGCAGGCGGCGAGGAACGCGAGCCGCCCGCCCATCCCGAAGCCCAGGGCTCCGAGGCCCCCGGCGTGCACGCGGGCGCGCGTGTCGAGGAAACGCGCAGCCTGCCGGAAGACGGCTTCCGCCCGCTCGTCGGTGAGCGTCGCCGCCCGCTCGTCCGCCTCGGCGTCCTCCTCCGGCCCGAAGCAGCCGACGGTCAGGGTGCCCATGAACTCCGGCGCCACGGACGCGAAGCTCGACGGAAGGGCGTAGAAGTTCGGCGCGACGGCGCAGAAGCCGGCGCGCGCCAGCCGGTTGACGACGCCCCGGAGCTGCGCGGTCAGGCCGAATCGGTCGTGGAAGACGAGGATCGTGGGAAAGGGTCCGCTCCCGTCGGGAACGGCCTCGTGCGCCGGGAAAGCCTGCACGAGCGTCGTGTTGCTCTCGAGATCGATCATTCCGGCGCGCATGGATCAATCCATAAGCATTTGCTTATCTGTCGAGTAGCTACCCTACTCGTACCGCAGCGCGTCGGCGACGTCCAGCCGGGCCGCCCGGCGGGCCGGGACCCAGGAGGCGGCGAGGATCGCGAGGGAGGCGAAGCCCACGATCGCCGCCACGTCCCGCGCGCGGACCAGGAACGGGACGTACGAGACGAAGTAGATCTCGGCGACCCCAGGAGGAAAGGAGAGGAGCCGAAACCGCGTCGTCGCCCAGCAGATCAACACGCCGAGCGCGACGCCCGAGGCGACTCCGAGCCCGCCGAGCAACGCCCCCAGCGAGAGAAAGACCCGCGAGAAGAATCCGGGCGCGGCGCCGAGCACCGTGAGCACTCCGATGTCCCGCTTCTTCTCCTGGACCGTCATGACGAGCGTCGCGACGATGTTGAAGGTTGAGACCGCGACGATCAATCCGATCACCAGAAACAGAGTCATCTGCTGGATGGCAAGGGCCGAGAAGAGGCCCCCGTTCATGGATCGCCAGTCCGTCACCGAATACCCGCGGCCGGCGGCGGCGCCGATCGCGCGCGCGGCTCGATCGGTGTCGCGAATCGAGTCCAGCCGCACCTCGATCACGTTCGCCTCCCCTTCCATCCGCGACAGCGCTCGCAGGACCTGGCGGTCCACGAAGACCCATTCGGAGTCGTACTCGTAGAAGTTCGTCCTGAAGATCCGGCCGACCCGAAAGCGCCCGCTCCGCGGCGCGAACCGGCGTCCGCCCGGTGCGTTGTCCGGAACCGAGAGAACGATCTCCTCCCCCTCGCGCACGTCCAGCTTTCGGGCGAGCTCGGCGCCGACCGCGGCGGAGGGGAGTGCGCCCGCCGTGCCCCGGGTGACGGCGTGCGAGGCGTCCGGCAGCATCGCGTCTAAGTCCGAGACCTTCCGCTCCTCCTCCGGATCGATCCCCTTCAGGACCGCGTCGGCGCCGTCGGGGGTCCCGGCGGAGGAGGCCACGCCGGTCTGATAGATCACCGGGGCAGTCGCGCGGACGCGCGGCACCGCGGCCAGGCGGCGGGCCAGCGTGCGCGGATCGTCCTCGCCTCCCGGGACCAGCGGGAAGACGACGACCTCGGCGTTGGCTCCGATCAGCTTCTCGCGAATCTCGGTCCTGTAGCCGGACAGGAGTCCCATGGCGACGACCAGCGCCGCGACTCCGAGCCCGATCCCCGCGATCGAGAGCAGGGAGACCGAGGAGACGAGCCGGGACGGTCGGGACTTGAGGTAGCGGACCGCGACCTCGAGAGGCAGAGATCTCATGGGTGACCGGGGCCGGTAGGCGGGAGGCGGGAAGCGGAAGGCGGATCCGAGGCCGTATCCATCGCCTACCGCCTACCGCCTACCGCCTTCCGGCTCTCGTCCATGGACTCCAGAAACCTCTCAAAGAGGACGTTCGCGTCGTGCGGACCCGGAGACGCCTCCGGATGGAACTGCGCCGCCAGAATGGGCCAGCGCCGGTGTCGAAAGCCCTCGAGCGTGCCGTCGTTCAGGTTGCGGTGAGTGGCCTCGACATCCTGCGGGAGCGTCTCCGGATCGACCGCGAACCCGTGGTTCTGAGAGGTGATCGCGACGTGGCCGGAGTCCAAGTCCTGGACCGGATGGTTCGCCCCGCGGTGACCGAACTTCAGTTTGAACGTCTTCGCGCCCAGAGCGAGGCCCAGGAGCTGATGGCCGAGGCAGATCCCGAAGATCGGGGTTCCGGTCGGGATGAGCTCCTCGATCGTCCGGATCGGCCCCGCGAGCGCCGCCGGGTCGCCGGGGCCGTTGGAGAGGAAGATCCCGTCGGGCCGGCTCCTCAGGATCTCGTCCGCGCCCGCCGCCGCCGGGAAGATCGTGACCCGGCAGGAGCCGGCCTGCAGCAGGCGCACGATGTTGCTCTTCATGCCGTAGTCGATCGCCGCGACGCGGAACCTCTTTCGCCCGCGCCCCCCCGGCGCGACGCGCGTGCACCGCGGCGACACGGATAGGGCCAGATCGCTGCCGAGCATCGGCGGCGAGTCGAGGACGCGCCGGCGCAGCTCCCCGGGATCCTCGACCTCGGTCGAGATCGCGGCGCGCATCGCGCCTTCGCTGCGGATGCGGCGGACCAGCGCGCGGGTGTCCAAGCCGTGCAGTCCGGTCACGCCGTTCTCCTCGAGGTACTGCGCCAGGCTGATCTCGCCTCCCGTCCCGCTCCAGCGCGCGGGGAAGTCTCGTGCGACGAAACCGGCCACGTGGACGCGCTCCGATTCGGCCTCGTCTCGACGGATGCCGTAGTTGCCCACGTGGGAGGCGGTCATCACGACGATCTGGCCCGCGTAGGAGGGGTCGGTCAAGACCTCCTGATACCCGCTCATCGCAGTGTTGAACACGATCTCCCCGAAGGAGGTTCCGGGCCGGCCGATCGCGTCCCCGCGGTACTCGGTTCCGTCTTCGAGGACGAGCAGCCCTTTCAAATCGTGCGACCGATGACGGGAGCGAGCCGCCGTGTCTCGTCCATGAGCTGTCTCAGCATCTCCGGCAGGATCGCCTGCGGGCCGTCGGACAGCGCGGCCTCGGGTTGGTGGTGCACCTCGATGAGCAGGCCATCGGCGCCCACGGCGATCGCGGCGCGCGACAGAGGCAGCACCTTGTCCCGCTTCCCGGTGCCGTGCGATGGGTCCACCACGATAGGCAGGTGCGAGATCCGCTTCACGTAGGGGATGGCCGAGAGATCCAGCGTGTTGCGGGTGTGGTCGACGAAGGTGCGGACGCCCCGCTCGCACAGGATCACGTCGTAGTTCCCCTCCGCCAGCAGGTACTCGGCCGACAGCAGCAGCTCCTCGATGGTCGCGGACATGCCACGCTTCAGGAGCACGGGCTTGCGCAGGCGCCCGAGGCGCCTCAAGAGCGAGAAGTTCTGCATGTTTCGCGCGCCGACCTGGAGGCAGTCGGCGTACTCCGCCACGAGGTCGACGGTCTCGGTGTCGAGCACCTCGGTCACGACCGGAAGCCCCGTCTCCGCCCGCACGCGGCCGAGGATCTCCAGCCCCTCGCGCCCGAGCCCCTGGAACGAGTACGGGGACGTCCTCGGCTTGAACGCTCCTCCCCGGTAGAGCGTCGCTCCCGCGGCGCGCACCTGGCGACCGATCTCCAGCGCCTGCGCCTCGCTCTCGATCGCGCATGGGCCCGCCACGACCGCCAGCCGCTCCCCGCCCACGGGGACCCCTCCGACGGACACCACCGTGTTCTCCCGTTTCGCCTCGCGTGAGACCAACTTGTACGGGGCGGAGACCGGAATGACCTCGGCGACGCCCGGCAGGTTCTCGAACGCGCCCGCGTCGACGGCCCCGCGGTTTCCCGTGATTCCGATCGCCGTGCGCTGCGCGCCCGGGATCGGATGCGCCTGCAGCCCCAGACCCCGGACGGATTCGACGACGCGTCGGATGTCCTCGGCCGAGGCGGCCGAGTCCATGACGATGAGCATGCGGGTGGTATCATCTCAGCATCGCACACGGTGTCAAACGCGGCCGGGCCCGCGCCGAGGGAGGTTGCGGATCATGAGGAAGAGCCTTCTTTTCGCTCTCACCGCGCTGTTCATCTCGACATGCGCGTGGGCCTACGTCGTCAAGCTGAAGGACGGCTCGCTCATCTTCGCGCGGACGAAGTACACCGTGAAGGGCGAACGGGCGATCATCACGCTGGAGAATGGGACCGTCACGGCGATCAAGCTCGACGAGATCGACGTCCCCGGCTCCGAGAAGTACAACCGGGAAAACTTCGGCAACGTGATCGCGATCGACACGCCCGACGGGCGCAAGCCGACGCCGGCGCCCGACGCGCCGATCCCGCCGCGGATCCAGGACTACATCAAGGAGAAGAAACCGCGGATGAACCTGCCTTCGCACGAGCAGAAGTCCGGTGCGGACGGATCGACCTCATCGTTCCAACCGGTCGACACGAACCTGCAGTCCGCGTTCACGCGGATCTTCGACGGCGCGGCAATCTCGCAGTACAAGCTGACGAACTTCAAGGGAAAGACGCGCCTGCTCGTGACGACGAACACCGAAGAGATGGTCTTCAACGCGCTGAACGCGGCCGCGCGGGCGCTTTCGGATCCCACGAGCCGAGGCGTCGCGACGACGATCGAGATCGTCATGACGACCTCCGCCGGCGAGTCCGCCGGAACGATCGAGATGTCTCCGGACCAGGCGCGGCTTCTGGTCAACGGTCAGATCACGGCCGCCGATTTCTTCGTCAAGAACGTCGAGCTCTAGCCCGTCCTCGGCCGTGAAGCGGCTCGGCCTCGCGGTCACCGCGGCCGCCGCCGGGTTCGCGGTGCTCTGCTTCGTGGCGGGCTATCCCACCGTCATCTACGACTCCTGGGGCTACTACTACCTGAGCGGCGTACTCCGGACGGGCGGACTGCTCGCCTGGCCGACGGACACGCGCACGTACGGTTATCCCCTGTTTCTGGCCGCCGTCACCGGGTTCCGGGACCTGCCGCCGGAGGAGTTCCGCCTCGTCGTGTTCCTCGTGCAGCTCGCCCTCTACCTCGGAACGTGTGCCTTCGTGGCGCGCCGGCTCGCAGACGTCTTCCGATCACCGGAGATCGGAGCCTGCGCATACGCGTGCGCCGCCTCGAACCCGGTGCTCCTGCTGCACACCACGGAGCCGCTCAGCGACCTGATCTCCGCGATCCTGATTTCGCTGTCGGTCGCACTCTCGTGGAAGCGGCCGGGGGAATCCCTCGACGAGCGGTCGCGAGCCTGGCGTCCGTTCCTCTCCTTCTTTTTCGCGGGAGCCGCGGTCGCCGTCCGCCCGGCCAACGCCGCGGTCGCCGCCGCGGTCGCGCTCGTCTGGGGCTTGCGGGCGGCGCGTTGGCGGGACCTGCGCCCGGCGAGCATCGCCGCGGCCTTGGCCGGACTGGTTCCGCCTCTGATACCGCAGCTGATCCTGAATGCGCGCGTCTTCGGCCGCGTGACGCCTCTGCTCGTCAAGGACCTCTACCGCCTCCAGACGCAGTGGGGAATGGCGGCCTTGAAGTACGCCACGCTCGTGATCCCCGGACGCTCCCCGTTCCTCGTGTACACGAACCCCCTCTATCGGGGCGATCCCAATCCCGTTTCCTTTCTGCTCCATCACCCTCTCCGGTATCTCGCCACGCTGGCGCTGCACGCCTTCGCGATG
>Ga0070706_100003902_pt1 | contig 14540 bp, 15 predicted proteins | sample KBSK5501metaG_FD_65476 | JGI IMG/M metagenome (GOLD analysis project Ga0070706, IMG submission 65476) | Corn, switchgrass and miscanthus rhizosphere microbial communities from Kellogg Biological Station, Michigan, USA - KBS K5-50-1 metaG | ecosystem: Host-associated > Plants > Roots >...
CGAGTGCGATGACGCCCGTACTTCTTACTACCACGCCGCTTCCACGCCTGGCATCTCCGACGCCCAGCTCCAGGCCCTCCTCAACGCGGCCACCCTCCGCTGCGGGTATTCACCCCAGACCCCGTGACCCCTATGCCTAGCGGTCGGCTAAATCCGAGTTCGGCGTCCACTCCGGCTCCGGCCGCCCCACCGTTCAACCGCCGTACCACCTCTCGCCGGTTGCTTTGAGCACCCGCCCTTGTTCGCCTCCGTGACGTATCAGCGCCTTCTCGGCCGTGTGAGCGGCCCGCGCGGGGGCGCGGCATCGGCCCGCCGCCGCCGCGGCGTAGCGCCGCGATCGTCTCCAGCGTTAGCGACGGCCCCTACGGCTATTTGGTGCCGGGGCCAATTAGTCCTCGTGGCAGCTATGGCCCGTGCTGTGGGAATCGACCACTACGGTATATGCCGACGACGGATAAGCAGTGGAGACAGAGATACTGGCGGACCCGCGTTTGAACCGTGCGCCAGGGACATCGATCGAGGTGGCTCGAGAAGGACTCCCAGGGCCGGACCCTATCGGAAAACGTGCGTTGAAGACCTCATGCTGCCAATCGTCACCAACGCTACGTACGTAGAAGTCCACCACGTCCTGATTTCGCATTTTCGGCGGCGTTCGATATTGGGCAGTGGTCGCAACTCCGACGGTTGCCCCATTCGGGCAGTATGGATTGGACTGTAGGTCGAGCCTCGCGGAACCCGCAAGCTGGGGCAGCGAATCGAGGAGGTGCTGGTTCTCTTGAATGTAGGCTTGCTGCTCATGCGCGCTAAGTTCATGAGGATGAGCCCCTATCCATGCCCAGACCAGTGCTATCGTTGCCACCGCGGTGGCCGCGAGGACGGTGGCCCCCGCCCTCCTGGTCGCCGCGCTTATTCCACCCCTTGGAGGAGCAACAGGCTCGTACGTGACAACGCCCGTCTGGGCGATCCAATCGTGGAAGAACGTCCGGCTAAGAAAGACTCTCGCGGCGGCAACTGCCGCGACAATTAACACCACGAGCACAGATGCCCACGCGGCGCCGGTTGCCAACAGGTAGAGCGCCACGACAGCGACGACACCCGCCGGAGCCCAAAATGTGATGGCGCGAATTTGAGACTGACCTGCGCCAGGGAGAGTACCGTCCAGTCGCGCTACACGCAGACCAAGGGCCGATTTGCCTATGGTAGTCCCCCAAAAGGCGAGCGCGACGATATCGTATAGAAGGATGGCAATGCCGCCGACCGGGACGAGCAGCAGGGTGATTCCGAACGCCGACCATCCATAGCACCGACTGACGCCATTACAGTCGTTTGTGGCCGCGTGGAAACCAAGCCCCCATACGGCAGCCAAAATTAACCCGAGCAAACAGCAATCGATAAGTCGCGCCGCTAGACGCCTTGCGAGCGATGGCATGTTGCCCGTCACTGTAATAAAGGACGTTGCTCGTTAATCCGGGCAGTTGCGCCGCCAATTATACGGCGGTGGAACGCCGGCTCTTCGCGGGCCTGCGGGACAGAAGCAGCCGATTCGCATTGACGGCGTTGTTCCGAGCATATGCGTACGCGTTGCCGTTCGAAATTGGGTCTTGCGCCAGGAACCGCCCGGTCGCCGAGTCGTAGTACCTAGCGCGTACGTGATTGATCGGGTTCTAGGTACGTTCAGCGAGATTCGTCCAACACAACGAAACAGCCTTCAAGTTCGACGCACCCGCACCGCATCCCTTCCTCGAGCACTTGCTTCATTCGTTGGGCTTTCGAGATCAACGCGTCCACTTCGCTCATTTTTCTTTCGGCCATCTTGCGCCAGCGAACTGACACCGGCGTGTCCTCAGCGAAACCCGAGAAGAGCGTGCCGATTTCGTTCAACGTGAAGCCGGCTTGCTGAGCTACCTGAATCGCACGGAGCTGGGGAAGCACTTCCGCTTTATAGCGACGGCGCCCGTTTACGCGGTCGGGAGCCTTTAGCAAGCCAATCTGCTCATAGAACCTAATAGCAGATGCCTGGATCCCTGCCTTTCGGGCGATCACACCAATTTCAATATTTTCCACGCGACCCCCTTGACTTAAAGTGCACTTTAAATATTAGCGTCGAGAGCGGTGGGCAATCAAACTGCCGTAAAGGACTTCTTGGCTCGCGGCTCACGGAAGGCCGCGGGCCTGGCGACGCCTACGCTAGCTGCTACTAGCCAAGACGAAAAGGAGGACAGGATGAATGCATCTCAAACGGACCAACCGACCGCAAAGATACCCGACCGGGAGGCGATCCGCGCGCAGCTTGAAGCGACTCGTCGGGCATATCACGACCTGGTCAACTCGCTCGCAGCCGAGGACTGGAACAAACGAACCGCTAATCCGGGCTGGAGAGTCGGACAGATTCTCTGGCACTTGGCTTGGGGAGCGAGCTTCTTTCCGCGAGGCGTGGCGGAGTGTCGCAAGGGAAAGTCGAGGAATCCGCCCGCGTGGATCATGAACCCGTTGAACAAGCTGATAACCAGCGTCGGGTCTCGCGGCGCCACCGCGCAATCTGTCCTGGAAAAATACGACGCGAACCATGCGGTGATACTAGCGTGCCTCGATGGAGTGCAAGACGATGAATGGAGCAAGGGCGTCAAGCCTCTAGGCGCCTTTGGTTCGTACAAGACGATTGAATCGGTGTTCCTTAGTGTCTCGATGCACTTTCGCGAGCATGAAGCGGACATTCGCGAAGTTTTGCAACACCGAATGAGACCATGAGAACCCGCTCCGTCTAGTCGTAGCCACGAACAGTCCCCGGCGCAGCAGCCCCTCTTCGATCGCGGGAATCATCGCGCGAGAATCGGCCCGGATCATCTCCCCCTGACCGGCCGTCCGATGTTAGGCTAATTAACGTGGCCGATAACCAGCCCCAGATCGATGATCTCGTTCGCGTCGCCGCCTTCCGTGCCATCTATTCCGGCGAGGCCCCCTCCCCTGAAGTCCTGGCGGACCGGCTCACGAAACCCATAGTAGAAGTGCGCGCGGCCGTCGGGCGTCTCATCGATCGCGGGCTGTTGACGGTCGACTCAGGCGGCAACGTGACGGGGAGCCACGGCCTCTCCCTATCTCCCGGTGATTATCGCTTGACGTTCGATCTCGGGGAACGCTACGTCTGGTGCGCCGTCGACGCCGTTGGTATCCCGGCGGCCATGGCTGTCAACGCGAAGGTCGAGTCGCGCTGCTACCAATGCGGGAGGAGCGTTCGCCTGACAATAAGGGACGGACACCCCCAAGGCCCCGAAGCCGATTCCTTGCGGATCGGGCTAGGCGTTACTGGATCATCTACAGGGAAGGTGATCGAAGACGTTTGTCCCATGCTTAACTTCTTCTGTTCCCAAGAGCACGCGGAGGCCTGGGCCGCCAGCGCTGGCAGTGCGACTATAATCGATCTATACCAGGCCGCCGAAATGGGTCGCAGACAGTGGGCGGATGTTGTTTAAGATGGTCTGACCACATTATGACCGACCGAAAGAAGACCCGATGGCTCTGGTTTATCGCACCTCTGGCGATATGCCTGCCCTGCATCTTTCCGGCCGTCATTGCCGCCTTTCTCGCTGTTGGTGGCGCCGGGGCCGTTGGCTCGTTCGTTAGCGGCACTGGTGGCGTGCTTGCCTTGAGTGTGGGGGCGGTTCTTCTCGTGTCGGCCGCAGCCATCTACGGGAGATGGAGGTGGAAGCGCCGCATCACGTCAGCATAGCGGCGTCATTCACCCTCATTTCCGCCACCCGTCCGCCTTAGCAGGAAACAAACTAGCTCCGGCGAGCCAGTCGTACTTCGTACCTCGTACTTCGTACTTCGAGCGCGCGCGCTAGCGCCCGATGCGCAGCAGCGACATGAACGCCTCCTGCGGAATGTCCACGTTCCCCACACGCTTCATCCGCCGCTTGCCCTCGCGCTGCTTCTCCAGCAGCTTGCGCTTGCGCGTCACGTCCCCGCCGTAGCACTTCGCCAGCACGTTCTTGCGCAGCGCCCGTACAGTCTCCCGCGCGACGATGCGCCCGCCGACCGCCGCCTGGATCGGCACCTCGAATAGCTGCCGCGGGATCAGCGAGCGCAGCTTCTCGACGATCGCGCGGCCTTGCGGCGTCGCCTTGTCCGCGTCGATCAGCACGCTCAGCGCGTCCACTGGCACGCCGTTCACGAGCACCTCCAGCTTCACCAACCGCTCGCCGGCGTAGTGCGACACCGCATAGTCCATCGAGGCGTAGCCTTGCGTGCGCGACTTCAGCTGGTCGTAGAAATCGACGAGCATCTCCGACAGCGGCATCTTGAACTCGAGAAGCACCCGGCGTCCTTCGAGCGCCTCAGGACGAACGGAGGCCGAGGCCGCCGGGGCGTGATCGAGGTACTCCATCCGGACGAAGGCGCCGCGCCGGCCGGTCACCAGCTCCATCACCGGCCCGTAGTAGCGATCAGGGGTGACGATCGAGACGTTCATCCACGGCTCGCGCACCTCGGCGATTCGCGTCGGGTCGGGCAGTTCGGCCGGCGAGTCGACCGCGATCTCGCCACCGTCCGTCAGCAGCACGCGGTACTCGACCGACGGCGCCGTCGCCAGCAGGTCGAGCCCGTACTCGCGTTCGAGGCGCTCCTGCACGATGTCCATGTGCAGCAATCCGAGGAAACCCGCGCGAAAGCCTGGCCCCAGCGCCACCGAGTGTTCGGGCTGGTACTGGAGCGACGCATCGTTGAGCTGGAGCTTCTCGAGGGCGTCCCGCAGCAGCTCGTAGTCCTCGGCGTTTGCCGGGTACAGTCCCGCGAAGACCATCGGCTTGGCGGGCTGGTAGCCGGGCAGCGGCGCCGCGGCCGGACGCCCGTTGTCCGTGATCGTGTCGCCGACGCGGCAGTCCCGCACGGTCTTCAGACCCGTCGCCACATAGCCGACCTCGCCGGTCGAAAGCTCGTCAGTAGGCGAGAAGGAAGGCCGGAAGACGCCCACCTCAAGCGGCTCGACCGTCCTCCGGTTCGCCATCAGCCGCAGCTTGTCGCGCGAGGTCAGCTTCCCGTCCACGACGCGGACGTAGGCAATCACGCCCTTGTAGGAGTCGTACTTCGAGTCGAAGATCAGCGCGCGTGGTGGCGCATCGGGGTCGCCCGAAGGCGGAGGCACCCGCTCCACGATTGCCTCGAGTAGCTCCTTGCAGCCGGTCCCTTCCTTCGCGGAGACGAATAGCACCTCGTCGCGCGAGAAGCCGATCACGTCGACGAGCTCCTGGGCCACGCGCTCCGGCTCCGCCGACGGCAGGTCGATCTTGTTGACGACGGGGATGATGGTCAGCCCTTTACGGCCCGCAACTCCGCCCTCCTGCCCGAGCGCCATGTACACGTTCGCCAGCGTCTGTGCCTCGATCCCCTGCGACGCATCGACGACCAGCAGCGCGCCCTCGCACGCCGCCAGCGCGCGGGAGACCTCGTAGGTGAAATCCACGTGGCCAGGCGTATCGATAAGATTCAGCTCGTAAGGCAATTGGCGATTGGTCGTCGGCAATTGGTTTTCCGCGCGGATTGCCGGTTGCCGATCGCTGATTGCCTCGTTTCCGCGCCACTCCATCCGCACCGCGGTGGCTTTGATCGTGATGCCGCGCTCGCGCTCGAGGTCCATCTGATCGAGCACCTGCTCCGCCATCTGCCGCGGCGGGATCGTGCCGGTGATCTCGAGCAGCCGGTCCGCGAGGGTGCTCTTCCCGTGATCAATATGCGCGATGATGCAGAAGTTGCGGATTCGAGACTGCTCCATCCCAAGTATCGTATCAGTGTGGCGCCGATTCCTGATGAGACCCCAGCAGGGAGACCCGTTGCGCGCTCCCAATTGAGATTGTGGACAGCGACCGAAACTGATCCTCGGGCGATAACGGCGGGAGCATTCACCTCTGTCTGCACGGCGTACCCGCCGCTAGCGCAGCAGTCCTCGCTTCCGCCGATTCACCTTAGCGCGCCGTACGCGTTCACAAATGTGGAGCAATAGTTGCGGTTAAGGAGGTTATTTATGGGCGGTCTTACTGCGCGGGTAGGCGGTAGCTGCGCCGCGCTGTTCGCGGTCCTGTTCGCCGTGGGCATGGTGCTGCTCACCGACAGCCCCGATAGCAGCGCGCCGGACGCCGACTACACGAAGTACGTCAACGACAGCGGTAATCTCGTTCGAAACATCATCGGCGCTTACTTCGTGATCATTGCTCTCCTGGTCTTTCTTGTGTTTCTCGCGGCGATCTATCGCCGGCTCCGGAACGCCGAGGGCGAAGACGGTCTGTGGTCGCTGGTCGTTCTTATTTCCGGCGTCGTCTTCGTGGCCATGACAATGGGCGGCTCGATCCTTCTCGCTAGCATCGCCGGTGCGATCAAGTTCGGATCGACGCCGGAACCGTCGGCTGAACTGGCGCGGTTCCTGCCGCAGGCCGGGTTTGGGTTCCTCCTCCTCTGCGGTGGACTTACGGCCGGGTTGATGAGTGCGGCAATCAGCTTCCTCATCGTGCGGACGCGAACGCTTCCAGTCTGGCTCGGGTACACGGGCTTCCTGGCTGCTCTGGCCATGATTTTCGCCGTCATCTTCATACCGGCGGTGCTCTTCGTGCTCTGGATGCTTGCGCTGGGTATCGTCCTTATCACACGCAGCGAGCCAGAAAGAGCAAGCGCATCGGCCTAACCGTCGAGAATCTCTGGCTGACGCGGTAAGCAGGCGGGCTCCGGCGCGCACGCATACTGTGCAAAGGCCCTTACGGCACTGTGGCCGCAGGCCCCGTGCCCGCGAGCACAGAACCCATGCGCTCGTTCATCGTCCCGGCAAGCGCTTCCACCTTGCCCTGAAGGCGTTGCTGATCGGATTGACTCGGGCCGATCGCCGAGATGGCCACGACGCCCGTCAACCTGCCGCGCCTGAATAGGACGGAGGTATACCAGACGGTCACCGTCGAGCCATCGCTGCTCTTAATGTCTATGTCCTGATTAGCGCCCACGGCCTCGTCGGCAACCTGGACTTCGAATGGTGACGACGACGTAATCGTCAGGTCCCCGATCGTTTTTCCCAGATATTCCGTCAGTTCGTCCCGGGAATCGGAGACGTAGTTTCCCGCTCCCGCCTTCATTGCGAACAGATTCGCACCGCTGCCCGCGAAGAAGAGGCCGCTGTTCGCCTGCCGTTGGTAAAGATTTCGGTATCCAGATGCGAACCCGGCCGATTCGAGGTCCGCGCGCTCCCCGCTGGGGTCAAAGTCCCGCTCGGAGGCCGTCTGCAGGTCCTGAGCGCCGTTCTTCTGGTCGGCCCCAAAGCCTGTGAAGTCAGGCCCGAAGTCTGCGAGCGTCAGCACCATCCGCGACAGCTGGTCGCTCGTGATTTCACCCGTCGTGTCGTCGACCGCGCCGCCCCCATCATTGCCGCCATTGCCGCCGCCACACGCGACGGCCATCACAACGCAAAATACAGCGACGATCGCGATGGGGACGGTCCTGATCATCGCTGCCCTCGAGCGTGGTCTGACTCGCCCGGCATGGTCGATGAGCAAGGACGGGCTGCACTTGGTTGAGGCGGGAACCGTTTCGTTATGTAAGGTATGAGGGAAATTGCGCGATCAGCCCTCAGACGGCTGCGCGCGCTCCTCTTTCGGCACTCGCACCCGCTCGGCCGCCTCGACCATCAGACGCTGGCCCTCCTCGCGGCTGAACCGCTCGCCGCACGACTCGCAGATGTAGTACGAGACGGCGTCGCTCTTGCCCATGTCCTCGGGCTGGTCCCAGTGAGGCACAAGCGACCCGTGCGGGCAGGGCACATCGGGGATGATTTCGTCTTCCTTCGGCGGCAGGGTTTGGGTGCCGCCTTTCCGGCCGAATAGCTTGTCTAGAAAGCCCATTGTGAGCGTCTCCCTTCTCGCCTCCAGCGGTCATTCGCGAGCCCGGAGCGTCTCGCCACGCACCCGGCCACCTTGCTGGTGGGCGCGCCCACACTCTATGCCGCTGTCGCCGCATTGTCCAGACTCGGCGCGCGTCTGTTTGCGTAGCCATCCGCGATCGGTGCCATTTCCCTCTTAGAGTTACCGCCTCCATCCGCTAGTCTGGAGCCGGAGAGGTCCATCCGATGAACCTCTTGGAAGTCGCCTGGGGTGCCGTAGAGGGCGGTTGTCGATTGAATCGAAGGCCGGGCACCAGTACGACGAAACATATATCGACCAAAGAGATCGAGCCTGAGTGAATACGAAAGAAGCCGTTAAGCCGAGCGTTTCTCGGAATACAACCAAATGCACAACACGAATGTCGAGGAACGACCAAACGCCGGCGGCTCGGTGCCCGTAAAGGGTGAGACGGCCGGCTTAGCTCACCAGCTCTCCGCGCACGACGATGCGGTTCGTGTAGTCCCCGCCGAAAACGGGGTCCCCGGTTCTGTAGAAAGAGCCTCCGCAGGTGATGATTGTCACGACATCTTTGCTCGTCGGGTACATCATCTGCAAGGCGCTCGGGTCGCTCGGGTCCATCAAGGCGTTCGACGTCACCCGGTAGGCGATCTCGCGCCCGTTGTCGTCGCGGAACTTGATGATGTCTCCAGCCTGTAGCGAGGTCAGATTGTAGAAGACCGCCTGCCCGTTCCAGGTCACGTGGCCGGCAAATACCGCGTTGCCACCGCTCCCTGGCTTCTCCGAGAAGTCGTACCACGCGACCACCTGGGACGCGTCTGAGCCGGTCGGCACGATGGGGATCCTGTTCTCATCAAGTCCGTATGTGACTACCGGCGCGTCCACCCCGATCTTCTCAATGATCATCCGGTAGGATCCGTCCAGCCGCTCGACCGCCGCCGGCGGAGGCGTAGCTGCGACGGTCGCGGGCGGCGTCGCCTGCACGACAGGCGCTTGCTCGTCCGAGCCGCCCTTGAACATGAAGAACCCAACGGCCGCGGCCGCGACGAGCCCCAGACACCCGGCAGCGATTAGCGGCTTGGCCCCTACCGCGCCGGTCATCGACGTATGAACTCTTCGCCAGCGCCCAAGCGCCAGTCGTTCCATCATCATCTTCACCTCGCTCCAAGGTTGGAACGTCCGTCCCTCCTCTGAGGTTACGACGGCGTTCGTGTGTACGAATCGCACTGCGGGGTCACGATTGCCTAACAATTTGGCCCGCGAAAGTCAGAGGCAGGCGCCCGGACACGGTGCTACAATCTCGGAGACCAACCACAGAAGGAGGCAAATCATGGCGCGGTTCCAACAAAGTGCGACCGTTAACGCCGCACCCGACGCGGTCTACGTCTACCTGGCCGACTTCACGAAGCACGCAGAATGGTCCTCGCACGGTCTCACGGTAGAGAAAGCCTCGGACGGACCAGTCGCCGTCGGTTCGACCTTCAACACGGTGGGCAAACTGCTGGGGACGCACCACGCCGTAGTCACAGTCACAGAGCTGGTTCCCAACGAACGGATCGGGTTCGAGTCAGAAGATGATACCGGCCATTTCCGGCATCAATTCGACATCGCGCCCAGGGATGGGAGCAGCGAGGTTACGAAGAGTTTTGAGCCTATGCGCACGTCCTTCGTGTTCACGGTGCTTTCTCCTGTTTTGCCGCTGATCGTCCCGCGTGGCCTTGCCGCTGACCTGAAGAAGATCAAGGAGCGGCTGGAAACGTAGAGGCTAGTGACGAGTTGCGCAGCAGTTGCGCAACCGGTCCTGTAGTTCAACACGAAGGGCGGTGGCTTGCCAGAATTGAGGGAGGGCTCTCGGCACTCTCGCAAGGAATATCTACGGCGCTATCGCAAGCACGATGACGCCGCCCACGACGGCGAGCGACGCCCAGATGCGCCATAGACCGAAACCCTCACCAAGGAGCACAACACCGAGGGCCGCCCCGAAAACGATGCCCACCTCACGTGAAGGTGCTATATAACCCACGCGGCTCGTCTGAAGAGCGAGCAGGACGAGCAAGTAGGCGAGCTGGATCAGCACGCCGGCTGCGACGATACTCCAGCCGTGGGCGCGCCATTCCGCCCATATAGCGTCGGGATTAGTTTGCGTCGCGGCTGTCGTAGTGATGAGCGCGTGGCCAGTCATCGCGAACTGGTTCAAGAGCACGGGCGAGACTTCATCGAGGGCGTTCTTGTCCCACAATGAATAGCTCGCGATCAGTACTCCGGTGAGCAGCGCTGTCCGCCCTGCGGGCCGGTTGAGAGCGCGCAGCGGCGCGGCAACGTCCCGCATGGCGTGAGGCTCGATGTGCATCGCGTAAACGCCGACGGCGATCAGCGCGATCCCTAAGACCGCTAATGCGGAAATGCTCTCACCGAGAAGAAATGCCGCCCCGATCGGAATGAGCGCCAAGCCGACGCCGCGCGATACGGGATAGACTGAAGATAGGTCGCCCAGCCGGTATCCTCGGGCGAGCGAGAGTCCGTACACCCCGTGAAGGGTTGCCGTCACGCATCCCAACGCAACCGCCGTCAGGCTGATACCGTTGATGGCCGCGATGAGAACCGCCGGGCCGAGCAGAGTCAGAGCGCCGATGACACCCGCAGACCCGAGGAAGGCCAGCTTGTGATCGCTGCGCTTCAAGAGGAAATTCCAGCTCGCGTGGCAGACTGCCGACGCAAGCACGAGGATGAGCGCAGCAACCGTCATGGAGTGAGCGGACGCGCAAAGTCTATGTTATGGATCGTCGGCCCCGGGTTTGCGGGCGTGATAGCGCTGCCAAAACCCATGCCCAGCAGTAAGCGCTATAGCGATGAGTGATATGGCGATCGCGAGAAGAATCGCCCAGTCTTCCCGCCCGTGGCCCGAGGACGCAGCCGCCGTATCCGCCCCGGGCCTCGAAGGCTTCACATTCGCGAGGTTCGCAGACGTAGGGCGTCCGGGCGCCAGGCCATCTGGCGCGCCAACTTCGGCCAGTGAAGCATCCTCATTCCCAGAGGCAAGGATACGGCCGGCAACACGCACGGTCTCTCCCGGAGCCGGTTGCGTTGATCCGAACTGCGCGTCGTCAAAGTAAGCTGCCGCCGGCTCTCCGGACGCCGGCCGCAGCATTAGCCGGAGTTTGAGGCTGTTGGCCTCGGCAGGGGCTTGAACGGGTCCGGTGCTAGGTCTGCGGAACTCCCCATCTGTGGCCTTGGCAGCGTCCAGGGAGTCGATCGAGGCGATTGCTTGTCCGCTGCCATCTGCGCTCGCGTACCAGGACAGACGGAGGAAGGCGGATTCCGATCCCGGCCCTGCCATCGTATTGACGGATGCTTCATAATACGCGCCCGGCTGCGCAGTCACCGTCTCGTAGGCCCACTTAGTCGATGCCGTATCAGAGGTCAGGGCGAGGCCACGCGTGCCTTCCGTCCGTTGGCCGGTCGATGTGCTGATCTCGCCGCCCTGCTTATGCCAGGCATAAGGCGTGCCGTCGCTGCGGAGCTGCTCGAATCCGCCGTTAATTAGCTGCGGGAACGAATCGGGCTCGGCCGGGCCAGGGGGCGGGTTAGACGCCTTTGGCGTAGAGCCAGGGCGCGGTGTCCGCGTCGGCGTCGGAAGCGGCCCCGGTGTTCGGCCGGGCGGTGCCAAGGTTGGGGGCGGCGTGACCTTCGGCGGTGGAGTGGGTTCGGTTGGCGGCGTGGTAGGCGGTGGGAGGTATGAAGGACCGGAGAACGCGAAGTCATCGAGATGGACGGCAAATGGTGAATCTGCCTGTATCAGGAGGCTAACGCGCGCCTGCTGGGCGGCTAGAGGCGAGACCATCGCGCCTGTCGTCATTGGAAGGAATGTGCCATCGAGCTGCGCCAGCCAAGGAGAGTCGGCGCTCAATACGAGGGAGCCGGCTGCGTCGAACCATGACACACGAAGGAAAGCCCGGCTCACTCCTGCAGGCGCTGCGACCCAGCCACTCAGCTCGTAGGTCGAGGCCGGCTGAACGTTGACGACCTGGTATGCGAACTGAGTTGTCGGCTGTCCGCTTCCCGAAAAGCGAGCGGCCTGAGAGCCGCCATGCAGCGGCGAGCTTACGGGCTCGAGCTGGCCCGCGTTTGTTGACCAACCGGCGATGCCCCCTTCGAACCCGCCGTTGCTGAGGAGTTCAGATGCTCTCACTGGATGCTGAGAGGTCAGCACCAAGGTTACGAGCAACGTGCAAACGATTACTGCCGGGCGTATCAAACGACGGGCGCTCAGGGGCGGCGGCGCGATAGCGTCATTCTATGGGCCTCGCGGGGGTTTGAGAAGTGCTGGAGCAACGAATTTCTGGCAATTTTTCGTGCTGAAGGCGGCCCTTCCGTATAATCGAATTGATGGGAGATAGCGCTGCCGGACTCGAGGCCTTGTCTTCGGCGGACTTCAAGAGGCCGGCCCCCAGGGTCATAGCTGTGGACGGCTCGGCGGCGTCGGGAAAGAGCACAGTCGGCCGGAAGCTTGCAGAACGGCTCGGTTACCCCTTTCTGGACACGGGTTTGATGTATCGGGCAGTGACGCTTGCGGCACGCGAGCGGGGCGTGGACGGGAATGACCCACAAGCACTGACTAGGCTGGCTAATTCGATTCGAATCAAGGTTGGACCAGCGGCGCTGCACTCCCGCGAGACCTGTTCGATCAGCATCGACGGCAAAGACGTGACAGCACAGCTCCGCCGCCCAGACGTCGAGGACACAGTTTCCTTGGTGTCGCGGGTGCCGGGTGTACGAGAAGCTCTCGTCCGGCAACAGCGAGAGATTGCTGGCCGCCAGGCGATGGTTATGGCCGGACGTGATATTGGAACCGTCGTCTTGCCGGACGCTGATTTAAAGGTGTACCTGGATGCGTCGATCGGCGAGCGCGCGCGGCGCCGCCACGCCGAGTTTTCGCATCAAGGACGGGCGGTCAGTGAGAAGATCGTGCTTGAAGACCTGAAGCGACGCGACCAGATCGACAGCGAGCGCGAGGTGTCGCCTTTGCGGCCCGCCGACGACGCAATCATTATCGAGACGGACGGTCTTTCGCAGGAGGAAGTCCTCTCGCGGGTGCTGGACCTGGTGGACGGTGCGCGGTGAAAGAACGGCTCCAGGCGGCGTTCTATTGGCTGAACGTTTGGACGTGGATCAGGGCAACGCTACTGGTCGTGACGGGCCAGGACGTCACGGGCAGGGAGAACATCCCGCGTAAGGGCGCCCTCATCTTTACGTGCAATCATTTCAGCCTCGCAGACCCGCCGCTCCTAATCGGCACCTTCTCTCGACGCATTGTCTGGATGGCGAAGCAAGAACTCTTTGATTTGCCGCTGATCGGGAAACTTTACGAGATGGGTGGCTTCATTCCGGTACGGCGGTTCGAGGCGGACCTCCGAGCAATCCGCCGCTCACAGGATGCGTTGCGGCGCGGTCATGTGCTGGGAATGTTTCCCGAAGGGACACGCAGCGGCGGAAGGCTTGGCCGCGCGGAGCCGGGCACCGCGCTGATCGCGCTTCGTACGGGCGCGCCAATTCTCCCGGCAGCAATATGGGGGACGGAGCATGTAAAGCTACCAAGAGACCTATTCCGGCGAACGAGGGTCCACGTAAGATTCGGGAGGCCCTACCGGCTCCAGAACCCAGGCCGGTTCACCCGCGAAAGTATAATGGCTGGAACGGACGAAATCATGCGCCGGATTGCTCAACTACTTCCATCCGAGTACCGCGGCGAGTACGCCGACACGGCGGATCCTTCCGTTACGGCCGAGGCGAGGACATAGCGGAATGCGAGTCATCCTCGCTCAGCCACGCGGGTTCTGCGCGGGTGTAGAGCGCGCCATCGATGTGGTCAACAGATCTATCCGTGTGTTCGATTCGCCTGTATATGTGCGGCATGAGATAGTCCACAACCAGCACGTCGTCGATGGCCTGCGCTCGGAGGGAGCAATCTTCGTCGAAGACGTGGACGAGATACCAAAAAGCGCACTTGTTGTTTTCTCGGCGCATGGGGTCTCGAAGGCCGTCAAGGGCGCGGCAAAGAGCCGCTCTCTACGCGCCGTCGACGCCACTTGCCCGCTGGTTACGAAGGTTCACAGGCAGGTCCTACGGCTGCACCGCCTCGGCTATGAGATATTGCTTATCGGCCACGTGGGCCATCCCGAAGTCGAAGGTACGCTGGGGCAGTTGTCGGACGGGATCCAGCTCATTCAGGATGTCGAAGATGCGGAGCGGGTCCACGTGGGCGATCCGGACAAAGTCGCTTATGTAACGCAGACGACGCTTTCGCTGGATGACACGGCAGCGATCGTCGAGGTCTTGCGACGGCGGTTCCCCTCGCTACAAAATCCTCCTACCGAAGACATATGCTATGCCACCCAGAACCGCCAATTGACGGTCAAACGCCTCGCAGAGATGGTGGACGTGATGCTGGTGATAGGGGCCGCCAACTCTTCGAATTCAAACCGTCTCGTCGAAGTTGCTCAATCAGCGGGTGTCCCTGCCTACCGAGTATCTTCCGCTGAGGAACTGAGTTGCAATTGGTTCTCGACGGAGCAGACGGTTGGCATAACCGCCGGCGCCTCGGTTCCGGAGGTACTCGTGAACGAGGTCGTGGATTACCTGCGCGAGAAATTTGGTGCAGATGTCGAAGAGGAT
>Ga0070706_100003903_pt1 | contig 14540 bp, 14 predicted proteins | sample KBSK5501metaG_FD_65476 | JGI IMG/M metagenome (GOLD analysis project Ga0070706, IMG submission 65476) | Corn, switchgrass and miscanthus rhizosphere microbial communities from Kellogg Biological Station, Michigan, USA - KBS K5-50-1 metaG | ecosystem: Host-associated > Plants > Roots >...
GGAGCTCGCCTGCCTGATGAAGGGCTCCGGCCAGTGCAGCGTGCCGGAGCCGACCACCGGCGGCTGCTCGACCTCGGGCAACGCGACGCCGACGCCCGGATGCATCGGGCAGAACGGCAACATCGCGTCGATGCAGGCGTCGTACAACTCGCGCTTCGGCGTCTACAAGGGCGGGGGCGGCAATCCGCAGGCGTCGACGGCCGCGCCCGATTTCACCGGCTATTCGTATGCATGGGAAGGCGGCGTGGGCAACTGGCCGCTCGGCCGCAATGCCTACGCGGGAACGTCCGGCACCACGCCGAACTTCGCGGCCGCGCGCGCCGCGAATCTGGCCGCCCAGAACATCGCCGGCCTCGATCCGGCGTTCTACGCGAACCCCTACAACCCGTCGACCACCGCCCAGCACGCTTCGTACGGCGCCGACCGGCGCCTGGTCACGGCGCCGATCGTCGACTGCTCGAGTTTCACCGGAGGCCAGCATGCGCCGGTGCGCGCGTATGCGTGCATCCTGCTGCTCGACCCGTATCGCACTCAGGGCAGCTCGGTCAAGAGCAAGTTCGAGTACATCGGCCGCTCGAACGCACCGGGCAGCCCCTGCGCCACGTCGGGCATCGCCGGCAGCACGAGCAGCGTCGGGCCGATGGTGCCGGCGCTGGTCCAATGAGACGGCCATGAAGCGCTTGCACCGTCAACCGATCTCGCGCCAGCGCGGCGTCGCGGCGGTCGAGCTCGGCCTGCTGCTGATCCCGCTCGTGACGATGATCTTCGGCACGACCGAGCTCGGGCGCGCGATCTACAGCTACAACAGCCTGGACAAGACCGTGCGCGACGCCGCGCGCCACCTGTCGCAGCACGGGCCGGGCGACACGACGATCGCCGACGAGGCGCGCTGCCTCGCGGTCTACGGCAGCACCGACTGCACCGGCTCGCCGGTGGCGCCGGGCCTGACGACCGCGATGGTCACGATCTGCGACGCGAGCCTGTGCCCAGGCACGCACGCGAACCAGCTGACCGGTTCGGGCTCGGTCAATCTGGTCACCGCGGGCATCCAGAACTATCCGTACAGCTCGGTCGTCACGCTGGTGATCCCCAGCATGATCTTCAACAACATCTCGGTCACGATGAGGGCCCAGCTGTGAAGACCTGGTTTGCACGGTCCCACGCACGTTCCCGCACGCGTTGCCTTCAACGCGGTGTCGTCGCGATCGAGTTCGCGCTGATCTCGTCGCTGCTGTGCATGCTGCTGTTCGGCGTGATGGAGATGGGGCGGCTGCTGTGGACCTGGAATGCCGCCGTCGAGGCCACGCGCCTGGGCGCGCGCCTGGCGGTCGTGTGCGACATCGACCGCAGCATGGGCGCACCGATCAAGGCCCGCATGCGCGAGATGCTGCCGGCGCTGGCCAACGCCAACATCACGATCGAGTACATGAACCCGGTCAACACCGTCGACCCCTCGTGCACCAACGACAACTGCAAGGCAGCGCGAGTCCGCCTGTCGGGCCTGACCCACACCACGATCATCCCCTTCGTGCCGCTTTCGTTGACCTTGCCGCCGTTCGCCACGACGCTGCGCAAGGAATACATGAGCAGCACCTCCAACGCCATCTGCCCGTGAAGATCTGCCCGTGAAGATCAAACTGATCACCCCCAACTCGCACAACGCCGACGCGTGGTGCCGCGCATTGCGTGCGGAACGCTCGTTCGAGGTCACGTCCTACGTCAAGGCGCTGCGCGACGTGCACGTGATCGTCAACGGCAGCCGCCCGGACCTGGTGCTCGTCGAGACCACCTCCGCCGAGGACTTCGCCACACTCGAGAAGCTGGCCCAGGCGCACCCGGAGGTCGATTACGTGCTGGTCGGCAACGACCTCGCCCCGGAGCTGCTGATGCGCGCGATGCGCGCCGGCGTGCGCGACGTGCTGGCCGCGCCGGCCGCGCCCGAGGACGTGCTGGACGCGCTGCGCCGGCAGCTGCGCAAGCGCGCGCCGGCCGCGAACGTGCCGGCGCAGCACGGCGAGGTGCTCGCGCTGCTGTCGTGCAAGGGCGGCAGCGGCGCCACGTTCATCGCCGCGAACCTGGCCCATCTGCTGAGCGCCGGCGGCGAGCGCCGGGTCGCGCTGATCGACATGAACCTGCAGTTCGGCGACGCGGCGCTGTTCGTCAGCAGCGTCACGCCGGTCAGCAACGTGGCCGACGTGGCGCGCAACATCGGCCGGCTCGACTCGGAGCTGCTGAAGTCGTCGATGAACGAAGTGGCGCCCGGGCTGTGGGTGCTGGCCGCGCCCGACGACCCGGCGCACGCCGCCGACGTGACGCCGCAGCACGTGCGGCAGATCGTCGAGCTCGCGCAGCAGATGTTCGACTTCGTGATCATCGATGCCGGCCGTTCGCTGAGCGCGGTGACGCTGCAGGTGCTCGACCTGGCCGACCAGGTCTACGCGGTGCTGCAGCTGACGCTGCCGTTCATCCGCGACGGCAAGCGGCTGCGCAACGTGTTCCGCTCGCTCGACTACCCGGCGCACAAGATCCAGTGGATCGTCAATCGCCACCAGAAGGACAGCCAGTTCAGCGTCGACGACCTGAAGCGCACGCTCGAGATCGACGCCGTGCTCACGCTGCCGAACCACTACGAAGCCGTCGCGGCTTCGGTCAATCAGGGGGTGCCGGTCGAGCGCGTCGCACCCCACAGTTCGATCGCGCGAGCCCTGCGCGAGCTGGCCGACGGCCTCGCGCCGGCGCCGGCACTCGCGGGCAAATCGCGCAATGGCTGGCTGTCGGGCCTGTTCCGCGGCCCATTGCAATGAAAGGCATGTCATGAGTCTGCGCGAGCGGCTGGGCGCCACCACCCAGGGTTTTTCGGCGACGGCGGAAGCGCCCGATGCCGCGGTCGCGCCGACGCGCGCCTACCAGGAGACGAAGGCCCACATCCACCAGGTGCTGCTCGGCCGGCTCGACCTCGAGGCGATGGAGAGCCTGTCGGCCGACAGCCTGAAGGAAGAGCTGCGCCAGATGGTCGAGCGGCTGCTGCTCGAGGAGAACCTGGTCCTGAACGCCGGCGAACGCCGCAGCCTGGTGCGCGACATCCAGTACGAGATGCTCGGCTTCGGGCCGCTCGAGCCGCTGCTGGCCGACAGCTCGGTGTCGGACATCCTCGTCAACACCTACAAGCAGGTGTACGTCGAACGCCGTGGACGGCTCGAGACGACCGACATCACGTTCACCGACGACGATCACCTGATGAAGATCATCGACAAGATCGTCTCGCGCGTCGGCCGGCGCATCGACGAGTCGAGCCCGATGGTCGACGCCCGGCTGCCCGACGGCTCGCGCGTCAACGCGATCATCCCGCCGCTCGCGATCGACGGGCCCATCCTGTCGATCCGGCGCTTCGCGACGGTGCCGCTGCAGATCTCGAACCTGGTCGAGTACCGCTCGATGTCCAGCAGCATGGCGCAGTTCATCGGCGCGCTGTCGCAGGCCCGGATCAACATCCTGATCTCGGGCGGCACGGGGTCGGGCAAGACCACGCTGCTGAACATCCTGAGCGGCTTCATCCCGGCGTCGGAGCGCATCGTGACGATCGAGGACGCGGCCGAGCTGCAGCTGCAGCAGCCGCACGTGGTGCGCCTCGAAACGCGCCCGCCGAACATCGAGGGGCGCGGCGAGGTCGCGCAGCGCGCGCTGGTGCGCAACGCGCTGCGCATGCGGCCCGACCGCATCATCCTCGGCGAGACGCGCGGTGCCGAGGCGCTCGACATGCTGCAGGCGATGAACACCGGCCACGAAGGCTCGATGACGACGGTGCACGCGAACACGCCGCGCGACGCGCTCGCCCGGCTCGAAAGCATGATCGCGATGGCCGGCGTCGACCTGCCGGCGAAGGCGGCGCGGGCCCAGGTCGCCTCGGCGATCGGCGTGATCATCCAGGCCAACCGCCTGAGCGACGGCACGCGCAAGCTGACCAGCATCCAGGAGATCACCGGGATGGAAGGCGAGACGGTGACGCTGCAGGAGATCTTCGTCTTCAAGCAGACCGGCGTCGGGCCGACCGGCGCCGTCGAAGGCCACTTCACCGCGACCGGCGTGCGGCCGCGCTGCTGGGACCGCCTGACGACCCGCGGCGTCGACCTGCCGCAGACGTTGTTCGCGCCGCAGCGCGATCCGGTCTGAGAGACCGAACAGAGGAACGAGGCGATGGACGTTTCTTTCATCCTGTTCGCGGTCGTGGCCTTTCTCGCGGTGGTGCTGTCGCTGGAAGGCATCTACAACATCTGGGCATCGCGCAGCAGCCCCGAGGCCAAGCGCATCGCGGCACGGCTGGAGCTGCTCGCCGGCGAGGTGATGACGCAGGCGAGCATCGAACGCGAGCTGCAGCAGTCGCGCATGCCGCGGCTGAACGCGCTGCTGGCGCGCGTGGGGCTCGGCCGGCGCGCGCAGCGCTTCGTCAACGCCTCGGCGCTGTCGGTGTCGCCGGCGGAGCTGCTCTTGATGTCGCTCGCGCTCGGGATGCTCGGGCTGATGCTGCCGAGCCTGCTCGGCAAGCCGCCGGTGTTCGGCTTCGTGCTCGGGCTGGGCCTGGCGATCCTGCCGTGGTGGCGGGTCGCGAGCAAGCGGCGCGCGCGCATCGAGCGCATCGAGCGCCAGTTCCCCGAGGCGCTGGACCTGATGGCCCGGGCGATGCGCGCCGGGCACGCGTTCCCGTCGGCCGTCAAGATGGTGGCCGACGAGATGGCCGATCCGCTGGGCCGCGACTTCCGGATCATGTTCGACGAGGTCAACTACGGCGTGCCGACCGCCGAGGCGCTGGCGCACCTGGCCGAGCGCGTGCCGGTGCCGGACGTGAGCTACTTCGTCGTCGCGGTGATGATCCAGCGCGAGTCGGGCGGCAACCTCGCCGAGCTGCTCGACAAGATCTCGAGCATCGTGCGCCAGCGCCTCGAACTGCTCGGCGAGGTGCGCACGCTGTCGGCCGAGGGCAAGCTGTCCGCGATCATCCTGACGGCGCTGCCGTTCGCCGTCGGCCTGGTCGTGAATCTCGTGAATCCGGAGTTCATGAGCGTGCTGTTCACCGACCCGATGGGCCACAAGATGGTGGGCGTGGCGTTGTTCATGATGCTCATGGGCATCCTGTGGATGCGCAGCATCATCCGCATCCGGGTCTGACGTGACGGTCTGATGGAGCTGCCGAATGAACCCGATCCAGTTCGCCTTTCTTGCGCTGATCTTCATCGTCGTCGTCGCCGGCCTGCTCGGCGCCGCGGCGCTGCTGCGCCCGAACGTCGCACGCCAGCGCCTGCTGACGGTGGCCTCCGGCAGCGCGCCGGGCAGCGCGGCACCGACCCACGAGCGGCTGCTGCGCTGGGTCGCCGATGTGACGCGGCCGATCAGCAAGCTGTCGATGCCCGAGGAGGGCTTCGAGAAGTCGAGCGTGCGCCTGCGCTTCGTGCACGCCGGCATCCGCGGCGCGACCGCGCCGGCGGCGTTCTTCGGCATCAAGACGCTGCTGACGCTCGGGCTGCCGCTGCTGGGCTTCGTGCTGATGACGCTGTCGGGCTCGCACGTGCGCGGCAACGGCTTCATGCTGGCGATGCTCGGGCTCGCGGGCGTCGGCTACTACGGGCCCAACATGGTGCTGTCGCACCTGGTCAAGGTTCGCCAGCGCGAGATCTTCGAGTCGTTTCCCGACGCGCTGGACCTGATGACCGTGTGCGTGGAGGCGGGCCTGGGCACCGAGGCGGCGATGCTGCGCGTGGCCGACGATCTGCAGTTCAAGAGCCCCGCGCTGGCCGACGAGATGCACCTCGTGAACCTCGAGCTGCGCGCCGGCGCCGACCGCGAACGCGCGTTGCGCAACCTCGCGATCCGCACCGGCGTCGAAGAGGTCGACGGCTTCGTCACGATGATCAGCCAGGCCGAGCGCTTCGGCACCAGCATCGCCGCGTCGCTGCGCATCCACGCCGGGATGCTACGCACGCGGCGCCGCCAGCGCGCCGAGGAAGCCGCCGCGAAGATCGCGCTGAAGCTGCTGTTCCCGCTGATCTTCTGCATCTTCCCATCGCTGATGGTGGTGCTGATGGGGCCCGCGATGATCCAGATCTATCGCGTGCTGCTGCCGACGATGAGCGGCGGGGCGTGACCGGCGTTTTCGTCGGGTCGGTGCTTTGATCCAGGAGGGCTCGTCATGCGATTTCAATGCAGGATCGGAACCGGGGCGCCGGTCGTGATGCCGATCGAGGTGCCGGTCGCGCCATCGATCGCGGAGCAGGTCGTGACGGGGCCGCAACCTCCCGCGATGACCCGACCGCACCCGCGCCTGTTCGTGCGCGGTGCGCTGGCCGGCGCGGCGCTGCTGGCCGCGGCGGGCTGCGCGACGCCGGACGCGCGGGTCGGCAGCGCCTGGAAGGTCGAACCGGTGTTCAGCATCGCCGATGCCGCGCGCTCGAGCTCGTCGTACTACACGCTGGGCCAGTACTACGACGGCACGCAGGAGTGGGACAAGGCGATCGCCGCGTACCGCAAGGCGGTCGCCGCCGATGCCGGCAACGTCGACGCCCATGGCGCGCTCGGCGTCGCGCTGGCGCAAGGCGGCCGCTACGCCGAAGCCGAAACCGCGCTGCGCCGGGCGGTCGCGCTGGCCCCGGGGCGCGCCGCATTGCGCAACAACCTCGGCTATGTGCTGTTGCTGGCCGGCAAGGCGCACGAAGCCGTCGCCGAGTTGACCGCGGTCGTCGAGCACCACGGCGGCAACGCGATTGCGACAGCGAACCTGCGCACGGCGCTCGAGCGTTCGCAAGACGATCGCGGCGCGGGCAACGCCGTCGCAACGCTGGCGGCTTCGAGCGCAGTGCCGAACGCAACACCGGCCGCAGCATCGAGCGCCGGACCGACTGCCATCGCCGACGCCGACGTCCCAGCACCGCCGCAGCCACTCGTCGTGCAAGCCGAGCCGGCGTTCCGTTTCGGCTACACGCCGACGATCGCGCCGCTGGTGCAGCAGCGTGCCGATACCGCCGATACCAATACTCCCGACGATCACGCGCAGCGCCTTGCCACGCCCGCCGTGGCCGCCGCGGTCCAGGCCGCTGTCACCGCGCCCGCCGCACCCGCTGCGCTCGCATCGCGGCTCGAAGTCAGCAACGGCAACGGCATGCCCGGAATGGCCGCGCGTGTCGGCCGCTGGCTCGCCCAACGCGGCATGCCGGCGACCCGGCTGACCAACCGGCCGCCGTTCGCGCAGCAGCAGACGGTGGTGCAGTACCGCGTGGGATACGAAGAGGCCGCGCTGCGCGTGGCGCGCGAGCTGCCGACAGCGGCGAAGATCGAAGCGGTGACGATGGCCGGCCAGCGCAGCGACGTGCGCGTCCTGCTGGGCCGCGACTGGACCGGCCCGCAGCCCTTGGCGAAAGTCTGACTCTCTGTCCCTGCGGGCGAGGGAGTCGGACAATCCTGCGATGTCCCTGGTCTACCGACACCTCTTCCCGGCCCTGTGGCTGAGCTGGGCAGCGTACTGGTGGTGGGCCTCGCGCGGCGCCAAACCCACCGAGCGCCGCGAGAGCATGGGCTCGCGGCTGCTGCACGTGGTGCCGCTGCTGCTGGCCGTCGCGCTGCTGTGGCCCGACCGCGTGCCCGGCGCCGTCCTCAACGAGCCGCTGTTCCCGTGGACACCGTGGGTGTTCTGGGTCGCCGCATTCGTCACCGCGGCGGGACTGCTCTTCACCGTCTGGGCGCGCGTTCACCTCGGGCGCAACTGGAGCGGCACGGTGACGATCAAGCAGGGCCACGAGCTGGTGACCGACGGCCCCTATGCGCTGGTCCGCCACCCGATCTACACCGGGCTGCTCGCCGCCTTCATCGGCTCGGCTCTGGCGCGCGGCGACTGGCGCGGCGTGCTGGCCGTGCTCATCGCATGGGCCGCGCTGTGGCGCAAGCTCAGGCTCGAAGAGCGCTGGATGGCCGAGCGCTTCGGCGACCGGTACCTGGCCTATCGCGAGCGCGTGCCGGCGCTCGTGCCGTTCTCGAAATGATCAGGGCCTGCTACGCAACAGGCCCTGGTTGAAATCACGTCAGGGCACTTGCCCGGACAACTGCTCGGTGAGGTACTTCAGGAACGCCTGCGCCGCGTGCGACAGCGTGCGGCCGGTCAGCGTCTGCACCTCGATGTTGCGCAAGTCCAGCCCGCGGTCGCGCAGCCTCACGCAGGCCAGCTCGCGCCGGTCGACCTGGTAGCGGATCGAGATCTCGCCCGAGATCGTGACGCCGTCCTTGCGGTGGCGCAGGAAGCCGATCAGGCCGCTGATGTAGTTGCTCGTGATCACCGGCTCGACGCTGAGCCGCTGCCGGCTGCACGCGATGTCGAACAGCTGGCGCACGGTCGTGTCGGGTTCGGGCAGCGCGATCGGATAGGCGAGCAGCTGCGACAGCGCGATCTGCTTGAACTGCGCCAGCGGATGGCCGTGGCGCATCACCGCCATCACCGGTGACGGCTGCAGGTGCTCGATCGTGAGGCCGCGTTCCGGCGTGCGGCTCATCGTGACGCCGATGTCGGCGTCACCGTGCAGCACGCGGCGCGTGCTTTCGGCGGGCGGGTGCACGCCCATGTGGAACTGGATGCCCGGGTGCCGCTTCGTGAAGTCGCCGATCAGCTTGGGCAGGAACTCCATCGCGAAGCCCTCGGTCGTGACGATGCGCACGCGCCCGCGCTGCATGCCTTGCAGCGCCGCGATGTCGTGGACCACGCGCTCGGCGTCGAACGCCGACTTGATCGCATGGTCGGCGAGCAGCTCGCCCGCGGCGCTGGGCAGCATGCCGCGCGCGTGACGGTCGAACAGCGCCACGCCGAGCAGCGATTCGAGCTGCGTGATCTGCCGGCTGATCGCCGAGCCGGCCACGTTCAGGCGCACCGAGGCCTCGCTGACGGAGCCGCTGCGGACCACTTCGAGGAAGTAGCGCAGCGCCGTGTCCTGCAGGCGGCGGGCGGCCAGCGGCGGCTGTCGCTTCGGTGTCGTCGACTTCGATGAGGGCATGGGCAGCAGCTCCAGGTTTGCCGTTTCGGCAACGAAAGCGTCGACATTCTCTAGCACCGGAAACGCTGATCCGGCCCTACTCTTGCTCCGGCGAGTACGTTGTTCGGTTTTGGCACGCTCAAGGAGTCTCGATGAGGCATCTGTCCACCACGCTGGTGCAAGCAAGTCTCGTGGCCGCGGCGCTGGCCGCTTCGGCGACCGTCGCGCAGGCCGGCAAGTCGAACGACACCCTGGTCTATGCCTCGGACAACGAGGTCGAGAACGTCAGCCCGTACCACAACAACATGCGCGAGGGCGTGATCCTCGCCAACATGGCCTGGGACACGCTGGTCTACCGCGACCCGAAGAGCGGCGACTACAAGCCGCAGCTGGCCACCGCGTGGAAGTGGGAGTCGCCGACCGCGCTGCTGGTCACGCTGCGCCAGGGCGTGACCTTCCACAACGGCGACAAGTTCAGCGCCGACGACGTGGTCTACACCTTCAACGTCGTGACCGGGCCGGACGCGAAGATCGCGACGCGCCAGAACACCGACTGGATCAAGAACGTCGACAAGGTCGGCGAGTACCAGGTTCGCATCAACCTGAAGACGCCGTTCCCCGCAGCGCTCGACTACCTGGCCGGCCCCACGCCGATCTACCCGGCGGCCTACTTCAAGAAGGTCGGGCTCGAGGGCTACAGCAAGGCGCCGGTCGGCACCGGCCCGTACAAGATCACCGCGGTGCTGCCCGGCCAGGGCGTGACGATGGCGAAGAACACCGCCTATTTCAAGGACAGCCCGCTCGGCCAGCCGCGCATCGGCGCGGTCAGGTTCGTCGTGATCCGCGACCCGGAAGCGCGCGCCGCGCAGCTGATGACCGGCGCCGTCGACTGGATCTGGCGCGTGCCCGCCGACCAGGCCGAGTCGCTGAAGGCCACGCCCAGCCTGACGGTGCTGAGCGGCGAGACGATGCGCGTGGGCTACGTGTCGATCAACGCCAACGGCAGCGCTCCGGAGGCCGCACCGCTGAAGGACCTGCGCGTGCGCCAGGCCATCAACCACGCGGTCAACCGCAAGGGCCTGGCCGACAGCCTGGTGCGCGGCGGCAGCCAGCCGGTGTTCGCGCCGTGCTTCCGCTCGCAGTTCGGCTGCGACACCGACAAGGTCGTCAAGTACGACTACAACCCGGCGAAGGCCAAGGCGCTGCTGGCCGAGGCCGGTTATGCGAACGGCTTCGACACCGACCTGTGGGCGTACCGCGAGCGCGAGTACGCCGAGGCCATCATCGGCGACCTGCGCAAGGTCGGGATCCGCGCGCGGCTGCACTTCGTCCAGTACCCCGCGCTGCGCACCGAGCTGCGCTCCGGGCGCGCGCCGCTGACCTTCCAGGCCTGGGGTTCGTTCGGCGTCAACGATGCGTCGGCCTTCGTCGGCAACTTCTTCAAGGGCGGGCCGGACGACACGGCCAAGGACCCGCAGGTCATCGCGCTGCTGCAGACCGCCGACGCCACCGTCGACAAGGCCGAGCGCAAGGTCAAGTACGCGCAGGCGCTGCAGCGCATCTCGACGCAGGCGTTCTGGGCGCCGATGTTCTCGTATTCGACGAACTACGCGTTCTCGTCGGACCTGAAGTTCGACGCGCAGCCCGACGAGCTGCCGCGCTTCTTCCAGGCGAGCTGGAAGTAGCGCTCGCCCGCGTCGATCGACCGCGACGTCACCGCGACACAACGGCGTCCCATGCTGAGCTACATCGCCCGCCGGCTGCTCGTTGCGCTGAGCGTGATGCTGACCGTGGCCGTCGTCAGCTTCATGCTGCTGCACCTCTCGGGCGACCTGGCCACGGCGATCGGCGGCGCCGAGTCCAGCGCCGCGGACATCGAGAAGATCCGCGTGCAGTACGGGCTGGACCGGACCATCGCGGCGCAGTTCGTCGACTGGCTGGCGGCGGCGGTGCGGCTCGACTTCGGCCGCTCGTTCTACTTCCAGAACACCGTGATGGAGCTGGTCGGCGAGCGGCTGCCCGTCACGCTCAAGCTCGGCGGCGTGGCGCTGCTGCTGGCGGTCGCGATCGCGATCCCGCTCGGGGTGCTGGCAGCGGTCTACCGCGACACCTGGATCGACCGGCTGTCGCTGCTGGTCTCGGTGATCGGCCAGGCGATGCCGAACTTCTGGTTCGCGCTGACCCTGATCCTCGTGTTCGCGGTCGGCCTCAAGTGGCTGCCGGTGGCGGGCAACACGAGCTGGCAGCATTTCGTGCTGCCGGCCATCGCGCTGGGTTACTACGCGATGCCGTCGCTGATGCGGCTCACGCGTGCCGGCATGCTGGACGTGCTGGGCGCCGACTACATCCGCACCGCGCGCGCCAAGGGGCTGAGCCCGGCGCGCGTCGTGTTCAAGCACGCGCTGCGCAACGCGATCATCCCGGTGGTCGCGCTGGCGGCCGTCGAGCTGGGCTTCATGCTGGGCGGCTCGGTGGTGATCGAGTCGGTCTATTCGCTGCAGGGGCTGGGGCAGCTCGCGTGGGATTCGATCTCGCGCAACGACTACCCGGTGGTGCAGGCGGTGGTGCTGATCATCGCGGTGTTCTACATCGCGCTGACCTTCCTGGCCGATGTGCTCAACGCCATGCTCGACCCGCGCATGCGCACACGCGAGTGAGGGCCGCGCGATGACGGCTTCCATCCTCACGCCGTCCGCCCCGTCGGGGTTGGCGCTGCTGCCTGTCTCGCGCTGGCGCCGCGCGCTGCGGCGCGTGCTCGGCCACCGCGGCCTGCTGATCGGCGGCGTGATCCTGGGCCTGATGGTGCTGGCGGCGCTGCTCGCGCCGTGGCTGACGCCGCACGATCCGTATGCGCAGGACGTGACGCAGCGCCTCATCCCGCCGGTCTGGCACGCCAAAGGAAGCTGGGAGCACGTGCTGGGCACCGACAAGCTCGGGCGCGACTACCTCGCGCGCCTGCTCTTCGGCGCGCGCGTCTCGCTCGTCATCGGCGCGGTGGCCGCGCTGATCTCCGGCCTGATCGGCACCACGATGGGCGTGCTCGCCGGCTACTTCGGCGGCCGCGTCGATGCGCTGGTCAGCTACGTCATCACGACGCGGCTGGCGATGCCGGTGGTGCTGGTCGCGCTGGCGCTGGCATCGCTGGTCGGCGGCTCGCTGAAAGTCGTCATCATCCTGCTCGGGCTCCTGCTCTGGGACCGCTTCGCGATCGTCACGCGCTCGGCCACCCAGCAGCTGCGCGACGCCGAGTTCATCGCCGCGGCCCAGGCGCTGGGCGCCTCGACGTCGTACATCCTGCTGCGCGAGCTGCTGCCCAACCTGATGGGCGCGCTGACGGTGGTCGCCACACTCGAGATGGCGCACGCGATCCTGCTCGAGTCGACACTGTCGTTCCTCGGCCTCGGCGTGCAGCCGCCCACGCCATCCTGGGGGCTGATGGTCGCCGAGGGCAAGGCCTACATGTTCTTCCAGCCCTGGGTCATCGTGATTCCCGGCGTCGTGCTGGCGCTGCTGGTGCTCGCGATCAATCTCGTCGGCGACGGCCTGCGCGACGTGACCGCGCCGGACGGGCGGAATTGAGGGGCCGCGGAGCGCTCATGGTGAACCACCTGCTCGACGTGAAGAACCTGCGCGTCGATCTGCCGACCGAGCGCGGCACCTTGCATGCGGTGCGCGGCGTCGACTTCCACGTCGAGCGCGGCGAGATGCTGTGCCTGGTGGGCGAGTCGGGCTGCGGCAAGTCGATGACCTCGCTGGCGCTGATGGGGCTGCTGCCGCGCAAGGCGACGCGGCGCGCGGACCATCTCCGCTTCGATGGCGTCGACCTGCAAGGACTGAGCGAGCGCGAGATGGCCGCGCTGCGCGGCGCCCGCATGGCGATGATCTTCCAGGAGCCGATGACCTCGCTGAACCCGTCGTACACGCTGGGCGACCAGCTGTGCGAGGCGCTGCATGCGCATCGCAAGGCGAGCGCGTCGCAAGCACGCGACCGCGCCGTCTATCTGCTCGAGCGCGCCGGCGTGCCACAGGCCGCGGAGCGCCTGCGGCAGTACCCGCATCAGCTGTCCGGCGGCTTGCGGCAGCGCGTGATGATCGCGATGGCGCTGATGTGCGAGCCCGACCTGATCATTGCCGACGAGCCGACCACCGCGCTGGACGTGACGATCCAGGCGCAGATCCTGCGGCTGATCCGCGAGCTGCAGCGCGAGTTCGGCACCGCGGTCGTCTTCATCACGCACGACCTGGGCGTGGTATCGCGCATCGCCGATCGCGTGGCGGTGATGTACGCCGGCGAGGTGGTCGAGACCGCGCCGGTCGCGCAGCTGTTCGCGCAACCCGCGCACCCGTACACGCGCGGGCTGCTGGGCTGCATTCCGGTGCGCGGCAAGACCTTGCCGGGCAGCCGGCTGCCGTCGATCCCCGGGGTCGTGCCCAGCCTCGTCGGCGCGGTGCAGGGTTGTGCGTTCGCGAACCGCTGCGCGCAAGCCCAGCCCGCTTGCACGCAGACGCCGCCGAACGTCTCGCTGAATGCGCAGCATGCGGTTCGATGCGTGGCGGCGCTGCCGGATCGTGCCGTGGTCGAGGCTGCCGCATGACACACGAACCGCGCGTGCCCGACGACCGCGCCGACATCGCGATGGAGGTGTGCGCGCTGCGCCGTGTCTACAAGCTCAAGCGCGGACTGTTCCGCGCACCCGGCGATATCGTCGCGGTCGACAACGTCTCGCTGCGCCTGCACCGGGGCGAGACGCTGGGGCTGGTCGGCGAATCGGGCTGCGGCAAGAGCACGCTCGCGAAGATGCTGCTGGGCCTGGTCGAGCCGAGTGCGGGCAATGTGCTGGTCGACGGCCAGGAGGTCGATCCGCGCCGGCGGCGCGCGCTGGCGCGGCACATCCAGCCGGTGTTCCAGGACCCGTACTCGTCGCTGAACCCGCGCCGCACGGTGGCCGAGATCGTCGGCGTGCCGCTGCGGCTGCATGCGGCCGGCTCGGCCGCCGAGCAGCGCGCGAAGGTGCGCGAGATGCTGGACCTCGTCGGCATGCCCGAGCGCACGCATGGCCAGTATCCGAGCCAGCTCTCGGGCGGCCAGCGCCAGCGCGTGGCGATCGCGCGCGCGCTCGTGCTGCGGCCCGACATCCTGATCTGCGACGAACCGACGTCGGCGCTCGACGTGTCGGTGCAGGCGCAGATCCTGAACCTGCTGCTCGACCTGAAGGCCGAGTTCGGCCTGACCTATCTCTTCATCAGCCACGACCTCGCGGTGGTCGAGCACCTGGTGGACCGGGTGGCGGTGATGCACCGCGGCGCCATCGTCGAGCTCGGCACGCGCGAACAGATCTTTGCGCGGCCCGCACACGCCTACACCCGCACGCTGCTGGCGTCGGCCCTGACGCCGGAGCCGGGCCTCGGGCTGCCGGAGATCGCGCTGGCCTAGGGCCTGTTAACGCTATGGGAGGGCTCGCGTGACTCAGCAAAGCGGCGCCTGCAAGGCGCAAAGCGCAGCCGTAGCAGCGGCTACGGCGAGCATTTGCAACGCGG
>Ga0070706_100003904_pt1 | contig 14539 bp, 14 predicted proteins | sample KBSK5501metaG_FD_65476 | JGI IMG/M metagenome (GOLD analysis project Ga0070706, IMG submission 65476) | Corn, switchgrass and miscanthus rhizosphere microbial communities from Kellogg Biological Station, Michigan, USA - KBS K5-50-1 metaG | ecosystem: Host-associated > Plants > Roots >...
CTGGTGCGCTCCCGGATACTGCGCCATTGCTCATCGCTGAGCCCGGTGCCGATCTTGGTCACCGTGACGAATAGGTCCCGTTCGGGATCATAGACCCCCACCAGCAGGGAACCCGCTCCTAGGGCCGTGCGCTTGCCGCGGCCATAGAGGTAGCCCAGCAGGACGCAGTCGATGGTGTCGTTGAGGGCTCCGGCCGAGTGTCGCTTGAGCTTCACCCAGTTAAAATTTCGCGCGCCGGCCTCGTAGCGGCTCTCCGGCTTTTTCACCACCAGGCCTTCCAATCCCTTGCTGATCGCTTCATCAAAGAGCAGGGTGAGCGTGTCGGCATCCTGTTCGGTATGGCTCGCGGTGAGCATGAGGGTATCGTCAGCCGGGTGAAGAGTCTCCGCGAGGATCTTGAGGCGTTCGGCCAGCGGCGTATCCAGCAGCGACGCTCCATCTTTGTAAAGGATGTCAAAGACGAAGGCCTTCAGCGGCAGTTGCTGGGCCAGGGCCTCGATTTGGTGTTTGCGCCGCCGGCGGGTCGTTTCCTGGAAGGGCAGGAATTCCTCGGAGGTGGCGTTGTAGGCCAGGGCCTCCGCGTCCAGGATGGCGCTCTCCGCCCGGACCTGCTTGAGCGTTCCTTCAATGAGTTCGGGGAACATGTGCGATTGGTCTTCCAGGTTGCGCGAGAAGATAGTCACCTGCTGGCCATCCTTGTGGATCTGCGCGCGCAAGCCGTCGTACTTGTACTGCGCCACCACCGCCCCCATTTTCGCGATGATGGCCTCGGCGGTAGGCAGCCGTTCCGCCAGTTGCGAGTGGATCGGTTTGCCGACCTGGATATCCAGGGCTGCCACTGCGCGTTGCGCCTCTTCCTCGTCGCTATGCTCCCAGAGTGTCCTGCCAATGAGGCCGAGATCCGAGGTTTTATTGTAGGCTCCCTCCAACAGCTTGCGCTTTTTGACGTCGTTCCACCTGGCCTTCGCCAGAGCGTCGAGGATCGTCGCATCGCCGATACCCAGCCGCAGGTTGCCCAGCAGGATACGCACCACATATTTGGCAGACACCCCATCTACCAGTGTGAGCAAGTCGGCTAGCCCCGCAATCTTTTGTTCGACCGCCCCTTTCCCGGACATTTGTGCGATGGCTCTCAACCCAAGAAACACCTTGTCGACGCTCAGAGCATCAGACATCGCTCCTGTTCCTTTGTGGAGCTGCTCTGCCACCAGTCCCATATCGCCGAGGGTAGCATAGCGTTGTAACACGTCCTCTGGGGTGGTATGAGCGGCGATGGCAATGGACCTGGCCACGGTTTTCTCCGCCATTCCCATCTCCAGCGCCTCAAAGAAAGGCGCCACCCTACCCTGGACCAGGTAGCAAACTTTTTCGATTTCCTCTGGTTGTTCGACCGAGCGAAACGGCGCTGTTAAGAGCTCGATTAAAGCCAGCCGGGAGCTGGTGCGTTCCAGTTCCTCAAATGTGTGTGCAAGCATGGCAAATTCCACAGAATGTTCCTCCTTCTTCCCGCTCGAGTTGAGGCAGCGTGTGTATCGTTCAACCTGGTACCTGCCTCCGCTTTCAGGAAGCCTTCCGCTTCCTAAAGAAATTCCTCCTGGCACCCAACGCATGTCCTAATATTATAGCGTACAAGAAGCTATGAGGCATCATCAGAGACAAACACAGCACTCGCCTTTTGTGCAATCGAACGCTTGGATGATGAAAGGGAACACATGCCAGATTCTTCTGCCGACGAACTACGCGCCAGTACGACGTGCGCGTTCTATCGCATCATCCGTGGTGAGGAACAGGCCTCCATGATCTTTGAAGATCGCGTCTCTCTGGCCTTTTTGGATCGTAGGCCTCTTTTTCCTGGACACTGCCTGCTCGTGCCAAAGGCCCATTACGAGACCCTCGCTGATCTTCCCATACCACTCAAAGGAGGCTGAAATGGAGAAAACAACCTTGCTCAAAACACTGACAGAGTCGCGAGTCGCGTGGGAGGCACTGCTGGCCCAGATCGACGAGGAGCAGATGCACAGGCCAGGCGAGGCTTCCACATGGTCGGTGAAAGATGTCATCGCCCATGTGACCTGGGGCGAGAGCGAGCTAGCTCCGGTGCTGCGCACGAACGTGCTTGCCGGCTCGGACCTCTGGAATCTCTCCGACGATGAGCGCAACGAGATCACCTACCAGCAGAACAAGGAGTTCCAAGCTCAAAAACTGAATTCGTCAACAATGCCAACCTATGAGAGAACCAAACAAACTGTCAACCAGTCCTTGTTCGTCTCTATTCGTCTGAAATCATTGGCGTTGCTGCTATAATTGCTGCCACAGTTTCACTATGGAAAAAGTATAACGACTGCATTTGGGATGGAAACGGGTGTTTCCTCTCTGGGGATTCACAAGGGCAGTTGGAGCTGCCTGTGAGAGCCTGTATACTTCCTTTCAAATCGTATGTTGTATTGCTGACACTCGCTGAATTGTGCTGAGTAACGCAGGCTTAGCTATCAACTTTGCTGTCAGCAAAAGACTTTCATGAGTATACTTCATGTTCAAAGTGGAAACGAGTTATATAGGATATTGATCCGTTGATAAGAAAACAGTCCATAATGCACAGATATGCTGCCAGAAGATCATCAGAATGATAACCTGTGCAGTCCGTACTGGTCTTCTCTGCTTCTGAGGTAGCCCGGCATATTCCGGTACCACACAGTGCACGGAAGATGCTAGACATCGGCGGTTCCCATGGCTACACTCAGTTATACTCTGCCGCTGTCTCCCAGGATTACACTCAGTTGTGTTCGATTTGCCAGAGGTTGTTGAACATGCAGCAAAGATCCTTGCGCAAGAGGGAATGGGGTGAACGCATCGTACATCGGGCCGGGAATGCGCTGACAGACGACCTTGGGAACAAGGAGTACGATCTCATCTTCATCGGGAATCTCCTGCACCACTTCGATGAGAAGGCAAGTCGCGATCTCGTAGAGCGCAGTGAGCGGGCCTTGCGTCCAGGGAGTTACCTGGTGATCGAAGAGTTCCATTGCTTTCAATCGCCCAGGGACGTTGGGGAACTGGATGCACTTTCCAACCTCTACTTCGCGGCCACGAGCGAGGCAGGAACCTGGTCCATGAAAGTGATTGCACAATGGCAACAAGAAGCGAGTTTGCTTCCCCGTAAGCCAATTCTGTCACTCACCGCGCCAGGCGTAGAGCTACAGGCGGCAATACAGCCGGACTCCAAATGAGCGTCACACGAATCGGTGAGGGTTGTTACGTGCGATCTAGCGTCATCGGCAAACCATACCGAGGGTGCAGCGAAAGTAACGCTTCTGGCTCGACCGTATGGCCAGGGACCAGGCGCAATTTGTAGCGTTGCGCGACAGTCGCCAGGATTAACTGCATCTCCAGCAGCGCGAAGTTGTTGCCGATGCACACGCGTGGCCCACCCCCGAATGGGAAGTACGCATAGTGCGGGCGACCTGCAGAGCGTTCAGGTGTAAAGCGCTCGGGTTCGAACACTTCCGGGTTACCCCAAAAAGCGGGATGGCGGTGCGTCATGTATGGACTCAGCACGATCATACTGTTTGCAGGAATGAAATAGCCCCCGATTTCGTCTTCTGCGATTGCTTTCCGTCCGAAGATCCAGGCTGGCGGATAGAGCCGCAGTGCTTCCTCAAGTACCAAGCGGGTGTAAGATAGCCTCGGGAGGTGTTCTACCATAGGCAGATGGCCACCGAGCACAGTATCCAATTCGGTGTGTAGCTGTCGCTCTACGTCAGGATACTGGGAAAGCAAGTAGCATGTCCATGTGAGTGCTGTTGATACAGTTTCGTAACCTGCAATGAGCAGCGTTATTACTTCATCACGTACTTGCTGGTCATCCATCCCCTGTCCGGTCTCTTCATCGCGTGCCAACAAAAGCATCGAGAGCAGATCACCCGTGTCTGTATTGTGGCTGCGGCGATTGGTGATGATGCCACGCACTACCTGGTCAAGGGCGCGATATGAGACCTGAAGTCGACGGTTGCGCGGCGTAGGAATGTGGAGTGGTGGGAAAGGAGCATACATATAATCTGAGTGCAGCTTGTTCACCGTCGTTACTGCCTGGCCGACAATTTGCGTCTCATCGCTGAGGTCAATGTTAAAGAAAGTCTGACCAACGATACGCAGTGTCAAGCGCACCATCTCGGCCGCAATATCCAGTGGTTGTTCACGCGTAGCAAAATCTTGCCACTGATCCAGCATTGTGACTGTAGCGTCGGTCATCAGCGAGCCAATGGCATCCAGGCGCTTTCGATGGAAGGCGGGCTGCATAAGGCGCCGCTGATGCAGCCAGGATTTTCCGTCGTTGGTGACGAGTCCTTTACCGAGCAAAGGCTTAAAGATCTTGTAAGGAAAGAGGTCTTTGTTATAGTTTTGCTGATTCTCCTGGAGGACATGCTTAATGCCATCCGGGTGGTTGACCAGGTAGGCGGGCCAGATGAAAAAGCGTATCCGGACAACATCACCGTATTGCTCGGTCATGGCCAATCCAAAACGTAAAGGGTCGTGCCGTATCTCTCTCGTACTTCCAAGCAAGAAATGACCATGTGGACCCGGCGCATTCTTGTAGCGTAGCAATATGGCCCTTCTGGTTGCTTTAGTGCCTGGTTCAGACAATTCTTCTACCCTTGTTTGGAAATGTCACTCATGATCGAGATATGACGCTTTCCGTCTAGTGTACTCACTATCCATCGCTGGCTACCGACTGATGCCAAAAGTGATACTGTTTCGTGTGTTCATATGATGCTGCTCTTCCCAGCTGAGCCCAACTACACATGTTCCTCATGTATCTTTTGCAGCGTCTCGAGTGCTTCGTCGACATGTCTCTTCGAGGTGAATTGCGAGAAGAAGATGCGACGGACAATTCCCTGACTGTCAATGATATATGTCACGCGCCCTGGTAGCCCAAAAGCTGTGGGCACGCCATAGCGCTTTCTGATTACGCCATCCACGTCGCTCAACAGGATGAAGGGGAGTTGGTGTTCTTTGGCGAACTGTCTATGTGACTCCACCGAATCGGAGCTGACCCCAATTACTTCCGTTCCAGCGTCCTTGAAGACTTCATAGCTATCCCGAAAGGCACACGCCTCCTCAGTACAGAGTGAAGTGTTATTTTTCGGATAGAAATACAGCACGATATGTTTCTTACCGAGAAAATCCCCAAGGCTTACTGGTCCGCTTGATTGGTTAAGGAGCGTAAAGTCCGGGGTCAGGTCACCCACTTGCACCTTGCCTTTCACTGCTTGTACCTCGTCGTCATACTTGTTCATCGCTTCTCCTCCTTCTGGGACGATCAAGTGAATTTTTTACGCGTTGCACTGTACCGTTGGTACTGAGATCAAACGTGTGGTGGCATCAGGATGCGGCACCAGATTGTTGAGGGTTCCGGTATTAATCACCACATCTTCTCCATTGAAAGAGAGAGCAAAGCGATCCAGGCTCCTGGGTGCCGGTCCGTCCAGGTATTCACCGGTAACATGATAGTGCGAACCGTGACAGGGACATTTGAAGCTCACGCAGTCATCGCGGAAAGGGACGGTGCAACCTAGATGGACACACCGTTGATATAGTCCAATCCAGTAGGTACCATCACTATCTTTGACGATTGTCTCCTCGGCCAACTGGTCCGTAAGCGTCGTCCCTTTCAATGAGAACGCTGTATCTTTGGCCAGGTGCACGATGTAGGTTTTAGCCTCCTGATGATAGAAAACGCCCGCTTGACCGATCTTGAAATTATCAGGCCTGGCGGCGGGAAAATCCGCTTTTGTGCCAAGTGTCAAGACTGCGCCAAACTGACCAGCCAAGTTAGGATAGAGCAGATTGACTGCACCAGCCACACTCGCGGTTGCAGACAGTCCGAAGACAGCTAACAGAGATCGACGAAGGAATCGTCGCCGCGACAATCGCTGTTTTGCGATTTCAGCAGCTTCGGCCCCTCCGCCGTGCAAAACTTCATATTGCTGTGGTGTGATAGGTGGTGTATTAATACTCATAATGATCCATTTCCTACAAAATGCTCTGCATATGCACTAGTGAAATCCATACCAACCTTGTCGCCGCTGCCACTCGGGACTGTCAATGTCATCATTGCTGTTGAAGTCCCATGGCAAGGATGCTCTATCGAGTGCACCCAGTACAACGAGCAAGATGATTAGTTCCATGTAGTATTACCTCTCTTGAGGCAAGTAGCGGTTCGCCCATGATGTAGCCGGAGAAGATGCCAGTGCTACTCACCCCAACAAAAGATATACCTCATTGGATGGCAGTAGTACATCGACAGAATCGTGTAATTCCATCTCTGAGTGTGTCACAAACACTCTAGACAGAATTACCTAGCAGTGCCGAAGGAGCCGCTGCGCAGTCACTCGATTTGAAGTTGGAGCACCATCTCGACTTCGGCCTCAGAGGTCTTCGCCGCCAGGTGCAGCACGCCAAGACATACTCAAAGGTTACCGAGCGAGCAATACGACGGCTGCGATGAGCACGAGCGCTGCCAGGGCTGAAGTTGTCAGCCCACCTAGCCTCGTCTTGCGCGGCTCGGCGCGCAGACGCAGAAGACCCTGTCGCCCCATGGTGTAGGCCGCTAGCGCCGCAACGAAGAAGGCGCCGCCCGCTGGTCCATGAACCAAGATCGCCACCAGCACTCCCAGCCCCAGACTCAAGGCGAGCATCAACTCCAGCAGTTGTGTGGGGATACGGCGCGCCCCCACGCGTTGATCGGATGACCACACTCCCCAGCGGGACGCAGTAGGCGGCCCGCCGCAGCAGCCAGCGAAAAAGCATCCTACTCTGCCCACGGCCATTGCGACCAGCAGACCCGGAACTATCACATCGAGAAAGACTCCGGCAGGCACGCCAAGCACAACGAGCAGGATCGCAGCCGTCAGGATGGCGCCGGTGATGAACCCTTGAATGCACCATCCATTGATGCGGTGCTCGCGCCGGTGAAGGACGATGAACCACACCTTCGCCCCGACGATGCCGACCACGGTGGCGCTAAGTGATATCGTCAACCATGGGCCGACCGCAAGATGGTCAACGGAAATCACCAGGAATTGGAGCGCCAGCGCAACAGCGATGCCCAGCATCACCATCACTCCCCAAATGCCGGGTAAGATCCCCGGCACCCGAGCGAAAGGGGTCGGACATGTTCTCAGATGTTCGGCCGACTCCGCCGACGGCGCCCACCTGCACCAAAACCGAGCGGCTGGACGCAGCGGAACAGCCGCAGGGGTCGCGTTCTCTTGCTCCCGCGACCCGCGTGTAGGGTGAGCGGACCCTAGCATGCGCGCTGTCACAACCCACTCGCCAGGATTGATACCGCGGACACGGGCCGTGAGTGAGATTGGGCCACTCCCGGGGATGACCTGCTCAATCGTCTCGTCCTGGACGAACCGATCGCCAGGCTGCAATCGCCCCTTCACATCGACGCGGCGCCCGGAAAACCTGACCGTGACAGGATAGGGCCCCGGATGTGGGGCAGGATCGAACCAGTACGTCACCGCCAGTATCTGCTGCTCCGCACTCTCCCACAAGGTCGTGAACCCACCACCCGTGAGGGCCGCGGTGTCAGGCTGGACGACATCAATGCGCGGCGCCGCATCTACCGCTGGACGCATATGTGTCGGAGATCTAGGTGTCATGTTCATCATCTTCTCTTGCATCTCTTCGCCCGCTTAGCGTATGTTTAGCCCTACATATTACAGTCACCACAAATTGACCCAAGCGACCACGTGGACGACCTCACAACCTGTTTGCGAGGTCGTCCACCAGTTGCCAAGCTGATCGGGTTCGTCCGGGCTCTCTATTTGAACCCGCTGCCGCAAGACAAAACCCTGGCTGGCGTGGGCCGCTGCTCTAACTCGTTCTGTGCGCTGTCACGAGCTGCTCGTCTCGCCTTCATTTACCGCTGAAGTGGGGGAGTACGAATTGCGCAACGGCGTGCCCGAGCGCCAGGCCCGCCTCGTGATCGATCCGTGTGTGCTGTCCCGCGAAGATCCGGCTCAGGCCGGCCTCCGTCGCCACGTCGTTGTAGCTGGCAAAGGTCCGAACGACGCCTGGCAGTACGTCAGAGGTGACGCGGATTTGATCCTGGTTCCCGAAGAAGGCAGACAGCACGGTCGCTCCGGTCGCGCTAATGGTGCTGTGGGCGCCTGGATAAGAGGGATCAGCTGCGGTGACGGCGAGCGGCGTCCAGGTCGGGTCGCCGACCGTCGCCGGATTCCCGTCGGTGTCAGCCAGGCGGATGGCCGTGATGGGCCGCCAGAGCTGGTAGTGGTACTTGGCGTCATAGAAGGCGATTGTGCTGTCGGCGAAGGACAGGTTGAGCGCCGCGAACAGGCGCGCGGTGCGCTCCAGGTTCGTGTGGTGCGCCAGCGCGGAGTTCTCAGCGATCTCATTCCAGGTGTTCCAGATCGGTCCCGCCCAGAACTTTCCGATCACGGTCTGGTCAGGCGTCCGCGTCGTGCTGGTGTTTTGACCCAGGCTCTTCACCTCGTTCAGGGCTTGCGCGTAAGCCTGGCTGGTCAATGCGGGGGGCGGCCCCGGGCGGAACTGCGCCGCGTTGTTCAGCACAAAGGGGGTCACGTTACCCCAGTTGGTGAAAACGGGTGCCGGGAACAGCGGCGGCGTGGGCCGGTAATTGCCTGGCTGGTTGCCCGGCACGAAAGGCTGGGGCGTGGAGGCGGAACCGTCATTGGCGCGGATGGCGATCAAGCGCGCGGCGACGGCCTGGCCGACCTGGATTCCCTGCTGTTTGCCCGTTCCGTTCGGGATCGTGGCGAGCTCACTGGCAAGCTGCTGATCGAGCGCTGCCTGCCACTTGGGGTAGAGCGCCGCCAGGGTGTCATGGCCGGCCACGGCGGCGGCTGCGTCGGCCCGCGCGCTGCGCGGAGCGTTTACCGAGAAGACATAGGCAGGGTCGTCCCTGGTGATGGAGACGACGGCGTCGTAGATCGCCGCGTGCAGGATGGCATAGCTGCGCGTCGGGTGAACGGTGGCCGGCTGAGCGCCGGGCGTTTTGACGATCTTGAGCAGCTCCTTATTCCAGGCGATGACGATGGCGCCAGAGCCTCTGGAGCCGTTCGCAGTTGCGTTGCTGCTCGTGCCGCTCGCCAGTGCGGATGAAATGACCAACGCGGTGATCAGTGAACCGATCACCAAGAAAATGCCAATGGAGCTTGCCAAGATTAACTGATTCTTCTTCTTCATATCTGCGTTCTCCTACTGACTGATTCACTACTCAGGAATAGGGTTGTCACCGTATTCATCAAAAAACTCATGAAATAGTTCCTCTTTCCGTTCTTGGTCAAATGTGACCATTGTGTGATTTTACGTTCGTTGCAAGAGACGTCCCGAGAAGGGACACATGACTTATAGCATGAGTGGAAGCAGGGAGCCATCGACAGAATCGTGTAATTTTTCCCTTTTTTTGCTCTAGCATCGCCTAGACAAAATTACCTACTTCTGTAGACAAGTTCATTGAACTCTCGATTATTAGGGAGAAGCTATCCTCCTGATGAGTATGTTGTAACTTTCAACGAATCTACTATTGGTCAGTCCGATTCGCTTTTAACAGAAGTGAGCTAACTTCCGAGACATAGTTCTCCAAAACGTGAGACCGAGGTTTTGTCAGAAACGCACCAAAGCACTACCTGCACCGTCTTCACAACCCGGTAATCTACGGTGCGAGGCACTATACTTCCTTAGAAGGCCCACAAAAAACACCGTTGAAAGGTTGTCACCATGTTGTATGAAGAACAAAACACCTTCGGGAGAATGCCAGGTCTGGTGACATGGTTAGACTGGGTAGTATTGACCACGTTTGGGGGAATAGTCGGTACCTTCCTGCTCAGCTTCGTTCCCAACTTGAACGTATCGCTCAACGGGCTTCTTATCTGGTTCTACGTGGCTTCGCCCCTCTTCTTCGTCGCGCTCGGCCAGTGGGTGCTCCTGCGCCACTTCGTTGCGTAGTCGGGCTGGTGGCTGCTCGCGGGCGTGCTGGGGTTTTTCTTCGTGTACCCCTATCTTCTCACCTACAGCTTCTCTGCCTTGTTAACCAGTGGGCAGTCACTGATTTTTGGCACCCAGGAGTTCTGGAAAGTGAGTTTCTCCCTCGGGATCATGTCGCTCATCTTTGGGAGTCTCGTGGGGCTGCTGCAGAGCATCCTGGTGATCAGGCGATGGGGAGTAGTCCCCAGGTGGCTGCTCTGGTGGGTCATCGGCAGCGCCCTCGCCTGGGGAGTCGGGTACCCTCTGGGCGAACAGTTTCTGGCAAGTCTCTTGTGGCATGGGTCAACACCGTTCTCACAGGCGGCAACATGGCTGGTCGTAGGAACCACCTGGGGCATCATCGGTGCCATCACGGGTGCGGTACTTATCTGGGTCGGACGCGCTCGTGTGAAGGTTCGGTGATGAGAAGGGTAGGGGATTGCCAAATGCTGTAACCTCTGGCGAATCTACATAAGAAAGAACGATATTACACAGCGTTCTTCAAGAGAAGTTCCTGGTATCAGACCGCAAAATCGTTCAAACCAGCCTTCTGCTAGTGGTTATCACTTTGACAATGAAGTCATGAAGGTGATTTTGCCTCTGACATCGGGAGCTGCCGCAATCATGCAAAGATACTCATTCTCTATTATCTACATGATCAACGATCATATAGGAAGCAGATAAACCAATGGATATCCAGGTTACACAAAGGTACCAGCGCAACTCTGACGATCAAGGTCCGGATCGACGACAGCATCCTCATAATCCAAGCAATGGCGACAACGCCAACGGCAATGATCCACGGAAGAAAGGGACTTCTCCATTGAGGGTTTTCCTTATCGTAATTGCTTTGCTCTCACTGCTTGCAATCGTTCCCCTCTTACTAAACCCTCAGGGTTCAATGATGAATGGTCAACCAGTCGTCGAGCTTCCTTACAGCTCGTTCTACCAGCAAGTCATGCATGGCAATGTCAAGGATGCCATTTTCCAGGGACAGGACATTACTGGGGACTTTAAGAACCCCATCTCATTGACCGGCTCCAATGGGAATATCGGGCTTGCGAACCAGTATCACCTGACACAGATACCCAACGGAGACCCGAATCTCATCCCCTTGCTGAACACGTATCACGTGCAGTTCCAGGCGAAGCCCGTACCCGGTAATAATGGCTTCCTGATCGTGTTACTCAACCTCCTGCCCCTCATTTTGATTTTTGGCGTCATCTTCTTCATCGCTCGACGAGCGACGAAGGGACAGCAGAACGTCTTTAGCTTCGGGAAGACCCAAGCCAAAGTTGTGCCAGGAGATAGGCCGAGCACCACCTTTGCCGATGTGGCAGGCGTCGATGAGGCGAAATACGATCTTGTCGAAGTGGTTGAATTTCTGAAGACACCGCAGAAGTTCCAGCGCCTGGGTGGAAAGATTCCGCGTGGTGTGCTGCTGGTAGGGCCTCCGGGAACTGGCAAGACCTTGCTGGCACGCGCCGTTGCCGGTGAGGCGAGAGTGCCATTCTTCTCTATGAGCGGCTCGGAGTTCGTGGAAGTGCTGGTCGGTGTCGGCGCGAGTCGTGTGCGTGATCTCTTCGCTCAGGCCAAGAAAGCGGCTCCCAGCATCATCTTCATCGATGAGATCGATGCCGTCGGTCGCCAGCGAGGCACCAGTATCAATAGCAATGACGAGCGCGAACAAACCTTGAACCAGTTGCTGGTTGAGATGGATGGCTTTGATACACGCCAGGCTGTTGTGGTCATTGCCGCCACCAACCGGCCAGATGGGCTGGATAAAGCGCTCTTGCGCCCGGGCCGCTTTGACCGCCGCGTGGTAGTGGAACGGCCCGACTGGAACGGTCGCCTTGCCATTCTCAAGATTCACGCTCGCGGCGTCCCACTGGCACAAGACGTGGACTTGATCACGATTGCACGTGCCACGCCTGGGATGGTTGGCGCCGACATTGCCAATCTCGTCAACGAAGCGGCTCTGCTGGCAGCGCGCCGCAATCTGAGTAAGGTGACACAAAACTGCTTTGATGATTCTCTGGACAAGATTCTCATCGGTGCCGAGCGCCCTCTGGTGTTGAGTGAAGCTGATTTGAATGTCGTTGCCTATCATGAAAGCGGCCATGCGCTGACCGGTCTGCTGCAAGAGGATGTTGATCCGGTGACCAAGGTGACGATCGTGCCGCGTGGCCAGGCGCTCGGTGTGACACAGTATACACCACTAGATGACAGATACAACTACTCGAAAGAGTACCTGGAAGCGCAGTTGGTGACGGCCCTGGGTGGTCGTGCCGCTGAACAAGTGGCAATCGGTCGCATCACGACCGGTGCTGAAAACGATCTGCAGCGCGTCACCGCGATTGCGCGCCAGATGGTTACACACTGGGGCATGAGCGACCGGCTCGGTACCATCTCCTTTAGCGAACGCGATGACCCATTTGCGGGCACTGCCCTTTCGACTGGCTCTCGCGAATATAGCGAGCAGACGGCCAGCATCATCGATGAAGAAGTGAATAGCATTGTGAAATCGGCATATGATCATGCTGTCAGTCTGTTGTCTTCGCACCGTGAGACATTGGATGGCATCGCTCGTTCACTGCGCTTGCATGAAACGCTTGATTCCAAACAGTTGCGTGCGATTATAGAGGATACCAGCGCCGTACATACTGGACCCCTTTAGCCGATACAAATACCATCGTTGCTTTGGTAATCTCGCTCTAAGCGATTGAGGAAAGAGAACATGACGCAGAAAGATTACATCCTAAGAATTGCTGAAGATGTTGGCCGTGCTTTAGCCCAAATTATCTATCACAAAGAAATTCATGACTATCAAGGTTCCCTCTCCTTGATAGACGAGTTATTCAAACAGACAGTGGGAGCCGGTTCTGGCTTTATTCATGCCATCTCAGAAGAGACCTTGTTAGCGATGCTCACTCTACTTGGTGTATTGAACGTAGAGAAAGCTCTACTAGTTGCAACGCTGCTCAAAGCAGAAGGTGACATCTTTGAGGATCAAGGCAATCCCGAGGCAGCCTATGAGAGCTACCTCAAATCTCTCAACCTGTTTCTCGAGATATTACTGCGCGATGACAATCTGCACGACTTACGTGTATCCGCGGAAGTAGAAGACCTTCTGGGCAAGCTGGAAGCATACGAGCTACCACAGAATACCAAGCGTCTCCTTTTCCAGATCTATCTTTGCGCTTTTCTAAAGTGAGCTGGAAAGAAAGGATGCCAAATGGTATCAAGCAGGTGATCTTGAAGCAATTTGAGTACGAAATTGTTGCAAAACTGGCCTCTAAGCCTGGCATTCCCAAAAAGTACAAACATAAAGTTCCAGTATTTTGAACAAAGAAGAGAGTATTAGAAGAAAGTATGCTTCATCATGAGTAAGGTAGACAAGTTAGCAAACCAACCGATCAGCGATGCCTTGATCGATGAACTAACAGACCTCCTTTATGAGGCCACGACCAGGAGCAGTAGCCCACGTAAGGATATCAGGAGAATCGTGGGCGATTTCCTGGAAGCCTATGTAGATGCCGACACAGTACTCTGCAGTGTGTGTAAAAAGACCAAAACTGTCTACGTCAGGCAACAATGGCTAAGAGTGTGGGAGCAGGTAGTGAGGCAGGTCCAACAACAGGAATCAGCAAACGGGCCTATTCTCTAGCGGAGTGTGTCGACTCGCATCCTATCAAACATTTTTCGGAATGTTTACGAACCATGGGTATATCCCGTCAACTCAACATAGCCTTCACCTTGGACGACCTGTCCTGCACTCTGCCCCTGAATGCTCACAGCGCCTTCCCAGTAGCTATTGCCCGTTGATTGGTACACCACAAGCTCCTGGTCTTTCAATTCCGGCATGAGCGTCAACGAGGCCTGAAATTGCTGCTTGTTTACCTCGAGATGCCAGCCAGATGGATAGTTTACGCCGGTCACTGGACTTTTCCAGTGATCGAGCACATCCACCCGTAGGGCACCAGGCGGTAGCAGGTGGACATCCGCCAGTGGTCCAACATACTCAATATAGGTAGAGATAGTTTTGCCCGTGGCATCACGAATGAGGTACAACATCATCTCCGTATCATTATTGAGCTGAATGCTGAACCAATCCCAGCCGCCCCCACCAAGCGTGAGGAAGTTGCCCCATTGATGATCCATCCAGACCACACCATTCACATGTAATTGCTGATTATGATCGATCAGGAGGCCAGAGAGCGCCATTCTCGTGCGCGAGTAGTAATAGGAGAAACCACCCAGACCATAGGTGATCTGGCCATTTTCATTGTGTAGGACAGCTGGCTTGAGGCCAAGCACGTCAACGTGTAGGGTATAGTTTGCCATCTCTGCCGACAGGTGGTCCAACCCATTCACTCCCTGTATCGACCAATCGCCAATGGATACACGAATGCCGCTCGTTGATGTGCCATTCGGTATGACAGCACCTGGTTCAATCAGACGCCGCTGGTCAAAATGGAATTCGCCTCGCGTGACATCGCTGATGGCGAAGTGCGCGGCATAGAAT
>Ga0070706_100003905_pt1 | contig 14538 bp, 5 predicted proteins | sample KBSK5501metaG_FD_65476 | JGI IMG/M metagenome (GOLD analysis project Ga0070706, IMG submission 65476) | Corn, switchgrass and miscanthus rhizosphere microbial communities from Kellogg Biological Station, Michigan, USA - KBS K5-50-1 metaG | ecosystem: Host-associated > Plants > Roots >...
GTGACCGGCACGACGCCGGCGACCGCAACGACACCCGCGGCTCCCGACGACGCGCAGAAGAAAAAGTGGGACGAGGATGCCGCCAAGCTAAAGGCGGAGCTCGAACCGCACCTTCCGCCCGACGGCGCGACCGGCGAGGACGCGAAGCTCAAGAAGCTCGATCGCAAAGAGCGCCTCGACCTGATCCTCCGGATCACGAAGTCGGACATCCAGGTCAAGGAGCGGCTGAGCGCCGACGTCGTGTTCATGCGCCGCGTCGCGCTACTCGGCGAACACAGCAGCCTCGCCGGTGGGCCGGACCACCAGCAGACGCTGTTCCGCGCACTCGATCCGGTCGAAGCGCTCGCCGATCAAGTGACCGGAACGACGGTGTCAACCCACGGCGCGGTCGTCCAGCATGGCGCGGTCCAGGGCAAGACCGAGGACCGCTTCGCGCTCGTGCGCGACTTCCTGGCGCGCAACGGCGACAAAGATCCCACGCGCAACAAAGCGCTCCAGCCGATCCGCATGCGCGTGATGACGCACTCGCAGATCGGGGGCGTCGTTCGGTTGTTCTCCGACGAGCAGCAACAGGATCTCTGGAAGCTCGCCACCCGCGGCACCCTCGAACCGAACCTCACCGACAAGTTGTTCCCGGCGGTGAAGGCGGGCAAGGCCCAAGACGTTGCACGCGTCCTGCTGACGATGAGCGCGGATGATCGCGCGGCGATGGCAGCGCTCAAGGACGATCTGCTGTTCCGCAACCTGATCGCGAGCGACAGCATGCGCGAGCAGGTCGAAGTCGACGGCGTCACCGTGCGCCCCTACGACCTGTGCTTGCTGATGTGGGGACAGCGCCCCGGCCTTAGCAAGGATCCCGGCCAGACCGGTCCGGTCGAAGCGAGTGATCCGAACGACAAGCCGCTCAACTTCGACGAGCGCGTCGACCTCGACAACAAGCTCTACAAGCCGACGATCAAGAAGCTCAAGTCCGACCTCAGCGCCGCCGACTCGTGGTTCATGGCGGGCGCGCGCACCGACGACGACGACGTCGCGAGTCACCTCGATCAGTTCGCGACCGCGTGTGCATCGGAGACGTTCGTGCACCTGATCCGGCGCGGTGGCACGCCGCCCGGCCAGGAGCTGATGACGAAGTACAACGCTGATACCGGCAAGTCGCTCCACGGGTTGATCAAGAGCGGGTGCGGTGACAAGGCGCGGCGCGCCGCCGAGCGCGTGCTCAACATCTCGATCGGCAGCGAGAGCGTCGGCGTCGTCGCTGGCGCCGTGACTCGCGCCGGTGATGGTCCCGAGAACGCGCAGATGAAGCTCGAGCAGGCGCTACGCGAGACGCCGACGCTGCAGGCCGGGCGCTCGATCCAGCAGGTCGTGCACACGCAGGCGGCCGACCTACGGCGCGAGCTTCACGAAGGTCTGTGCTGGAATGGCGCCGACCTCGAAGACGTCTTCGAGATCTGGGACACGCTCGTCAAGGCGGTTACGCCGGACCTCTTGAAGTCGGTGAAGGAAAAGACCGGCGTCACGGTGTTCGTGATCGAGCTGCTCCAGAACGCTTATCAAGAGATCGACGGACCGCTGGTCAACGCGCTCGACAAGCGGCTGAGCGACTCCGACGGCAAGAAGGTCCGCGACCGCATGGGGCTCACCGACGCGGGCGCCGCCAGCCGCCGCAAAGAGGCACAGGGCGCCGACACGCCGCTCAGCACCGAGGCCGCTGCACGCCAAGACGCGGAGCAGAAGTTTGGTTCGAAGGCCAAGGAGCTATTCGAAGCGTTCGCCGGCCTGACCAACTCTGACTCGAACCAACTCCAGTTCATCGCCGCGAGGACGAAGTTGCTCGGCTATCTGGCGAGTCAGGGCAGCCCCGCCGCCGCGCCACCGGCTCAGGTCAAGATCACCAGCGAACAGATCCTCGCCGACAAGATGCCCGACAAGAATGCGGGCTCGGGACTCGGCGTCATCCAAGGACCGGAGGACTACTACCGGCTCCTCTACGGCCTCACGCCGAAGAACCACGCGCTACAGATCGTCAAGGCGTTCAAGCTCGCGAAGGACGCCGCCGTCGTCACGCCGGGCGAATCGATACGGTTCGAGCCGGAGGTGGTTGCGGAGTGGCTCGGCGTCGACGCTGGCCTCGTGAACGCGGCGCAGGTCGCTCCTCCCGGCAGCACCCCGCTGATCGACGACACGAACCGTGCGCTCGTTCGCCAGGGCTTCACCGAGGCCACCGCGCATGACAACGCGAACGACATCTGGAAGCTGCTCCACGAGGGCGGCGAGGTTCGGTTGATCGAAGCGACGCTGTACGGCCCGTACAACGACGAAGAAAAGCGGCTCATCCGCATGGCGTTCCGCCAGCTGTCGGGCGGGATCGACTTTCAGTTCTACATCCAGCAAGCGAAATATCAGCACGAGCACGCCGCGGCCGGCGACTACCATTCGATGTACGTCGGAGCCGAAGGCACCGAGGCCGGCAAGGCCGCCGTCGCGGACTCCAGGACCGCTATAGGGGGCTACAAAGCGATCGTCGTCACCGCCGACGAGGGCGAGCTCGACGTGCTCGTCGCGCTCGGCGGTCAGGGTCAAGTCGACATCAAAGCCGAGCTGAACAACGCGATCACGCACGACGAATGGAACCAGATCCTGCGCATCATCGATCGCGCCGACGACGCTCAGTGTCGCGCGATCCTCGCCGACCCGAAGCTGATGGGACGTCTCGAGTCCAAGCTCGACGCGTTCTCGTGGGACCGCGTGCATCGCGTCCTCACCGGTCAAGATGGTCTCGCGGTGCGCCTCGAGTCGCGCGCCCACGGTGACAAGGACGCGTTCTTCGAAGGCACGCTCGGAATCGGCGGCACTGACGAAGCCGGCATGAAGGCGGACGTCAAGGATTACGTCCACCGGCTCACGAGCAAGTTCCAAGCGGAAGAGGTCAACAAGGCCAAGGCCGACAACAAGGTCCCGAACCAGGATCTGATCCTGATGACGGTCTCGCGCCGCGTGCGCGAGGCGTGCGCCCAGCTCGCAGCCGATCCGGAGATCAACGACATCATCGAGCGCGAGCTGTCAGGCTACGATCTGTCGTCGACGCGCGGCCAGCTACTCAACGCCGGCGAGGAGTCGAACGTCGCGGCAGTCGCGGCCGAAGAGCACGACGCCGAAAAGGTCATCGAAGAGATCCGCCGCATGCAGAAGCCCGAGCGCGAGCGCCGGCTGCAAGACCCGGAGTACATGGCGCGGCTGAGCCGCTCGGTCCACGGCAAAGACCTCCAGCAGGCCGTCTCGCTACTGCAATCGACCACCGACGAGGCGCAGGCCGCGCAAGAGGGCAAGGAAGCGAAGGCGCAGGACAACCTCGCCGAGATTGCAAAGCTCGTCGTAGGCTCGCGCGACATCGACGACATCCTCGGAAAGCTCGTCGAGCTCAGCCCCGAGGAGCACGCTCGGTTGATCGCCGACCCGAAGCTGATGTCGCAGATCACGGCGGTCATGAGTAATGCGAGCGATGCGAAGCGCAAAATCGCGGAGCGCGTGCTCGGCTATCGCAAAGAGCAAGCGGCCAAGCTCGTCACGCCGGGGCTGATGAACGCCGAGGACAACCCGGAAGGCCGTACGGTCCCACCGGAAGAACAAGAGCGCCTCGCGTACCTGCAAGAGACCGCGGTCGCGCGCCTGCTACAGGGTGCGTCGGTCAGTTGGAATCAGCTGCTCGCGCAGTGCATCGAGGTCTACAAGATGGACTTCAAGCCGCACGGGCTCGAGGCCGCGCCGGTGTACGGCCCGCCGGCGCCCGGCACTCAGCCCGATCAGACTGCCGGCGAGCCGCCCAAAGTCGACATGAACGGTGCGCTCAAGATCAAGCTCGATCAGCGGCTGCGCGCCGGTGTCTATGACCGCATCAAGAACGATGCAAAGGTCAAGGATCGCGCCGACGACGACATCAAGAAGCGAAACGTCGTCGAGGCCGTCATGGGTTGGTCCGATCCGTCGACGTTCCGCGTGCTCGAGCAATGGGGCGCGTTCGACGACGACGAAGCCGGCGTCGAGGACACGCTGCGCAAGGCGTCCGACGATCACCTGATCAAGTGGTGGACCTCGGTGCGGCTCGAGAAGCCGAACGGCGAAGAGTCGCTACGCACCATCTACGAGCGCTATCGCAAAGCGCACGACAAGGTCGAGGCGCAGCGCAAGACCGACCCCAATACGCCGAAGGATATGCCCGCCGACGTGCGCGGCTTCCGCGACGCGTACATGAACTACGTCATCGACATTTCCGGCGACTTCGAGGACCTCGTCCTTAATTTTGCCGGCGGCCTGTTCAGTGACGACTCGAAGACGAAGAAAGACAAGAAGCGCAGCAAGGTCAAGCAGCGCGACAACGAGGACTTCCAGAAGTGGCGCGAGATCATCCGCGGCCGCGTCATGGCGCTCCCCCCGCAGAAGATCGCAGAGGAGATCCATGCCGACGATCGCCCCGGCGATGTCGAGCTGATCATCAACCCGAACCGCAAAGCACGCACCGAGTTCGAGTTCAGCCAAGACGACTACACGCGCCGGCTCGGCACCGAAGGTGCTGGTGCCCGCGTCGCCGGCGGCAAGCGCGCGACCGTCACCGACACGATGGGCCGCTACGGCCAAGAGATGGCCGACGCGGAGAGCAACAAGGAAGGCGGCGTCGGTATCGTCACGAAGGAGGAAGGCGAAAAGCTGTCCAAGACGCACGGCGACTACGAGCTGGCGATGAAGGAGTTCCGCGAGGCGCGCGCAAAGATCGCGAGCATCGCGGGCGCGATCGTCGGTCTCGTCGCGGGCGCGATCGTCACGATCATCACCGGTGGTGCGGGCGCCCCGCTCGCCTGGATGCTCGTCGCCGGTGCGCTTTCCGGCGCGGCGGGCGCCGCGGGTACGGCGATCACGAAGGAGATGATTCAGGGCTCGGAGTTCGACTTCAGCCACGAGGGTCTGTCGATGATCGCGCAGGGTGCGATCACGGGCATGATCACGGCAGGCACCACGCGGCTCGCCGGCAACATGATGAAGTCGCTGACCGGGCCCGCCACGGCGAGGGCGCAAGCCCAGGCAATGGAGCACATCATCAACGGCACGAAGCCGGATATCTGGGAGACGGTGATCAACGGCGCTCGCGGCCTCGGCTTCGCGACCAGCGAAGGCGTGCTGTCCGAAGGCCTCAACATCGGCATCGAAGCCGGCCTCGCGCCGATCGATCCGTCGCTGTGGGTGCACGGCTGGGACGAAGGTGTGATTCGCGCGCGTCACAAGATCCGCGACCAAATCAGCGCCGCGCCACAGCGCTTGTTCAACGCCGGCGTGATGAGCGCGCTGACTCACACGGTTGGCGCGATGCGCGGCAAAGGCAACGAGGGGGCGGAGCCGGTGCACGCTCCGCACACGGAGATCGAGAAGAAGGCCGTCAAGGGCAGCCTCGAGTGGCACGTCACGCGCATGAAGTCGAACCTCAAGCAGTACATGCAGGTCGACGAAGTCATGATCATGGCGTTCTCGAGCTTCGTGTCGCAGAAGGCCTCGCAGTTCATGTTCGACAAGCCGATCAACTGGAACGATCCGCAGGAACAGATCTTCTTCGAGTTCATCAGCGCGTGGCAGGGACTCGCGCCGACCATTCACGCGAATCACCAGCGACTCGTGTTCGAGCGCCGCGATGCGCTCAACCATCAGCTCGAGAAGTTCGGCGACAAGCTCAAGACGCCACAGGAGATCGCGCACTACAAGTCGCTCAATCCCGAGCACGCCGTCGGCGACATCCTGTCGATCGATCAGTATCTCGCGGCGCGCAAGGGCATGTTCGAGGCGGCGCTCGGCCGCACCGAAGCCGGCTACGCCGGCAAACACACGCTCAACGACAAGCAGCGCGCGGTCTTCGAGAAGTGGTGCCGCGAAGCGACCGATTCGACCGACTACGCCAATCGCATCGCGACCGATCCGCTGACGCTCGACATCGTGAAGGCCGCCGGCGATCCGACGAAGGCTGCGACGGTGGACCCACCGACGCCGCCAACCTCGTCGACCACGTCGCATCCGCAGACGCAGACCGGCGGTACCGGTCACGACGACGGCAAGAAGCCGCCGGTCAACAACGGTGGTGGCGGCGGCAACGATGGTGGAGGCGGACCGCCCCAGAAGAAGCAGCCGACGATCGACGAGCTCATGGAGATCAAGGGCGCGACCGAGGCGATCAAGGACGTCCACGCCACGAAGCCAGACACGTTCACGACGTTCACCGGCCAGGAGCGTGCTCAGCACGAACCGCAGAAGATCTCGGCGGAGGTGCAGCGCGTACTGCCCTACGTCGCGGCGGCGATGGGTCACAACGACGCGGTGTTCGAGCCCGGCGTCAACGCGATCAAGGTCATGCTCAACGACGGTGCTGCGAAGGGCGCCGATCGCAAGTTCGTCGTGATCGAGATCCGCGTCGTGCCAACCGAGGGCAACGACATCGCGACGTTCCGGTTTACCGGCATGGAGACCGCGGTGATCGAGATCTCGGATCGCGCGCGCGACAAGCACGTCGAGCGTGCGCTCGCCGACCTCGTGTCAGAGATCCGCGCCACGCGCGAGGCACACCTCGCCGGCAAGGCGCTGCCGAAGGAGAGCGCGCTCAAGCCTGGCTCGAAGGCGACCGAGCTCAACGGCAACGACCTCGGCAACATCGCGCAGCTGCAGGCGCTGCTGCGTCAGCTCGAGAACGCGAAGTATCCGCTCAACGGAAACCGCGCGGATTCGAACCAGGTCAAGCAGCTCAACACCGACATCACGAACCTGCTCGATTCGCTCGGCGTGACCGGCATGGAAGCCGGCCGCATGGAGCTGATCGACAAGCGGCTCACCGAGCGGCAGAGGGAGATCCTCAACGATCGCCACGGCGAGCCCGATCCGCAGCGGCGGCGGCAGAACGCCGATCCGCTGATCGCCAAGGACGCGAACATGGATGGCGTGACCGACGCATCGCGTGTCGGCGTCGGCGGCATGGAGGTGCCCGACAAGATTCCGCGCCTCAACAACCTGCCGCCCGAAGCAGCGGCCGCGCAAAAGCGCTTCGCCGAAGCGTACGAGTCTCCTGGTGGCAAGGAGGCGATGGCGAAGCAGTACCTCGAGCACGTGACCGCCCAGGAAGCCAACGGAATCAAGAAGACCGCGGAAGAACGCAAGACGTTCGGGACCGACGACGCGAAGATCCTCTCGGAGGATTACAACCCGACCGATTCCAACCTGTCGAAGGAGCAGAGGCTCGCCGCGCGCGGCATGATGAACCTCGCCGTTCACAACACGGCAAACGCGATCGCGAAAGAGGCGTTCTTGATGCGCCTCGATCAGATCAAGAACGACGGCGGCGGCATGATCATGATCACCGCTGGTGGCGTCGCGGCCGGAAAGGGTCACGCGATCAAGAACAACGAGATCGCGCGCGGGATGGTCGAACGCGCGGCCGTGATCTGGGATACCGCCGGCGAGCAGAACTCGACCGAGTTGCCCTGGGTGATCGCCGAAGCGAAGAAGCGCGGCCTCACCGTCGAGATCCTCTACGTACATCAGCGGCCCGAGAACTCGTGGCCGCGCGTCGTCAGCCGCGCACAGAAGGAAGGCCGCATGGTCGACGCGCGGCTGCACGCCGAGAGCTACGCCGAGGGTGCGCGCAACTTCGATGCCGTGCAGCGCGCGAATCCGGGCGTCAAGACCGTGATCGTCGACGTCAGCGGCGACAAGCCGACCCAGATCGAGAACCTGCCCAAGGATGCACTGACGCTCGACGCGGACACGGTGCAGCAGAAGAACACCGAATATTTGAAGAAGCAGAAGGACCTCGGCGTGCTCGGCGACGCGATCCTTGCCGGCGGCTTCCAGCAAGGCGAGGCGGTGTGGGGACCGCCCGAACATCGCGCGGCGATCGCGGAGCTCGGCGGGATTCCGGTGTCGATGATGGCGGCGGGCGCCGTCGTGCAAGGGCACGAAGGCGCGCCGTTGACGCGCAATACCTACTTCGTCACGCAATCCGACGGCAAGCGCATGCTCGAGCTGCTGCTCAAGCTCGGGCCCGAGGTCCAGACGCGGATGTTCGAGAAGGGCTTCATCATCCGGCGCACGACCGAAGGCGCGCTGCACGAGTGGTACTTCGAGTTCAACGACACCGCGCTGAAGTCGGGTGCCAAGCAAGTCGCCGGCGAACGCGGCAGCGAGCACGGCTTGCCGAAGCCAAACGCCGCGACGATCGAGCTGTGGGGCTTCTCCGGCGTGCGCACGATCAACGGCCGCACGAAGGAGCACTGGACCGAGAAGGAGAAAGCGGAAGTCGCGCGCGCGCGCAGCCAGGAGCCGCTCCTGTTCGCGGGTCACATCGGCATTTCGCTCGACGGCGGTAAGACGATCATCGGCTTCACGCCCAAGCCACCCGAGGGCATGACGATGGCCGAGTTCCTCAAGAGCCTGATGGACCACGATGCGTTCCCCGGCATCCTCGGCAACGACACGCAGATCTTCATCAAGGCGGCCGAGATGGCGCGCGAGCGCGGCTGGAATACAGAGCCGATCTCGGCAGTGCAACTCGTCGATCAAGCGAAGAAGATGGAGGTCGTCGACGAGGCCGCAAGGCTGTCGGGCATGAAGCCCGGCGAACATGGCTTTGGCTATTCGTTCCCGCTGCGCCCCGAAGAGCGCAAGGGCGATGGCGAAAACTTCGCGGGCAGCAACGGGTTCCCGGCAACGTGCGTGCGCAACTGCGGTGCATTCCCGGAAAAGCTCGGCGTGCCGATCCCCGAGCCGAGCGGTAACGTGAAGCTGTACATGCCCGAGCTCGAGAAGTGGGCCAACGAGGACGGCCCGAAGGACTTCCGCGACAAGGACGTCAAGGGAACCAAGTAATGATCACGCTCACCGACGAAGAGCTCCGCATGGAGCTCGACTTCAACCGCAACCCGCTCGAGCAGATCAAGGAGAGCCCGGCCGAGTGGCAACTCGGCACTTGGTCACTTGCCAAGGGACACCGCACGTGGCGCGTCGGGTACGGGCACGAGCTAGTCCCTGGCGCCGTCGTTCGTACGTTGCCGTTCGATCTCGACGGCAAGCGAGGTGTTGGGCTTTTGTTCGAGTCGCACATCGTCGAGCCGCGGTGGATCTTCATCGGTTGGGTTCCCTCGAATCGCGCGAGCGATGCGGAGGATTGGGTCAAGTTCCTCAACAGCGAGATCGCAAACCGACTCGCCGATAAGCCCGCTGGGAAGAACTGGACCTACGATCCCCACGACGGCAGCAAGGCAGCCGACATCGAGGATGAGATCGCCGAGCGCAAATTCCAGATGTCGCTCGGCGTCAAACCGTACAAGCCTAAGACATGAACGCCCACCGCGACGCACTCGCTCATCGCTTCACCGCGTCGACGCTCGACGAGACGCACGCGTGGGCGAACGAGCCCGGTCCCAAGGACTTCCGACAAGGACGTCAAGCCATGATCAAGCTCACTGATGACGAGCTTCGGATGGAGCTCGACTTCAACCGCAAGCCGCTCGAGCAGATCAATGAAACGACGACTGAGTGGGTCCTCGGTCAGTGGTCGCTGGCGAAAACACATCGCACGTGGCGCGTCGGCTACGCCCATCAGCTCGTCCCGGGTGCGACGCTACGCACGTTCCCGTTCGACATCGACGGCAAGAGCGGTATCGGCATGTTGTTCGAATCGGCCATCAACCAGCCGCCGTGGATCTTCGTCGGGTGGGTGCCTCAGGCCCGCGAGAAAGACATCGAGAACTGGCGGACATTCCTCAGCGACGAGATGGCGAAGCGGCTCGCCGATCAACCTGCCGGCCAGAACTGGACGTACGAGCCGCACGACGGCAAGGCCGCGCAGGACTATGAGGACGAGCTCGCGCGCGAGCGGTTCCAGAAGTCGCTCGGCGTCAAACCGTACAAGCGCAAGACATGAACGCCCAACGCGACGCACTCGCTCATCGCTTCATCGCGTCGACGCTCGACGAGACGCAAGCGTGGCCGGCCGCGCTTCAGGTCAGCTGGCACGAGCTCGCATTCACCACGCTCCCCGAGCTGATCCTCGAGCTCGACGAGCCCGCTGCGTGCCGATTCGCGCGGGCGTGGCGCGAGCGAGTGGAGGCCGAGCTTGCAAGTGCGCCCCCGGCGCCGTTCAGCGACGCCGAGCTCGCGTGGCTCTCCGAGCTCGCGCGCGGGTACGCGCCGGCCATTGCGATCGAAGGCACGAGCGGCGATGTGACCCGGCTCGCCGATCTGCTTCGCCGGTTCGGTCCGCTCGCGCTGTCGCTGCCTTGGCGGGCTAATCCCGCGAAGGCGTGAGCGCGCACTTGTCGCGGTAACAGTGTTCCCGCCGAATGGTTGTAGAGCCGCAAGCGGGAGGGTAGACAGGTAGCTCTCGTGGCGACTCGCAGCTCCCTTCGGTACCTTCGGCCGTATCGCCGGATGCTAGCCGCCGGCGTCGTCATGCTGGTAGTGACGAACGTCTGCTACCTGGGGATCGCCGAGTTCTTGCGGCGCTCGGTCGACGCCGTCAACAAGGGCAACCGCGACGTCGTGCCGAGTACGGTGACGCTGCTGATCGTGTTCGCGATCGCGACGGCGGTGACGCGCATCGTGTCGCGCGTGTGGATCTTCAACGCAGCCCGCGCGGCCGAGTACGACTTGCGCAGCGAGCTGTTCGGCCACTTGATGAAGCTGTCGCCGGCGTACTACCGCGACCACCCGACCGGCGATGTGATGTCGCGACTCACCAACGACGTGCAGACCGTGCGAGCGATGTGGGGTGCGGGGCTCGTGCACTTGGCGAATGCCGTGACCGCGTTCGCGACCGTGCTGACGTACATGATCTACTTGGATCCGGCGGTCGCCCTGCTCGCGATCGTTCCCTATCCGCTGATCTTCTTCGTCGGGCAAGCGCTATCGAAGCGCATCTATCGGACCACGCGCGAGGTGCAGGCGGAGCTCGGCTCATTGTCGGCGCGGATTCAAGAGGATCTGGGCGCGATCCAGGTGATCAAGACGTACGGGCTCGAGGACGTGCGGCGTGCCGGATTCCTGGAGGGCAGCAAGCGGCTGCTCGACAAGAACATGGAAGCCGCGAAGGTCCGCATGCAGCTCGGGCCGATCTTGAACACGCTCGCCCCGCTCGCGGTCGCATTGTTGATCCTCTTCGGCGGCCGCGCCGTGATCAACAAGGAGATCGAGGTCGGCGCGTTCACCGCGTTCAGCGCGTCGCTCGCGCGGCTCGTGTGGCCGACGCTGACGCTGGGCTTCATGCTCGCGCTCGTGCAGCGCGGCCGTGCGTCGTGGGCGCGCCTCGTGCAGCTGCACGACACGAAGTCGGATCTCGTCGAGGGCACGGGCGAGCCGCTGCCCGCGCGCAGCGATCCCGCGACGCTCGAGGTCAAGCAGCTCACGATCAAGATCGGCGACCGCGCGCTGCTCGAGGACGTGAGTTTCACGTTGCGGCCCGGCTCGATCACCGCGATCGTCGGCCGCACCGGGGGAGGCAAGAGCACGCTCGTCGACGCGATGTGTCGGATGATCGAGGTCCCTGCGGGCACGATCTTCATCGACGGGCGAGATGTCACGACGATTCCGCTGCCCTCGCTGCGCGCGCAACTCGGCTACGCACCGCAGGAGGCCTTCCTGTTCTCGACGACGATCGCCGACAACGTCGCGATGGGCTACGGCGGGGGAACGGCGATTCCGGCGGCGCGGCGCGCGGAGCTCGAGCGCGTGGGCGCGGCCGCGGCAGCGCCCGATCTATCGAACGAGCCGCGCGTGACCGACGCGGCGAAAGCGGCGGGGCTCGCGCGCGACTTGGTCGTCATGCCCGAGGGCTTGGCGACCGTCGTCGGCGAACGCGGCATCACGTTGTCGGGCGGACAGCGGCAACGCGTCGCACTCGCGCGTGCGCTCTCGGCCCAGCCGCGCCTGCTCGTGCTCGACGACTCGTTGTCGTCGGTCGATGCCGAGACCGAGCGCCTGATCCTGGCGAGCTTGCGCAAAGTGATGACCGGGAGAACGGCCGTGTTGATCTCGCACCGTGTCGCCGCGATCAAAGATGCCGATCAGATCCTCGTGCTCGACCAGGGCAAGATCGTCGAGCGCGGTACGCACGATGAATTGATCGACGCAGACGGGCTGTACAGCGAGCTGTATCGCACGCAGCTCGATACCGAAATGGACATCGTGCAGGAGGCGAGCTAGTGGCGGTCGCGTCGCCACCGCGCCCGACGCGCAAGAGCGGGCTCGAAGCCGAACAGGTGCTCGGCAAGGCCTACGACGTCCGCCTCATCGGCCGGCTGTCGAAGTACATCAAGCCGCACACGCAACTGCTTGCCGGTTGGGTCGTGTTCATGCTCGTCACGATCGGGTTCGAGCTCGCGCAGCCGTACCTCGTGATGTACGCGCTGCAGCACCACATCATGACCGGCAAAGCGTCGGCGCTGCCGGTCGACGCGCTGGTCTTCGTCGGCCTCGTCGTCGGGCAGAACCTGTCGTCGTTTGTGGAGCAGTGGCTGCTGCAACTCGCCGGGCAGCGCACGATGCACGGACTCCGCATCGCGATCTTCGATCACGTGCTCGCGATGCGCGCCGCGTTCTTCGATCGGATTCCGGTCGGGCGGCTGATGACGCGCATGACAAACGACATCGAGAGCCTCAACGAGATGTTCGCGCAGGGCGCGATCACGCTGATCGCCGACGCGGTCAAGGCCGTCGTCATCATCGTGATCATGCTGCGGATCGACGTGCAGCTCTCGCTGATGACGTTCGCGACGCTGCCGCTGTTGTTCTTCCTCGTCGAGTACGCGAGGCGCGCGATGCGCAAGTCGTTTCGACAGATCCGCGTGCGACTCGCCGCGATGAACGCGTTCGCTCAAGAGCACCTGTTCGGAATTCGCGTCCTCCACCTGCTCGGCCGCGGCAAGATCGCGCAGCAGGAGTACGACGAGATCAACGCCGGTCACCGTGACGCGTACTTGCTGCAGATCCGCGCAGACGCCGCGATGTACGCGCTGGTCGATGCCATCGCCTACATCGCGATCGGCCTGATTATCTGGTGGGCATCGGGCCATCGCGCGCAGGACATCGCGACGGTCGCTATCGTCGTCGGGTTCATCGGCTACACCGAGAAGTTCTTCGTACCGATCCGCGATCTGTCGGCGAAGTACGCCATCATGCAAGGCGCGATGGCCGCGAGCGAGCGCATCTTCCAGCTGCTCGACACCGAAGAATTCGACGGCGGTGTCTACGCGAGCACGACGAAGGTCGACGAGCCCGCCACCGCGAACAAAGCCGCACCCGCGGTCGAGCTAGCGGGCGTGCACTTCAGCTACGGCGCCGAGCCGGTGCTGCGCGGAGTCGACTTGCGCGTGCCGCGCGGCGCAACAATCGCCGTCGTCGGTGCGACCGGCTCTGGCAAGTCGACGATCATCAAGCTGCTGACTCGCCTCTACGAGCGCGAGCGTGGTGCGATCAAGATCGACAACGTCGACATTCGCGACATCGCGCTCGACGAATTGCGCGAGCGAGTCACGGTGGTCTCTCAGGACGTCATCCTGTTCGCCGGCACTCTCGCCGACAACATCGCGCTCGGCAAACCGTACGACCGCGCGCGGCTCGACGAAGCCGTCAAGCGCGTCGGCCTCGATCGCGCGCTCGTGCGGCGCCGCGCCGATGTCACCGCGAAGGTCTCCGAGCGAGGCTCCAACTTCTCGGCCGGCGAGCGCCAGCTCGTCGCGTTCGCGCGCGCGCTGCTCCGCGACCCTGAAATCCTCGTGCTCGACGAGGCGACCGCGCACGTCGATCCGGAGGCCGAGGAGCTCATCGAGCGCGGCGTGCAGGAGCTCATGAAGGGCCGCACCACGCTCGTGATCGCCCACCGCCTCTCGACGATTCGCAACGCGGATTTGATCGTGGTCGTCGACAAGGGCCAGGTTATCGAGCAAGGCACCCACGACGAGCTAGTCGCCAAGGGCGGGCTCTACGCGGCGCTCGAAAAGACGTTCCGCCGCCAGGATTAGGCCGCCCGCGCAGCCGGACCTACATAAGTGCGACACCGGCTGAGACCGCGGGCGCAAGACGCTGAAGTCTCCGTGAGTAGGCCACTTGCGTGCGCTTTAGGTATCATCCTTTACGAATGCCAGCCGGGATGTACGAGCGACTGCGAATCGCAGTCGACGTTATGGCGGACGGCGCGATCGTCGCCGATACGCGTACCGGTGAAGTGATCATCAATCGCTCCGCGCGCGAGATGCTCGGCATTCCCGCCGACGAGAAGGTCGACACGGTGTACCTCAAGGACGTCGTCGGCTTCTATCCGTTCGACCTCGCGGCGGGCGCACCCGACGACGAGCCGATCCGCGAGGAAGTCCGCATCGGCGAGCGCGTGCTCCACTCGGTCGTCACGCCGCTGCGCGAAGACGGCAAACCGACCGGCGCGATCGTCGTGCTGCGCGACCTCGGTGACACCGCCCAAGTCGCGCGCCGCCGCGCCGAGTTCGCGCAGGTGATGTC
>Ga0070706_100003906_pt1 | contig 14536 bp, 6 predicted proteins | sample KBSK5501metaG_FD_65476 | JGI IMG/M metagenome (GOLD analysis project Ga0070706, IMG submission 65476) | Corn, switchgrass and miscanthus rhizosphere microbial communities from Kellogg Biological Station, Michigan, USA - KBS K5-50-1 metaG | ecosystem: Host-associated > Plants > Roots >...
GGCTCGTGGCTGCCCGGCTGACCGGCCGCCGGCTCGTGGCTGCCCGGCTGACCGGCCGCCGGCTCGTGGCTGCCCGGCTGACCGGCCGCCGGCTCGTGGCTGCCCGGCTGACCGGGCCCGCATGCGCGCCTTCTGCCCGGTAGGGTGCCAGAAGGCATTTCATTCTCCTCGAGAGCCGCTTGCACCGTGGACGCGATCGCCACAAGTAACCTGCTGAGCGCCACCTACCGGCGTTACCTGCGCTCGCTGCTGCCGGTCCGCGACCCCGCGCTCGCGGCCGCGCTGGCCGGCAGCATCGCGGCCAGCCCGCTGCTGACCAAGGGGCCGTTGCTGGAGGCGACGCCGCCATACCAGACCGGGGCGAGCCTGCGCGACCTGATCGGCGAGGGCGTGCTCGATCCGGCGTTCGCCCGGCTCGGGGGCCCGGCGCTCCCCCTGGACCGGCCGCTGTACCGCCATCAGGAACAGGCGTTGCGGAAGGCCGCCGCGGGCCGCAACCTGATGGTGGCCACCGGCACTGGATCGGGCAAGACCGAGAGCTTCCTGCTGCCCGTGCTGTCGGCGCTGACCGCCGAGCACGCGGCGGGCACGCTCGGACCGGGGGTGCGGGCACTACTGCTGTACCCGATGAACGCGCTCGCCAACGACCAGCTCCGCCGGCTGCGCCAGCTCCTGGCCGACGTGCCGCAGATCACCTTCGGCCGCTACACCGGGGACACCCCGGAGCGGGCCGCCGAGGGAGCGTCGCTGTTCGAGTCGCTGAACCCGGGAGAGCCGCGGCTGCGCAACGAGCTGCTCAGCCGCCAGGAGATGCGCGACGAGCCGCCGCACCTGCTGCTCACTAACTACGCGATGCTGGAGTACCTGCTGCTGCGCCCGGCGGACATCGAACTGTTCGAGGGCAAGCACGGCGGGCACTGGCGGTTCGTCGTGCTCGACGAGGCGCACGTCTACGACGGGGCGAAGGCCGAAGAAGTCGGCATGCTGCTGCGCCGGCTGCGTGAGCGGGTGGGCCGCGGCCACGGCGGAGCGGGGTTTCAGGCGATCGCCACGAGCGCCACCGTCGGCGACCATCCGCGGGCGGTGATGGACTTCGCCGCCAAGCTGTTCGACGCCCCCTTCGAGTGGGCGGACGGCGATCCGGCCCGCCAGGACCTGATCGGAGCGCAGCGCGTGGAGATCCCCGCCGGGCCGTTGTGGGGACCGCTCGGCCCCGCCGATTACCTCGCCCTGGCCGCCGCGGACGATCCAGCGGCGGAGCTCGCCGCGCACGCCGCGGAGCTGGCCCGGCCCGCAGGGGACGATCCGGTGGCCGCAGCCGCCGTCGGCGGCCGCGACGCCGCGCTGCTGCTCGCGCACGAGCAGACGATGGCCCGGCTGCGCAGCCTGCTGGCCGCCTCGCCGCGGCCGTTCGCCGACCTGGCCGCCGAGGTGTTCGCAGGCGCGGATCGTCCCGGCGCGGAGGCGGCGCTCGCCGCGCTGGTCGCGGTGGGCGCGAAGATCCGCGACGCCGCCGGTACCCCGGTGCTTTCGGCCCGGTACCACCTGTTCGCCCGGGCCACCGAGGGCGCGTTCACGTGCCTGGCGCCGGATGGCCCGCACGTGTCGCTGGCCCGGCACGAGATCTGCCCGGACTGCTCCGGCGCCATGTTCGAGTTCGGCTGCTGCAAGCGGTGCGGCGCGGTGCACCTGGTCGGCTCGGCGGAGCGCGGCCCGGGCGGTGAGCACTTCACTTCGCGCGCGGTACGGCCCGGCCAGCGCAGGTGGCTGCTGCTCGACGCCCCCGCCGAGACGGTAGACGAGGACGACGAGATCCTGGAGCAGCCCGCCGAGGCGACAGCCAGGGATGCCCTGCTGTGCGGGCGCTGCGGGGCCCTGCACGGCGCGGCCGCGACGCCGGGGGCCGCGGCCGGAGCGCAGCCGACGGCGCCGTGCGGTTGTTCCGCAGCCGGGCTGCGGCCGGTGCAGCGGCTGGCCGCCAGGTCCGGCACCCCGAACGGGTGCCTGGCCTGCGGGGCGCGCGGCACCGGGATGGTGCGGCTGTTCGAGAGCGGTAACGAGGCGGCCGCGGCAGTGCTGGCCACCGCGCTCTACCAGGCGCTGCCCTCGGACGCCGAGCTCGGGGACCGGCCCGGCGGCGGCCGGAAGCTGCTCACGTTCAGCGACAGCCGGCAGGCGGCTGCGTTCTTCGCGCCCTACCTGGAGTCCAGCCACGCGCTCGTGCAGCAGCGGCGGCTGATCCTGGACGGGCTGGCGCGGGCCACCGCCGACGACCCCGACTGCACGGTGGACGACCTGATCGAACAGACCGCGGCCGCGGCCGGCCGCGCCGGGGTCTTCTCCCGGCGGGAGTCGCGGCAGGGCCGCCGCCGGGAGGCCGCCCGCTGGGTACTGCGCGAACTGGTCGCCCTCGACGAGCGCCAGTCCCTGGAGGGCCTCGGGCTGCTGCGGGTCGGGCTGGGCACCGACCCGTCGTGGCGCCCGCCCGGCCCGCTGCTCGACCTCGGCCTGTCCGCGCCGGAGTGCGCGGACCTGCTCACCGAACTGCTCCGCACGGTGCGGCTGCAGGGCGCCGTCACGATGCCGGACGAGGTGGACCCGGCCGACGAGCTGTTCGACCCGCGGCGCGGCCCGATCTACGTCCGCGGCGACGGCGCCGAGGCGAGGCTCAAGGTGCTGAGCTGGCTGCCCACCCGCGGCGTCAACAAGCGGCTGGACTACCTGCGCCGGCTGCTGGCCGCCCTCGGCACGCCCGCGTCCGGGGCAGACGCACGCGAGGTGCTGGCCGGCTGCTGGCGTGCGCTCACCGCGGCCAGGGACGGCTGGCTGCACTCGGTGGCGCTGCCCAGGCTGGGCCAGGTGCACCAGGTCGATCACACCTGGCTCGTGCTGTCTGGAGGCAGCGATGACATCTGGCGGTGCTCGCTATGCCGGCGGATCACCACGTCCGGGCTTCGCGGGGTCTGCCCGACGCTGGGCTGCGCGGGCGAGCTGACCGCAGGTCGAGCCGACGACGACGGCCACTACCGCGCGCTGTACCGGCGGACCGCGCCGGTGCCGCTTGTCGCCCGCGAGCACACCGCGCAGTGGACCGGCCTGGAGGCCTCCGACATCCAGCAGCGCTTCCTGGCCGGCGAGGTCAACGTGCTGAGCTGCTCCACCACGTTCGAGCTCGGCGTCGACGTCGGGGCGCTTTCCGCCGTGCTGCTGCGGAACATGCCGCCCACCACCGCGAACTACATCCAGCGGGCCGGACGGGCCGGCCGCCGCAGCGATACGGCCGCGCTGGTGCTCACCTACGCCCAGCGTCGCTCCCATGACCTGTCGCGTTACCAGGCGCCGGAATCGATGCTGACCGGGCAGGTCCGCGCCCCCTACGTGCCGCTGGGAAATCCGCGCATCGACCGGCGGCACGCGCATTCGGTGGCGCTCGCCGCGTTCTTCAGGGACGCCAGGGACAACGGCGGTAAGGAGTGGAAGACGGCCGGGGATTTCTTCCTGCCCGTCGGCGGCGGCCAGGCGCCCTGCGACGCGGTCCGCGGCTACCTCACCCCGGTGCCCGCCGAGGTCGGCGCGGCGCTGCGCGCCGTGCTCCCTGAGCCGGCCTGGGCCCAGATCGGCCTGGACGACGGAAGCTGGGTGGAGCGGCTGTGCGAGCTGCTGGAACAGGTCAGGTCCGAGCTGGCCCATGACGTGGCGACGTTCGAGGCACGCCGCAGGGAGGCGTTCGAGTCCCGGCGCAGCGACATGGCGGCCAGGTTCGAGCGCAGCATCGCCACCATCACCCGGCGGTCGCTGATCGGCTACCTGGCCAACCGGAACGTCCTGCCGAAGTACGGCTTTCCTGTGGACACGGTCGAGCTGCGGACCGCGCACTGCGACAGCCAGGTCGGCGCCCGGCTGGAGCTGAACCGGGACCTGTCGGTGGCCATCCACGAATACGCGCCCGGCTCCGAGGTGATCGCGGGCGGGGTGCTGTGGCGTTCGGGCGGCATCTACCGGCTTCCCGGGCGCGAGCTGATCACCCGCAGCTACACGGTGTGCCGGGGCTGCCAGCACTACCGGGAAGGCGGCGCCGACCTGGAACCGGCGTGCTCCGCGTGCGGGCGGCCCGCCGACGGCCCGGTCCGCGAGTACTGCGTGCCGGAGTTCGGCTTCGTCGCCGACCCGCGCACCAGCAAGCCGAGCACCGTGCCGCCGCAGCGATCCTGGAACGGTGCCGTGCACGTGGTGTCGCTGGGCGAGGAGCTCGCCGAGATCCGCTGGCAGGGCGACACCGGCGCGCTGGCCTGGTGCCATTCCGGCGCGCGCGGCAGGCTCGTGTCGCTGGCCGAGGGGCCCGGCGGCTCGGGGTTCCTGATCTGCGACTGGTGCGGCTGGGGCGCCCCCAACCACGGCCGGGCCCCCGCGTCGCACGTCAGCCCGCTGCGCGGCAAGCCGTGCACGGGGCCGCTGCGCTGGCGTTCGCTCGCGCATACCTACGAGACCGACATCTTGCTGCTGCGGCTCGACGCTCCCGGGCTGGACACCACGGCTCAGTGGCACTCCCTGCTGTACGCGGTGCTGGAGGGCGCCGCCGACGGGCTGGAGATCAGCCGCTCCGATATCGACGGGGTGGTGCATTCCGGCGCGGACGGCCGCAGCGGCCTGGTGCTGTTCGACACCGTCCCGGGCGGGGCGGGCAGCGTGCTACGGATCGCCAGCGCGCTCGACACGGCGATCCGCACCGCCCTGCGGCGCGTGGCGTCTTGCGACTGCGGCCTGGAGACGTCCTGCTACGGCTGCCTGCGCACCCCTCGCAACGAGCGCCATCACGAGGAGCTGAGCCGCCGCGCCGCGCTGGCGGTCCTGCGGTCCCTGCACGGCCTGGCGAGATGTGCGGGGAATTGACCGGGTTGCGGCGTGTGCTGCTCCGAGATTGTCGTAGGCCACCGGTATGGTACGGCGCATGCTCGCGGATAACGGGAATGCGGCCGGGGACGCCGTTTTCGGCATCGACGCGTTCACGGCCGACGACCGGCTGCGGCTGTTCCATTTCGCGGCCGCCGACAAACGGCACGAGTACCTGTGGCTGCTGCGTGCCTTCGACCGGGCCAGGGCCAACTACCAGGTGCTGATGCACGCGTCCGATGCCCGCGACCTGCTGGACGAGCTGGCCGGGCAGCACCCGGAGGCGGCGGCCGTCGGGGACGTTCAGGTGCTGCTCGACGCCCTGGCCGAATGGCAGGTGCTCGACCGCTCCTACGACGGCACCCGGGCCGCGAACCTCGCCGAGTACCGCAACCGGCACTACGTCTACCAGTTCACCCAGGCGGGATACCGGGCCTTCCAGGCCGTGGAACAGGTGCTGACTGCGAGCCTGGAAGACGCACAGCTGTCCCGCCTCGTGTTTCCCGATATCCTCGCCGACCTGCGAGTCCTCGCCGAGGCGGTCCAGTCGGGGGACGCCGCCGAGGTGTACAGGAAGCTGTCCAGGCTCGACGGCGTGCTCGCCGACATGGCCCAGCGAGCCGCCCGGTTCTATCTGATGCTCGGCGACCTGGCGCGCACCAACGACACCCGGCCCGAGGTATTCCTCGCGCACAAGGACTCGCTGCTCACCCACATGCGCGAGTTCCACTCCGAGCTGGCCAGGTTCGCGCCGCTGCTGGCCGCCGCGGTCGCCGAGGTAGAGGCCACCGGCACCGAGCGCCTCGCCCGGCTCGCCGCGGCGGCCGACGAATCGCTGTTCCGCGGGGAGCAGGAGCGGGTCGCGGACTGGCGGGCGCGCTGGACCGGCCTGGCGCAGTGGTTCGGCGCCGGCCGCCACAGTGAGGCCGAACGTCTGCAAGATGCCACGGTCACCGCGATCGCCAACGTCACGGCGCTGCTGCGCCGGGTCACCGAGTCTCGCCGCGGCGGGGTGAGCCGGGAGAGCCAGCTGCGCCACCTGGCGCAGTGGTTCGCCGCCTGCCCGGCCGACGACGACGCCCACGCGCTGTTCCAGGCCGTGTTCGGTCTCGGCGCGCCCAGGCACGTCGGCGCCGCGCACGAGGACCCCGAGGCGGCCGACAGCCGGCTGTCCTGGTGGGATGCCGAGCCGGTGCAGCTGTCCCGGACGCTGGTGCGCAACGGCAAGTCCCCGTCGCTGCACGGCCCTGGCCGGATCCAGCGTAACGAGGAGGAGCGGCAGCGGCTGCGAGCCGAGCAGCTGAAGGCCACGGCGCAGCGCCGCACCGCGGCGGCGGCGCTGGCCGGGGACGGCGTCTACGGCCGGGTGCTCGACGAACCGGAGACGGTGGCGCTGCTCAGCCTGCTCGACGTGGCGCTGGCCGCGAGGGTCCCGGTCAGCCGGGGCGCGAGCGGGTCGGCGCACGGGGTGCGGCTCACGCTGCGGCCCGTCCCGGGCTTCACGACCGTGCACACGGTCCGCGGCCGACTGCACCTGGACGGCCTGGCCCTGGAGGTGACGGGATGAGGGTCGCGGCGGACGTCAGCCCGCTGGAGCTGGCCGACTATCAGAAGGCGGCGCGGCTGGCGCTACGCCACCCGCTGATCACCGCGTCGTATCCGGACGCCTCGACTCTGCCCCTGGTGCGCAAGTGGGTCAGGCAGCTGCGGACCGACTTCGGCGAGGTCCTCGGCTACACCCTCCTGGCCAGCGGTGACACCATCCGGTTGCGCCGCGTGCAGGACACGCTGGACGGCACCCGCCCGGCATTCACCCGCGCGGGTCGGCCGTTCGACCGCCGCCGCTACGCCTACCTGGTGCTGAGCCTGTCCGCGCTGGGCCGTTCCGGCACCCAGATCGCGCTCAGCGAGCTGGCGGACGCCGTGGCCGCCGACGCGGGACGCATCGACGGCCTGGGCATGGATACCGGCCGCAAACCCGACCGGGACGCGTTCGTGGACGCTGTGGCCTGGCTGGAGACGCGGGGCGCGCTGCGGATGGCCGACGGCTCGGCCGTCGACTGGGTCAACGACCCCGAACGCGCCGAGGCCCTGTACGACATCGACCGCGAAGTGACCGGCGCGATCTACGCGCCGAGCCGGGTGCTGCAGCACCTGAACTCGGTCGCCGAGCTGCTCGGTGACCGCAGCGGATCCGCGCAGGCCCAGGGCATCAACGCGCGGCGGCGGGTGAACGCGCGCCGGGCCCGGCGGCTCGTGCTGGAGCAGCCGGTCGTCTATTACGCGGACGTCGACTCCGAACTCGCCGGCCAGCTCCGCTCGGCGAGCCTGGCCGAGGACATCGAGCGGCTCACCGGCCTGGACCTTGAGCGGCGCGCCGAGGGCGTGGCGCTGATCAACGCCGGGCAGCGGTTCACCGACCTGGCGTTCCCCTCGGCCGGCACCGTCGCGCAGGCCGCGCTGCTGCTGTGCGCGCGGATCGCCGGTTACCTGCAGCACCGCAGGTCCGGGATGGAGCCGCTGCCCGCCGCCACCGCCGCGGAACGGCTTGCCGATGCGGCCCGGAGGATCGATTCGGCCCTGCCGGACCGGAGCCGGCTCGCCGACCTGCTAGCCGGGCAGGCGTGGCCGCCTGCGGGTGACGTCCCGGAGCGGCGGCCCGAGGGCGGGATCCCGGGGCAGCGGCCTGGAGACGGCACCGCAGAGCCCGAATCCGGGTGCGCCGCAACCGGATCGGCCGGGTACCCGTTCCTGTCCGACGTGTGGCTGCGCACCGAGCTGCGGAAGCTGGTGGAGGAGTTCGGCGCAGGCATGGCGGAGAAACAGGCCGCCGACCCGGGTCGCCTGCTGACCGAGGCGCTCGCGCTGCTCGCATCGGCCGGCCTGGTGGCCAGGGTGGACGGCGGCGTGCTGGTGCTGCCGCTGCTGGGCCGCTACCGCAGCGTCACCGCCCAGATCAAGAACCCGCCCGCCCCGTGATGAGACTGACTGCGAAGGAAGGCGCCGCATGACCCGATTCCAGCCCACTCGCGCCGGGATCATCAACATGTGGGATTACCGCGACGAGGAGTTCTGCTTCGCCGACGGCTGGCTGATCCTGCGCGGGCCGAACGGCTCGGGGAAGACCAAGGCGCTGGAGGTCCTGTTCCCGTTCGTGCTCGACGGCCGGATCGACCCGAAGCGGCTGAACCCGTTCGCCGCCGAAGACCGGACCATGAAATCCAACCTGCTGTTCCGCGGCGGCGAGAACGCGGTCGGCTACGTATGGCTGGAGCTGCGGCACCGCGACACCGGCGAAGCCGTCACCCTCGGCGTCGGCCTGCACGCCGCCAGGCACCGTGACACCCCGGTACGCTGGCACTTCGTCGCGGACGGCCGGGTCGGCACGGACTTCTCGCTCATCACAGGCGACGACCGGCCGATGACCAGGAAGCAACTCGCCGACGAGATCGGGGACTCGAGCCTTTACGCCTCCGCCACCGACTACCGGGCCGCCATCGACCAGCGGCTGTTCGGCCTCGGCCGGGAACGCTACGAGCAGCTGCTGACCCTGATCTTGACGCTGCGGCGGCCGCAGCTGGCCAAGAACCTCGACCCGGCGAAGCTGTCCGACACGCTCACCGACGGGCTGCGGCCGGTCGACGACGACCTGATCGCCGAGGCGGCCCGCTCGTTCGACGACATGGAGGCGGTCGCCACCACCCTGGAGGGACTGACGGCCGCCGACGAGGCCACCCGCACCTTCCTCGCCTCCTACGCCACCTACCTGCGCACCCACGCCCGGTCGGCCGCCGACGCGCTCACCCGCCGACGGGAAGACAGCGCGCAGTGGCAGGCCGAGCTCGCCAGCGACGGCGCGGCCCTGGCCAGCGCGGAAAGCGGGCAGGCGCAGGCGCAGTCCCTCCGCGAGGAGGCGGAGAACGCCCTGGCCGGGCTGCGCGCCCGGCACGAGCAGCTGAAGTCGAGCAGCGCCTACAAGGCGGTCGAGCAGCTCGCCGACCTGGAACGGCTGGTCCGCACCAACGAGCAGACCGCGGCCGGGGCCGCCGCGGAACTCGCCAGGCGCGGCGTGGCGACCACCCGGGCCCGCGCCGACGCCGGGCAAGCCGCGGCGTTGCTCGCCGACCTGGAGGCGGCGGTCTCGCGCACCGCGGCCGAACTCGCCGATCACGCCGCCGCAGCCGGGATCGGCTGGCAGCCCGCCGACGCCGCGCCAGACGGGTTCACCGAACGGGCCGGCGCGCGCGTGGCCGCACGGCTCGAGGCCGTGCGCGCGGTACGGGCCGCGCTGGCGGCGCACCGCAGGGCTGAGCACGCTCGCGATCTGGCCCGGCTCGCGCTCGACCGGGCACTGGAGGCGGTGGCGGCCGCCGAGCGGGCCGAACAGACCGCCGCCGACGCGGTGGCCACGGCCAGGGCCGGCGCGCAAGCCGCGCTGACGCAGTGGGCGGCCGACCACGCCGACGTGCTTGACGCGACCGCGATGCGAGAACTGGCCAGCGCCCTCGGCGAGGCCATCGAGGCGTTCGGCGACCCGGACGCCGTCCCGCTCGAGTCGGTGTTCACCAGCGCCACGGCCGCCTCCGAGCAGGCCGTCCGCGACGAGCAGGCGCGGCTGCGCGCCGAACGCGCCGCCGCGCAGGCCGAGCGGGACGGCGTCGCAGCGGAGCGGGACCGGATCGCCGCCGAACGCGACGACGCGCCGCCAGCGCACCCGGGGCGCACCGCCGATCGGGCGGGGCGGGGCGGCGCGCCGCTGTGGCGGCTGGTCCGGTTCGCCGACGGCGTCGGCGAACCGGAGGCCGCCGCGCTCGAGGCGGCCCTGGAGGCCACCGGGATGCTGGATGCCTGGGTCACGCCTGACGGCCGCGAGATATCCGCGGGGGACAGCGAGGGTTACCTGGTCCCCGGCCCGCCAGTGAAGGGGGATGGGGAGGTGGGCGGGGCGAACCTGGCCGGCGTGCTGGTCCCCGAGGATGACGCCCCGGTGCCCGCCGCGCGGATCCGCGCCGTGCTGGCCTCCATCGCCACCGACGGCGAATTGTTCTCCTCGGCAGCGGTGATCGGGCCCGACGGGCGTTACTCGCACGGCATCACCGCCGGCGCGCACCACAAGGACCACGCCGAGTACATCGGCGCGACCGCCAGGGCCCGGCGGCGAGCAGCGCGGATCGCCGAGTGCGAAACCAGGATGGCCGCCCTGGACGAGCTACTGGCCGCAGCGGACAGGAAGGCCGCCGGGCTGGCCGGCACGCTGGCCGCGTTCACCCATGCGCGCGCCGCGCTGCCCCGCACCACCGCGATCGCCGCCGCGCTGCAGGCCCACTCCCAGGCCATCGGGGAGCTGCGCTCGGCCAGCGCCGGCGCCGACCGCGCCCAGTCCGGCTATGACGAGTCGGTGGCCGCCTGCACCGTCACCGAGCGGGCGCTCCGCCGAACCGCCATCGAGCACGTCATCGACCCCGACCGGGCCGACCAGGTGGAGGCCGCCACCCGGCGGTTCGAGACCACCGCCGCCGGCCTGGGCGGCCGGCGGCGCGAGGAGGCGCAGCAGCGCGACGCCGTAACGGCCGGCCGGGAGCGGCTGGAGCAGGCCGCTGATGAGGAGCGCGCCTGCGCGGAGACCGAACGCGAGGCCCGGCGCCGGCACACCGAGGAGGCCGCCAAGCTGGCGGCGCTGCGCGAGGTTGCCGGCAAGGAGGCCAGCGAGGTGATGATGCGGATCGAAGCGGCCGAGCGGGGCATCACGGCGGCCCAGTCAGCCGAGCGCGCGGCCCGCGACGCCGAGGTCGGGACCATCAAGGCGGTCAGCGCCGCGGCCGAGCGGGTCGCCGGAGGCAGGCGGGCCCTCGAGGTCGCGCTGGCGGAGGAGCGGGCTACCGCGCGCGGCCTGGCCCCGTTCGCCGCGCGGGAACTGCTCAACGTGCTGAAGTGCCCACCAGGTCTGGCGTGGCCCGCGCAGGAGGCGGACTGGTCGGGCGACGGCCTGCACAGTGCTGGCCTGCCCGGGGCGGTCATCGACGTGCACGAGGCGATCCTCGAGGCCACCCGCGACCTCACGCCGACCGAGACGTCACTGAAGATCTCCACCACCCGGCTGACCCGGGCGCTGGAGGATCTGCAGAGCCAGCTGGCCGCGGCCGGCCAGGACTACCACCCCGAGTGGGACGGCGCCGACGGCGTCATCGTGGTCCGCATCGCCGATGAGCAGGGCCCGCTCCCGGTGGGCGCGTTCTCGGAGCGCATCGCGGCCGCCCGCCGCGACCAGCAGCTTCTGCTGACCGAGTCCGAGCAGCGCATCCTCGAAGACGCGCTGCTGACCAGGCTCGCCCAGCAGATCCACGAGCGGACCGTGGACGCCAGGGATCTGATCGGCGAGATGAACACCGAGATGCGGTCCAGGAAGATGTCCTCGGGCAAGACGGTGGGCGTGCGGTGGCTGCTGGCCGACGGGCTCGACGACGAGCAGCGCGCAGTGTGCGGACTGCTCGAGGCCGACGCCTCCCGGCTCAGCCCGGACTCCCTCGCCCGGATGCGCGGCCATTTCGCGGCGCAGATCAAGACCGCCCGCGCCCGGCACCGTGAGCTCCCCTACCGGGAGTTGCTCGCCCAGGTGCTTGACTACCGGCGCTGGCGGCAATTCATCTTCCAGATGGTCAGCCCCGAGGGCACCGAAGAGAAGCTGACCCGCGCCCGGCACAGCCGGCTGTCTGGCGGCGAGCAGTCGGTCTCGTTGCACCTGCCCCTGTTCGCCGCCGCGCACGCGATGCTGAACTCGGCGTATCCGCACGCACCGCGGCTGCTCGCTCTGGACGAGGCGTTCGCCGGGGTGGACGACACCGGCCGCGGTGAGCTTATGGGCCTGGCCGCGCAGTTCGACCTGGACCTGTTCATGACGGGCTACGACCTGTGGGCGACCCAGGCCGCCGTCCGCGGCGCCGCACACTACGACCTGGCCCACTCTCCCCTCCAGCACACGGTCAGCGCGCTGCTCATGGTGTGGGACGGAGCGGAGCTCCTCGCCGACGAGACGGGCGACCTGGCCGCCGGGCTCGGATCGCCCGGCACCCGGCGGTCGGTCGCCGCCTGAGGTGGCTCCTATATCGCCACCTTCGAGCCCGCCGGCGTGATCGCGGACCTGGTGACGCTCCGCTTATGCCCTGGTTTTGTCAGAGGGTGGCTCTACCGTGATTCTCAGTGCTCGCCGGGGAGCGAGACGGGAGGAGCAGATGGCAGGAGCGTCATCGAGGGCGCCGACACCGAAGGCGTCGGCCACCATCTCTCGTAACCACCTCCGCTGGGGCGGACTGCTGTGTGTTGATCCGAAGCTCAAGGCCATGAAGTTCCGCGGCCGATGTAAGGCCCCCCATCGGAGCCATCGTGAGCTGGCTCGCCCTCACGCTGAAGCAGCGCTCCTCGCAGATCCCAGCTAGCCGGACCGCAGCTGCGGGTTGTTTCGCCTCCTGGGTGAGTGGCAGATCGGGCTGCGTGCTACGCCCGGTCTTCTAGGATGTCGAGGTCGGAAAAGACCGGCGGCCCGTCGGCGAGCGTCATGTACCGTTCTGCCGCTGCCTGGGTCTCGGGCAGATTCGAGTTCTCCGCCGCTGTCTCGGGCGAGTCGAAGAACACGATGGCCACGAAGCGGCCGGGGCGGTTCCGGTCCCGGGCCAGGATCTCGCGGCGGACGGTGCGCTTGCCTTCTGTGGCCCGCCGCCATTCCTCATCAACCTGGCGGATGGCGTCGATGTCTGCGGTGTTGAACTCAATGACCTGCACGAATGCCATGGCTAGTCTCCAGGTGGTTCAGTAACGCTCCGCGTTCAGGCCCGGCGAGTGAACCCCCCCAAGCCCTTGTCCTTTACCTCTTCCGGCTGGACAGCCGGAGCGTTCGCCGCTTCTCAGCCCCGGCTCCAGTCCCACACCGTCTCGTTCGGCGGAACCGGCTGGCCGAAGTCGATAAACGGCGGGAAAAGCTCCTTCAGACTGTCTTTGAACCACCGGTCGTAGGGCCTGGTCGAGGCGGCGAACTCACGGTTAGCCAATACCGGATCCTCGCCCTCCAGGTAGACAACCACCACGTCTCCTTGCGGGGTGGAGCTGAAGAAGACCTCCTCCCGCGTCTGTCTCAGGGCCCGCCGGGTCTCGGTCATCTCCGGCCGGCGCATCTCGAATGCCTCCCGCGCCCACACCCGTGCCGTCCCGGCCTTACCGGGCTGCAGCGGGGCCGCGAATGCCAGCCCGCGGCCCCGGCGGCCGCTGGAATCTTCCCAGCTCGCCAGGTGCTCCGGACCGCCTCCGGGCGGTGGCTGGCGGAAATCGATCCCGGAGATCTCCTGGTTGACGTCGAAGAACCACCGGTCGAAATCTGAGCCGGAGGTGGCGAACGCGCGGATCACATCCCCCAGCCCGCCCGCTGCCTCGCTGTAGATCACGAACAGGTTGCTGCCATCGGGGTTGCGCTGGGCAAAGACGCGCTCCAGGGTGATCCCGGCACGGCGCCGGGACTCCTCATACTCGGTCATCCGCCGCCGGATCTCCGCGATGCTCCGAGTCATCGCCAGGTCTTCCTTGCCTGGCAGAATCGGAACCGCGAACCCGAACTTCGCCATCTGTACCCCCGGTCACCAGTCAGTGACTGACCGTAGCATCAGTCTCGCGGGTCCCGCAAGTAACCAGGGGCCTCCGTGGCCACCGAACTGGCTCGCACCTAGCGGCGGTGCGCTCGCCCATAGCCGCGCAGCGCCAAGCTCCGCGACAAACCGAACGCATCAGCGGATCACTGGCCTCCCGGCGCGACAGATCGGCCACATCTGGATCGGCCGTGAGGCGGGGCAGACATGGCTGTCATGCCAGCGCCGCGCCCTGTCCGCGCGTGGTTAACGACCCGATGCGGCGGCCAGCCATTCCAGGCTGGCCGCGGCGTCTTTGCGTGCCGTGGCCTCGCGCCGGAACAGGTCGCCGGTCTTGGTCAGCACCAGCGTGTGCGGGCTGCCGAATTTCCAGATCTCGTGCTTGACTGGCAGCTCGGCGGCGCTGATCTGGTCTTTGACGTGCTTGCGGCGGGCCTCGGCGAGCGGCCACTCCAGCGTGCGCTCGCTGCGCTCGGCGAGGAACTCGCCGAGCGTGCCGCACAGTTCGCAGCCGCAGCCGCCGGACCAGGGGACCGACCAGTCGTCATCGGCCCGGGCCGGGCGTTCGGCGATCGCGGTGAGCCGCCGCTCGCACTCCCGTGCCAGCTCCTCGAGGGGCGCGCTTGGTCCTGGCCCGGCCGCCCGCAGCATCGGCAGCAGGCAGGCGAGCACGTCGTCGCCGTGCTTCCGCAGGGCTGTCACGATCTCGCTGGCCAGCGCTGTCCCGCCGGCGGCTGCCAGCAGCCCGGCGAGCGGCTTGCCCAGCTCCGCGAGCTGCTTGCGCCGCGTGGCCGGTGACGGGTACCTGAGCCAGAGCCGGATGTCGTCATCCAGCCAGGCCCACGACGCGGCAAGCAGCCACCCGGCGGTGGCCGCCGCGCCGGCGTCCTGCAGCGCCGCGGTGAGCCCGGGCAGCGCACCGGCCCAGCCCTTGCGGTCCACGTCTCCGGTGTACCGCCACGTGTTCCGCGACCCGAACCACGCGTCCAGGAGGTTCCGGTGCCAGGACTCGCCGT
>Ga0070706_100003907_pt1 | contig 14536 bp, 20 predicted proteins | sample KBSK5501metaG_FD_65476 | JGI IMG/M metagenome (GOLD analysis project Ga0070706, IMG submission 65476) | Corn, switchgrass and miscanthus rhizosphere microbial communities from Kellogg Biological Station, Michigan, USA - KBS K5-50-1 metaG | ecosystem: Host-associated > Plants > Roots >...
CGCTCTTGCTCTGGTACGGCGGCGGCCAGGTGGTGGCCGGCGCGCTCACGTTTGGCGGCCTGGTGGCTTTCCTCGAGTACACGAACCGCTTCTTCCTGCCGATCCGCGATCTCGGGGCCAAGTACACGGTGATGCAGGCGGCGATGGTCTCGGCGGAGCGGATCTTCGGCCTCCTCGACACCGAGCCCGCCATTCTCGACCGGCCGGCCACCGGGGCAATCGTTTCGGCGCCGGACGGCACGGGGCCCGCGGTGGAATTCCGCGACGTGTGGTTTGCCTATGAGGACGAGCAGTGGGTGCTGCAGGACTGCTCGTTCTCGGTGTCGCGCGGGCAGCAGGTGGCTCTGGTGGGGCCGACGGGAGAAGGCAAGACCACGGTGGCGCGGCTCATGACGCGCGCCTACGATGTGACGCGCGGGCGGGTGCTGGTGGAAGGCCGAGACGTGCGGGACTGGGACCTGCGCGCCCTGCGCCGGCACGTGGGACTGATTCCGCAGGAGGTCTTTCTCTTCAGCGGCACCGTGGAAGACAACCTTCGGCTCGGCCGTGACGGCGCCGTGACGGCCGATGAAGTGGAGAGCGCCCTGGCTGCAGCCAATGCGGCGCGCCTGGTCGCCGCGCTGCCGCGGGGCCTGCAGGAAGACCTCCGGGAGCGCGGCGTCAACCTCTCGCAGGGGCAGCGGCAGCTGCTGGCCATCGCCCGGGCCCTCATCTATAATCCTCGCGTCCTGGCGCTGGACGAGGCCACCTCCAGCGTGGATCCCGAGTCCGAGGCGCTGATCCGCGCGGGGCTGGCCCGGCTGGTCGAGGGGAGGACGAGCGTGATCATCGCCCACCGCCTCTCGACCATCCAGCGGGCGGACCGCATCCTCGTGCTCCACAAGGGCCAGGTGAGGGAGGCGGGGCGTCACGCCGAGCTGCTGGCCAGCGGCGGCCTGTACTCACGGCTCTACGAGCTGCAGTTCGGCCTCGGACGGGGATGACCCGGTTCCATCGCGCGGTCTATGGTCTGGTGAAGAAGATTCCACGCGGGCAGGTGTCGACCTACGGGCAAATCGCCGCCATCCTCGGCTATCCGCGGGCGGCGCGCGCGGTGGGCTACGCGATGCGCCACTGCGCGCCGGGCGTGCCCTGGCACCGGGTGGTGAACGCGCAGGGCGGGATCAGCCTGCGGGCCAATGTCGGCTCCATGCTCACTCAGCGGGTGCTGCTGGAGCAGGAAGGCGTGCCGGTGCGCCGCGGGCGCGTCCGGCTGGATCGGCACCGCTGGCGCGGCCCGCGTCACGCTCGACGGCTCGACATGGCGGCGCTGTCACGGCTCTGATCGGAGACTCGACATGCGACTCGGACTGAACCTCAGCTATTCGGGCTCGCAGCTGGGACTCAACCTGCCGCTCATCCAGGAAGCGGATCGCCTGGGCTTCCACTCGGTGTGGTCGGCCGAGGCCTATGGCTCGGACGCCGTGTCGGTGATCGCGTGGATCGCGGCGCAGACCAAGCGCATCGGCGTCGGGACCGCGATCATGCAGATTCCGGCGCGCACGCCGACGCTGGCGGCGACCACGGCGCTCACCCTGGACCAGCTCTCGGGCGGTCGCTTTCTGCTGGGGCTCGGCGTGTCGGGGCCGCAAGTCGTCGAGGGCTGGCATGGCGTGGCATTCGGCAAGCCGCTGGCCAAGACGCGGGAATACGTGGAGATCGTCCGGGCGGTGTGGCGACGGGAGAAGCCGCTGGAGTTCAAGGGCGCCTACTACCAGATCCCGTACATGGGATCCAATGCGACGGGGCTGGGCAAGCCGCTGAAGTCCATCCTCCATGGGCGGCAGGATATTCCGATCTACCTGGCCGCGATCGGGCCGAAGAACGTGGCGCTCGCCGCCGAGATCGCCGACGGCTGGCTGCCGGTGTATTTCTCGCCCGACCGCATGTCCATCTTCGCGCCGCACCTCGACGCGGGATTCAAGGCGGCGGGCGGGGGAAAGTCCCTCGCGCGCTTCGACGTGGCGCCCACGGTGCCCATCGTGCTGGGGGCCGACGTGAAGGCCTGCCGCGATATCATCAAGCCGCGGCTGGCGCTGTACGTGGGCGGCATGGGCGCGCGCGGGAAGAACTTCTACAACGAGCTGGTGTGCCGCTATGGTTACGAGGCGGCGGCCAAGGCGATCCAGGACCTGTACCTGTCGGGAAAGAAGGAGGAGGCCGCGGCCCAGGTGCCGGACGCGCTCGTGGACGAGATCGCGCTGTGCGGGCCCAAGGAGCGCATCAAGGAGCGGCTCTCGCGCTGGACGGGCTGCGGCGTCACGACCATGATCTGCGCGGTGGGCCAGGATGAGGCGCTCCGGGTCATGGCCGAGCTGGCGCTCTGAGCGCGTGAAGCCGGCCGCCGAGAAGGTTCAGGCGGCGCTGGCCGCGCTCGGACTGGACCGCCGGGTGATCGAGCTCGCCGTCCACGCCCGCACGTCGCGGGAAGCGGCCGACGCGCTGGGCGTCAAGGTCGGACAGATCGCCAAGTCGCTGGTCTTCACGGCCAATGGCAACCCGCTGCTGGTCATCGCCTCGGGCGCCAATCGCGTCGACGAGGCAAGGCTCGGCGGGCTGGCGGGAGGACTCATCCGGCGGGCGGATCCCGAAACCGTGAGGCAGGCGACCGGCTATGCCATCGGCGGCGTGGCGCCGGTGGGCCATTCAGTCCCCCTGCGGACATACATCGACCGCGACCTGCTCCAGTATGAGCTGGTCTACGCGGCTGCCGGCGTGCCCGAATGCGTGTTCCCGCTCACCCCCGACGAGCTGATCCGGGGCACGGGCGGCATCGTCGCCGATCTGAAAGAAATGGGCGCAGCCCCGAGAGGAGAATCGCGATGAAGCTCAAGGACAGAGTGGCGCTGGTGACGGGAGCGGGATCCGGGATCGGACAGGCCTCGGCCGTGCTCTTCGCGCGGGAGGGCGCTCGGGTGGCCGTCGTGGACGTGAGAGAGGACGCCGCCAAGGCGACGGCGGAGCAGATCGAGAAGGCCGGCGGCCAGGCCCTGGCCATCCGGGCCGACGTGTCGAAGGCGGCCGACAATCAGGCGGCGATCAACCAGACGCTGGCGCGCTGGGGTCGCCTGGACGTCTTCTATGCCAATGCCGGCGTGCCTCAGTCCCCCGCGGCGGTGGGCGACGTCGACGAGAGCGTCTTCGACCAAATCATGGCGGTCAATGTCAAGGGCGTGTTCCTCGGGGCCAAGTACGCCATGCCCGTGATGAAGCGGCAGAAGAGCGGAGTGTTCCTCATCACGGCCTCGACCTCGGCGATCCGGCCGCGTCCCGGCGTGCAGTGCTATTCCGCCTCCAAGGGCGCCGTCGCCGTGATGGCCAAGAGCCTCGCGCTGGAGGGCGCACCCTTCGGGGTGCGCGTCCTCGCCATCGCGCCCGTCGCGACGGAGACCCCGATGCTTCCCACCTTCATGGGGAAAAAAGAGGTGGACGAGGAGGGAATGGCGCGCTACCGGGGCACGGTGCCGCTGGGCCGGCTCAACCTCCCCGAGGACATCGCCCGGGCGGCGCTGTTCCTCGCCTCGGACGACGCCGCCATGATGACCGGCAGCTGCGTCGAGGTGGACGGAGGCCGGTGCATTTGATGGAGCCTGGCGCAATCGGGCGGGTCCTGTCGCCGCGGCCGCCCCGCGCGGTGGGCTCCGTCACCCACTCGCCCGAACGCAGCTCCTGCAGTGCGAGCTGCAGGACGTCGCGGGGCTGGGGCCCCGCCGTCCGAGGCGAGCCGTCCAAAATCTGCGGACGGGACTCGGGGGGCCCACTCCGCCCACCGCGCGGGGCGGTCCGCGGCGACACCCGCCCGATTCCGCCACGGGCGGCGTGAACGTCGTCCCGCTGGCGGCCGAGTCGCTCGGCGCGCGCTCGATGGCCACCTACGTCGAGTGCGGGGAAACCCGCATCCTCATCGATCCGGGCGCCGCGCTCGGGTCGAGCCGCTTCAACCTGCCGCCGGCCGACCAGGAGTGGGAGGCGCTCAAGCGCTCGAACGACCGCATCAGCGCCTATGCCGACCGAGCCTCGATCGTCTTCCTCAGCCATTATCACGAGGATCACTTCCGCTACGACGAGCATCTCTATGCCGGCCGGACGGTGTGGGCCAAAGATCCGAAGCGGACCATCAATCCGAAGCAGAAGCAGCGGGCGGAGCGGTTCTGGCGGAGCCTGGTCGAGGGCTGCCGCCTCGACATCGCCGAGGGGCGCCGGCTCGAGACGCCCGAGGCCGTGCTCAGCGCCTCACCGCCGCTGCCCCACGGGGCCGACGGCACGGCGTTGGGACACGTGGTCGCCCTGACCGTCACCGACAGGCGCGAGGGCAAGCGCTTCGTCCACGCCTCCGACGTCCAGGGACCGCTCTCCTCCGTGGCGGCCGCATACCTGATCCGCGAGCGCCCCAACCTGCTCTACCTCTCGGGCCCACCCGCGTACCTCGAAGGGCAGCTCGGGCGCGCGGTCATCGACGCCGGGATCGCCAATCTCCTCCGGATCGTCGACGCCACCGGCTGCCGCGTCATCATGGACCACTACGCCCTGCGCGACGGCGCCTACCGCGAGCGCTTCGCGGCGCTGTGGGAAACGGGGCAGGTGGTCACGGCGGCCGGTTTCCTCGGCCTGGAGGACGCGGCGCTCGAAGCGGGCCGTCGCGAGCTCTGGAGCCGGAAGCGCAAGCCCGCGGCGCCGGTGCCGTCGCGGACGCGGGGACGGCTCCGGGAGAGCGGATTGAAGAGCCGGGGGCCGTCGGCTATGATGCACTCTCGCAGGTCACATCCACGCGCGAAAGGAGGGACCCGCTGAATGACCGAGAACAAGACGCTGAACGTCGGCGAATCGGCGCCGGACTTCACGCTGAAGACCATCGGCCTCAAGGAAATCAGCCTGAAAGACTACCGCGGCAAGAACGTCGTGCTGCTGTTCTACCCGCTGGACTGGACGCCGGGCTGATCCACCTGCATGCCCGCCTTCGATAAGCGAGTGAAGGACTTCGAGGCGGCCAATACCCAGGTGCTGGGTATCAGCACGGACAGCCCGTTCAGCCACGAGAACTGGGCCAAGACGGTTGGCATTTCGAATTACCCGCTGCTGTCGGACGTCCACCGCGCGGTGTCCAAGGATTACGGCGTCTACTGGCCGGACTGGAACGCCAATGTGCGCGCGACGTTCATCATCGACAAGCAGGGAAAGGTCCGCTTCACCGAGCGCTACGGGAAGGGTGAGCTGCCCAACCCGGACAAGGTCCTCGCCGAAGTGAAGAAGCTCGGCTAGGCGGAGCGCTGGCCGGCGCCGTCGGGGGCGGATGCGCTCCCGGCCGCCGGCTGGCGGGTCGTCAGCCCCACTCCCAGCAGCACCGCGGCCCCGCCCACCAGCACGGGCCATCCGATCTCCTCTCCCAACATCGCCCAGGCGAGCAGCACGCCGACTACCGGCTGCAGGTTCATGAAGATAGCCGACCGGCTCGCCCCGACGGCCTTGACGCCCTCGTACCACCCGATGTGGGCGATGGCGCCCAGAAAGGCCTGGTAGAGGACGACCCCCCAGGCCAGCGGCGAGCGGAAATCGGGGGCGGGAAAGAACGGCGCGGCAAGGAAGGCCATCGGTAGGAGCATGAGCGAGCCGAGGATGTAGGCCGCCGTCGTCGCGACGGCGGGCGAATGGATCGCGAGGACTCGCTTGCCATAGATGGTGTACGCGCTCCAGCCGAGCTGGGTGACCAGCATGATGAAGTCGCCGGGGTGCAACTCCAGGTGGACAATGGCCCGCCAGCTGCCCTTGGTGACCACGAGCGCCACACCCGCCGTCGAGCACAGCACGCCCGCCCACTGGACCGGCCGGAGCCGCTCCGCGAGGTAGACGCGTGAGCCCAGCGCGACCAGCACGGGCGTAGCCGCCTGCAGGATGACGGCATTCGTCGCCGTGGTGAACGCGATGGCGAGATACGAGCCGCCGGTGGAGATGAAGACGCCCGCGAAGCCCAGGAAGGCGAAGGTGCGGATGTCCGCCCACCCGAGCTCGCGAAACTCGTCCCAGCCCCGGCGCATCAACAGCGCGGCGAGGAACGCCGAGGCGAGCCCGCAGCGCAGCGCGACGAGCACGTAGGGTGGGAAGTGGGCGAGGGCCAGCTTGGCGAAAGCCGGGAAGGAGCCCCAGAGGGCGACGATGAGGGTGAGCGCGACGTAGGCGCGGGTTTGACCGGGTCCAGTCACCTGCCTATGATAGCGCGGGACTTATGCCCGACCACATCCTGGAGCGGCGGTTCTGGCTGCCGCGTCCCCGTCCGGAGGTCTTCGAGTTCTTCGCCGATCCTCGAAATCTCGCCGCGGTCACTCGCGCCTCCGCGCGGCTCACGTGGCTGGCGCCGCCGCCCGAGCGGCTGGCAGCCGGCAGCGTGCTCGACTTCAGCCTCCGCATCGCAGCCATGCCGCTGCGCTGGCGCGTGATGGTGCGCGAGTTCGACGCGCCCTACCGTTTCGTGGATGCGCAGCTCTGGGGTCCCTTCGCGCGCTGGGAGCATCGTCACCGCTTCGTCGACGCGCCGGAGCGCGAGGGCGCGGCCGCGTCGCTTGGCACGTGGGTCGAGGACCGGGTCACCTATCGGCTGCCACTGGGGCCGCTCGGAAGTCTGGCCCACCGGCTGGGCGCCGGACGCCGGATCACCGCGGCCTTCGAGTACCGGGAAGCGCGGGCGCGGCAGATCCTGACGGGGCGCTGAGGCGCCGCGGCGTGCCCGATCTGCTAGGCGCTCACGCGCGTACCGAGGCCTCGAAAAGCCGAGGCGCCGAAGGGCTGCCGCGCGTCGCTCTGAAGTGCCAGGCGGCGACGATCAGGAGTAAAATCGTCAGGATGCCGGAGATGACGCAGTAGATGCAAACCGCGCCGATCTTGCTGAGTTGAACGTACGCGAAGTAGCCCGAGTAGCACACGCCGGCCACGGCGTAGACCAGGGAACCGAGGCGCAAGCCGCGCGAGAGGGGGTCGAACGCGAGGAGTGCTACCACTCCGAACATGAATCCGTAAAAGGTCAAGCCGATGTACGACACCGGCACGCCGGCGATACGCGCGTACGGGCTCTGGACGACGGTGTTGCATCCGTCGATGATCGCGCACCAGAGCGGCTGGCCGGTGTAGCTCGCCTGAGCGACGTAGAACGCGTCGGCGATCCCGATGACCGCCAACGCAAGCATGAAGAGCGGCGCGAGAGAGGCTTTCTTCAGACTGCCCATGTGCTGCACCCTCCGCGTGGGTTGACAGTAGCCTCCTTCTTTGCGAGGCGATACGACATGAGGCGCCGCGCTCATTCTTCTCCTTAGGTCGCACTAGATTCAAGCCCCGCGCTCGAGCTCAATCGACCTTCTCCAGTCTCAGCGGATCGGTCTCGCCCCGGGTTCGCCCGGCATGCCTCCAGATCGAGCCGATCAGGTGCCTTCCATCCTTGTAGAGCGTCAGCGCCACCGGTCGCGCCGTTTTCCCCGGCTCGCTGAATCTGAGGACCTCCTCCTCCCCGCGTCCGCCTAGCGGGAGCGCGTGACACCGATCCGGGGACAGAGATTGGCCACGGGGCATAGGGAGCACTTGGGCGACACGGGCAAGCAGATGTTCTGTCCGAAGGACACCAGCAGGTCGTTGTAGCCGATCCAGTAGCGCCGCGGCAGCCGCGCGCGCAGCGCCATCTCGGTCTTCTCGGGCGTCGCGGTTCGCACATAGCCCCAGCGGTTCGAGATCCGGTGGACGTGGATGTCGACGCAGATGCCGGGCTTGTTGTAGGCCTGGGTCACGACCAGATTGGCGGTCTTGCGCCCGACGCCCTTGAGCGTGAGGAGATGGTCGATCGTGTCGGGTACCGTGCCGCCGAAGCGCTGCAGCAGATCGCGGCAAACCCCTCGCAGGACGCGGGACTTCGTGCGGTAGAAACCCACCGGGAAGATCGCGCGCTGGATCTGGCGCGGCGAGAGGCGCAGGATGCCGGCCGGGGTATCCGCCAGGGCGAAGAGTCGTGCCGCCGCGGGTCCGGTGGTTTCGTCCTTGGTGCGGAGCGAGAGCAGGCAGGCGATGAGGACGTGGAAAGGATTGCGCCGGCGCTCGGCCACCTCGGCCAGCGCCGTCTGCCGCCAGCGGGGGGCCTGCCGACGGAGCCGGAGGATCAGCCGCCCGATGTGCCGCACCGGGCGGCGGGCGGCTACGACTTTCCCTTGATGGATTCGAGCAGCTCCCGGGCCCGTCTGGAGTCCTTCATGGTCCAATCGGCGAGATTGCTCGGCGCTTTCTCGTCGAGCACCGCCTCGAGCTCGCGGCGGGCCTCGGGCAGGCGGCTCTTCTTGATGAGCGTTTTCGCCAGGCCCAGCCGCGCGCTGGTGAACCTCGGATCGAGCGCGAGCCCCTTGCGAAACATCTCCTCGCCCTTGTCCAGATCGCCGCCCAAGAGGCCCGGCACTTCGATGTAGACATTGCCCGCCAGCGAATAGGCGGGCGGGAATTTGGGGTCCAGCTCGAGGACGGTCTTGATCTCCTGCTTCACCGTGGGCAGCAGGAAGAGCGAGCGCATCACGCCCTTGGTCTGGCCCCACCTCGCCGTGTTCGTGCCGTACCAGAAGTGGGCGTGGGCATTGTTCGGCGCCAGCTCGACGGCGCGCTTCGCGGCCTCGCGCCCTTGATCGTAGGCCTCGAGCTTCTCCTCGGGATTCTTCGCCCGGACGTCGCCGAAGATGAAGCAGACCTTGGCGAGCGCGATGAGCGTGTCGACTTGCGGATCGGTCTTGGCGGCCTCGGCGAGCGCAGCCCGCATCTGGTCGATGCGGACCGGGTTCTCGTGGTAGCGCGCCTGCCAGGCATTGACCTCGGCCACCAATGCGCTTTGGGCCTTCGGCGGCGACGATGACTGAGCCGAGACGGTCGCGGCGCCGAGCGCGATGACGAGAGCGGCGGAGAGGAGTCGCATCAATACGATGCTAGAAGGCGCTTGGCGCGGTGTCAATGCTATGTTAGTGACGATGACGCCCGCTCGGACGTCGGCGGAGCCATGGCAGCATCGGTTTGTCGAGGCCAATGGGCTCCGCTTTCACGTGGTCACCCAGGAGCCGCCGCCGGAGCATTCGAAGCCCTCGGCGCCTCTGGTCGTGCTCCTGCACGGCTTTCCAGAGTTCTGGTACTCCTGGCGGCACCAGATCCCGGCGCTGGCCGCCGCCGGCTTCGCGGTCGCCGTGCCGGATCTGCGCGGCTACAATGATTCGGACAAGCCCGAGGGCGTTGAGGCGTACCGGATCAGCAATGTCGTCGAGGACGTGGCGGGCCTGATCCGCGCGCTGGGTCGCGAGCGGGCGGTTATCGTCGGCCACGACTGGGGCGGGGCGGCGGCCTATGCGTTCGCGATGATGAAGCCGGAGATGACCAGCCGGCTCTGCGTGATGAACTCGCCTCACCCGGCGCGCTTCGTCGCGGAGTTGTCTCGGGGCAATGAGGCGCAGCTTAGGCGCAGCTGGTACATGTTCTTCTTCCAGCTTCCGGAGGCGCCGGAGCGGCTGCTCGCGGCCGACGGTTTTCGCATGCTCAAGGGGATGCTCACGCGCAGCGCGCGCAAGGGCACGTTCCCGCCGGCCGTGCTGGCCCGCTACGTTGAGGCGTTCTCCAAGCCCGGCGCGCTCACGGGCGCGATCAACTGGTACCGCGCCAGCTTCCGTCGTGGGCTGCCGTCGCCGCGCGAGTTTCCGAAGATCGCGGCGCCGACGCTCATTATCTGGGGCGATCGGGACTTTGCCCTCGGCACCGAGCTCACGCGGGGGATGCGGCCGTATTTTTCCGGCGCATTCGCCCTTGCGTACCTGCGGGGAATCAGCCACTGGGTCCAGCAGGAGGCGCCGGGAAAGGTGAATGCCCTGCTCATCCGCTTCCTGACCCGGCCGCGGCGGCCCGAGCCATGAAGCTGATTCCCGGCGCCGCGATCTTGTTGTGGCTGGGGGTGATGGCCTTTTTCGCCTTCCTGGTGGCGCCAGTCGCGTTCGCGAGCCTCGACCGGGACGCCGCCGGGCGCTTCGTGAGCGTGATGTTCCCGCGCTACTACGCCGTGGGCACCGCGCTTGGGCTCGTGGCGCTGTGCGCGGTGGCGGCCCGCTGGCTCGGCGCCGGCCGGCCGCTCGGGGGCTGGCTCGGCCTGGGACTGGTGGCGCTCATGCTCGTCCTGACCCTGTATTCGTGGCTCGTGGTGCTGCCGGCGGCGCATGCCGCGCGGGAAGCCGTGCGCCAGTCGGCCGCGGCAGGCTCGCTCTCGAGCGAAGCGCTGGCCTTCGCCCGGCTGCATCGTCTGTCAGGGGTGCTCAACGCGACCGTGATGGCGGCCGGCGTGCTGTTCCTCATCGTTGAAGGGACGCGGGCCAGATGAATCGGGCGACGAGGGCCTTCCAGCCGCTCGGGCTCGACCACGTGGTCCTCCGCGTGAGCGATCAGGCCGCGGCCCGGCGCTTCTACACCGAAACGCTCGGCTGCACGGTGGACCATGTCAACGAGCGCCTGTCGCTCATCCAGCTCCGCTTCGGCGACCACCTCATCGACCTGCTGCCCGGCGGACGCGGCGCCGCCGGCGGGCTGGATCACTTCTGCCTGTCCATTCGCTGTGACGATCTCCGGCGGGTCAAGGCCGATCTGGAGGCCAAGGGCGTGGTGGTCGAGGGCGACGTGGTGGATCGCCGCGGCGCCTACGGGCAGGGCCCCTCGCTCTACGTCCGGGATCTCGACGGGTACCTGATCGAACTCAAGCCTCGCTGAGGGCCAGCTTCAGGAGGGTGCGCATGAGCTGCGCCGCGGAGACGGCGCCGCCCTCGGTGGCGGACTGGAGCAGGCAGCCCTCCGCGGCCCCCAGGATCACCGCGGCGACGGCGCCCGCATCCAGATCGGAGCGAAACGCGCCGCCGGCGACGCCTTCGGCGAGGATTTCCTCGAGGGTGAGCCGGATCTGCTCGCGCTGCCAGGCTAGGGTGAGGCGGAACTGCTTGTCCTCCCGCGCGCGGATCCAGCCGGTGAGAAAGAAGCCCGAGAACTCCGGATCGCTCTCGCCGTAGGCGCCGAAGAGAATCTCCATGGCGCCTTCGAGCTTCACGCGCGGCGTGTGCTGGCTGCGTGCCACGCGGGCCAGCTCGCTCACCAGGGGAAGCCCGCGCTCTTCCAGCATGGCGGACGGGGACTGGGGCGGGGCGGCGCGACGTTTCACCGGTTTCTTTCGGCTCACGCGCTGATTATACTGGTCGGCGCGCCATGGACTTCAAGCTCTCTCCCGGGGAAGAGAAGTTCCGCGCGGAGCTGCGCGCCTGGCTGGACGCGCACGGCCCCGGTGACTGGGGCCGGATCCGCCGCAGCCTGCCCACGCGCGAGGCGCAGATCGAGTTCCTCATCGGCTGGCAGCGCGCGCTCCACGGCGCCGGCTACGTCGGGCTTCACTGGCCGGCGCGATACGGCGGCCGCGGTGCCACCGTGATCGAGCAGGCGATCTTCTACGAGGAGATGGCGCGGGCGCGCGCACCCGAGCTGCCGAACGCCATCGGGCTCGACATGGCGGGCCCGGCCATCATCTGCCACGGGACGGAGGCGCAAAAAGAGATCCACCTATCGAAGATTCTTTCAGCCGACCACATCTTCTGCCAGGGGTTCTCGGAGCCCAATGCGGGCAGTGACCTAGCCGCCGCCCAGACCCGGGCCGAGCGAAAGAACGGCTGCTTCGTCATCAATGGGCAGAAGGTCTGGACGTCGTACGCGCATTACGCCAACTGGTGCATCCTCCTCACTCGAACCGATCCCGCGGCGCCCAAGCACAAGGGCCTGACCTATTTCATCGTGGACATGAAGAGCCCGGGCTTCATCGTGAAGCCGCTGCGGCAGATGAGCGGCGATGCCGAGTTCAACGAGCTCTACTTCGACAATGTCGAGGTCCCGGTCCAAAACGTCGTGGGGCGCGAGAACGGCGGCTGGGAGGTGGCCATCACCACCCTCATGTTCGAGCGTGGGCCGCGCGCGCTCTCGCGCCAGCTCATCCTGCGTCAGGGGCTGGCCGAGGCGCTGGAGCTGGCCCGCGCGACCACGCGCCATGGCATCCCGGCGTCGAAGGATCCGGTCGTGCGCCAGCGGCTGGCGCAGGCCTATATCGACGCCGAGACGCTGCGGCTATCCAACTTGAAGATCCTCACGCGGCTGCTGCGCGGTGAGCAACCCGGGCCCGAAGGCTCGGCCTCGAAGCTCGTCTTCAGCGAGACCTGGCAGCGGCTGCTCGAGATCGGGCTCGAGCTTCAGGGGCCCTATGCGGCGCTCTGGCAGGGGAGCGGGCGGGCGGTGGCCGACGGGTGGTGGCAGTACCGGCACCTGCGATCCCGCGGGGACACTATCGCGGGTGGCACGTCGGAGATCATGAAGAACATTCTTGCCGAGCGTGTCCTCGGCCTTCCGAAGGACTGAGGCGGTGCCTTACTGGCCGGTCGTCTGGAACTCGAACGCCTCAACCTGCACGCGATAGCGTCGCTCGCTGCCGGCGCCGGCCAGCCGGATCTCAAAGCTGGATCGGCTCCGCGCCTGGATGAGACCGGGCACATAGCCGCGCGCCCGGCTGACCACGCGGCCGGCCTCGTCGAGCCCTTCGGCCAGCAGGATCACCCGGTTGGCCGGGGTATTGGTGCTGTTGGTGACCTCACCGAAGATGAGGATCCGCGTCGGACCCAGCCGCTCGGTGGTAAAGGTGACGATGAGTCCCGAGGCGGATTGGGGCGTGAAGGTCTGCGCGGCGGCACTCGAGACCGCGAGAGCCGCGAAGCCCAAGCCGAGGACGAGGCGCGCGATCATTCGTACCTGAGCGCTTCGATCGGGTTGAGCCCCGCCGCCTTCCGGGCCGGGTAGAAGCCGAAGAAGATGCCGATTCCCGCCGCGAAGCCGAATGCCAGAACGATGGACTCCCACTTCACGACGGTCTTGGAGTCTGCGAGGTAGGGCATGTAGGGAACGGCAAAGGCCAGCCCGATGCCGAGGACGATCCCGACGATGCCGCCGATCAGCGAGAGCGTGACGGCTTCCACCAGAAACTGAGTCAAGACGTCTCGGCCGCGCGCCCCGACGGCCATTCGCAGGCCGATCTCACGCGTCCGCTCCGTCACCGAGACCAGCATGATGTTCATGATACCAATGCCACCTACCAGGAGCGAGATGGACGCGATGGCGGCCAGCAGCTTGGTCATCACGCCGGCCGCGGCTTCCTGGGCCTGGAGGAACTCGGAGAGATTCCTGAGCGAGAAGTCGTCGTCCTGATAGGGCTGCAGCTTGTGACGTTGGCGCAGCAAGTCCTTGGCGAGCTGCTCGACGTCCTTCATGTCCTTCGCCTCGCGGACCTTGATCGAGATGGCGTTCACCGAACGGGCGTTGGCCTGACTGACGCCCATGACTTTCCGCTTGGCCGTGGACAGCGGGATCAGGACGATATCGTCCTGATCCTGTCCCCAGCTGTTCTGCCCCTTGCGGCTCATGACCCCGATGACGGTGAAGGGGACCTTGCGGATTCTGACGATCTGGCCGAGCGGATCCTGGTCGCCGAAGAGATTGAGCGCCACCGTCTCGCCGACGAGCGCGACCTTGGTCGCGCCGTCCACGTCCTCCTGGGTGAAGAGCTTGCCGGTCGTCGCGTCCCAGTCGCGGGCGGGGAAGTATTCGGGTGTCGCGCCCATCACGGTGGTGCCCCAATTCAGGTTGCCATAGACGATCTGGCCGGAGCCGCGCATGGAGGGCGCCGCGACCTCCACCTGGGGGATCTCACGCTGAAGGGCCCACGCGTCGTCCTCGGTGATCGTGAGCTGGGTGCCGCTGCCGAGGCGCACGCCGCCCGAGGTGATCGCGCCCGAGAGGACGACGATGATGTTGGAACCGAGGCTCTGGATGGTCTCGGCGACCCGCGCCTGGGATCCGGCGCCCAGCGCGACCATGGCGATCACGGCGCCCACGCCGATGACGATGCCGAGCATTGCCAGGGCGCTGCGCAGCCGGTTCACGCGCAGGGCCCGCACAGCGATGCGCACGCTGGCCCAGAGGTTCATGCCTCTTCCTCGTCGCGCTCGGTGTCCCGGGGCAATGCGGCCAGCACCCGGCGGGCGTCGAGCGGGTCGGTCACGGCCTCGTCCTTGAGCACGCGGCCGTCGCGGAAGTGGATGTTGCGGCCGGCGTAGCGCGCGATGTCCGGCTCGTGGGTCACCACGACCACCGTGATGCCGCCGCGGTTGAGGTCCTGGAAGAGCGCCATGATCTCCACGCTGGTGCGGCTGTCGAGCGCGCCCGTCGGCTCGTCGGCCAGGATCAGGACCGGGTCGTTGATGAGGGCCCGCGCGATCGCCACGCGCTGCTGCTGGCCCCCGGAGAGCTGGGCGGGATGGTGGTGCTCACGGTCGGCCAGCCCCACGTCCGCCAGCTTCGCGCGGGCCTTCGGCCGGCGCTCGCGCGGCGCGATGGCGCCGTAGAGCAGCGGCAGCTCGACGTTCTCGAGCGCCGACGTCCG
>Ga0070706_100003908_pt1 | contig 14529 bp, 10 predicted proteins | sample KBSK5501metaG_FD_65476 | JGI IMG/M metagenome (GOLD analysis project Ga0070706, IMG submission 65476) | Corn, switchgrass and miscanthus rhizosphere microbial communities from Kellogg Biological Station, Michigan, USA - KBS K5-50-1 metaG | ecosystem: Host-associated > Plants > Roots >...
TCCCTGCTCGGCAACTACGTCACGCCGGTACCCGCGCAGCAGCGGCTCGGGCCGCAGTGGTACACCGGGTCGGCGGACGCGATCTACCAGTCGCTGAACCTGATCTTCGACGAACGGCCGGACCTGGTGGTGGTGTTCGGCGCGGACCACGTGTACCGGATGGATCCGCGGCAGATGATCGACCAGCACGTCGAGGCCGGCGCGGGGTGCACCGTGGCCGCGATCCGGGTACCCCGCCTGGACGCGACCGAGTTCGGCGTGATCCGGGCCGCCAAGGACGGCCACCGGATCGAGGAGTTCCTGGAGAAACCCGCCGATCCGCCGGGCCTGCCCGACAGCCCGGACGAGGCCTACGCGTCCATGGGCAACTACCTGTTCGACGCCAACGTCCTGGTCGACGCGCTGCGCAAGGACGCGGCCAACGCCGCCAGCAAGCACGACATGGGCGGGGACATCATCCCGATGATGCTCGCCAACGGCCTGGCCCAGGTGTACGACTTCGCTACCAACGAGGTGCCGGGGGCGACCGAACGGGACCGGGGCTACTGGCGCGACGTCGGGACCCTGGACTCCTATTTCGACGCGCACATGGACCTGTGCCACGTGCACCCGGTGTTCAACCTGTACAACGAGCGCTGGCCGATCCTGACCCAGGTGCCGTCCCAGCCGCCGGCGAAGTTCGTGCACGACTCGGGCGACCGGGTCGGCCGGGCGCTGGACAGCCTGGTCAGCAACGGGGTCATCGTGTCCGGTGGCACGGTGCGCGAGTCGGTGCTGTCCCCCGGCGTGCGGGTCAACAGCTGGTCCACAGTGGAGCGCTCGGTGCTCCTGCACAACACGATCATCGGGCGGCACGCGGTGATCCGGGACGCGATCCTCGACAAGAACGTCGAGGTCCCCGAGGGAGCCGAGGTAGGCGTGGACAAGGAGCGCGACAAGGCCCGCGGGTTCGTGGTCTCCGCCGGGGGGATCACCGTCGTCGGCAAGGGTCAGGAGGTCCGTAAGTGACCACGGCCGGGCCGGGATCCCGGCTGCGCGTGGCGTTGCTGACGCGGGAGTATCCGCCCGAGGTCTACGGCGGGGCCGGGGTGCACGTGGCCTACCTCGCGCGTGAACTGGCCGGGCTGGTCGACCTGACCGTGCACTGCCAGGGCGCCGACCGCCCGGGGGCGGTGGCGCACCGGCCCTGGGACCACCTGGCCGGGGCGAACCCGGCGCTCGGGGTGATGTCGGCCGACTTGTCGATGACTGCGGCGACCGGGTCCGCCGACGTGGTGCATTCGCACACCTGGTACGCGAATCTGGCGGGCCACCTGGCGTCGCTGCTGTACGGGGTGCCGCATCTGGTCACGGTCCATTCGCTGGAGCCGTTGCGGCCGTGGAAGGCCGAGCAGCTCGGCGGCGGTTACGCCCTGTCGTCCTGGTGCGAGCGGGTTGCCGTGGAAGCCGCCGCGGGCGTGATCGCGGTCTCGAACGGCATGCGCGCCGACGTGCTGACCGCCTACCCGGCGGTCCCGCCCGGCCGGGTGCGGGTCATCCGCAACGGGATCGACACCGCCGAGTACGCCCCGGACCCGGCGACCGACGTGCTGGAGCAGTACGGGGTGGACCCGGCCCGCCCCTCGGTGATCTTCGTGGGCAGGATCACCAGGCAAAAGGGCGTCCCGGTGCTGCTGCGCGCCGCGGCCGCGCTGGACCCGGCGGCCCAGCTTGTGCTCTGCGCCGGGCAGCCGGACACGCCGGAACTGGCCGCCGAGGTCGAGGGCCGGGTCGCGGACCTGCGCGCGGCGCGGTCCGGGGTGATCTGGATACCGGAGATGCTGCCCAAGCGCGCGGTGATCCAGTTGCTGTCGCACGCGACGGTATTCGCCTGCCCGTCGCTGTACGAACCGCTCGGCATCGTGAACCTGGAGGCGATGGCCTGCGGCACCGCGGTCGTGGCCTCCGCGGTCGGTGGGATCCCCGAGGTGGTCAGCGATGGCGAAACCGGGCTGCTGGTCCCGCCGGACGACCCGGAAGCGCTGGCCGCTGCCCTGAACGCGCTGCTTGGTGATCCGGCCCGCGCGGACGCGCTCGGCCGGGCCGGGCGGGACCGGGCGGTCACCGAGTTCGGCTGGCAGGCGGTCGCCGCGCAGACGGCGGACCTGTACGCCGAACTGGCCCGCTGACCCGGCCGTCGGCCCCGCCCCGGTCCGCATCGTCTGGCCCGCCGGGGCTGCGCAGGCCCCCCGGATGGCCCATATCACACCTCGGGATGGCTTCACGCGGATAACGGATATGAGACTAGGTAGCAGCGGGTGCCCCGGACGAACTACCGTGAGACCGTGCAAGACGGGGAGATCGTCGCCGCGATCGTGGCAGGGGACCCTGCCGGGCTCGCGGCTGCCTATGACAACTACGCGCCTGCGCTCTACGCGTACTGCCGGACGCTGCTCAGTGAGCCCGCCGACGCAGCCGACGCGGTGCAGGACACCTACCTCATCGCCGCGGCCAAGCTGGACGGGCTGCGGGATCCGGACCGGCTCCGCCCGTGGCTGTACGCGGTGGCCCGCAACGAGTGCTTCCGCCGCCTCCGGGCGCGCGGGCTCTCCGCCCCGCTCGACGCGGCGGTGGAGGTGACCTCGAACGATCCGGACCTGGCGCTCGACCCGGAGCGGGAGGAACTGCGCGACCTGGTGGTGGACGCGCTGTCCGGGCTGGCCCCGGGGGACCGCGAGATCATCGAGCTGAACCTGCGCCACGTCCTGGACGGCGACGACCTGGCCGACGCCCTGGGCATCTCCCGCAGCCAGGCACAAGCGCTCACGTCCCGGGCGCGCGGCCAGTTCGAGGGTTCCCTGGGCGCGCTGCTGGTGGCCCGCACCGGCCAGGAATGCGAGGAGCTCGACGGCATTCTCGCGGGCTGGGACGGGGAGCTGACCGTCCTGCTCCGCAAGCGGGTGAACCGGCATCTCGAGAACTGCGACGTGTGCCGTCAGCGCAAGCGCCGTGAGCTGAGCCCGGCCATGCTGCTCAGCATGCTGCCGATGGTGGCGGTCCCGCCCGGCCTGCGCGAGCAGGTGCTCCGGCTGGCCGACGACCCCTCGCCGGTTGCGGGCGGGCACCGCGACCTGGTGGCGCGCCGGGCAGAGCCGTTCGACCGCTCCGGCTTCCCCAAGGCGATCGCCTCGCCGCGGCGGGTGTACGGGGTGCAGGCGCTGACCATGGCGGCGTGCGTCGCCGTCGCGGCCGCCGTGCTGCTTGGCACCGGCACCGTCCTCATCCTGGACGCGCTGCACCACAAGGGCTCGGCGACGGCCAGCGCAGCGACCGTCGGGCCGGCTGCGGCCACGCAGGCGCCGCTGTCGGCCAACTCGCATCAGGGCGTGACGCCCTCCCCGTCGAGTTCAGGCAGCGGCGGCGGTAAGCAGCACATCGGCCTGACCATCACCGTGTCGGGCTCCCCGTCGCCGACGCCCTCGCAGCAGGGCCAGCCGGGACCGGGGGGACAGGGTGGGCAACCGTCGTCGCATTCGTCGCCCACGCCGGGGCGCACCCAGCCGTCGCCGAGCCCGTCACAGCCGCCGCCGTCTCCCGGCACGCTGTCGGTGTCGCCCGGCTCTGTGACGCTGAGCAGTGTCCCCTCCACCGCCTCGTTCACCATCACCGCCTCGGGCGGCACGGTCTCCTACAGCATCGACAACCCGGCCCCGGCCGGGGACCTGGCCATCTCGCCCTCGGCCGGCTCGCTTTCGGCGGGCCAGTCGGTGACGGTGAGCGTCACCGTGAGCTCCGACACCGGCCTGGCGTCCGAGACGGACCTCACGGTGAACCCGGGCGGGCTGACGGTCGCCGTCCTTTACCCGGCCGCAGGGTAGTCAGGGGCCGGGCCGGTGCTCAGTCCGGGCGCGCCGGCGGTCAGGAGGAGCCGAATTCGGCGCGCAGCCAGGCGGCGGCCTGGGTCATCGCGGCCAGCTTGCCGAACGCGACGTCGCGGGGCAGGTACTTCATACCGCAGTCGGGCGCCAGCACCAGGCGCTCGGCGGGGACATGGGGCAGCGCGCGGCGCACCCGGGCGGCCACCTCGTCCGCGCTCTCCACGGTGTGGTCACCGAGGTTGAGCACGCCCAGGATGACGGTCTTGCCGCTGAGCGCCGCCAGCACCGAGCAGTCCAGGCCGGACTGTGCCGTCTCGATCGACACCTGATCGCACTCGGCGGCGGCCAGCTCGGGCAGGAACGAATAGCCGGACGGGCGGTCGTGGATGATCGCCGCGTAGCCGAAGCACAGGTGCACCGCGGTAGTGCCGCTGATTCCGGCGAGCGCCCGGTTGAGCGCGGCCACACCGTACTTGCGGGCCTCCTCCGGGCGCGCCTGCAGGTAGGGCTCGTCGAGCTGGACGATGTCCGCCCCGGCCGCGAACAGGTCCTTGACCTCCTCGTTGACGGCCTCGGCGTAGCCTAGCGCGAGTTCCTCGGTGCTGGCGTAGTAGTCGTTCTGCGCCTGTTGCGCCATGGTGAACGGGCCGGGCACGGTGATCTTGATGGTCTTGCCGCTGTTCGCGCGCAGGAACGCCACGTCCCCGGCCTCAACGGGGTGCTTGCGCTGGATCGGCCCGGTGACTCGCGGTACCGGGTTCGGGTGCCCGCTGCGGTCCAGCGCCGTGCCCGGGTTGTCGATGTCCACCCCGTCCAGGGCGGTGGCGAACCTGTTGGAGTAGCTCTCCCGGCACATCTCGCCGTCGGTCACGATGTCCAGGCCGGCTTGCTCCTGTGCCCGGATGGCGAGCAGGGTCGCGTCCCGGTGGGCCTCCTCCAGGTGGGCCGGGCTCACCCGCCACAGCTCCCGGGCACGGACCCGGGGCGGGAAACGATCGCCCAGCCGCTCCCGGTCGATCAGCCAGTCCGGCTGGGGGTAGCTGCCCACGAGCGAGGTGGGGAAGAGCATGCCGGGCCTCCGCCGGTGGTGTTCTCGCTGATCAGGACTCGGGGGTGTCGGTGCGCCCCTGCTGCTCGGCCAGGAACCGCTCGAACTGGGCGCCGAGTTCGTCGGCCGTGGGCATCTGCGCGCCCGGTTCGGCCAGCAGGCCCTCCGCGGCGGAGGCTTCCACGAACGCGTCGTACTGCCGTTCCAGGGCCTGTACCAGTTCGCTGATCTCGTCGGAGCCTTCCACCTGGCGGGCGATCTCCTCGTCGGTGCGCTGCGCCGCGTCGCGCAGTGCCTCGTCGGGCAGGGCCAGGCCGGTGACCCTGGCCACGCATTCCAGCAGTGCGACGGCCGCCGCGGGGTAGGCGGCCTGCGCCAGGTAGTGGGGCACGTGCACGGCGAAGCCGCCCGCGGCCCGGTTCTCCTCGCCCAGGCGCAGCTCCAGCAGCGAGGCCGCGCTGCCCGGCACCTGCAGCCGGTCCACGATCGGCCGGGATCCGGCGGCCAGTTCGGGCGTGGTCCCGTGCCCGGTCACCCCGAGCGGGCGGGTGTGCGGGACACCCATCGGGATGCCGTGGAACCCGAGCACGAGTTCGGCGCCGAGGCGGCTGCTCACCGTCGCGACCGCGCTGGTGAATCGCTCCCACTCATGGTCCGGCTCGGGGCCGGTCAGCATCAGGAAGGTCTTCCCCGCGCTGTCCCGCACCTGGTGAATGGCGATCTCCGGGGCGTCGTAGGACTCCCAGTGATCCTTGTCGTAGGTCATCGGCGGGCGGCGGGACCGGTAGTCGATCAGCCGGTCCACGTCGAACGTCGCCACTGCCTCGTGATCCAGGCTGCCCAGCAGATGCGCGGTGAGCAGCCGCCCCGCCGCGCCAGCGTCGATGAATCCGTCCAGGTAGTGCAGCAGGATTCCCTGGTCAAGCTTCGCCGTACCCGGGTCGACCTGGTAGAGGTCCCCCCCATCCGGCACCATGCTCACAGCCTCCCACGCGTTGGCCTCGTCACGAATAACAACCGGCGGGCGCCGGTCTTCCATCCCGCGAGCCCGTGCGCCCACGGTACCCGTGGCGTCGCGGTCCTGCGAGCCGGGTTACGCGGCGATCGCCGCCAGCGCCCGGGCGGTGCGCACCGCCTGCTTCAGCGAGTCGATGTCGTAGGCCCCGTAGTGCCGCTGGCCGTTGACGAAGAACGTCGGCGTTCCGGAGACCGAACCGAGGTCGGCCGTGTCGACATCCTCGGCGACACGCGAGGCGTAGGCATGATCGCGCAGATCACGGACGAAACGCTCGGTGTCGAGCCGCAGTTCGGTCGCGTAACGGATCAGGTCGGCCGGCTGGAGCGCGTCCTGGTGGCGCAGTAGCGTGTCGTGCATCTCCCAGAACGTGTCCTGGGCGGCCGCGGCCTCCGCCGCCTCGGCGGCGAGTTGCGCGTGCGGGTGGACGTCGGTCAGCGGCAGGTGCCGCCACACGTAGCGCACGTCCCCGAAGTCCGCCAGCAATTCCCGGACGGACGGCTCGGCCCGGCCGCAGAACGGGCACTCGAAGTCGCCGTACTCGACCACGGTGACCGGGGCGCCCTTCGGGCCGCGGATGTGGTCACGGCGCGGGTCGACCGGCGCGGCGAGGTCGATGATCACCGTGGCCGTGCCGAGCAGCGCGCGCAGCCGCGCCGGTTTCGGGAGCAGGCTGGTCAACTGGAACACCACCCAGGTGAGCAGCGCGGCGGCCAGCGCTGCGGCCAGCACGCCGGCCTTGGCCTGGTCCAGTTGCTCGCCGTGGAAGGCGAGCGAGGCGATGAGCAAGGACACGGTGACCCCGACGCCGGCGATCGTGCCCGCGCCGGTCACCGCGGCCCAGCCGGCCGGCAGCTGGAGCCGGCCACGGCTCAGCTTGGTCACCAGCCACGCCCCGCCCGCGGTCCCGATCGGTTTGCCCGCCACGTAGCCGGCGAAGATGCCGAGCGTCACCGGCGAGGTGAACGCGCGGGCCAGGAACTCCGCGCTGATCACCAGCCCGGCGTTGGCGAGTGCGAACAGCGGCACGATCACGTAGCTCGCCCACGGGTGGAACGTGTTCTGCAGCCGCTCGTTCGGGGATATGGACGCGGTCAGGCTGATGCTGGCCGCCCGGGCCGCCTCCGGTGTCGGCTGCTCACGGAACCGGCGCACCCTGGTGATGGCCTGGTCCAGGTCGCCGCGCGCGGCCGGGTACGCCGGGGTCAGCAGGCCGATCACGAGCCCGGAGACCGCCGGGTCCACGCCGGACTTGAAGAACGCCATCCACGCCACGACGCCAAGCCCGGCGTACACCACGCCCTGCTGTACGCCGCCGGTCCTGGCCAGGAAGACGGCCCCCAGCGCGGCGAGCCCGGTCAGCAGCGCGCGCACGTCGAGGTGGTGGCTGTAGACGAGCGCGATGACCACGATCGCGGCCAGGTCGTCCACCACGGCGAAGGTCAGCAGGTAGCTGCGCAACCGGTCGGCGGACTTCGGGCCGACCAGCGCCAGCATGCCGAGCGCGAAGGCGGTGTCGGTGGACATCGCCGTTCCCCACCCGCTCGCCGACGGCTGCCCCGCGTTCACTGCCAGGAAGATCGCGACCGGCACGACCATCCCGCCGAGACCGGCCACCAGCGGGACCGCGAAACGGCGCCGCTCGCGCAGTTCGCCCATGTCGAACTCACGGCGTGCCTCCAGCCCGATGACCAGGAAGAAGAAGGTCATCAGACCGCTGTTCACCCAGCCGTGCAGGTCCTGGGACATGCCGAAGCCGCCGAACCGCAGCGAGATCTGCGTCCCCCACAGCGCGTCATACGACCCGGCGTCCAGATTCGTCCAGACGAGCGCGCCGATCGTGGCGGCGAGCAGGACCACGGCGCTGCCGGTCTCGGTGCGCAGGAACTGCCGCAGCGGCGTCTGCAGGTGCCGCCCCCACGCCGTCCGGTCGGCCGTGGCGGCGGCCTGTTCCGGCTGCGTCATCGGTCCGGGCCGGTTGCCATGTGCGCAGTCAATCACGCTGGTGAGGTTGGACACAGGCGCGGCTGTACCGCAGAAGTTAGTTGTAAGTTCGCAAGTACCAGTGTCGTCACCGAACAGCGAGGAACGAGTGCCGGAACTCAGCCGCAGGCGCCGTCTGCTGGTGCTTGCGGTCTGCTGTTCGAGCTTGTTCATCGTCGGCCTTGACGTCACCGTTCTGAACGTCGCGCTGCCGTCGATCCAGCACGACCTGCACGCCTCGGTGTCCGGCCTGCAGTGGACGGTGGACGCCTACACGCTGGTGGTGGCGAGTTTCCTGATACTGGCGGGCTCCACCGGGGACCGGATCGGCCGGCGGCGCACGTTCCAGGTGGGCCTGGCCACCTTCACCGTCGGCTCACTGCTGTGCAGCCTGGCCCCCGGCCTGGGCTGGCTGGTCGCGTTCCGCGCGGTGCAGGCCATCGGCGGATCGATGCTCAACCCGGTGGCCTTGTCCATCATCGCGCAGACGTTCACCGACGACCGGGAGCGGGCCCGGGCGCTCGGCATCTGGGGCGCCGTGTTCGGCCTCAGCCTGGCGCTGGGCCCGGTGATCGGCGGCGTGCTCGTCGCTACCGTGGGGTGGCGGGGCATCTTCTGGGTGAACATCCCGGTCGGGATCGTGGCCATCGTGCTGACCGCGCTGGTGGTGCCGGAGTCCCGGGCCGCCCGCCCCCGCCGGGTGGACCCGGTCGGCCAGGTCCTGATCATCGTCATGCTCGCCTCGCTGACCTACGCGATCATCGAGGGGCCGCGCCTGGGCTGGGGCTCGCCGGCCATCCTCGGGCTGTTCGCCCTCGCGGTACTCGCCGGAGCGGCCCTGGGCATCTACGAGCCGCGCCGCAAGGAGCCCCTGCTGGACCTGCGGTTCTTCCGTAGCGCGCCGTTTACCGGAGCCGTGCTGATCGCGATCAGCGCGTTCGCGGCACTGGCCGGCTTCCTGTTCCTGAACACGCTGTACCTCCAGGACGTGCGCCAGCTGTCCGCGCTGCACGCGGGCCTGTACACGCTGCCGATGGCGGCGATGACCGTGCTGCTCGCGCCGCTGTCCGGGCGGATCACCGGGCAGCGCGGGCCGCGGCTGCCGCTGCTGGTGGCCGGGGTGATGACGACGGCGGGCGCGCTGCTCATGTGGGGCGTCACGGCCACCTCGCCGGTGGCCTGGCTGCTGCTGGCCTACCTCGCCTTCGGGATCGGCAACGGCATGGTGAACCCGCCGATCAGCAACACCGCGGTCTCCGGCATGCCGCGCGCCCAGGCCGGCGTGGCCGCAGCGGTGGCCTCGACCAGCCGCCAGGTGGGCGGGTCGCTGGGCGTCGCGCTGACCGGGTCCGCGGTGACCTCGGCCCTGCACGGCCCGCTGCGCACCGGGTTCGTCCCGGCCAGCCACGGCGCGTGGCTGATCATCGCGGGCTGCGGCGGGCTGGTGCTGCTGACCGGCCTGGCCACCAGCGGGCGCTGGGCCCGGGCTACCGCCGCGCGCACGGCGCACCTGCTGGTATCTGACGAGGCCAAGGTCCCCGTCACGACGGGGTCAGGCGTTCTTCCCGGGGGCCATGATCACTGAAAAGACCGCGCCGTGCGATGGTCACCACGGTGCGGGCCACCGGCCAGAGCCGGCGCGACGCCACCGCGGCCGCCGCGAGCAGGCCGGTGCCGAGGACCAGGACGTGGGACGGTGGCTGCCCTTGCCGGGCGGCCCAGACCGATAGATGATGCCACCACTGGCCCGCGGTCATGATCACCAGAGAGCAAGCACTACGTCAGGCGCCGGGAGAGCGTATCGATCCGGGCGACCTGGCCCGGCTCCAGTGAGAACCGCATCAGGTCGAAGTTGGCGGCGATCCGCTCCGGGTTGACCGACTTCGGGATCACCGTGATGCCGTGCTCCAAATGCCAGCGCAGCACCACTTGCGCGGGCGTGGCGCCGTGGGCCTTGGCGGTGTCCACCAGCACCGGGTCGGACAGGTTGGTCCCCTTGAGCGGGCTGTACCCCTCCACTGCGACACCGCGCTCGGTGTGCGCCGCGAGCAGGTCGGGGTCGTGCCGGGCCGGGCTCCACGGGATCTGGTTGACCGCCGGGGCCTCGCCGGTGACCTCGATCAGCCGGTCGATCTGGGCGAGTGAGTAGTTGCTCACCCCCACCGCACGCACCCGGCCCTCGTCCCGCAGGCTCAGCAGTTCCTGCCAGACGTGGCAGAGCTTGCGGCCCGCGGGCGGCCAGTGCACCAGCCACAGGTCCACGCGGTCGGTGCCGAGCGCCCGCAGGCTGGCGGCCAGCGTGGCGCGCTCCCGGTCGGCGCGCCCCGAGGGCAGCTTGGTGGTGACGAATACCGAGTCCCGGTCCACCCCGCTCTCGGCCAGGGCGCGACCGACCTCGCCCTCGTTGCCGTACATGGTCGCGGTGTCGATGTGCCGGTAGCCGGCCTGGAGCGCGGTGAGCACCGCCTGGCGTCCCGCCCGGCCGCGCAGCTGCCAAGTCCCGAACCCGATCATGGGCATCTCGACGCCGCCGGGCAACGAGCTTGCCGGTACTGCCACCGCCTCCGTCATGAGACTCAGTGTGCCCTGCGGCTACGGCGTCACACCAGGCGCGTGCCGCTCCGGGCGGTCAGGTCCGCGAACAGATCCATCAGCCGGCCGGTCACCGGCCCGGGCTTGCCGTCGCCGATCACCCGGCTGTCGATCTCGATGACCGGCACCAGGCCGCCCATGGTCCCGGTGACGAATACCTCGTCGGCGTTGTAGAAGTCGGTCGTGCTCAGGTCGCCAGCGTGGCAGCCCAGGCCGGACTGGGCAGCGAGGTCGAGCACCGCCGCCCGCGTGATCCCCTCCGGGCAGGCTAGCGCCGCCGGGGTGGCCATGCGCCCCGCGGTGACCAGGAACAGGTGGGTGGCGTTGGTCTCCGCGACGAACCCCCGGTAGTCGAGCATCACCGCGTCGTCGGCGCCGGCGGCGTTCGCCTCGATCTTCGCCAGGATGGAGGGCAGCAGGTTGTTGTGGTGGATCTTCGGGTCCAGGCAGTCCGGCGGCGCCCTGCGCACGCTGGAGGTGATCAGCCTGATGCCGGACAGGTCGTAGACCGGGGGCTTGTGCTCGGCCAGCACGATCAGGGTGGGGCCGCTACGGTTCAGCCGCGGATCCATCCCGCTGGTGACCTTCTCGCCCCGGGTGAGCGTGAGCCTGATGTGCACGTTGTCGGTCATCCCGTTCGCCATCAGGGTCTGCCGGACGTGCTCGGTGATCTCCTCGTCGGAGGGCACGGATTCAAAGGCGAGCGCCTTGGCCGAGCGCCGCAGCCGGGCCAGGTGCTCGGCCAGCCGGAAGATCCGCCCCTGGTACAAGCGCAGGCCCTCCCAGACCGCGTCCCCGCCCTGCACGGCGGAGTCGAACGGGCTGACCGCGGCCTCCCTTCGGTGGGAAAGGTGGCCACCCACGCTCACGATGACGTCGAGATTGCGCTCGTCGAAGGCCTGGAGCACGATTCCTCCTTATCATTGCCTCCCTCGCGGCGCTTCGCTTGGTCGTGCCGGAGGCGCGCCAGCAAGCAGAGCGGGAGGCATCGGGGGTCCGGGGGCTGTCCCCCGGGTCGGCAGAGTCTCGCCGCCGGGACACCGCAACGGCGCCTGGGGCTGCGTCGTGCCGGAGGCGCGCCAGCTAGCACTATGCGGCGTTCGGCCCGGCGGCTGCGGCGTGACACTGCCCATGGTTGACAGAGGGTGTCTCACAAGGATCAGCGCCCGGCGGCCACGAGCCGGCGGGCGTGCAGGCGCTCGTAGTAGGGGCGGCAGCGCCCGGCCAGGCCGGTCAGCCTGGCCGGCAGCGGCTCCCGTGGTGGCCGGTAGGAGCCGAAACCCGTGGACCGCCATACGCTCTCATACCAATACGGGCCCCACACCCCGTCAAAGTCCCGCGGCCCGGCCGGCCATGACAGCATCGCCGTGGTGAACGGGATGGACAGCGCTGCGCAGAGCGCGCGCAGCATCCCCTCCGGGTCCGTCAGCAGGTCACGCGAGTCGATGACGGGGCCGGGGCAGGCGTCGAAGATCTCCGCCTGCTGCACGATCCCGAGATCCTCCAGGGTCGGCTCCGACCGCACCTTCGCATAGGAGGCGAGCAGTTCGGCCGGATCCCGGATCAGGTAGGCGTGCCGCAGCGGCGCGAGCGCCGCCCGGTCCACCTCGGGCAGCAGGTGGTGCGTCATGTGCTTGCCGTAGTACACGCTCTTGCCATCGGGGAGCGGCGCCGTCGTGAGGTGATCGAGCACCACCCGCCAGTCGCCCGGCATGCTGGCCAGGATCTCCTCCCGGCCGGGATGGCCGATACCGGTCCTGGCCAGGTAGAACGCGTACAGCGGTTCGTCCGCCACGACGGTGTCCGGCCGGTTGCCGAACGACCGCATGAGCGCGGTGGAGACCGTGCGCGGGCCGGACCACATGGCGATCCGGATGGGGTGCTGCGTCAGAACTTCACCACCGAGCGGAGCACCTCGCCGCGCTCCATTTTGGCGAAGGCGTCCTCGATGCCGTCCAGCGCGATCGTCTCCGAGACGAACTTCTCCAGCGGCAGCCGCCCCTGCAGGTAGAGGCCGGTGAGCATGGGGAAGTCGCGTTCCGGCAGGCAGTCGCCGTACCAGGAGGACTTGAGCGCGCCACCACGGCCGAACAGGTCCAGCAGCGGCAGTTCGATCCGCATGTCCGGGGTCGGCACGCCGACCTGGACCAGCGTGCCAGCCAGGTCCCTGGCGTAGAACGCCTGCCGGTAGGTCTCCGGCCTGCCCACCGCCTCGATGACCACGTCGGCCCCGTTGCCACCGGTCAGCGCCTGGATCTCGGCCACCGGGTCGGCTTCGCGGGAGTTGATCACATGCGTGGCGCCGAACTGGCGCGCCCACTCCAGCTTCCGCGGGTCCACGTCGACCGCGATGATCGTGTGCGCCCCGGCCAGGTACGCCCCGAGCACCGCCGCGTCGCCCACGCCGCCGCAGCCGATGACGGCCACCGAGTCACCCCGGGTCACCGCCCCGGTGTTGATCGCCGCGCCGAGCCCGGCCATCACGCCGCAGCCCAGCAGGCCAGCGACCTCTGGCGGGACCGCCGGGTCGACCTTGGTGCACTGGCCCGCGGCGACGAGGGTCTGCTCGACGAAGGCCCCGATGCCCAGCGCGGGCGACAGCGGCGTCCCGTCCTCAAGGGTCATCTTCTGCGCGGCGTTGTGCGTGGCGAAGCAGTACCACGGGCGGCCACGCTTGCACGCGCGGCACTGGCCGCACACCGCGCGCCAGTTGAGGATGACGAAGTCGCCGGGGGCGACGCCGGTCACCCCGGCGCCGACGGCCTCGACCACGCCCGCCGCCTCGTGCCCCAGCAGGTACGGGAAGTCCTCCCCGATGCCGCCCTCGCGGTAGTGCAGGTCGGTATGGCAGACCCCGCAGGCTTGCACGCGAACCCGTGCCTCGCCCGGCCCGGGATCGGGCACCAGCACCGTGGTGACCTCGACCGGTTCTCCCTTTGCTCGGGCGATCACGCCCCGCACGCCAGTTGTCATCCCGCTATCGTCCAGCATCTCCCTGCGGTGCGCCAAGACCGGGGTACCCCAAGGTCTGCGCCGCCCCGGCCCGTCCCGGCCGCCACTCCGGGCCCCGGCACCACGCCCGCCCCGGCGGCCCAACCTCATCTCCAACGAACTCACGAGCGGGAGTATTTTGGATACAAGAACCTAAGGCTCTGGGACCTCGGCGGTGGGGGTGGGGCACATGTCCGTGGTGGACGGGACCGCGAAGGAAGACCGATGATCCGCCCGGTGGAGCGGCCGGTGCCGTTGCGGCAGTCGGTCTACGAGGCGCTGGTGGAACTGGTGATCGCGGGTCGGCTCACGCCCGGGCAGCACCTGGTAGAGACCGAGCTGGCGCGCCAGCTCGGGGTGAGCCGCCAGCCCGTGCGGGAGGCATTGCACCGGCTGGAGGCCGAAGGGTGGGTCGACCTCCGCCCCAACCAGGGCGCCTTCGTGCACGTGCCCACCGACAAGGAAGTGGACCAGCTCCTCGACGTCCGGGAGCTGCTGGAGGTGGAAACCGCCCGGTTGGCCTCGCGTGCGGTGACCGCCGAGCAGATGGCCCGGCTGCGGGCCATCTGCCGCGACGGTGAGGCGGCGGTGGCCTCCGGAGACACCGAAAGCTTCGTCACGCTGAACAACGACTTCCACGCCGCGCTCGCGGAGATCGCAGGCAACGCGGTACTGGCGGAGCTGAGCGCGATCGTCGGCCGCCGGACTCGCTGGTACTACCGCCTGGTGGCGCCGCTGCGCGAGCACGAGTCGTGTGCCGAGCACCTGGCCATGGTCGAGGCGGTCGAGTCCGGTGACGGCGGGCAGGCGGCCAAGGTCGCCCGCAGCCACGTCGAGCGCACCCGCAACGCCTACCACCGCCCCGCCTGACCGCCGAGCCCACTCAAACCGCGGACCGAATGTCGTCGTTGGGACAACGCCTAATTCTTTTGTCGTTGTTGTCCTAACCACCACAACGCGGTGGGCCTCAGAGGATGCGGGCGGCGTGGGGACTGCGGCCGGGATCAGGGGAGGCGGACGACGCTGACCGGGTCGGGGGAGTA